>JAABUX010001572.1_pt1 | contig 34139 bp, 29 predicted proteins | sample 5561851 | NCBI WGS metagenome assembly JAABUX01 (sample SAMN10711883, study PRJNA513361) | rock metagenome | isolation source: Antarctica rocks | place: Antarctica: Victoria Land, Richard Nunatak red sandstone | collected 2016-01-03
TAGTCGACGAAGTTCGTGTCGATCCGCTTGAAACCGGTGGTCTGGCTGTTGGCGACGTTGTCGCTGATGTTGCTGAACGCGGAGGACTGGGCGGACAGGCCGCTGACGGCCGTGCTGAGCGCGCCGAAGATGGACATGGGGAACTCCTTTGGGTTGCTGGGATGTCCGCACGAACCGTGCCAGCGCCGGACGGGCTAAAATCGGCGGCGTGCTGGCGGATACGGTTGCTGCGATGCGCCTCAGGCGGCAAGAACGACCCGGCAATGGGTGCCGGGGCCAAGGTGAAACCGAACGCTTCCTTGGATGCCAAGTGCGGCACGGCCCTTGCTGCGAGGGGGTTCAAGTTCCGAGGTCCCATGCCAAACACACTGACGCCGATAGCTGTCATTGCGACGCCGACCCCGCGCATCGCTGCGCCGGGTGCACCGCCCGCGCTCGGTTTTGCCGCATTGGTGGGGGCTGTGGCGGCGCCGGCATCCGCGGCGACGGTCGCCGGCCAGGTCGCGGTTGCAGCAGTTCCGACGTTTCCGCCGCCGGTGCCTGCAGCTGCACCCGACTTGAAGGGTGTGGAGGCCGGGCCGAAGCCAGGCAAAGTGCCCGCCATCGACTCCAAGACAGCCAAAATCAGCCGGGCCGCGCCGCATGAAACGGCCGCCGTTCCGGCAGCCCACGACGCTGTTTTGGCCGCTCTGGCGCCGGACGCGCCGCTGCCAGTTGCGGTCCCACTGGCTGTAGTGACGCCCGTGCCGCCGTCGCCAAGCCCGTCGGCGGCAAAACCGACGACACAGGGCCTCGTTGCGGACCCGGTGTCGTCGGCGCTGCCTCAATCAGGTGGGCCGGCTCCGGCTCAAACGGGTGCGCCGTCGCCGGCAGTTGTCGTGGAAGCTTCCACGCCAGTCACGCCCAAGCTCGGCGATACCCCTGCGGTCGCGCCGCAACTCGTTGCCCCTGCCGTCGCGATGGCCGGGACGGCCGCACCCACTCCGGCACCTGCTCCGGCGCGCAGCTTGGCGATGGCCGAGGTGGCCGGCGCGCCTCCGGTTGCGGCCCAAGTCGCCCCCGTACTGGTTCAGGTGGCGCACGTCGCCGGGTTGCAGCACGTGACGGTGCAGCTAAACCCGGAGGAGCTTGGCCATGTGCAGGTCCGCATCGATCGTGCGCCCGATGGCAGCGCCGCGGTGCAGGTGGTGGTGGAGCGGCCGGAAACGCTGAAGCTGCTGATCCAGGACCAGGCGCAGCTGCATCGTGCGCTGGACCAGGCCGGGCTGCCGCAGGATGGCCGCAGCCTGAATTTGTCGCTCGGCTCACCCAGCAGCGGCAATCCCGACGCCGGCACGGGTCCACCAAGCCACGGGTTTGGCGGCCAGCCCGACCGCCGGCCGGGCCGCACGCCCGTCCAAACCGCTGCCATCGCTCACGCCGCCTGGCAACGGGCCGGCATCGACATCACAGCTTAAGGAATATCGCCATGAACCTCGGCACCGCCGTCGCACAGCAGACCAGTCAAGCCGCCGCGGCAAGTGGCGCGAGCACGAGCAGCCCGAACGCGCTGACGTCGCTGTCAACCAACTTCAACTCGTTCCTGCACCTGCTCCTGACGCAGCTGCAGAACCAGGACCCGACCACTCCGATGGATACCAACCAGTTCACCTCCGAGTTGGTGCAATTCAGCAGCGTGGAGCAGCAGATCACCACCAACGGCAGCCTCACCCAGCTGATCCAGCTGACGCAGGGCAGCGAGGTGATCCAGTCCGCCAGCACCGTCGGCAAGCAGGCAACCGTCATGTCCGACCATATCGCCTTGCAGAACGGCGCCGGCGCGGTGAATTTCACCACGACCGCCGCCGAGCCGGTGGCGATCAGCATCACCGACGATGCCGGCGCCAGTATCCGCGATGTGTCGTTCACCTCGGCCGCCGGGGCGAACACCTGGAAGTGGAACGGCGCCGACAACAGCGGCGGCACGGCGCCGGATGGGGCCTACAAGATCGCGGTGGTCGGCGCCCCGGCCGGCAATGCGGCGGCGGCCCTGCCGTTCACCGTCACCGGCACCGCGACCGGCGTCACCAATGCGAATGGGGCGGTGTCGCTGGATCTTGGAGCGCTGCAGGTCGGCTTCGGCAACGTGCAGTCGCTCGGGCGGTAGCGCTAGTACCCGGACATACCCGGCAGCCACAGGGTGATCGCCGGCACGAAGGCGATCACTAGCAGGCAGGCGAGCAGCAATCCCAGCCAGCACAGCATCGGCTTGACCGTCGCCTCGATCCGCACGTCGCCGATCAGGCACGCGCCGTACAGCCCGAGTCCCAGCGGCGGGGCGAACAGGCCGATGCCCATCGCGATCACCAGCACCACGCCGTAGTGCAGCGGCAGGATGCCGAGCTTGGCCGCCACCGGCACCAGCAGCGGCCCGAAGATGATCAACGCCGCCGCGCCCTCCAGCACCGAGCCCATCACGATCAGGATCGCGATCGACAGCAGCATGAACAGCCACGGCCCGGCGCTGGCCGACAGCGCCACCATCGCTTCCGCCAGCGCGTGCGGGATCTGCTGCAAGGTCAGGATGAACGCGACCGCCTGGGCTGCCGCCACGATGAACAGCACCAGTCCCGACCGCGTCGCCGCCTGGGCGAACACGCGCGCCGCCGCCCGTGGCCGCAGCTCCCGGAACGCCAGGCCGCCCACCAGCAGCGCGTACAACGCGGCGAAGGCCGAGATTTCGGTGGCGGTCGCGATGCCCGACTTGAAGCCGCCGAAGATGATGGCGAGCAGCCCGACCGTGACCGCCGCCCCGCTCCATAATTGCCGCATCGGCGCGCGCGGCGCCGCGTTCCACTCGGCCAACGGCACCCGGCTGCCGAACGCGACCGCCGCGCCGATCAGGGCCAGCGCCATCAACGCCGCCGGCAGCAGCCCCGCCATGAACAGGCCGCCGATGGAGATGTTCGCGACGAACCCGAGAATGATCAGGTTGATGCAGGGCGGGATCGTTTCCGCCATCACCGCCGATGCCGCCAGCAGCGCCACCGCGCGCCCGGGGTCCTGCCGCGCCCGGCGGGCTGCGGGGATCAGCACCGACCCAACCGCGGCCACGTCCGCCATCTTGGAGCCGGAGATGCCCGAGAACACCACCATGCTGAGCACCATCACGACATTCAGCCCGCCGCGCACCCGCCCGACCGCGCGTTCCAGCAGCGCGATCAGGCGCGCCGACATGCCGTTCGCCTCCATCAGGTAGCCGACCAGGATGAAGAACGGGATGGCGAGCAACACGAAGTTGTCGATGCCGCGAGCCATCTGCTGGGCGAACACGACGCCGGGCAGCGAGCCTTCCACCCACACGAACACCAGGGCGGACAGCGCGAGCACGAACCCGATCGGCATGCCCGCGAGCAGCCCGGCGAGGAAGGCCGCCAGCATGACCACGCCGGGCGGCACGGCGTCGGGCCACAGCGCATCGGTGCCGAACCACAGCGCCGCCATGGCTGCGAGCGCCGCGATGGCCATTGCGATGTCGGCCACGCGCTGGCGCCGCAGCCGGTCCAGGCTGAACACCGCCATGCACAGCCCGGCCGCCCCCATCGGGTAGAACGTCCACTCGAGCGGCAGGCCGGACCCGGTGGTTTGTCCGGTCGTCATCGCCGCGAGCTGCAGCGCGTGCCAGCCGACGCAGGCGGCCGCGACCGTCACCATCGCCGATCCGGCCGCGTCCACCACCCGGCGCGGCCCCGGAGGCAGCAGGTCGGCGAAGAACGCCACGCCGACATTCTCGCCCCGCGCCAGCGCCCCGGCGGCGCCGAAGAAGCTGAGCGCCACCATCAACCCGCGCGCCACGTCGTCGGACCACTCGATCGGGGCGTTCAATACGTAGCGGTAGAACACCGACAGGGACACCACGGCCAGATCGGCCGCCAGCAGCAGCGCCGCCACGCCGTCGACCCCCAGCAGCAGCGGCCCGATCACCAGCCGGTCGATTGCCGGTCGATTGCCGCTGCGGGCGAGGGCGGTCCCCACGATCAGGCGGTGGCGCGGATGATGTCGATGACCGGCTTGGACTCCGGCAGGCGCTGCATGAACGCGTCGGTTTGCGGCAGCACGCGCTTGCGGAACGCTTCGCGGTCGCAGCCCACCACCGTCACGCCGCGCTCCTTCAGCCCCGCCAGCGCCTCGGACACCATGGCCAGGCCGTGCGCGCGGGTCGCGACCGAAGCTTTGGCGGCGGCATCCAGGAAGCTCTCGCGCAGCTTGGGGTCCATGCGGCGGAACGTGGCGTCGCTGAAATACGTGGTCAGCGGCGAGTAGATGTGCTCGGTCAGCGAGTAGTATTTCGCCGTTTCGTAGAACTTGCTGGCCAGGATGGTCGGCGGATCGTGTTCCAACCCGTCCAGCACGCCGGCTTGCAGGGCGGTGTAGATCTCGCCGAACGCCAGCGGGGTCGCGGCGGCGCCCATCAGGCGCAGGCACTCGGTGATGATCGGGTTGGGCAGGGTGCGGATTTTCAGGCCGGCAAGGTCGTCCGGCGTGTTGATCGGCTTGCGCGCCAGCACGCTGCGGGCGCCGAAATTGTAGGCCCATCCGATGATGTGGATGCCGGACCCCTTCAGCAGCGCCGTTTCGAGCGGCTTGGCGGCCCCCGCGTCCAGCGCCCGGGTCTGCTGCTCGTAGCTGGTGAACAGGTAGCCGAGGTCCAGCAGCCCGACCAGCGGCACCAGGTTGGCGGAAATCGAGGAACCCGACACCATCATGTCGACCACGCCCAGCTTGACCTGGTTGATGACGTCGATCTCCTGCCCGAGTTGGTTGTCGGGGAAGAACTGCACGCCGATCCGCTCGGCCAGCCCGTTCGCCGCCAGGGCCTCGGCCAGCTTGTCGGAGAACACGCGTCCGTTGGCGTATTTGGGGTCGTTGGGAAGGGAGGAGGACAGCCGCATCCGCATCGTGGCGGCCCGGGCGCGGCCGACCACCGCGGGCGCCGCCAGAACACCCGCCAGAACGGCGCGCCGGGTGGGCCCGGATACGGTGATCATCGGTCGCTTCCCCTCGGTTTGCTTTGGACCTAGCCTAAGCTGCTGCCGGGCCGGGCGACAATCGTTGCTGCACAATTCCACGATAGAGACATCGATGCGCATCCTGCTGACCCATTCGCCGGACATGCTGGCCAACTACTACGGCGAGCGCGCGCTGGCCGCCCTGCGAACGCACGGCGACGTCATGCTGAACGAGACCGGCCGCGTGCTGGACGACCCGGCTGCCCTCGCCCACGCCGCCGCCGGCGCGCAGGTGATGGTCGCCGACCGCCAGACGCCGGTCCCGGACGCGGTCCTAGCGGCCTGTCCGGAGCTGCTGGCGGTGTGCCGGGTCGCGGTCGATATCCGCAACGTCGACGTGGCAGCGGCCAGCGCACACGGCATCCTGGTGACGCAGGCGACACCCAGTTTCGTGCCCGCGGTGGCCGAACTGGTGCTGGGCTTCATGGTCGATCTCGCGCGCGGGATCACGGCCGCGAGCCTCGACTACCGCGCCGGGCGGGAGCCGCCGGCGCGGATGGGCCGCCAGCTCGCCGGGTCCGTGCTGGGCGTGATCGGCTATGGCGCGATCGGCCGGCGACTGGCGGAACTGGGCGGCGCGCTGGGAATGACGGTGCTGGTGAGCGACCCGCACCAGGCCGCGCCGGGCTTGCGCAACGTTTCCTTGCCTGAGCTGCTGGCCGAGGCCGATTTCCTGGTTTGCCTGGCGGTCGCGACCGAGGCGACGGAGAACCTGATGGACGAAGCCGCCTTCGCCGCCATGAAGCGCGGGGCGTTCTTCATCAACCCGTCCCGCGGCAACCTGGTGGACGAGGCGGCGCTGGAGGCGGCGTTGGCGCGGGGCCATCTGGCCGGCGCCGCCATGGATGTCGGCCGCGCGCCCGACCAGAAGCCGTCGCCCGGGCTGGCCGCTCGAACTGACGTGATCGCCACCCCGCATGTCGGCGGCCTCACCCCGGCAGCGGCCGAGCACCAGGCGTTCGACACCGTGGCGCAGGTGGCAGCACTCGCCGCCGGCGACATGCCGCCGGGCGCCGCGAATGCCGCCGACGCGCACCGGTTTCGCGGTATGCACCGGCTCGGCTAACATCCTCTAATCCACATAAGGGAGCCTTGGCATGGCTGTCGAACCGAGGCCGCCCACAACCGAACCATTCCCCGACACCATGTCGCAGCTCCTTGACGGGGTCGTGCAGTTTCAGCGCGACGTGTTCCCGGACCAGCGCGACGACTTCGCCCGGCTGGCCCAGGCGCAAACGCCGCACACCCTGTTCATCGCCTGCGCCGACAGCCGCGTGGTGCCGGAGCTGATCACGCAAACCGAGCCCGGCGAGCTGTTCGTTTGCCGCAACATCGGCAACATCGTCCCGGCTTACGGTGAGATGCTCGGCGGCGTTTCGGCGGTGGTGGAATACGCGGTCGTGGCGCTCGGCGTGGACCACATCGTGGTGTGCGGCCATTCCGGCTGCGGGGCGATGAAGGCGCTGGCCCATCCGGAGGACAAGACGCTCGATGCGATGCCGACCGTCACGTCGTGGCTGCGCAACGCCGCCGCCGCGCGCAGCGTGGTCCGAACCCTGCATCCGCATCTCCAGGGCGACGCGATCATCGAGGCGTTGGTGGAGCAGAACGTGCTGACGCAGCTCGGCCATCTCCGCACGCACCCCTCGGTCGCGGCGCGGCTGGCGAGGGGCGACCTGAAGCTCCACGGCTGGATTTACGACATCGGCAGCGGCCAAATAGAAATCATCGACGAGCGGACCCGGCAGACGGTCCCGGTCAGCACCGCCGCGGCCGAGCTCCACGTCGGTCGCGTAACTAGGTAACGGCGGGTTGTGATCGCTCGCCGGGCCATCTAGCCTGCGCCAAGGTCGAAGCGACGGAACCGCTCGCAGGCCACTACGGGAAGGACGTCGATGACACCGAAATCCAAGATGACATGGGCTCTGGCCTGTCCGCTCGCACTCGGCTGCGGGATGGCGTTGGCCCCCGCGGCCCATGCCACGACCGCCTGCAGCGTTGGGGCGATCGAGGCTTTGGCGGTGGATGGCGTCACGGTTGTCACTGCCACCGCCGTCGATGCCTCCGCCACGGCGCCGGCCTATTGCGACGTGGTGGGCCAGCTCAACACCAGCGGCGGCGACGCGCCCGAAGGCTCGGCCGGGTTCGAGTTGCGGCTTCCGGCCAACTGGAACAAGAAGTTCCTGTTCTTCGGCGTGGGCGGCCTCGCCGGCTCCACCTACGCGGATTTCTCCGCCAACTTCGCGGATCGCCAAATCGCGCTGGCGAAAGGCTATGCGACCGCCATCACCGATGCCGGCCACCTTGCCGGCGTCACGGACGCGAGTTGGGCGCTGATCGCTCCCGGCCAGCCGGACGACGCCAAGCTGGCCGACTACTATTACCGCGCCACGCACGAGGTGACGGTCGTGGGCAAGGCGATCACCCAGAAATTCTTCGACCAGCAGGACATCCAGGAGGCGTATTTCGACGGCTGCTCCAATGGCGGGCGGCAGGCGCTGGTGGAAGCGACGCAGTTCCCCGCCGATTACGACGGCATCATCGCCGGCGACCCGTTCTTCGATATCCGCTCCGTCCTCGGCGCCGTGCGGCTGTCGAAACAGCAATTGTCGCCCGAGACCTACATTCCGGCAACGCTGCTGCCCACGGTGGACGCCGCCATCAACGCAAGCTGCGACAAGGTGGACGGAGTCGTCGACACGCTGATCCAGAACCCCGGCGCCTGCCACTTCAATCCATACAGCCTGGTTTGCAAGCCGGCACAAACCGATAGCTGCCTGAGCCCGGGACAGGCGCAGACGCTCCACGATTATTTCAGTCCGATCCGCGACGCGGTGGGCGGGCTGGTCTATCCCGGCTTCGCCGTAAGCAATTTGTCGACCAGCGCCACCGGCCCATTCGCCGAGGGCGGCGCGGACCTCTGGACCACGGGTTTCGTGCCGCCCACTGATTTCGCCGCGGCAGAGCCCTGGGGCAATGCCGGATTCAGCCCCGCGCCGGTCGGCTACCAGTTCGGCGACCACATCATCCAGAGCATCGTCGCCCGCGACCCGACCTACGACATCCGTAGCTACCCCGTCTCCAAAAGCGGCTATATCGGGTTCGATGCGCTGGCCAGTTTCGACGCGCGAACCGCGGCCGGCGATGCGTCTGACCCGGCCAGCTACGGCCCGTTCATCCAGCGCGGCCGCAAGCTGATCATCTATCACGGCTACAGCGACCCGGCGCTGACGCCGTTCCGCACCATCAACCTGTATCACCAACTTGCGGCCAATGCCGGCGGGTACGGCCCGTTGCAGCAATCCGTGGCGCTGTTCATGGTGCCGGGCATGCAGCACTGCTACGGCGGCCCGGGCCCGAACGTGTTCGACACGCTGACTCCGCTCGAGGGCTGGGTGGAGCAGGGCGTGGCGCCCGCCAGCATCCAGGCCGCCCACTACGTCAACGACGACCCGGCCAAGCCGGTCGACCGCACCATGCCGCTATGCCCCTACCCGACGGAGGCGACCTACGCCGGTTCCGGAGACGTCACCTCCGCCGCGAACTGGAGCTGCAGTCCCAACGAGCGCCTGCTGCAGGTGGGACCGAACGGCGTGCATGCCGGGTTGGATTCGAAGTAGCGGGATCGCGTTTGGCCCGGCAAGCGCACCCCTTGATCTGGCGGCATAAACGCGCGACCCATGCTAAATGCTGCTTCTCATCCCCGGTCCGGTCTCGACCCATCCCTCCGTGCGCGCTGCTGCCGCGCAGGACTTCGCGCCCTGGGACAACGATTTCCGCCCGTTGAACGAGGCGGTCCGGTTGCGGCTGCTCTCGATTGCCGGGGTTAGGGCCGCGACCCACGCCACGTTGCCGCTGCAGGGATGCGGCCATTTCGCCATCGAGGCGGCCGTGCGCAGCTTCGTGCCGGACGGAAGCAAGGTGCTTATCCCCATGACCGGGCAGTACGCCGACCGTGCCGCTCGATTGGCCGCCGAGGCCGGGGCGGAGGTGGTCGGCCTTGCCGTCCCGGACGAGGCCCAGGCCGATCCCGCGGCGCTGGCGGACGCTTTGGCTGCCGATCCCACGATCAGCCACGCCCTGCTGGTTTATAGCGAGACATCGACCGGCACCGTCCACGACGTGCCGGCGCTGGCCGAAGCCGCCGGGCGTGCTGGCCGCCGCGTGATCGTCGATGCGGTGTCGGCGTTCGGCGCGCTCCCGCTCGACTTGTCCGCGTTGCCGATGGTGGACGCGGCGGTGTTCACGGCCAACAAGTGCCTTGAAGGGCTGCCGGGCCTGGCCTTCGTCATCTCTCCGATCGAACGGTTGGTGGCCTGCCAGGGCGGCGCCCGCAGTTGGTCGCTCGACCTCGCCTCGATCTACCACCACGCCCTCGACGTCGGCTTCGGCAGCTTCCGCTTCACCCCGCCGGCCCAAATCCTGGCCGCCCTCAGCGTCGCGCTCGACCTGCTCGATGCCGAGGGCGGCCAAGCGCCCCGGCTGGCGCGCTACACGGCGAACGCCGACACCCTCCTGGATGGAATGCGCGGTCTCGGGCTGGCGCCCATGCTTCCCCGCGCCCTGCAAGGCCCCATCGTCGTCAACGTCCACGCGCCTCCGGACCCGGCGTGGCGCCTGCAGGCCTTCGTCGATGCGCTGAAACGCCGTGGCGTGCTGATCAGCAATTTCTACAACACGGCGGCTCCTGGCTTCCGCGTCGGCTGCATCGGCGCCGTCACGCCCTGCGACATGGCGCGCGCCGTCGCTGCCATGGGCGAGGCGCTGGACGAGATGGGCCTGCGAACCCGGCGGGCAGCCTGATGCTTTCAGATTTGGAGATCGCCCAAGCCGCTACGCTTCGCCCCATTGCCGATATCGCCGCCGCCGCCGGCATCCCCGCCGACGCGCTGGAGCCGTACGGCCGCACCAAGGCCAAGATCGGGTTCGACTTCATCCGCTCGCTCGAAGGCCGTCCCGACGGCGCGCTGGTGCTGGTCACCGGCATCAGCCCGACGCCGGCCGGCGAGGGCAAGACCACCACCAGCGTCGGCCTCGGCGACGCGCTGAACCGGATCGGCCAGCGCGCCATGATCTGCTTGCGGGAGCCGTCGCTCGGCCCCTGTTTCGGGGTCAAAGGTGGGGCGACCGGCGGCGGCCATGCCCAGGTGGTGCCGATGACGGACATCAACCTGCACTTCACCGGCGACTTCCACGCGATCACGGCGGCGAACAACCTGCTGGCGGCCCTGGTCGACAATCACTTGTACTGGGGCAACGCGCTGGGCATCGACCCGCGCCGGGTCACGTGGCGGCGGGCGCTGGACATGAACGACCGTGCCCTCCGTAGCATCGTCAACGGGCTGGGCGGCGTGAACGGCTCGCCGCGCGAGGACGGCTTCGACATCACCGTCGCGTCCGAGGTGATGGCGGTGTTCTGCCTCGCCCGCGACCCGGCCGACCTGCTCGCCCGGCTCGGCCGCATGGTCGTCGCCACCCGGCGCGACGGCAGCGCCGTCACCGCGCGGGACCTGGCCGCCGACGGCGCGATGGCCGCCCTGCTGCGCGATGCCCTGTCGCCGAACCTGGTGCAGACCTTGGCCGGGTCTCCCGCGCTGGTGCATGGCGGGCCGTTCGCCAACATCGCCCATGGCTGCAACTCCGTCGTCGCGACCCGGCTCGGGCTGAAGCTGGCGGATGTGGTGGTGACGGAGGCGGGGTTCGGCGCCGACCTGGGCGGCGAGAAGTTCATGGACATCAAGTGCCGCAGCGCCGGGTTGACGCCCTCCTGCTGCGTCGTGGTCGCGACCGTCCGCGCGCTCAAGATGCACGGCGGCGTCGCCAAGTCCGATCTGGGGCGCGAGGATGTGCCGGCCCTGGCGCGCGGCCTGCCCAACCTCATGCGGCACGTCGAGAACATGGCCAAGTTCGGCGTGCCGGTGGTGGTCGCGCTGAACCGGTTCGTCACCGACACCGCGGCCGAGTTCGCGCAGGTGCGCGACACGATGGCCGCCCAGGATGTGGAGGTGATATTGTGCGACCATTGGGCGCAAGGCGCTGCGGGCGCCGAGGGCCTCGCCCGTGCGGTGATGGCCCGTGTCGCCGCGGGCGCCGCGCGCTTCGCCCCGCTGTATCCCGACGCTGCCTCGCTCACCGACAAGCTGCGCACGATCGCGCGGGAGATCTACCGGGCCGAGGATATCGTCCTGTCGCCGCACGCGGCCAAGCGGCTGGCGGCGTTTGAAGCGGCAGGGTTCGGCCATGTGCCGGTATGCGTCGCGAAAACCCAATACAGCTTCAGCACGAACCCCAAGCTGCTGGGCGCTCCGATCGGTTTCACCCTGCCGGTGCGGGAAGCGCGATTATCGGCCGGCGCCGGGTTCGTGGTCGCGATCTGCGGCGACATAATGACGATGCCGGGTCTGCCGCGCCGCCCCGCAGCCGAACGGATCGGGCTGGACGACGCGGGGGCAATCAAAGGTCTGTTCTGACGTTCAGCGGCGGTCGGGCGGCTCCTGAAGCAGCTTCAGCATTTCGTCCGGCACCTTTTCCTTCACCACGCCGCTATACAGGTCAGCGAGCGTCTGATGGAGCCATTTGTCGAACACCGAGTTGTCAGGCCGTTGCCATTCCATCGTCTTTGCCCTCCTCCGGGATGTTTCAGCCGTCATCCTATCAAAAGACGTTTGCTGCACCGCAGTTCCACTCTTGACGCTCACAAATTTGTAACGCGTCGGCTATCCCGTCCGCAGCAGCCCGGCTCCCTCACGCCGCAACCAGGCGATGCCGGCCTCGGCATGGGGAGTTAGCTCGCTCACCAGCACCCAGAACCGCTTGCCATGGTTCATGTGGCGTAGATGGGCCACCTCGTGCGCGGCGACGTAGTCTTGCACGAACACCGGAGCCATCACGAGGCGCCAGCTGAACATGACGGTCCCATCCGGCGCACAGCTGCCCCATCGGCTGCTCGTGTCCTTGACCGTCACCCGTGAAGGACGGACACGGGCCGTTTCCGCCTTGGCCGCCGCCAGGGCGCCCAGCCGCTGGCGCGCTTCTCGCCGCAACAGGTCAGCGACCCGGCGCGGCAGGAAAGCCGCTTCGCCGGCTACGCAAATCTCGCCGCCCGCAAGCCAGGCTCCCCCGCGCTCGCCGGGCAGATGCCGAATGCGATGCGGCGCCCCGGCGATCGGCACGCTGGCGCCGTCGGCGAAGCTGATCGGGCGGGGCAGGGCGGCGAGCCGGTCGGCAACCCACGCCGCGTGATCGGCCAGGAGCGTCATTCCGGCCGCGCGGCCGGCACGCATTGGAAGAGTGACGATAACGTAGCTGTTTCGTGGGTCGATCCGCAGGTTGATCCGTCGCGCGCGAGCGCTCCGCCGCCATTGGACCTGCGTGGGTCCCTGCGCCAGCTCGAACGTTTCGACAACCGTTGCGGTCATGCGCCGACCATGCCGCTCGCAGCGATTCGACTCAACACTGTCGAGGCATCGGCAAGCCAGAGCGTCATCCGACCGAACGGGGTCACTCGTCGGATAAAGATGCTTGCTAAACAAAGGGCTAGAGCATTTTCCGTGCGCCTATCAGCGCGGATCATGTTCTAGTCGGCAGCAGCCTTGATCGCTTCCAGGCGCCCGGCTTCACCCGCGGCCCGGGCAGCGACAGCTTGGCCGAATGCGGCAAAGATCGCGCGGGACACCGGATCGGTGACCCAGTCGTACTCGGGATGCCACTGCACGCCCACCGCAAACCCCGGCGCGTCCGCTACCCGGATCGCCTCGATCGTGCCATCCAGCGCGATCGCCTCGGCCACAAGTCCAGGCGCAAGCCGGTCGATGCCTTGGTTGTGCAAGGAATTGACCGGCAGCGACGTCGTATGGGCAACCCGGTGCAGCCAGCTGCCAGGCACGATCTGCACCATATGCGCCTTGCCGGTGCGCACGCCGCCATTGGCCTGCATCGGCGTGGAATGGTCGAGGCGGCCTGGCAGATCTTGCAGGCGCTGGTGCAAGGTGCCGCCCAGGGCCACGTTCAGCTCCTGCAGTCCCCGGCAGATCGCCAGCAGCGGCAACCCAGCCGCGATCGCAGCGCAGATCAGCGGCAAGGTGACGGCGTCGCGGGCGCGGTCCTCCGGCGTGTCATCCGGGTGCGGCGCCCCTCCATAGAGAGAAGGCTGCACATTCGATCGGCTGCCCGTCAGGATGATGCCGTCCAGCCGCGCCACGAGCAACTCGACGGAGCAGTGGTGACCGTTGGCGGGCAGCAGGACCGGCACGGCCCCGACCGCCTCATCAGTTGCGCGCACATAGGTATCGGAGGCGGCATGGTTGGGCATGCCAAACACCCCGAATGGTTTGCTGCAGCAGGAAATTCCGACGAGCGCCTTCATGTCCCTGATAATGGACAGTCAATGCGACGTTTTGAAGTCAAATCTGCCCGCACGCGCCGCATCGCTGTCACCTGCTGTTGTCCTGGAAGAACCGCGGATCGACAAAGGCGAACAGTGATTGATCGAACGTGCCGCCGAGCGCCACGTCGAACAGGCTGATGCGCGTTTCCTGCCGTTGCGCATCGAGCACGCTCCACTGCCGCAGCGCGAGCGGATTGTCGGCGAACACCAGCGTCAGCGTGCCCTCATTCGGCGTCGCCGTGCGGAACAGCGTCACCTGCAATTGCCCGGGCAGGCGGGTGATGCGCGAAACGGTGATGTCGCCCGAAAGCTGCACGTTGTCGCGCAGCAGAATGCCGAGCGGGGTGCGGTCGAGCGGCAAGTTGCTGGTTTGATTGAGTTGGCGGTCGTTGAACACCAGCAATCCATGCCCGGCGATCAGCAGGAACGGCGCCGGCGGGTCGTACTGGAACCGCATCCGGCCGGGGCGCTCGAGCCAGGCCTGCCCTTCGCTGCTGCGGCCGTCGGGCGCGATCTGCATGAAGCGCGCCTTCAGCGTGTGCAGGCCGTTCAAATAAGTCTCGACCCGCGCGATGTCGGCGCGGTCCTGCGCGGTGAGCGCAACGGGCGCCTGGGCATGCGCCGACATGGGCCAAAGTAGCGCGGCAAGCAGGAGGATGCGGCGTTTCATGCGGGGGATGTGGCACCCGGCAGGGCCGATGAAAAGTCCGGAAGCGATGCGGACGGCGGGACTCGAACCCGCACTTCCTTTCGGAAATCAGATTTTCGTGCCACTTCGGCTTTCGCCGCCGCCCCGTCTTGCGCCGCGGGCGTTCGTGGCCTGGACTATCCCTTCGCCATGGCCCGGCAAGGCCGAAGGCGCCGCCCGTCTAGTCTCTACACCTTCCCCGGAACGCTCCGGGGCTTGGCTCGGGATTGGCCTGGGCTTCGGCCGTTAGCGTTCCCCGAGTTTGAGCGGTTCTACGCCGCAGGTTTCCCCGCGGGCACCCCAATTGAAGTCTGCTGCGTCTACCATTCCGCCACGTCCGCATCGCCGGATGAGCCTAGCCGGACGCCACCGATTTGGCGATATCCAGCGCGCGGCGGATCAGCGTGTCGCTCGCCTCGGGCGTGCGGAACGCGCTGTGGGCCGACAACGTCACGTTCTCCAGCGCGGTGAACGGGTGGCCTGCGGGCAGCGGCTCCTCGTCGAACACGTCCAGCGCCGCGTGGGCAATCCGGCCGGCCCGCAACGCTTCCAGCAGCGCCGGCTCGTCCACCAGGGCGCCGCGCGCGGTGTTGACCAGCAACACGCCGGGCCGTAACTGCGCGAGACGGTCGGCGTTCAGGAAGCCGCGCGTCTCTTCCGTCAGCAGCAGGTGCAGCGACAGCACGTCAGCCTCCCGCAGCAGCGCGTCCACGTCCACGAAGGTCACCCCCGGCACCTGCTTTGGCGTCCGGTTCCAGGCGATCACGTTCATGCCGGCGCCGCCGGCGATGCGCGCCACCTCCGCCGCGATCCCGCCGAAGCCGAGCAGCCCGAGTGTCTTGCCGTGCAACTGCACGCCCTCGGTCCGCAGCCATTGGCCGGCCCGCATCCCGCGGTCCATGCGCGCCAGCCCGCGGGCGGCGGCCCACATCAGGGCCACCGCGTGCTCGGCCACCGCGATGTCGCCGTAGCCTTTGATGACGTGCACGGCGATGCCAAGCGCCGCCAATGCCTCCGGGTCCATGTAGCTGCGCGCGCCGGTGCCGAGGAAAATGACGTGCTTGAGCGCCGGGCACTGCGCCAGGGCGTCGGCCGGCAACTGGCTGTGGTCGTCCAGCACGAAATCGTAGCCGTCCAGCAGCGAGGGAAGCTGCTCGGGCGCGATGATTGCGGTCTGGTTGACGGTGATCGGCGGGTCATCTGGACGGACCATGCGGTCGAACACGTCGGCCAAGGCGTCGCTGGCGTCCAGGAACAGACCCCTCATGCATTCGCTCCTTCATGCCGGTGAAGTCTGCGGTGCGTCGCCGGGCCGGGCAAGACATGATTGACGCGCGCCGGGGCCGACCCCATCGTTTGATCCATGCGCAGAACAGCGATCGGCTGGAGCGGCTTCGTCATCGGCATCGCACTTGCCATCGCGGCTTCGTCCGCGCAGCCCGCCCCACCCCTGCTGCATGAGGTCGACGCCACCCTGCCACGGGGCAAGCCGTCGCCGCTGCAGCCAGGCGAGGAGCCAGAGGAACCCTCCGGCCGGGCATCGTCCAGCGGCACCGGGTTCGTCGTCGCCGAGGGCAAGCTGTTGACCAACAACCATGTGGTCGACGAGTGCGCGCGCATGGTCGCCCGCAACGCGCGTGGCGAGCGGCAGGATGCCAAGATCGTCGTCGTCGACCGCCGCCGCGACCTGGCGCTGTTGAACGTGTCCCGTAATTTCGGCCCGGCGTTGACCTTCCGCGACCCACCCGGCATCCGCCGCGGCGAGCCCGTCGTCACCTACGGCTTTCCGTTGGCGGGCCTGCTTTCCTCCGGTCCCACCCTGACCAGGGGCGATGTCAGCGCGCTGACCGGGTTGCGCGACACCAAGCTGAACATCCAGATCAGCGCGCCGGTTCAGCCCGGCAATTCCGGCGGCCCGTTGCTGGACCAGGAGGGGCTGGTCATTGGCGTGGTCGTTTCCAAGCTCAATGCGGCGCAAATCGCGGAGATCACCGACGGCGATATTCCACAGAACGTGAACTTCGCCGTGACGGGCACGGAGGCGCTCAGTTTCTTGCGCGAGCACGGCGTCAGCCCGGCGACCGCGCGCGGCGGCGGACCGGACAAAGGGGGTGCCGCCGTCGGCGACGTGGCCGATCCGTCCACCGCTTACCTGCAATGCTTCAAGTAGCTTGATCCGCCGGCGCGGGCAGGCGTAGAGGCCGCATGTTCCAAGCGTTGATCCTCGGCTCTCGCAGGCCGGTTCCAGCCAGGTCTCCCGTCAAGCCAGCGCCGCCCGCTCAGCCCGGACCGCCGGTGGAGGGCTCCCGCCGCCGGCTGGTCTGGCGTGGCGTGCGCTGGCTGGTGATCGCCGGCATCTGGGGCGCGGTGGCGGCAGCGCTCCTGCTGCTTTGGTTCTCCCGCGACCTGCCACGGCCGGAAGCGGCGCTGGATGCCGCTCGGCGTCCAGGGCTCACCTTGGAGGATCGATCCGGCCAGCCGTTCGCGACCTTCGGCGACGTGGTGGGCGACTCGCTGCGGCTGCCGAACCTGCCGCGTTGGCTCCCTGCCGCCGTCGTGGCGGTCGAGGACCGGCGGTTCTGGACGCACCCCGGCATCGACCTGGTCGGCGTCGGGCGCGCCGTCGTCGTCAACGTCATGGCCGGGCGGCTGCGGCAGGGCGGCTCGACCATCACCCAACAGGTCGCCAAGAACCTGTTCCTCACCAATGCCCGCACGCTCCGCCGCAAGGTGCAGGAACTGATGCTGACCCTGTGGCTGGAGCGCAGCTTCACCAAGCAGGAAATTCTCGAAATCTGGCTCAACCGGGTCTATCTCGGGTCGGGGACGTGGGGGGTGGACGCGGCGGCGCGGATGTATTTCGGCGTGTCCGCGCGCAAGCTGAACCTGTGGCAGTGCGCGGTGCTGGCGGGCATCCCGCGCGCGCCGTCCCGCTTCAACCCGCGCATCGATCCGGCGGCGGCCGCCATCCGCGGGCGTGAGGTGCTGGCCGCCATGGCCGACACCGGCGTCATCACCGCGGCCGAGGCGCAGCGTGCGTCGGCCCAGATCGCATTTCCCAACCTGCGCGGCTCCAGCGCCGGCTGGTTCGCCGACTACGCCAGCGAGCAGGCCACGCCGTTATTGCCCCAGGGCGCCGACGCCGTGCTGCACACCACGCTGGACGCCCGGTTGGAGGCCGTCGCCGAGCAGCGGCTGAATGCCCTGCTGGACGGGCCGGGCGTCGCCGCCGGCGTCGGCGAGGGCGCCATTGTGGTGCTGGACGCCACCACCGGGGCGGTGCGCGCCATGGTCGGCGGGCATAACTGGAAGCAGAGCCCGTTCAACCGCGCGACCCTGGCCCGGCGGCAGCCCGGCTCGGCGTTCAAGCCGTTCGTCTGGCTCGCCGCGATCGAGAAGGGCGCCACCCCGGACGACACCGTGTTGGATGCGCCGATCCGGGTCGGCGGCTGGAGCCCGTCCAACTTCGAGACCGGCTTCCGCGGCGACGTGACGTTGGAAGAAGCGCTGGCGCAGTCGCTCAACACCGCCGCCGTGCGATTGCTGTTGCAAGCCGGTGGGCCGCGCCCGGTGGCGGCGGTCGCGCGCCGGCTCGGGATCGCCGACACGCTGCCGGACAACGCGACCCTGGCGCTCGGCTCCGGCGAGGTGGGCGTGCTGGAGATGGCTGCCGCCTACGCCAGCTTTTTCAACGGCGGCCTGGCGGTGACGCCCACGGCGCTCGCCGCCATCGAGGCCGACCGCAAGCCGGTTCCGATGGCGCACGCAGCCGGCGCCCGCGTGATCGACGCCGCCCAGGCGAGCATGATGGTCCGCATGATGACCGCGGTCGTTACCCACGGCAGCGGGCGGAGCGCGGCCATCCCGGGGCGGATGGTTGCGGGCAAGACCGGAACCACGTCCGACTACCGCGACGCCTGGTTCGTCGGCGCCGTGAACGGCGTCGTCATCGCCGTGTGGCTCGGCAACGACGACGATCATCCCATGCGCGGCGTCACCGGCGGCGGCCTTCCAGCGCGGCTGTTCCACGACATAGCGCTGGAGCTGCACTGACTTCTCCCTTTCCTGCCAGCGGGAAAGGGCCGGGGTGAGGGTGGAACGTACCTCACCGCCGCCGCTCCATGTGCAGCACCCCCGCTTCGTGCAACCCGGCGATCTCCGCCTCGGTATAGCCGTGCTCGGCCAGGATCGCGTCGCCGTGCTCGGCAAACCGCGGCGGCCGGGTCCGCATGCCCCCCGGGGTGCGCGACAGCTTGATCGGCGTGCCGAGCGCACGCACGCCACCCACCTCGGCGACCATGCCGCGCGCCGCCGTGTGCGGAGCGGCGACCGCTTCGTCCACCCCCAGCACCGGACCTGCAGGCAGGCCGGCCCGGGCCAGTCGCACGGCGAGCGCCTGGCCATCCACGGCGGCAAAGGCTTCGATCAGGATGGCCGACAACGCCGGCCGGTTCGCGACCCGGTCGGCGTTGGTGGCAAAGCGCGGGTCGGCGGCGAGGCCCGGCAGGCCCATCTCGTGCGCCAGCTTGCGGAACTGCCCGTCATTGCCGACCGCGATGAAAATCTCGCACGTCGCCGTCGGGAAGGTGTCGTAGGGCGCGATGTTGGTATGGGCGTTGCCGATGCCCTTCGGCGGCGTCCCGCTCAGCAGGTAGTTGGCCGCCGACGGATGCAGCAACGCCATCCCGCAATCGTGCAGCGTCATGTCGATGAACTGCCCCAGGCCGGACCGGTGCCGCTCCTGCAGCGCCATCAGGATGCCCACCACCGAGTAAAGACCGGTCGCGAGATCGACCACCGGCGTGCCGATCCGTGCCGGCCCGGTCGGCGGGCTGCCGTTGACCGTCATCAGCCCCACCATCGCCTGCACGATCGCGTCGTAGCCCGGCAGCCCGCCCAATGGCCCCGTCGCGCCGAAACCCGACACGCGGCAGTGGATCAGCCGCGGGAACTGTGCCGACAGGGTGGCGTAGCCGAGGTCCCAGCGCTCCATGCCGCCGGGCTTGAAGTTCTCGACCAGCACGTCCGCGTCGGCCAGCAGGCGCAGGATGATAGCGCGGCCCTCCAGCTTGCCGATGTCGACGGCGATCGACCGCTTGTTGCGGTTCACGCCGAGGAAGTAGCTGGCGTCGCGCGCGTCGTCGAACGGCGGCCCCCAGTCACGCGTCTCGTCGCCCTGCGGCGGCTCGACCTTGATCACCTCCGCCCCGTGATCCGACAGGATCATGGTCGCGTACGGCCCGCCGAGCACCCGCGTGAGGTCGAGCACCTTGAGGCCGGCCAGCGCCCCGGGCGAGGTCGCGAGGCCATTTGTTGTCGGTTCATCCAGGTCCATCGGCAGTGCCTCCTCGGAACGCGCTATTTCGTCACGAACGGGGATGGCCGGCAAATGAGCTGAAATTCCTGCCGGTGCTCCGACGCATCGTGCCGGGTCACGGTGGCCGGCTGTCATGCGAATTGAGGGAATGCGCCAGGTGATCGCTGCAGATGACCGGGAGGCTCTTAACAGAAACGTTACCGATCGAGCCCAGTCTCGCTAGGCACCTCACGTTCGATGCCCCGGTGCGGTGAAGGACACCGGCAGCATGGATGGATACCCGGCCCACGCGGACGACAGCTCGATTGCCCAATTCACACCGGTATGCCCACACCGCGCTTCGCTGACCCAGGCCATCCTGGACCGCGCGATGACAGGGCTCATGGGGTTCGACGTCAGCCGATGCGTCGTGTTGTGCAACCGCATTGCCGCCGACATGCTGGGTATGGCGCTGCCAGAAACGTCGGGTTCGGTGTCAATCGACCAGATGCTCGCGCAAAGCGCCAAGCTGGACGGCGCTGGCCGGCTCGCGTTGAAGGCAGCGCTCCACCCCGGCGACGCTCCGGCCTGCCTCGAACGTCGCAACGCCGGCGACCGGCTGGCGAAGATCACCCTTGCAGACGGACGAACGATGTACGTGACCATCAGCGAGGTCGCGGGAGGAAGCCTGCTTGCCACCCTGTGCGTCGAGGCTGATGCCGGTGTGCCGACAGGGCGGATCGATAGCCTGACCGGCTTGTCCGACCGGCAATGGTTCCGCGAGCGCTTGGCCACGCTGCTCGAAGGACCTGGCAAGGCAGACCAGGTCGCTGTGCTGATGATAGACCTCGACCGGTTCAAGGAAGTGAACGACAGCCACGGCCACCCGGTGGGGGACGCGCTTTTGCAGGTGGTGGCGCAACGGCTGCGCTCCGCCACGCGCGAGGATGACGTCGTGAGCCGCCTGGGTGGCGACGAGTTCGCGGTGGCTCTGCCGACGCCTGGCGCGGCAGAAGCTTTAGGGTCGCGCCTGGTGGACCTGCTGAGCCGTCCGTATTTGGTCGAGGGCCACGTCGCCATCGTCGGGGCCAGCATCGGCATCGCGGTCGGTCCGCGCGACGGCGCCGACCCGGCGGCCCTGGTGCGTGCCGCCGATCTTGCGCTGTACCAGGCCAAGGAGGACGGGCGTCAAACAGTGCGGGTCTTCGATCAGGGGATGGACGGCCGAGCTCGCGCCCGGCATGCCCTGCTGGATGACCTGCGCCGCGGGCTCGCGCTGCAGCAGTTCGAGGTGCATTACCAACCGCAGACCAACCTGGCCTCCCGCGAGCTCATCGGTTTCGAGGCGCTCGTGCGCTGGCGGCATCCCGAGCACGGGCTGGTTCCGCCAGACCGGTTCATCCCACTGGCGGAGGAGATGGGCCTGATCGTGCCGATTGGCGAATGGGTGCTGCGCACCGCCTGCCGGGAGGCGATGTCGTGGCCTGGGCAGCTCGCCGTCGCAGTCAACGTGTCGGCCAAGCAACTGGCCGACCGGGACCGGCTGCCGCGCGTCGTGCAGGCGGCGCTCGCCGCGACCGGCCTTCCAGCTCGGCGCTTGGAAGTGGAAATCACCGAGAGCGCCTTGGTGCGGCATGAAAAGGAAGCGCTGCACGTGCTGCACGCTTTGCGCGCGATGGGCGTGCGGGTGAGCATGGACGATTTCGGCACCGGCTACTCGTCGTTGAGCCAGCTCCGCAGCTTCCCGTTCGACAAGCTCAAGATCGACCGCTCGTTCGTGCGCGACCTTTCGGGTAGTGACGAAGCGCTTGCGGTGGTGCGCGCCATTGCAGCACTTGGCGCCAGCCTCGGCATGACCACGACGGCCGAAGGGGTGGAAACCGCCGAACAGGAAGCAATGATCCGGGCCGACGGCTGCACGGACATGCAGGGATTTCTAGTCAGCCGCCCGGTGCCGGCCGGGGATATCGCCGCGCTGATCGAACGTTTAAACGCCACTCAAACGCCGTCTCTGGAGGTTACGCCATGAACACTGATCTATTCCGTCTCGTTTACTGCAGCCGCAACATGATCCCTGCCCAGCAAGGCGATCCGGCGATAGAGGTCGAGCAAATCCTCGACGCGTCGCGGGCGAACAACGCGCGCGAGGGTGTCACTGGGGCGCTGCTCTATAGCGACGGCTGCTTTGCGCAGGTCCTGGAAGGGGGATTGGACGCTGTGCAGCGGACGTTCGAACGTATCCAATGCGATCCCCGGCACGGCGAGGTCATCATGCTGCAGGCGGGACACGCTGACGGACGGCTATTCGGGGCGTGGGACATGGCGCTGGCCGAGACCGCCGATCCCGCCAAGGCAAGCGCAACCCTAAGCCGGGCATTGGCGCGGTCGGGCACCGACGCGGGCCGCGGTGCAGACGTGGTGTCATTGCTGGACAGTCTGGTGCGCCACCAAGCCGAATGGGTTTGAAACGGCGGCATCCATGATTGGCGAGGCCGTTTCACGAACTCAAGCTGGCACGCCCTTGCTGGTCGAGTACTCGAAGTGCAGGGCCTCGTTCGGATACACGATCGGGTGGATGGCGTGGGCAGCCATCGCAGCCTCGCTGAAGCCTTGCAGGATCAGCTTCAGCTTGCCGGGATAATGCACCACGTCACCAATGGCGAATACGCCCGGCACGCTGGTCTCGCAGGTGGCGGGCTCGACGACGACATGGCGGCGCTCCAGGTCCAGCCCCCAATCGGCGATCGGGCCGAGCTCCATCGATAGGCCAAAGAACGGCAGCAGCCGGTCCGCTTCCAAATGCCGGGTCGTGCCGTCGAGGTGGGCCACTTCCACGGCGGCGAGGGCGCCGGAGTCGCCGTGCAGGGCATGCAGCTGGTAGGGCACCACCAGCTCGATCTCACCCGCAGTGGCGGCGGCGGCCAGCTGAGCGCTGGTTTCGGGCGCCGCACGGAACTTGGGGCGGCGGTGCACTACGTACACCTTCGCCGCAATACCCTTCAAGGACAGCGCCCAGTCGACCGCACTGTCGCCACCGCCCGCGATCACGACTCGGCTGCCGCGGTAGTCCTCACGCCGGCGGACGAAGTACTGCACCGCGCCTGACGCCTCGAACGCGTCCAGCCCGTCCAATGGGGGGCGATTCGGACCGAACGCCCCGGCGCCGGCCGCCAGCAGCACCGCTTTCGCGCGCACCGTGTCGCCACGGTCGGTGCCCAGGACGAACGCGCCCGACCGGCCGTCTAGCCGCTCCACCCGGCGGCCGAGCAGGCGCGGCACGGCGAACGGCGCGATCTGCTGCTCCAACTGGCTGACCAGGTGCCCAGCGGCAATCGCGGGATGGGCCGGGATGTCGTAGATCGGCTTCTCCGGATACAGCGCGGAGCATTGGCCGCCTACCTCATCCAGGGCGTCTAGCAAAACGGTGCGGAGTTTCAGCATCCCGCACTCGAAGGCAGCGAACAGGCCCGCCGGTCCGGCACCGATAATGGCGACGTCGGTCTCGATGATGTCTGGCATGCGTGCAACCTAGCCACGGAATGCTGCGGATCAAGCGGGAAGCCGTGGCGCGATGCAGCGCCGGGTCGTAAATAGGATCGCAATGATCGCATCTGACACCTTGGCTGCTTTTTGTCTGCCCAATCTTGCGGCAACCGAGGCGTTGGGCCGTCGCATCGCCGCCGCCCTGCGGCCCGGCGATGCGGTGCTGCTGGACGGTCCGCTGGGCGCCGGGAAGTCTGCGCTGGCCCGCGCGCTCATCCGCGCTGCCGTGGGCGACCCGGCGCTGGAGGTGCCCAGCCCGAGCTACACGCTGGTCCAGGCCTACGACACATCCATGGGGCCGCTGCACCATTTCGACTTGTGGCGCCTGGATGGCCCGGGCGCCGTCATCGAACTCGGCTGGGATGAGGCGATAGAGGGCGTCGTCGTGGTGGAGTGGGCCGATCGCCTGGGAGCGATACGGCCGGCGAACGCGCTGTCGATCAGGCTATCGTTTGCCGATGCTGACGCTCGTTGCGCCGCCCTGTCCGGCTGGGCGCAGCGTTTATGAGGGTGCGCGCGGCGATGCTGCTGGCGGCAGGGCTAGGCACGCGCATGCGCCCGCTGACCGACCACACCGCCAAGCCGCTGTTGCCGCTGGGAGGCCGCCCGCTGATGGACCACGCGCTCGACCGCCTGGCCGCGGCCGGAGTGGAGCGCGTGGTGGTCAACACGCACTGGCAGGCCGAGCTCGTCGCCCGCCATCTGGAACGCCGGGGCGGGTCGCCCGCCACGGTGTTGCGAACGGAAACGGACCTGCTCGACACCGGCGGCGCCGTTGCGGCTGCGTTGGCGGACGGCGCCCTCGGCGATGAGCCGTTTTTCGTCGTCAACGGCGACAGCTTCTGGCTCGATGGCCCCACCCCCGCCCTGGACCGGATCGCTGCCTCGCTCGCGCCCGGCTTGGACGGTGTGCTGCTCGTGCACCGGACCTTCCAAGTCCATAGCGAAGCCGGCAAGGGCGATTTCGCCCTCGATTCGTGGGGTGTCCTGCGCCGGCGGCGAGAGCGGGAAATCGTGCCTTACGTTTATGCCGGCGTGCAGCTCGCGACCCGTGCCCTGTTCGCGGATGCGCCCATCGGGCCGTTCAGCGCCAACCTGGCCTGGGATCGTGCGATCGAAGCCGGGCGACTCCGCGCGGTGGTCCATGATGGGCTGTGGTTCCATTTGTCCCGTCCTCACGATTTGTCAGAGGCGGAAGCGTCGTTGCACGCGCGCGAAACCGGAGAAACTCGGTGAACATCCATAATGTGCCGCCGCACGCCCGCTTCCTCGATGCGCTCGCGGCCGACTGGCTTGCGCGCGCGGGCGACGATCCCCTGGCGGTTTCCGACGGGCTTATCCTGCTGCCGACCCGCCGCGCCGCCCGGGCCCTGGCCGACGCGTTCCTGCGGCAAGCGGATGGCCGTCCCCTCATGCTGCCGCGCATCACCGCGTTCGGCGCCGTGGACGAGGCGCCACTCGCCCTTGCCGGCGCCTTGGACTTGCTTCCGGCAGTGGCGCCGCCGGTCCGCCTGGCCCATCTGGCTCGGCTGGTGATGGCGCTGGACGGGCGCTTCGGCGCACCCGCGACGGCCGACCGGGCCTGGCCGCTCGCCGCCGAACTCGCCGCACTGATGGATGAGGCCGAGCGGTCGGAGGTGGACCTGACCGCCATCTTGCCCACGCTGGCCTTGGAGGATTTCGCACAGCATTGGCAAGTGACGCTGCAATTCCTGCTGATCGTCACCCGTGCCTGGCCCGCCTGGCTTGCGGAGAACGGCCTGATGAATCCGGCCGCACGGCAAGTGGCGCTGCTCGACGCTCAAGCCGCCGCCTGGACCGACGCCGTGCCGCCGCTTCCCGTCGTCGTCGCCGGAACCACTGGCGCGATCCCGTCCGTGGCCCGCCTCATGCGGGTGGTGGCCGGCTTGCCGCAAGGCCGAGTGGTGTTGCCGGGGCTGGATTTCGGCATGCCGGACGAGACCTGGGAACAGCTTGAGGACACGCATCCCCAGGCAGGGCTGCGCCGCCTGCTGACCAGCCTCGGCGCGACCCGCGGCGACGTGCAGGATTTGCCGGCGATCGGTCCCGTGCCTGCTGGCCGCACCGTAGCCCTGGAGCGCGCCCTGCTGCCTTCCGAGGCGCTGCCCGGCTGGCGGCATGCGTGTCCCGTCGCGCTGGACGGCTTGCTGCGTCTTTCCCCGGCCGACCAGCAGGAGGAAGCGACCGCCATCGCCCTCGTGCTTCGCGACGCCTTGGAAGCGCCGGGCGCTCGGGCGGCCCTGGTGACTCCGGACCGGGACCTCGCGGGCCGGGTCGCCACGGAGTTGGCTCGGTTCGGCGTGGTCGCGGACGACAGCGCAGGCGAGAATCTGGCCGACACGCCGCCCGCCACGCTGCTGCGGCTGCTGGCCCGTGCGGTCGCCGAGGGGTTTGGCCCGGTCGCGCTGCTGGCCCTGGTCAAGCACCCGCTGGCCGCCGCCGGGCTGACGCCGGCCGAATGCCGCGCACAGGCGCGGGCCTTGGAACGCGAGTGCCTGCGCGGCCCGGCGCCGGCGCGGGGCCTGGACGGGTTGCGCCAGGCGGCCCGGTCGGACTCCGCCCGCGCCTTCATCGACCGCCTGGAACATTGCCTTTCCCCGGTGCTGGCCATCGCCACGGGCGGCCCGTCCGCTCCCGACGCGGCGCTGTTCGCCCTGCTCGCCGCCGGCGAAGCGATCGCGACGGCCCCGGATCACCCCGGCGCCGCGCGACTCTGGTCCAACGAGGAGGGCGAGGCGCTGTCGGCCCACCTCGCCGGGTTGCTGGACGGGCTGCGCGTGCTGCCCCCACAGCCGCCCGCGACGTTGCCGGGGCTGCTGGACGCGGCACTGGAGGGCGCCGTCGTGCGCAGCCGCCGGGCATTGCGGGGCCGCGACGGGGTGGAGCATCCGCGCGTGTTCATTTGGGGCCTGCTCGAAGCGCGGCTGCAGAACGCTGAAACGATCGTGCTCGGCGGGTTGGCCGAGGGCACTTGGCCGCCTGCGGCCGATCCCGGCCCCTGGATGAGCCGGCAGATGCGCGTCGCCGCCGGCCTGCCTTCGCCGGAGCAGCGCGTGGGCCAGATGGCCCATGATTTCTGCATGGCCGCCTGCGCCGCTCCGACGGTCGTGCTATCCTGCCCGCGCCGCCGCGACGGAGCGCCCACGGTGCGTGCCCGCTGGCTGGTGCGGCTCGAAGCGATGCTGCGCGGCACCGGCCAGGTCCTGCCCGAGCATCCCGCCGCGCATTGGACCCGCGCCCTCGACCTTCCGGCGGGACAGCCCATTCCCGTCCTGCCGCCGAAGCCATGCCCGCCTGCCGACGCTCGCCCTCGCCGCCTGAGCGTGACCGAGGTCGAGACCTGGTTGCGCGACCCCTACGCCATCCACGCCCGGCATATCCTGAAGCTCCGCGCGCTCGACCCGCTGGAGCAGCCAGCGGACGAGGCCGATTACGGCAGCGTCGTGCATGCTGGCATGGCGGCGTTCCTGGCCGAGATCGGCTCGGGCTTTCCGCCGGACGCGGAGGCTAAACTGCTGCGGGCAATGGACAACGCGCTGGACGAAGCGGCCCTGCGCCCCGCTTTGGCGGCCTGGTGGCGTCCCCGGCTGCGCCGCATCGCCGCCTGGATCGCGGAAGCGGAGCGGGATCGGCGCATGCACGGCCCGCTGCAGTTGGTGGCAGCCGAGCGTACCGGGACATGGCAGTTGCCGGTGTCGCCGCCGTTCGAGCTGCGCGGCCGGGCGGACCGGATCGAGCTGCGGCCCGATGGCAGCCTGGCGATCCTGGATTACAAGACCGGTTCGGTGCCGGACAAGAAAACCCTCGTGGCCGGCTTGGCGCCGCAACTGCCGTTGGAAGCCGCGATGGCAGCCGCGGGGGCGTTCGGCGCCGACGTTGCTTCTCGCACGAGTGCGCTGGTGTACTGGCATCTGTCCGGAGGTTTCGATCCCGGCCGCGTGCACGACTACTTCGCCGAACCTGCAGAAGTTGCGTCCCTCGCGGCTGAGGCAGTCGCCGGGCTGCTTGCCCATATCGCCGCCTTCGACGACCCGGCGCAGCCCTATCTGTCGCAGCCGCATCCCGGCGCCGCCCCACGCCATTCCAACTATACCCAGTTGGCGCGGGTGGCGGAGTGGGCGGCGCTGGCGGACGGAGACGCCGAATGAACGCTGCCGCTCCCACCGCCTCCACCCGCGCCGCCGCCCTGCAGATGGAGGCGTCCGACCCGGCGGTTTCCGCTTTCGTCGCGGCGTCCGCCGGATCGGGCAAGACCAAGCTGCTGATCGATCGGCTGCTGCGCCTGATGCTGTCCGACCCGCCCTCCGATCCCGAGCGCATCCTATGCCTGACGTTCACCAAGGCGGCCGCGGCGGAAATGGCGATCCGGCTGCAGAAGGTGCTGGGCGCCTGGGTCACCATGGACGACATGGCGCTCGAGGCCCAACTCCAGGCGCTCGACGTCCCGGCCGCCCGCGCGCCTGCCGCCCGCGCGCTGTTCGCCCGCGTGCTGGACCTGCCCGGCGGGATGCGCATCGGCACCATCCACGCCTTCTGCCAATCCCTGCTGCGCCGGTTTCCGCTGGAAGCGTCGCTCGCCCCGCATTTCCGGCTGCTGGAGGACGTGGACGGCCGGGCCGAGCTGGAAACGGCTCGGGCCGAGGCGCTCGACGGCGCCGATCCGGCGGCACTCGCCACCCTGGCCGGTTTGGTGTCCGATAAGCAATACGGCCAGTTGATCGCCGGGCTGAACACCCAGCAGCACCGCTTGGCGCCGTTGCTGCGGCTGGGACCGGAGTTGCGCCGGGTGCGGCTGCGACGCGCGGCGGGGGTGGCGGGCGACGAGGCCGCCCTGATCGCCGCCGCGGTGGTCGTGCCGAACGAGCCGGCGCTGACGGCGGCGCTGCAGCAGGCGCAGGCGCACGGCAGCGAGGCGGTGCGAAAGAAGGCGGCGGCGCTGTGGGGCTGGCTCAACCTGCCGCCGGACCTGCGGATCGAGAACTGGGACGAGTGGGTCCGCTGCATGCTGACCGCCCAGTTGAAGCCGCGCGCGCCGACGACCTTCGGCAACGACGCGTGGTGCAAGAAGAACCAGGACTATGCGCTGCTGTGCGTCGCCGAGGCCGAGCGCGTCGCGGCCCTGGAGGACGACCGCCGCGCCGCCCGCGTCGTGCACGTGACCGACGCGCTGTTGTCGCTCGCCGGCCCCGTGCTGGAACGGTTCGGCCAGCGTAAGGCGCTTGCCGGGTTGCTGGACTACGACGACCTGATCCGGCGCACGGGCGAGTTGTTGCTGGACCCCGGCACCGCCTGGGTGCTGTTCAAGCTGGATGGCGGGCTGGACCACCTGCTGCTGGACGAGGTCCAGGACACCGCGCCAACCCAGTGGGAGATCGCCGGCGCGCTGACCGCCGAGTTCTTCACCGGCGAGAACGCCGCCAATCACTGCCGCACCGTGTTCGCGGTAGGCGACCGCAAGCAGTCCATCTACTCGTTCCAGGGTGCCGATCCGGCCGCATTCGACCACTGGCGCGGCATCATGAGCGGCCGGGCCGAGGCGGTGGGCGCCCCGTTCCGCAACACCGCGCTGGACGTGTCGTTCCGCTCCACCACCCCCGTGCTCGACCTGGTCGACGCCGTGTTCGCCGACCCGGCGGCGGCCAGCGGCGTCACCCCGCCCGGCGCGCTGCGCCACATCGCCCACCGCGCGGGCCACGCCGGACAGGTCGAACTATGGCCGCTCGCCCCCGTGCCCGAGGCGCTGCAGCCGACACCGTGGGCGATCGCCGCCACCAACCAGGGCCTCGCCACTGCCCCGCAACGCTTGGCCGACGAACTCGCCGCCTGGATCGAGGCGCAGGCCGGCGGCGGCGTCAGGCTGGACAGCCGCGGCCGTACGCTGGCGCCCGGCGACGTATTGGTGCTGGTCCGTCGGCGCAACGATTTCGCCCGCACCCTGGTGCGCAAGCTGAAGGCGCGCGGCGTTCCCGTGGCCGGGCTGGACCGCCTGTTCCTCGCCGACCAGCCGGCTGTGCAGGATTTGATGGCGCTGTGCGACACGCTGCTGCTGCCGCAGGACGACCTGTCGCTCGCCTGCGTGCTGACCAGCCCGCTCGGCGGCCTCACCGACGACGACCTGATGGGATTGGCGATCGGCCGCCCGGGCCGGCTGTGGGACACCCTGCGCAACCGCGCCGGCGAACGCCCCGTGTGGCGGGACGCCTGGTCGTTCCTGTCAGCCCTGCTGGTCCGCACCGACTATGTCGGCCCGCACGCCCTGCTCAGCGAGGCGCTGGGCCCCTTGGGCGGACGTGCGCGGCTGCTGGCGCGGCTGGGCCCGGAGGCGGCCGAGCCGATGGACGAGATGCTGAACGCGGCGCTGGCCTATACGCGGGCGCATCCGCCGTCGCTGCAAGGGTTCCTGCACTGGCTCCGCCGCTCCGGCGCGGAGGTGACGCGGGTGGCGGAGGAGGCCGGCAGCGTGGTGCGGGTGATGACGGTGCATGGCGCGAAGGGCCTGCAGGCGCCCTTGGTGATCCTGCCCGACACCACCTCGCTGCCGCCGAACGATACCGGGCCGGTGTGGCTGGACGGGGTTCCGCTGTGGTCGCCGCGGAAGGAGTTGCGGTGCGCCGCCACCGAAAACGCGCGGACCAAGGCCGATGCGTTGCGGATGGAGGAGTACAACCGCCAACTCTATGTCGCGCTGACCCGGGCGGAGGATAGGCTGGTCGTGTGCGGCTGGGAAACCCGCCGGGCGTTGCCGGACGCTTGCTGGTACAACCTGGTCGCGCAGGGGATGGCTGCCCTGCCGGTCGAGACCGTGCCTGGTCCCTGGAGCGGTCAGATGTCCATCCACGCCGCGCCACAAGTATCGCCTCCTGCCCAGCCGATTGCGACGGAGGGGAGTGCCGTCGCGCCGTTGCCGGCATGGGCCGGAGCCGCGCCGCAGTGGCGTCCCGCGGCACTTCCGCTCGAACCCGCCCGCCCGACGCCGTTGGCCCCGAGCCGGCCGGACAACGTGACACTCGGCCCGGTCCCCGCGGCCGGTTCACCGCTCGGCGGATCGGTCGACGGCGCGCTGGCCCGCGGAACGTTCATCCATGGCTTGCTGCAGCACCTGCCGTCGCTGCCGAAAGCGGGCCGGCCCGCGGCGCTGGCGGCCCATCTGGCACGCGCCGGCCAACCGGCCGGCATGGCAGGGGAAATTCTGGGGATTCTCGATCATCCGGACCTCCGCGACGTGTTCGGCCCCGCCAGCCGGGCCGAAGCGCCGCTGATTGGAGAGGTCGGCGGCGTCATCGTGACAGGACAGGTCGACCGCCTCGTGGTGTTGCCGGACGTGGTGACGATCGTCGACTACAAGACCAACCGTATCCCGCCGGACCGCGCCGAGGACACGCCGGTGCAGTACCTCCGCCAGATGGCGGCCTATCGCGCGGTGCTGCATGGCATCTACCCGAGTCGTGAGGTTCGCTGCGCGCTGGTCTGGACGCGACTCGCCCGCGTGATGCTGCTTCCCAGCCGCTTGCTGGACGGGCATGCGCCGGGGGCAGTTGATCAACTGCCCGAAACTGCCCACTTCAAGGTTCGTCTCACAGGAGAAGCCGTATGAGTGCCAACACCGTCGCCGTCAGCGACCAAACCTTCAAAACCGACGTACTGGACGCGACTGGCCCCGTCCTGGTGGATTTCTGGGCGGAGTGGTGCGGCCCTTGCAAAATGATCAGGCCGGCGCTCGAGGAGATCGCAGCCGAATTCAAGGGCAAGCTGACCGTGGCAAAGGTGAATATCGACGAGAACCCGATAACTCCGAACAAATACGGAGTCCGCGGCATTCCTACGCTGATTCTGTTCAAGGATGGCATACCGGCCGACACGAAGGTCGGGGCGTTGCCGAAAAGCCAGCTTAAGGCTTGGGTACAGGGTAGCCTGTAGCTGACGGCCCTCTCCTGCGCCTGCAGGAGAGGGCTCCGCGCCTTACAGCTTCGACTTGACCTTCTCGGCCGAGTTCGTCACGGCCTTTCCGCCCGCCGAAAGGTCCTTGCCAGCGCCGGCCGTGGTGTTGCAGCCGCCAAGCAGGGCTGCAATGCCCAGTATGGCAATCATGACGAGCGCCTTCGTGCCGGTGATAGCGTGTGCTTGAGTCGTAGATTTCATCGAAGCCTCCTTGAAGCGATCACTGGATAACGCCGTCGACCCGAAATCGTTCACGTATCGAACATCACTACGCCTACGCCGCCCGATTCGCGACAAGTTCATCCACCACGCCCGGATCCGCCAGCGTCGACGTGTCACCCAAGCTGTCCGTCTCGTTGGCGGCGATCTTGCGGAGGATGCGCCGCATGATCTTGCCCGAACGGGTCTTTGGCAGGCCTGGCGCCCATTGGATCATGTCGGGCGACGCGATCGGGCCGATCTCGTGCCGCACCCAGGCCACCAATTCCTTCCGCAACGCGTCCGACGGTTCCTCGCCGGTTTTCAGCGTGACGTAGGCATAGATGCCCTGGCCTTTCAAATCGTGCGGGTAGCCCACCACCGCCGCCTCGGCGACCTTCGGATGCGCGACCAGCGCGCTCTCGACCTCGGCGGTGCCCATCCGGTGGCCGGACACGTTGATCACGTCGTCCACCCGCCCGGTGATCCAGTAATAGCCGTCCGCATCGCGCCGGGCGCCGTCGCCGGTGAAATACCGGCCGGGGTAGGTGGTGAAATAGGTCTGCACGAACCGCTCATGGTCGCCGTACAAGGTCCGCATCTGGCCGGGCCAGCTTTTCGCGATGCACAGATTGCCCTCGGTGACGCCTTCCAGCGTGTGCCCCTCCGCATCCACCAGCACCGGAACGATCCCGGGCAGCGGCAGGGTGGCGGAACCGGGCTTCAGCGCGGTGGCGCCGGGCAGGGGGCTGATGAGGATGCCGCCCGTCTCCGTTTGCCACCAGGTATCGACGATCGGGCAGCGCTCGTCGCCGACCACGCGGTGGTACCACATCCAGGCTTCCGGGTTGATCGGCTCGCCGACGCTGCCGAGCACGCGCAGCGAAGTGCGCTTGGTCGCCTTCACCGGGCCGTCGCCCTCGCGCATCAGCGAGCGGATGGCGGTCGGCGCGGTGTAGAAGATATTGACCTGGTGCTTGTCCACCACCTGCCAGAAGCGCGAGCTGTCGGGGTAGTTGGGAATGCCCTCGAACATCACCGTCGTGGCGCCGTTGGCGAGCGGGCCGTACACGATGTAGGTGTGGCCGGTCACCCAGCCGACGTCGGCGGTGCACCAGTACACCTCGCCCGGATGGTAGTCGAACGCGTACTGGTGGGTGAAGCTGGCCCAGACCATGTAGCCGCCGGTGGTGTGCACAACACCCTTGGGCTGGCCGGTGCTGCCGGAGGTGAACAGGATGAAGAGCGGGTCCTCGGCGCCCATCGGCTCCGCCGCGCACTCCGGCGACGCCGCGGCGATCAAGGTGGCATAGTCGTGGTCGCGGCCTTCCTGCATCGGCACGTTGCCGCCGGTCACGCGAACGACGATCACATTCTTCACGCCCGGGCACGATTTGAGCGCCTCGTCCGCGTTGGCCTTCAACGCCACCTTGCGGCCGCCCCGGCGTCCCTCGTCCGCAGTGATCAGCAGAGTGCTGTCGCAGCCGTTGATGCGATTGGCCAGGCTGTCTGGTGAGAAGCCGCCGAATACGATGGCGTGGATAGCGCCCACCCGCGCGCAGGCCAGCATCGCCATGGCGGCTTCCACCACCATCGGCAGATAGATCGTCACCCGGTCGCCGCACTTGACGCCGCGCTCCTTCAGCACGTTGGCAAGGCGGCAGACCTCCTCGTGCAACTCACGGTAGGTGACCGTGCGGGTGTGGCTCGGGTCGTCGCCCTCCCAGATGATCGCGGCCTGGTCGCCGCGGGTCGCGAGATGCGCGTCCAGGCAGGCGGCCGACGCGTTCAATTGGCCGTCCTCGAACCACCTGATCGAGACGTTGTGGTCGCCGGGTCCCCCGAAGGTCGCGTTGCCCATGATCGTCGGCGGCTTGATCCAGGCGATGCGCTGCGCTTCTTCGGCCCAGAACGAGTTCGGATCGTTGGCGGCGTGGTTGCTCATCAGGCGATAGCGCTCGCCGTTGACAAGGGAGTTTGCAGCGATGCTGGGATTGACATGGAAAGTGCTGTCGGACATTGGCGTTTGTTGCTCCCTAGGCTTAGCGTTGAGCCGACGTTATCGGCAGGCCGGTTGCAACGCCAGCCCCCTACCGTTGCCGGTCATGGCAACTGCAAACCCGACCGCGGACCCGATGGCGCGGTTGCTGCGGAAAGAACGGGCATCCCGGCCCCGCTGCTGTCGGTGCCGTAGCTGGGGCGCCCGCTCACCCGGGTCCGGCTCGCGGCCCTCCAGGTGGCAGGCCACGACCAACGTGCCCGCCTTCTTGTCGAACGTGATCGTTCCAGGGATCGCCGCGAGGGTCGCCAGCCAAGGGTCATGACGGGGCTTGCACAGGGCGTTTTCCCTCATCATGCGCGGCTGGCGCCGGCAAGGACATCGTTTCGGCATCAGCTAGCATTCATTCCGTCCAGCCCCCCATGCGGCACAATCGTTTCCAATGTTCGGCCGATACCGGCGTCACCGACAGGCGCGAAAGCCGCACCAGGGCCAGGTCGGCAAAGGCGGGGTCGGCCTTGATGGCGGTGAGCGTCACCGGCACGGGCATCGGGCCGATCGGTTCCAAGTCCACGGCAGACCAGGCGGCATCGGTCGGGTCGGGATAGGCCACCCGCACCACGCGCACCACGCCGACGATTTGCTTGCCGATGTTGGAATGATAGAAAAACGCGAGATCGCCGGTCCGCATGGCTTGCAGGTTCTTCTTGGCGGAATGGTTGCGCACCCCGGTCCAGGGCTCGATGCCCTGCGCCAGGTGCTGGTCCCAGCTGAACGAATCGGGCTCGGACTTCACCAGCCAGTAAGGCACGGGGCTCTGTCCCCCGTTGGTCGATCGTACGCCTGCAAAGTTCCGAAGCCTTCAAACTTTTCCGCACCATGCTATCTTCATACCGTGGACGCCACCGCCATCCCCGCTGCGCGCTCCGGGCGCAGCCTGCACCGCTTTGCCAATCCCGGGCGCTTCCTGCGCATTGCGGCGCGAGTGCAGCCGTGGCTGAACGTGCTGGCGCTGGGCGTGA
>JAABUX010001573.1_pt1 | contig 34131 bp, 23 predicted proteins | sample 5561851 | NCBI WGS metagenome assembly JAABUX01 (sample SAMN10711883, study PRJNA513361) | rock metagenome | isolation source: Antarctica rocks | place: Antarctica: Victoria Land, Richard Nunatak red sandstone | collected 2016-01-03
CCGACTGCGGGGTGACGACGGGTTCCTGGTCGGCGGCGAAGAACCGCAAGATTTCGGGGATGCCGATCCCGATGCAGACGCCGAGGACGCCGCCGACGCCGGAAAGGACGATGGTCTCGATCAGGAACTGCTGGGTGATGTCGCGCCGCTTGGCGCCCAAGGCCCGGCGGATGCCGATCTCGCGGGTCCGCTCGGTGACGGTGGCGAGCATGATGTTCATGATCCCGATCCCGCCGACCAAGAGCGAGATCGACGCGATCGTCCCGAGGATGATGCTGAACTGGCGGGCGGTCGCCTGGGCTTGCATCAGGAGGTCGTAGGGGACGACCATCGTCACGTCTTTCTTGGGGTGCCTGGGCATCACCGCCGCCTCGATGATCGGCGCCGAGGGGCGGACCTCGTCGATCGAGTGCAGCTTGAGCGTCACCTGCGAAAGCTGGGTTTCCTCGATCGAGAACGAGCCGGGGCGGGTGTCGATGATCTTCTCGCCGAACCGGAGCTTGCAGGTGTTGAGCGGGATGTAAACATCTTTGTTGAAGTCCTGCGCCGCCAAGCTCCCGCCGACCCCCGCCGACGAGGCCCGCTCGCGGGTCACGCCGATGACGGTGTAATAGTCGGACCCGAGCTTGATCGACTTTTCGAGCGGGTCTTCGAAGGGGAACAGCGCCTTGGCGGTTTCCGACGCCAGCACGGCATAGTTCTCGTACCGCTGGTTGTCCGAGACCGAGAGGAATCGCCCCTTGTCGATGGTCAGGCGGTTGAAGTCGGCGTAGTCGTTGGTCGTCCCGACGACTCGACCATCCAAGGCCCGGCTCAGGTAGCGGACCTGCTTGCGGATCTCTCGGATCGGCAGGGCCTTCTTGATCGTCGGGACGGTGGCGAGCATCCGCTCGTAGTCGGCGTAGGTCAGGCCATAAGTCAGGACCGACCGTCGACCGCCGCCGCCGGAGGTTTGCGACTCCTCGGTCGGCTTGATCGAGCGGACCATGATGTTGTCGGCGCCCATGTCGGCGAACTGCCGTTGGGCCTTCCGGCTCGACCCCTCGCCGACGGCGAGCATCGAGATCACCGCCGCCACCCCGAAGACGATCCCCAAGACGGTCAAGCCCGACCGCAATTTGTGGAGCAGCAGGCTCTTCATCCCAAGTTTGAGGCTACGCCAGGTCCGTCGCATGCTGGGAACGCTCCGATGAAAGTCAATGCGTGAAGAGGAAATGAGGCGACCTTGGAGACCCCCACCTTGGACCAATCCCAGGAATCCATGACAGATCGCAAATTGCAGATTGCAAAGGAAATTTCAATCGAAGCAATCCTTTGCAATCTGCAATTTGCGATCTGCGATTGAGAAGATTCCTCGGAAACTTGGATCAGGATTGGGTTATCGACTCGACCCGAGCGCGGCGTGCTCGGTGGCCAGGCCGGCTTGCTCCTGGAGTTGGAGCATCCGGGGGCTGGGGCCGTCCTGGATGATGTTGCCGTCCTTCATGAGGATGATCCGCTTGGCGTGCTCGGCGATGTCGGGCTCGTGGGTGACCATGATGATGGTCTTGCCGGCGTCGTTGAGCTTTTCGAGCATCGCCATGATCTCCTCGGAGGTGGCGCTGTCGAGATTACCGGTCGCTTCGTCGGCGAGGATGATGTACGGGTCGTTGATCAACGACCGGGCGATCGCCACGCGCTGTTGTTGACCGCCCGAAAGCTGGGTCGGTCGGTGATCGAGCCGAGTCCCCAAACCGACCATCGTGGCCAGTTCGAGGGTCCGCTGCTGGTCGGCCTCGGACAACTCGCCGCTCCCCTGGTAGGTGAGCGGGAGCTGGATGTTCTCGATCACGGTGTACTGCTGGATCAAGTTGTACGACTGGAAGATGAAGCCGATGTAACGGCTCCGGACCTCGGACAACTCGTCGTCGTTGAGCCGGGCGACGTCGCGACCTCCCAGGAGGTACTGGCCGCTGCTGGGGCGGTCGAGGCAGCCGAGGAGGTTGAGCATCGTGCTCTTGCCCGACCCCGACGTCCCCATGATCGCGACGTATTCGCCCTGGTGGAACTCCACCGACACCCCCCGGAGGGCGTGCACGGTGATGGTCTGCTCGCCGCCGGTCCGCTTCTTGAACAAGCCCCCCCCGCCTCCGGAGGGGGCATGTCCCATGACGTACTGTTTGCGGACGTCGACCAGCGAGACGATCGGTTCGCCGGAAGCTTGCTCGTTGTTCACTGTCCCGGTCCCCCCGCTCCGCCACCACCGCCACCGCCGCCACGATTACCGCGACCGCCACCGCCGCCGCCGCCACGGAACTGTTTGGCCTGCTCGATCTCTTCGTCGGTGAACCCGGCGGATTTGAAGATCTGGATCTTCTCCTCGTCGGTGCCGGATCGGAGCTTGGCGCGGTCCTCGGCGCTGATTTTGGTGAATTTCTCGCCGAGCGCCCCGCCCATCATGCCGCCGCCCCGCTTGTTGTTGGCCTTGGGCTTGGGTTCGCCGCCCGCCCCGGCGGGATCGGCCCCGGCACCCGGTCCCCCGCCGGCACCCTTGCCCGCGGCCCCGAAGTCTTTCTTGGCGGCGTCCTTCGAGGCGACGCTGAACGCTTCGCGGCGCTCGTCTTCGGTCAAGAGGCCGACCGGGGCCATCGCGACCAGGTCGCCCGACTTCAGGCCCTTCTTGATCTCGATGTGCGAGTCGTTCGAGATCCCCAGCTCGACCTCGGCGCGGCGGAACCCGTCGCCGTCTTTGATGAAGACATAATCCTTGCCCTTGTACGGGAGGATCGCCGGGGTCGGGACGCTCAGGACATCGGGCTTCTCTTCCACCAGGATCTCGACCTGCGCGTTCATCCCCGGTTTCAGGTTGAACTTGGTCGTGTCCCCCTCGATCGCCACGAAGGTGGTATAGACCTTGATATCGGAGGAGAAGAAGCTCCCCGAGTCGGCCATCGGCGCGATGCTGGCGACCTGCCCTCGGAGTTCCTGGCCGGCGGCGGCTTCGACCCGGATCAACGACCGGAGGCCCGGCTTGACCCGGTCGACCATCGACTCGTGGACCTTGGTGTTCACCCTCATCTTGGTGATGTCGGGCAGGCTGAAGATCTTCTGGCGCTCGCGGACCGTCGCTCCTTCTTCGATCTGGAGTGCGTTCTGGCCGCCGAATCGGTTCGGGTCGTTGGCGTAGACCACGATCCCGTCGCCGGGGGCCTTGAGGATGCAAGCCTTGATCTGCCGCTCGAGCTTGGCTTCCTTGACCTTCTCCAGCTCCAGGCTCGACTGCTTCGACAGCTCGTCGGCGCGGGCCTTCTCGACGTCGGAGTTCAGCGATTTGGTCTGTTTTTCTCTCGTATACTTGACCAACACATCCAGTTGCGTTTGAGACGATTCGAGGTCAAACCGCGCCCGATCGAGCGAAAGCTGGTCGGCGACGTTGGTGGCCTTCGACACATAACCCTTGATGAACATCTTCGACGACCAGTCGAGGCGGTCGGTCGCTCGTTCGAGGTCGGATTTCGCCAGGGCGATCTCGCCCTTGATGGTCTCGGAGTCTTGCTTGTAGACCCCTTCGACATATTCTTTGACGGCGTATTCGGCCACTTCTCGGACCAGCCGCGACTGCTGGTACGACGCATCGGCCTGCCGGGTGGTGATCTTCTGGTTGGTGAGCTGGTCGCGCAAAGTGGCCGATTCCAGCTCGCAGACGATGTCGCCTTCCTTGACCTTCGTCCCTTCGGACAGGATTCGGATGATGGTCGTCCCGCCCTCGACCTCGCAAAGCGCGTCCTTGTTGGCCGCGCTCTCGATCGCGCCTCGTTCCTTGACGACCACCGCCAGTCGGCCGGGTTTGACCAGGGCGGTGATGACGTCGGTCTTCGCCGAGGCGAACAGGTTGGACAACGGCCGCTTGACGCCGGGGACGCCGACGACGACGGCGACCCCGGCCGCGGCGACCGCCCCGACGACCCCCAGCGCCTTAACGGCCCCCGGGATTCGACGCCGCCGGGGTGACGGGGATGGGAGTGCCGAGGCCCTCGGGGGCCCGCCCGCCGCGGTTGTTGGCCCGAGCGGGGGCAGGTTGGCGGCCGCGGTCGCTGGCGGTGTCGCCGAGCCTTCCGGATTGGCTTGTAGGGAAAAGTTCATCGAAAGCCTCCCATTCGTCGAAGGGCAAGATGCCGAGGTCGCGGTAGAGGCCCAGTCGTTGGACCTGGTATTGATACCAGGCCGTGACCAAGCTGTTCTCGTTGCTGATCACGCCGGCCTGGGCGTTGATCAAGTTCAGGGTTTGCGTCGGGGCCTGGTTCCCCGCGTTGGCCCCCTGCGGCGGGGCGATGATCTGCTCGAACGCCTGGTCTTTCTGCGAGACGGTCAACACGAGGTTGCGCTCGAAGATCAAATATTGTTGGTACTGCAACTGCATCGCGCGCATTTCTTGGCGAAGTTGGTACTTGATGAAGTCCTCGGTGTTCTGCAGGGTCCGGCGTTGCCTTTCGTAGTTGATCAACTGCAAACGGAAGTTGTTCCGCTCGGCGAGGCGGACCAGGGGGAGTTCGGCGTTCAAGACGAGCGAGAATTGCTTGGCCTGGTCGAGGAAGCCGAAGGGGTTGTTGGTCGTCGGCGGGGTGACGAACTGGTTGGTGACGCTGACGTTGAAGATCCCCTTGAGCGCGTTGGCCGAAACCCGGATTTGCCGCCATTGATCATAGAGTTGCGCCCGAGCGTTCATCAAGTCGAGCCGATTTTCAAGCGCGATCCGCTCGGCGATCAGCAGGAGGTTTTCCAGGTTCTGGTCGTCCTTCTGCGAGAAGATGTCCAGGCACGACCGACCGTCGATGATGAGGTTTTGCAGCCTCGGCAATCGGGACACGATCTCGTCGAGGTCGGTCAACTCGCGGCGGGGGCTGAGCGACCAGCGGTCGATCTCCTCGAAGATCTGCTTGAACCCCAAGGTCCGCGACCGGTCGATGACCATCGGCACGTCGGGCGGCATCCCGAGCTGGATCTTGTACGAGTCGAGGTCGTTTCGGTAGGTGAGCCGAGATCCGAGGAGCTGGATTCGGGCTTGTTCCACCTGCTGGGAGAGCTGGTCGACCTGGAGCTGCGACAGCCCCGACCCTTCGCCGTTGACCAACTCTTTGTAGACCTCGGCGAACCGCTCGAACACCGCGAGGTTCTTGACGTAGTTCTCGACGAGTTGCACGTCTTCGACGACGTTCAGGAAGCCGGTCGTCGGGTCGATGTTCCCCCCGACCGTGAAGCTCCCGGTCAGCGTGCTGACGCCGAAGGACGGGATGTTGTTATTGACCAGGGTCGCCACGACGAACTCCTGGCGGAACTTGGCGAACAGCCGGATCGAGTAGAGCAGGGTCCGCTCGGCCTGGGTCAGACCTTCAAGCGTGACGGCCCGGCCGCCGCCCCGGAGGAACGGGACGACCGCCTGGATCGGCAGGAAAGACCGGACCGAAGGTTGAGCGGGGTTGCGGCCGACGAAGTTGAAGACGAGCGAGTTGGCGAACGAAGCTAGGATGCGGGTCCCGTTGTCGAGCAATTTTCCGACCCCGGCGACGGTCCCGACGTTGAGCACCGAGAGTTGGTTGCCCGAGGCCCGGGTGTTGTAGAGGAAGGAGTTCACGGGCGAGACCGCCGGGCCAATCGCGCCTTGCACGGAACCGAAACCGCCGGCCCCGGTGAGGGGCGACAAGCCGGCGATGAACTGCGGCTGGAACGAGAACCGCTGGAGCGTGACCGGGAGTGCGTTGAGGTAGACGTTCTCGAGTTGTGTTTGATAGGTCCGGCTGTTGACGATGCCGATCTGGAAGGCTTTTTCCATCGTCAGGACGTAGGGTTTCGTCCCGATCTTCAGGCCGGCGGCGACCGCCTCGTCGAACGGGACGTTTTGCGGGACGAACAGGCCGGCGAGGTCGGACGCCTTTTCTTCGGACTGGCGGTATTCCTCGGGCGTGAGGTCGGGCCTGACGCGCCTGGGAGTCCTCAAGTTGTCATCCGTGGGCAACGGGTCCTGGCCGATCTGGGGGGTTCGCAAGAGGTCGCCGGGCGCCGTCGTGGTGGACGGTGGCGGGGTCAGCGGTGAGATCGGGACGGTTTGGGTCGGCATCGTGCGAGCGGGTTCCTGCGGCATCGCCACCCGTTTGACGCCGTCGTCCTTGATCCCCCCCGCGCCGGGGGTCGATCCCGGTCGAGTCGTCCGAGGGGTTGAAGGCGGAGGCACCGCGTTGGCCGCTAGAGAAGTCGGCGACAATGCGTCGCGTCTCGGCCCTGGATTATGGAGCGACATGGCGGGCCCATTGGCGTCGGTCGTCCCCGGGGGCCGATCGCCCGGCGTGGGGCCTCCGGCGGGCGGCGTGGTCCCGCCCGGGGTGAACGGCGAGGTCCCGGTCGGCGGGAGTTGCGGGGGGTTCGAGGTCGGCGGCAGGTTGATCCGCTTCTTCTCGTCGGGGTTCCGGGGGGCGACCGGCGGCGGAGACTCGTAGCGCGGCCCGTCGTCGAGCAACTTGAGGTAGCCGGTCCCCTCCACGGGCATCTGCAAACGGTGGTCGGGCCACTGCGGGACCGGCGAAAGCGACTGGGTCGGGAAGTCGTCCGGGGGGGCGGGGGGGCGGTCGGGGTCGTAGGGATCGGCGAATCGTGCCATCGCGGGCGGGTCGATCGAGAATTGGTCGAGCCGCCACCGAGGGTCTCGGCTCTTCTCGAACACCGCCTCGGACACGTCTTGGTTGGCCCATTCGCGGTAGAACTCGCGGCCGCATCCGACTTGCGACCCCAAGGCGAGGAGGGCGAGCGCAAAGGCCCGATGATTCCGGCGGCAAAGCCCGGAGAACCTCGGTAGGACGGCGAACCGATCGTTCATGGCGAATGACCTCGAATCAACTTCCTCGCCGAGTCGTCGAAGGACCGACACCGGACGCGGAAGGGGGTATATGTCGGAGGGACGTCGACGCGGGAGCCTCCGGCCCGATCCAAGAACCTCGCCCAGGTTTGGGCCGAGATTTGATCGTAGAGGGAAAGACCGGCGCTTCGGGACAAGCGAGGTATCGGTTGGTGGGATTGGGACGGTTGAGCCGAAATCGACGAACATGCCGGGGTTTCGGGGGTGTCGAGGTTCGGGAATGGATGGAGTCAAGGCGAATTTCCGTCGATCTAGCCCGTAACAAAACGATTCGATCGTCGGCGAAGTCGTCGAGGCGCAGTCGAGTCGGGGGGTCGGTTGGGAAGCCGCCCCTAGACCGGGATCGAGCAGTCCGTCGGCGAAGGGGTTTCCCCGATTCGCGGCGGCGATGGTGGGCTTGGGAGGAGGATTCTCCGATGTTTTGGGAAAAACGCGGGCCCGGTTCGTCGTCGAGCAGGCGGCGTGCGGCATATCGACCCGACAGCGAGTCGCTCGAAGAACGACGACTCATGGCAACGAACTTTGACCTGGGAACGATCCAGTCGGCCAATCGCGGGACCGAGGTTGTCGGTGCCGCGAATAACAACGGCGCCGGCTACACGGTGTCCGACGTCGGCGACGTGACCGGGAGCGGCTTCGATAGTTATGTGGTCGCGGCCCCATCGGTGACCACCTTCAGCGCCTCGGGTATCCCGGTCGGCACGACGAACAGTGCCGTCTACCTTATCTTCGGCACAAAGGCGGTGAACGCCACCAACGCAACGGGCGTTGCCGCCTTGCTCGCGGGGCAACGGGCCGGCGACCTCGGGACCCTGGGAACCCTCGGGGTGGCCGGTTCGACCGGGCAGTTGAACCCGACCGTGACCCAACCCTTGGCGCCCAACCCCACGGTCGCGGGTTTCAACTACGACGGCTTGAAGCTGGTGACCGGCCTCAACGCGACCACGGGCCTGGGCAATAACTCGCAGTTGGGATACTCGGTCGCGGCCCTGGGCGACATCAACGGCGACGGCTACTCCGACTTCATGATCGGTGCCCCCAACGACGACACCGGGGGCCGCGCGTTCATCATCTATGGTGGTCCTCAACTAGCAAACCAGACCAACAAGACGATCGACCTCGAGCCGACCCCCGGAACGATCTCGACGACCTTCCCGACCAAGCTGGTCAGCTTCTATTCGACCACGGCGACGGTTACCGACAAGATCGGCTATGCCGTCGCGGGGATCGGCAATTTTTTCGCCCTCGGCGGTAGCGGCCTAGGAAACTCAAACGACATCGCCATCGGCGACCCGATAGTCAACGGAACGGGAGCGGTCTACGCGATCTCGGGAGTCCGGGTCAACAACCTGGCGACCGGGGCCAACGTCGACCTGACGACCGTGGGGGCGGCGGGTGGGATCGGAGAAGTCTTCACCGGAGTGACCGCCGGCGACTACACCGGGGCCTCGATCGCCAACGCCGGGAACTTCGACGGGTCGACGAACGGCACGGTGCCGGTGTCCAGCCTCTTGATCGGCGCCCCTGGCCTGCCAGGCTCGGCGGGCCGGGCCTATCTCATTTACGGAAACCAGATCACCAATACCAACCTGGCCTTGGGCACGACGATGTCCTTGTCCTCCGTCGGGGTCACCCCGGTGACGACGCCCACGCCCACCTTTCCGCTCTCCGGGGACGTCTTCCTCGGCTCGGCGGTCGGCGGTCGGCTCGGCTTCTCGGTGTCTTCGGCCACCGACTTCAACGCCGATGGACTCAACGACATCCTCATCGGTGCCCCCGGGTCGGGGACCGGGACGAGCGGGCCGGGCGCGACCGGATTCGTGACCGTGGTCTACGGCCGGGGGAACACGGCCGGGGGCATCGCCACGACCAATCGCCCCAATGGTCCGTACACGCTCAGCCCCAACACGACCACCGCCGGCCTCTCCACGCTCTACTATACGGGAGAGAATAACCAGGACCTGGCCGGGTACTCGGTGGCCCCGATCTACTCGGAGACGTTGAACGGGGTCAGTAGCCTCGTCAACAACAGGGGCATCCTGGTCGGTGCCCCGGGCTTCGCGGGCGGGTCGGGTGCGGCGTATCTGATCCCGTCGTTCGCGGCGGGCTCGACGACCTCGACGGGGACGCAGAGCCTTTCCGCGGCCCTTTACCGCTTCACCGTGTCGAGTTCGGCCGCCGGGAGCACCCCGGCCCTGGGGACGTCGGTTTCCGGTCGGCTCCCGACCCCGGCCAGCGCGGCAACGACCACGACCCGGACCGGCGACATCTTCCTCGGCGCGCCCGGCTTCTCGCTCACCGACCCCGTCACGGGCACCCAGGCCTCCCGAACCCTCGATGGGGCGGAGTTCACGGTCGACTCGCTCCTCCTCACCGGCGGCAACGTCCCGCCGCCGCCGCCGCCGCCGCCGCCCCCGAATCCAGGTAACACCGGGGCGGCCGCGACAACCGGCGTGACCCTCACCTCGACCTTCCTCCAGGGGTCGCCGATCTTCACGGGCTTGTACGCCGGTGAACCTTATCCCACCGTCACCTCGCTCGAACACCTCACCAGCTACCAGCCGCTGCCGGTCCAACTGGCCTACCAGGAGTTCCGCCCGGCACCGGGGTTCGCAGCCCGCGAAGAGATCTACCACCACCCCGGCAAGGGCGACCCCCACCAAGTCCCGGCGGGCACCGTCCTCGGGGTTCCCAAGCTTGGCCGCAAGGGGGAAAACTACTACACCAGGTACAACAGCCTGCCGCGCGGCGTGTTCACCCGAGGCCGGTTCCGCATCGGGACTTCCACGACTTTCACCCACAACCCCAAGGTGATCCCGAGGTCCGAGCAAACGCAAAACTTCCCGGGCTGATCACTGTGAGGATGAAAAACCAAAGCCGCTTCCCGTCGCCGATCGCCTTGCGATGGGAAGCGGCTTTCTCGGTGGACTTGTCATCCAACGAGATCAAATCTGCCCGGCGAGCCGGGCGGCCAGGCGTTCCAGCGCGGGGCTTCGGTCCATCGGGTCGAGGTGGACGTTGATCAGGCTGAAGCTCGACGTGTTGGCCAATGCCCGGTCGATCGCGGCGTCGAGTTCCCCCTCGGTCCGGACCTCGATCCCGATCCCGGCGCCGAGGACCTCGGGGATCTTGTGGAACTTCCAGTCGTGGATGTCGTTGAACGACCCTTCGAGGATGAATCGTTCGGTCGTGTAGCCGTGGTTGTTCAGGACGACCACGATCGGGTTGAGCCCCTGGCGGGCGATCGTCGAAAGTTCCATCCCGGTCATCTGGAACGCGCCGTCGCCGACGATCACCAGCGACCGATGCTCGCGGTTGGCCATCCCGGCGCCGACGGCGGCGGGCACGGCGAAGCCCATCGACGTGTAATAAGCCGGGCTGATGAAGTCGGTCCGACGGGTCATGTGGAGGTCCGCCGAGCCGAACAGCGAGTCGCCGATGTCGGCGATCACGACCATCCCCTCGCCGAGCATCCGGTTGAGCCGCGCGAACAACCGCGCCGAGGTCATCGCGGCGTCGGGGTTCGTCACCCAAGGCGTACTCAGGCTCGATGGCCGAGGGGGGACGACCGGCTTGGCCAACGACAGGCTCCGGGCGTGCAAACCTCGGATGAAGTCGTCGAGCCGGACTTCCCGGTAGTGGTGGTGGCGGATTCGGAGGTCTTCGCTCGTCGCGTCGATGCACTTCGACGTGTCGAGCTTCGCGGTGAAGATCCCCAGGTTGATGTCCGTCATGAAGCAGCCGAGCATCAGGAGGCAGTCGGCCCCTTCGACCCGCTCGGCGACCTCTTCGCGCCCCATCGCCCCCTCGTACACGCCGACGAACAGCGGGTGCCCCTCCGAGATCACGCTCTTGCCGAGGATCGTCGTGGCGATCGGCAGCCCCGCGCCTTCGGCCAGGGCGATCAGGTCGTCTTGGAGGCCGAAGCGGTGGATCTCGACGTCGGCCAGGATCATCGGCCGCTTGGCCGCCTTGAGCAAGACGCTCGCCTCTTCGATCGCCTCGGCCAGGGCGGACGGGTCGCTCGGCGGCAAGCCGGCGGGAGGTCGGTGCGGGACCACCGGCTCGGCGGTCACGAGGTCGCGGGGGATCTCCAGGTAGACCGGCCTCTTGTAACGGACCGCCGCCGCGAGGACCCGGTCGATCTCGCCGAACGCCGTGAGCGGGTCGCTCAGGACCGCCGAGGCGACGGTGATCTTCTCGAAGACCTCGAACTGCGTCGAGAAGTCCTTGACCTTGTGGTGCAAGAGCGGGTTCCGGTCGCGCTCGCCCATCCCCGGCGAACCGCTCAGGACGACCACGGGCGACTTTTCGGCATAGGCGCCGGCGACGCTGTTGCACGCGCTCAGGCCGCCGACGCAGTAGGTCACGCAGAGGCAGCCCAGCCCTTTGATCCTCGCGTAAGCATCGGCCGCGAACCCCGCGCTGTCTTCTCGGGTCATCCCGACGAGCTCGATCGGGCTTTCTTCGAGCATCTTGTACAAGGTGAGGATGTAGTCGCCCGGAATCCCGAAGACGTGGTCGACGCCCATCTCGTGGAGCCGATTGATCAGATAGCTGCCGATGGTCGTGGTGCTCGGGATCGGCGTCGCCGCCGAGGCGGTCGTCGGGCTGATCGATCGGGCCGAGGTCGGCGGCGGGTCGGCGTCGACGAGGGTGGTCGCGTTCGCGGTCGTCATCGGATCGAGGTCTCCGTCCTCAAGGTCGATTACCCGGGGTATTCCTTGGATTGTCCGCCGATCCCGCCGGTCGGCAAGCCCAGATTCGCCCATCGCTCCCGACTTTTCGAACGGCGAGCGAGGCCGCGGACCCGACGATGATGGGTCGGGCCAAGGGCCTGGCTCGCGTGGCTTCGATCGTGGCTTCAATCCCGCTTATTCGCTCGACCCTTCGGGCGCCTCGGCGGTGGCGGTGGCCGATGCAGGGGCCGATTTGGCCTCGTTGATCGCCTTGGCGCGCTCGGCCTTGGCGACTTTGCGCTGGGTCCGGGCGGCCCGGCGCTCGACCTTGGCGGCCATGGCGTCGGCGGCGGAGGCCGAGGCGGTCGGGAAGCGTTCCTTGAGGCGGACCGCCTTGCCCGACAGGTCTCGAAGGTAGTAGAGCTTGGCGCGGCGGACCTTGCCCGACCGCTTCACGACGACGTCGGCGATCCGGGGCGAGTGGAGCGGGAACTTCCGCTCGACGCCTTCGCCCTGGACGATCCGGCGGACGACGAACATCTCGCGGGTCTTCACGCCCGACCGGGCGATCACGACGCCGTTGAAGATCTGAATCCGTTCTTTTTCGCCTTCCAAGATTCGGACGTGGACGTCCACCGTATCGCCAATTTCGAATTTCGGGACATTCGACTTCATGCTGGATTGTTCGACCAGCTCCATGAACTTGTTCTGCATGACTCAGTCGTTCCTTTCGAGCCGCCCGGTCCGATCGTCGGCGGCGGGGTCATCGAGGATAAGAGGATCTGAACTGGCGGTTGTCGGCAAGACGGGAGGCGGCTTCCGGCTTGTTGACTTTGACTTCGATTTTGGCTTCGGCTCTGGCTGCGACATCGAGTCGACCAGGTCATGGCGACGGTTAACCGTCCGGTCCCGGCCCTGCGACCGCCTCCAGAGGCGAATCTCCTGATGGTCGCCACTCAGGAGGACACTTGGGACTTCGCGGTCGCGGAACAGGCGAGGCCGGGTGTAGTGGGGGTATTCGAGGCCCCCTTCGGGTCCGAACGACTCGTCCTGGGCGCTCTCGGCGTCGCCCAGGACTCCGGGGATCAGCCGCATCGTGGCGTCGATGACGACCATCGCGGCGACCTCACCCCCCGACAGGACATAATCCCCGACCGACAACAGTTCGGGTTCGAGGACCTCGAAGATCCGCTCGTCGAACCCTTCGTAACGCCCGCACAAGAGGATCAACCGAGGCTCGCTCGCCAAGGCTCGGACCCACCCTTGGTCGAGCGGGCGGCCGCTCGGAGTCAGGGCGATCAACCGCCCCTTGGGCTCGGCCAGACCTTGGACCGCTTCCACCGCCGCGACGACCGGGGGGGCCATCAAGACCATCCCCGGACCCCCGCCGAACGGCCGGTCGTCCACCTGCCGATGCTTCCCTTCGGCCCAACCCCTCAAGTTCCACAACCGGACGTCGACCAACCCGTTCTCGATCGCCCGGCTCAAGATGCTCTCGCTCAAGAAGCCGTCGAACAGCGCGGGGAAGAGGGTCAAGACGTCGATTCGGAGTGCGGGATGGGCCATCGGTCCGGTTTCGGCAAGCGAAGGGGTTCAAGGCCGCCGCGATCATTTCGCGGACGGAGGGACGTCGTCCGAGGTATGATCGCTCACCGGGGGGACCGGGACGACGTTGACCGCCGCAGGCGATTGGGCGGCGGTCGTGGTCGCGGCGGCGGAGGGGGCGGCCGGTGTCGGTTCCTCGACATGCCAGTCTTCGCCGGGGGCGGGCTTAGCAACCTTGGCCCGACGCAAGAGCGCCGCGACCTTCTCGCTCGGCTGGGCGCCGACGGACAACCAGTAGCGAATCCGGCTCACCTTGAGCACGGTCCGGACGTCTTTGTTGCGGACCATTGGGTCATAGTGGCCCAACTCTTCGATGGCGCGACCGTCGCGGCCGGTCCGGGAATCCATGGCGCAGATCCGGTAAAACGGACGGTGGCGACGGCCAAACGACTTCATGCGGATACGGACCACTGCAAGCGCTCCACTTCAAGAAAAGAATCGGCTCGGAAGCATGGCAAGTCTGTCGGAAACTCCCCGGTGGGAACGAGGCCGGTCCCGAGCCTGCGGTGGCCTCGCGCTTCGGTCGAACCGAAGCGTTTCCTGTCGATCAACCCCAACCAACCATCCGCCGCGACTGGCGGTCGCGGTGAAATCTCTGATAGGAATCGCGGACGAACGGGCGAACTACTTCCCCGGCGAGTCGGGCTGAGGTCCCCCTCCGTCGCGCAATTCCCGGCGTTTTTTCCGTTCTTCCTTTTCCCTGAGCTTTCTCTGCTTCTCTTTTTCCTTGGGCGTCAGCCGCTTCCCGGTGCTCTGCTTGGTGGCGGCGAACCGGACACCCGGGTTGAACGCGCCGGCCTGGCCGAGCCCGGTCATCGCCCGGATCTTGTCGAGCATCGACTTCTGCGACATCTGCTTGACGAACCCGGCCATCGCGTCGAATTGCTTGACCAGGCCCGACACGTCGGACGGCTCGACCCCCGAGCCGGCGGCGATCCGCCTCCGACGCGAGATGTCGATCTTGTGCGGGTTGCTCCGCTCGTCGCGGGTCATCCCGTCGATGATCCCTTGAATCCGGATCATCTCGCCGTCGGCGTCCATCCCCTCGATCGAGCTGGCGGCCTGGTTCAGGCCGGGGATCATCCCCATCAGGTCCTTGACCGACCCCATCTTCTTCATCTGCGCGAGCTGCTGGCGGAAGTCGTTGAGGTCGAACTTCCCCTTGGCGAGCTTTTCTTGCTGCCGCTTCGCCTCTTCCTCGTCGACCGCCGACTGCGCGGCTTCGACCAGGCCGACGATGTCGCCCATCCCCAAGATCTGGCCGACGATCCGCTGGGGGTCGAACGGCTGGAGCTTGTCGAGCTTCTCGCCGACGCCGAGGAACTTGATCGGGACGCCGGTGACTTGCTTGACCGAGAGCGCCGCGCCTCCTCGGGCGTCGCCGTCGAGCTTGGTCAAGATCACGCCGTCGAGTTCCAAGGCGTTGTTGAACGCACCGGCGGAGGCGACGGCGTCCTGCCCGGTCAGGGCGTCGCAGACGAAGTAGACCTGGTGCGGCTTGACCCGCTTCTCGATCTGCTTGAGTTCGGCCATCAGGTCGTCGTCGACGTGGAGCCGGCCGGCGGTGTCGAGGATGATCGTGTCGCGGCCCTGGCGGTTGGCCTCGACGATCGCGTCCTGGCAAACCTTGACCGGGTTCGACCCGTCCTGGCTGAACACCGGCAGGCCGAGCTGCCCGCCGATCACCTTGAGCTGCTCGACGGCGGCGGGGCGCTGCAAGTCGGCGGCGACGAGCAGCGGCTTTCGTCCTTGCGTGGACAAGAGCCGCGCGAGCTTGCCGCAGGTGGTCGTCTTGCCCGACCCCTGGAGTCCGCAGAGCATCAAGATCGTCGGGCCGGACTTCTCGAACCGGATCGAGGTGTCGACCGGCCCCATCATCTCGATCATCGTGTCGTGGACGATCTTGACGACTTGCTGCTCGGGCCGGACCTTCTTGATCAGTTCTTCGCCGAGGGCGCGCTTGTTGACCCGATCCATGAACTCCTGGACGACGCCGTAGTTGACGTCGGCTTCGAGGAGGGCGGTGCGCACCTCGGCCAGGCCGTCGCGGATGTTCGACTCGGTCAACACCCCCCGCGTCCGGAACCGGCCGAACGCCGTGCCCAACCGCTTCTGAAGATCGTCGAACATGGCGACTCGATTCCCGTCCTCAACTCAACCGGCGCTCTTTGGCGAGAATCCGAAATTCTAATCGCGCCGACTCCAACCCGCAACGGCAATGGGCTTGACCCTCGGAAAATTCTCGGAGCCGGACCACGCTCAGCGCCCGATCGCCCCGAGCGCGGCGGCGTCGGGGTAGGCTCGCTTGAGGTAGCGGATGACGATCTCGACCAGCGGCTTCGACTCGGCCGGGAACACGTCGGGCCAGAACAGCAACGCCTGCGACTGATACAAATCGCGCTTGAAGACGTCGGTCTTGATCAAAGGAAATTTCAAGGTGCCGACCAGGAGATCCCACGCCAGCAAGGTCGTGTTGATGTTTCGGCCTTCTTCGAGATCTTTGTGATACTGGAATAATTCCCCTTGCGAGCGGGCCAACGCGACGACTTCCGCGACCGGGAACGCGGCCCGGATCGCCCCGCCCGACGCGACCGCCTGGCGGCTCAAGCCCCCTTCATAGCGGTGGATGGCACTCCACTTGTGGGCCACCGGGGTCATCCGGTTCCAAAAACGTCGAAACCAGGGGGACCGGAGCGTCGAGCCGGGGATGTTGAGGAAGTAGGACTGGAGGTGCGGGCCGTTTTCCTGGTTGTCGGTCAGGCCCCAGACCGTGGCGGGTTCGCTCCTCATCCGGGCCAGGGTCGGTCCGAGGTCGTGGACCGGCCCGAAGACGCTGTCGTTGGTCAGGAGCAACTCGTCGAACTCGGCTAAGCGGGCACCGCTCCGCTCCGCTTCCCGCCACGAGCCGAAGTCGACGCCGACGTTCCGCCTCCAGATCACCTGGTCGCACACCTTCCGGGCCTTCTCCACGCTTTCGGGTTCGAGCTTGTGCGACGTCGAGGCCAGTCGAATCGAATACCCCTCGTCGGCGATCCTTTGGAGATAATAAAGGACGTAGTCGTCGATGATCCCGTGCGGGTCCCAGTGCGCGAACAGGCAGAGCTTGCCCGTCCTGGCCGGGTCCGGATTCCAGGTCTGGAACACGTCAAGCCCGGCGGTCGACCGGATCGCCCTGACAGCATGGCCCGCTAATTTCGAGGCGATGTTCATGGTTTGGTTCGTGGAAACGGCTTCTTCCGGGCTGGATCGCGGCGGAACATCCTAGCCGGGAGTCCGGATTCAAGGCAAGCCGAGGGTCGCTCCCCGATCAGTAAAGCTCACAGATCCGCAAGTTGGCCGACCTCGACGGGTTTGGTCGAGATCCACGCCGAGGCGGCCAGGGGAAGTCGAATCATGAACGTGGTCCCGACCCCCGGTTTGGAGTCGACCTCGATGGCCCCTTCGTGGTCGCGGACGATCCCGTAGCTGATGCTCAGGCCGAGGCCGGTCCCCTGGCCGACGGGCTTGGTGGTGAAGAACGGGTCGAAGATCCGGTCGACGACCGACGGGTCGATCCCCTCGCCGGTGTCGGACACCTCGATCCGGACGGTCGCCCCTTCGTTCCGGGTCCGAACGACGACCTTGCCCCCTCGGCCGGTGGCGTCGATGGCGTTGGACAGCAGGTTCATGACGACCTGGTTGATCCGGGCCGGCTGGCAGGCGACGAGCGGGAGCGGTTCGAGGTCGAGCTGGAGGTCGACGTCGCCTCTGCGGGCGCTGCCTCGGACGATCGTGGCCGTCGACTCGATCCCGGCGTTGAGATCGGCGTCCTTGAGGTCGCCTTCGTCGAGGCGGGCGAAGAGGCGCAAGTCGTTGACAACGCGCTGGATTCGCCGAAGGCCGTCGTCGGACCGGGCGAGGAGGTTTTTGAGATTCTTGAGCACAAAGTCGGTGTCGGCCTCGTCCCGGAACGAGGAGATCCGCTCGAAAACTTCCGGGTCGTGCTGTCGAAGGAGCGGGTCGGCCTCGGCGTAGAGAGTTACGAGGCGGCAGAGGTCGTCGAGGTCTCGGGAGCAGACGGCGGCGTTGTTGATGACGAAGGCGAGCGGGTTGTTGATCTCGTGCGCCACCCCGGCCACCATCTGGCCCAGACCCGCGAGCTTCTCCGACTGGACGAGTTGGCTCTGCGCCAACTTCAGGGCGTTGCTCGTCACCTGCTCCGACTTGACGGCGGCTTCGAGGCGACGGTTCTGGTCGAGCAAGAGCGACTCGGCCTCTTTCCGGGCGGTGATGTCGGTGTGCGAACCCGCCATCCGGTAGGGTCGGCCCGACTCGTCGCGGAGCGCCACGCCTCTGGACAAAATCCAGCGGTAGGAACCGTCCTTGTGGCGGAGCCGAAGCTCAAGCTGGTACTCGGCGCTCTGTCGACTCCCCAGGTAAGCGTCCAGGACGGCCCGATGCCGCTCGCGGTCCTCGGGATGTATCCTCGACGTGAACTCGTCGGGGTCGGCGGAAACTTCGTCGTCTTCGTAGCCGAGCATCCCCTTCCATCGCGGCGAATAATACGTCTCGTTGTCGAGGAACCGCCAGTCCCAGATCCCGTCGCGAGACCCGGCGACCGCCAGCTCGAACCGCTCTCGACTCTGCCGGAGCGCCAGCTCGGTTTCCGCCCTGGTTCGAAGGTCGCGGCGAACCAGGCGGTCCACGGCCCAGATCAGGAGCAGCACCAAGATCATCAGCAAGGCATAGGTGATCGTGGCGACCTGGGCACTCAAGTAGGATTGGTTCACCCGCTCGTCGAGGATCTGCCGCTCCTCGGCCACCATCTCGGCCGCGAGCCTCCGGATCGAATCCGTCAAGGATCGACCCCGACCGCCGACCACCAGCGCCCGGATGGCCTCGATCCCCTGCGCCCTCCGAAGCTCGATCCCCCGCCTGAGCAAGATCAGGCGCTCGAACAGCATCGGTCGAAGACCGACGAGACGCGCCCGATGGCCAGGGTTGTCGGAGGTCAACAAGGCCAAGCGGGCGAGGCGATCGTTCGCTTCGATCTCGGCGGACTCGAACGGGCGTAAGAACGCGGGGTCGCCGGTGATCAAGTAGCCGCGCTGGTCGCTCTCGGCGTCGAACAGCTTCGAGAGCATCCCATCGAGCGTCGCCAAAACCTCGATCGTATGCGTGACCCGGCGGCCATCCTCCAGGAGCCGGTACGTCGACAAGCAGGCCAGGGCCGAGAAGATCGCCAAAAGCGACATGGCCAGGCCGAACCCGAGCGCCATTTTCCGGCGGGTCGACCTCTGGATCTTTCGCCAGACCGAACCCGGATCAATCGTCCTCGACCAAGTCGATGGCAAGCCGAAGCCTCCTCACATCGAGCCTTGAGGGGGTCAAGTCGAGATCATAGCGACTCATAGCAAATAAAGGGAATGAGCCACGGATGGAACACGGATGAAACACGGATAAAATAGTTAAAATATTTCTTATCCGTGTTTCATCCGTGTTCCATCCGTGGCTCAAGAATTCACTCAGACAGTTTGTTCTTCGACGATCGCGTCGAACCATCGCCGGGTCGTCGCCAGGGTTTGAGCGACCTCGGAGCGAAACGCGGCGACGGTTTCGACCGGGTCGACGGCCTCTCGGTTCATCCCTCCGACCAGTCGGGCGACCTCGTCGAACTGGGTGGGCCAGTCGAGGACGGCGCGGTTTCGCTGGATTCGGAGCCGACCTTCGACGGTCCTGATGAAGTCGTAGGCACCCCGGAGGTCGAGATACGCTTGGTCTTCGAGCAGGCCGGCGGCCTTGCAGGCGTCGAGCGCGTCCCAGAGGTTGGGCTGCGCGACGCCGGGGACGTCGGCGTGGCGAAGCTGGAGATACTGGAGCAAGAACTCGATGTCCGCCAGGCCCCCCGCCCCTCGCTTCAAGTCGGCCGGGCCTCTCGACGATTCGAGTTTCCGGCGCATCGCTCGAACTTCTCGCTCGAGCGTCATCGGCTCGACCGGGTTCGCCAGGACCGCCCGGATCGCCTTCGCCACCCGCCGAGGGAACCCGCCCCGGCCTCGCAGGACCCTGGCTCGGGTCAAGGCCATCCGCTCCCAGACCTGGGCATGGTTCCCGTAGTAGTCCTCGAAGGCCGGCAAGGGAATCGCCATCGTGCCCGAGGACCCGTGCGGGCGGAGCCGGGCGTCCACGGCGTAGAGTACCCCGGAAGCCGAAGCTTCGTTGAGCTTCCGAATCACTCGCCGCGCGACTTCCGAATAAAATTGGACGTTCGGGATCGGCGGCTCGGGGTTCCGGCCCGAGGTGCATCCGTCTTCGTCGTAGACGAAGATCAGGTCGAGGTCGCCGTGATAGTTGAGTTCGCGCCCGCCAAGTTTGCCCAGGGCGATGATCGCCCACGAGCAGACCCGCCCGTCGGACCCTCGGCGAGGGATTCCGAACCGCTCCGAGCGGCGGTGCCACTGGTCCTTGGCCGCCTCGACGACGATCGCCTCGGCCACGTCGGCGAGTTCTCGGGTCACGTCGCGGATCGGCTCGCGCTTGAGGATGTCCCGGGTCCCGATCCTGATCCACTCCTTGTTCCGAAAGCTCGACAAGATCGGCGCCAGGTCTTCGGCTCGCCGGCAAAGCTCGGCAAGCTCGGTCCCGATCGCCTCGGCGGACTGCGGCTGGTTGATGACCAGCGAATCCATCAGGTCGTCGATCATCCCCGGGTTGCCGATCAGGATCTCCGACAAAAGCTGGCTGGTCGAGCAAACCTCGACGTAAAGGCGGAGCGTCGGCGGGTTGAGGTTGAACAGTTCCCACAACATCGCCTTGGCGCCGAGCGACGCCGAGACCTTTTCGAGATTCGTCAGCGCCATGTCGGGGTCGGAGGCCCGGCCGACCGCGTCGAGCAGCCGGGGGGCGATCCCGGCGAGGAAATGGCGGCATCGGGCCTGCGATAGGAACGGGCTTTCCTCGCGGGCCAGGGCCATCAGGTTCTGATAGGCCGTCACCTTGTCGCGAAACGGGAACGAAGCCAACGCCCCTTCGATCAACTCGGGGCTGGGGGACGGGTCGAGGACGAGGTCGACGACGGGGTCGACCGCGCCGTCGCCGCCGGGGAAGGCGTCGTGGAGCAGGTGGTTGAGGATCGCGCGGTTCTTCTCGGTTTTCGAGCGGTAATCGGCCAAAAACCGCTCGGCGGGGCCGGTCCGGTCTTCCCACTGGCTCGCCGGGGGATAGCCCAGCCGGATCGCCAGGGTGCGCTGGTCTTCGAGGTTCCGGGGCATCTCGTGGGTTTGCCGGTCGAACATGGTCTGCAACCGGTGCTCGACCCGCCGGAGGAAGCGGTAGGTTTCGACCATGATCCCGCGCTCCTCGGCGGTCAGGCAGCCGACGGCTTCGAGCCTCGAAAGCGCCACCGACGTGTTGGCGTGGCGGACCTCGGGGTACTCGCCGCCGTGGAGGAGTTGGAGGAATTGGACGACGAACTCGACGTCGCGGATGCCGCCGTGGCCGGTCTTGACCTCGACGGCCGCCGTCCCCGCCGAGACCGTGCGCTGCTCGATCCGCCGCTTCATCGCCTTGATCTCGCCGATCTCGGCACCGCTCAGATAGCGTCGATAGACGAACGGGGTGATCGCTTCGAGGAAGTCGTCCCCCAAGGCCAGGTCGCCGGCCACCGCGCGGCACTTGATCAGGGCTTGCCGCTCCCAGGTCCGGCCCGAGGTCTGGTAGTAGCCCAAGGTCGCCTCCAGCGACCGGGCGAGCGGCCCCTGATCTCCTTCGGGCCTGAGCCTCATGTCGACGCGGTAGGCCATCCCCAGGCTGGTGTGGTCGGACAGGGTCCGGACCACCTCGGCGCCGACCTTGGCGAAGAACTGGGCGTTGGAGATGACCTTGGGTCCGGCCGTCGTCCCCTCGGCGTCGTAGACGAAGATCAGGTCGATGTCGGAGCTATAGTTGAGTTCCTCGCCGCCGAGTTTCCCCAGCGCCAGGACGACGAACCGGGCCGCCTGGCCGCCCTCGCCTCGGGGGCGGCCATGCTTGGCCTCGACCGAAAGCCGCGCCGAGCGGACGGCGACCTCGACGCAGGCGTCGGCCAGGTGGGCGAGGTCGAGGGTGATCAGGTCGAGGGGGAGGTCGCGGACGATATCATTGTAGCCGATCCGAAGGACCTCGCGGAGCCGGAACCGGCGAAGCGCCAGGCGCCGGGCGTCCTCGGTTGGCGAGGCTCGCATCTCGGCCCAGAGGTCTTCGATCAGGCGGGAAGGGTCGCGGCGATCGGCGCCGCCTCGGAGCCAGTCGAGCAAAGTCGGGTCGCGGATCATCAATTCGCTGAAGAACTGGCTCGTGCTGAAAAGCTGGACCGCGATCTCGACCGCCTTGGGATGCTCGACCAAGCCGGACAATGTGATTTCAGGCTGAGGACTTGCCGCCACGAACCGTTCGAGGTTCGTCAGCGCCATCCCGGGGTCGGGGCACTTCGGCAAAGTCGCGTCGAGCCGGGCCGCGATCTGCGCGACCAGGCGGATCGAAACTCCCCGGCCGGTCAAGTCGCGGAGGTCGCGATACCCCCGCTCGGCGTCGCGGACCCCAAGCCCCGCCAACCAGAGCCGGGTCATCTCCGCATTCTCGATCAAAGCCAGGAACCGCTCGGCCGTCACGAACGGAAACGTCGGCATGGCTCGCTCTTTTATTTAGCCACGGATGGAACACGGATCAGGCAGGATAAATTAGTTTCACAAATCTTATCCGTGTCCATCCGTGGCTCAATGAGATTCCATCGCGAGGTGGGCGGGGGTGTGCTGGATGTGGCGGACGATGGCTTCGATCTCGACACGAGAGAGGCCGAGTTGGCGGGCGATCGAGCCGTCGTCGACGCCTTGGCCCAGGAGTTCGCGCACCCGGGGGGAGTAGGCCCGGAGCGACTCCGCGAGCGGAGGCGACGGGACGAGTCGGCAGTGTTCGGACCAGGGGTCGCCGAGCGGGGCGAAGTCGGGGTCGAGCCAGTATTCGGCGCCGCCTCGGTGGAGGACCTTCAAGAACCAGGCGGTGAATCCGGGGGCGATCAGCCGAGGCGGGGTCTGCTGCTCGTCGTCGCCCGAGGCGAACAGCGGGAAGTCGCCGTCGGGCCAGCGATAGGCCAGGTCGATGCAGATCGTTTCCCGGTTCGGGTTGCCCAGTTCGAACCAGCTTTCCGGCTGCATCGTCAGGCCGGGGATCTGGGCGAACGGGACCATCGGCCCGAGCGACGACAGCGGGTGGATCAGCGGCGCCCCCTCGACGTAAAACCCGTCCGACAGGCGGAGCCAGGCTTTCAGGCTCTCGGGCAGCGAGTAGCCGAACCGTCGCTCCCAGCTCCGGAGCCGGGCGGGATTGGCCCCAGGTCGACACGACTGGCCGACCTTGGCGAAGGTTTGGTCGAGTTGCGCGAAGCTGGGACGAAGGGGCAAGGCCACCTTCACCGCGTCGCACCAGAGCTTCACCCGATCCGCCAACGATCGAACCATTCCCGCTCCCGATGAACCGATCATCCCACCAGGTTGGCCATCCTTGATCCCACGACTTGCGTTGATCTCACTCGACCAAAAAGCGTGACGACGCTCGCCCGATCAATCTCCACGTCCAAAGTCCGCCCGATCAATCGCCCCGGGCCGTCGAACACCACGATCCGGTCGCATGAGGTCCGACCGGTCAACTGGCCGAACTCGCCGGGGCCGAGTTCCCGGGCGGTCGACGACTTGCTCGGACCTTCAACAAGGACCTCGACCGTTTGGCCGACGAAGGTCCGGTAATCTTCGAGGCTGATCGCGTCCTGAACCGCCAAAAGTTCGGCGTTGCGTCGCTTCTTGACCTCTTCGGGGATATCGTCGATCATCAAGAGGTCGGCCTTGGTCCCGGTCCGGGCGCTGTATTTGAAGATGAAGCTGTTCTTGAACCGCCAACGCTCGACCATCGCCACCGACTTTTGGAACGAAGCCTCGGTCTCGCCGCAGAAGCCGACGATGAAGTCGCTCGACACCGAGGCGTTGGGGATAATCTCACGAATCCGGGCCATCATGTCGTCGTAGAGCTTGACGGTGTAGCCCCGCTTCATCCGCTTGAGGACGTCGTCGCAACCGCTCTGCGCCGGGACGTGGAGGTAGCGCGAGACCTTGGGCAAGTCGCGGACGGCTTGCAGGAGGTCGTCGGTCATGTCGTTGGGATAATTCGTGATGAATTTGATCCGACTGATACCGTCGATCGCGTGCAACCGTTCGAGGAGGTCCGACAGCCGGGCGGTCCGACCCGGCCCTTCGGGGTGTTTGTAGCTGTTGACCGTCTGGCCGAGCAAGGTGATCTCGCGGACCCCCTGGTCGGCGAGTATCCGCGCCTCGTCGATGATGGTGGCGGGCGGTCGGCTTTGCTCGGGGCCTCGGACCGACGGGACGATGCAGTAGGTGCAGAACTTGTCGCATCCCATCATGATCCGGACGAACGCCTGGTACGGGCTGGGCCGCATCGACGGTTCGCGGAGCGGGTCGTACTCGGCGAAACTGGCGGTCACGGTGTCGCGCGAGCCGCCGGTCCGGGGGAGGCTGACCGCCATCTGCGGCTTGCCTTCGGACTTCGCCAGGTCGAGCAGCTCGGAAACCCGGCCGAGTTGCCCGGGACCGACTACCACATCCACATAAGGGGCGCGTTTGAGGATCTTGGCCTGATCTTTTTGGGCCATGCACCCGAGGACGCCGATCGAGACGTCGGGCTTGAGCGTCTTCAAGTGGCGGATGCGACCGAGGGCGCTGTAGACCTTGTCTTCGGCGTGCTGCCGGACCGAGCATGTATTATAGAGGATGGTGTCCGCCTGCTCGACGTCGTCGGTCAGCTCATACCCTTCGTTCCGAAGCTTGCCGACGACCAGCTCGCTGTCGAGCAGGTTCATCTGGCAGCCGACGGTCTCGATATAGAGCTTCTTGCGGGCGGGACACGCATCCGACATGGATCGAACTCCGGGGCCGCCGAATCGTCCAAATCACGATCGCCGGCGCTGACTGGTCAAGGCATGGGGCGATTGTAACAGCATGACCGCCAGTTGCCTACCGCCCCGTTCCGATTCACCGGAGCCTGTCAGAAGGCTTGGCCGGTTGGTTGCGCTTGCGTCGGGCTTCCACCAACCCTTCGAGTTCCTTGCGGGCGTCGTCGTCGAACTGGAACCGCGAGGGGGGCGGCTCGCCGTCTTCCGAGGGCCGAGACGACTGCCCCCGGATGATCTCGTCGAGCGCCCTGGAGAAGTCATTGTCGTAGGCGACCCGCTCGATCGGCGTCATCTCGTTCAATCCCGAGGTCCGCACCGGCTGCCGGATCGCGAAACCGACGATCAAGATCAGGCCGAGCAGGAGCGCCACCGCGTTGAGCCGGACCGACCTCTTGTGGAGTTGATCGAACCGAGCCGCCTCGGAGGGGCCTGCGTCTCGGGCGTTGTTGATCGCCGGGGTCAGCGAGTTCCCGCAGTAGAGCATGATCCCCAGGCAAACGACGATCAAGGCGGCCTGGACCCCGACGTTGGCGCCTCGAAGCTCGGGGTACGTCAAAGGGCCGCAGATCAGGGCCGGGAGCGCGATCGCCGTCGACACCACGCCCCAAGCGTAATATCGTGGGAACAAGGCCCGGACGAACTTCGCCGCCGACTCGGCCCCGAGGACCCGAAAGATGATCGGGGCCACGCCGAACGAGAAGAACAGGATCGCCCCGACGAAGCTCGTCAGCGCGAAGAGGTAGATGCTGTCGAAGATCGCCAGGAGCAGTCGAGGGTTCATCGGAGCGGCCTCCCGAACGACTGGGGTTTACGAGGTCTTGGCCACGGCCCGAGGGGGGGCTTGCCCGGCTCCCAAGCCGCCGTCGATGCCCCAAACTTGACCCGTCACCCAACTCGATTCGGGGCCGAGCAGGAAGGCGATCGCCGACGCCACGTCCTCGGGCCGGCCCACCCGCCCCAGTGGGTGCATCGCCTCGCTGAAAGTCCGGGCGGCTTCGTTGCGGAGCAAAGCGGCGGACAACGGCGTTTCGGTCAGGGCGGGAGCGACGGCGTTAAACCGGACATTCTGGCGGGCGTAGGTGATCGCGGCGGATCGGACCAGCCCTTCGATCCCCCCCTTGGCGGCGGCGATCGACTCGTGGTTGTTCAGCCCCTGGTGGACCGCGACGGTGCTGATCAGGACGATCGAGCCGCCCCCCTGGGTCCGCATCGCCCCGAGCGCCGCCTTCGAGGCGAGAAACGCGGTGCCGAGGTTGACCTGGACGGTTTGGTTGAACTCGTCGAAGGTCGTCAGGTGGAGCGGCTTGAGTCGGATCGATCCGACGCAATGCGCCAGGCCGTCGAGCCGCCCGAACCGCTCGACCGCCGCGTTGACCGCCTTGCTCAAGTCGTCGAGTTGGCTCGCGTCGCCCGGGGCCGCCAGGACGCCTGGGCCGAGTTCGCTCGCCAGTTGCTCCAAGGGTTCCGGGCGTCGACCGAACAAGACCACCGAGTCGCCTCGACTGACCAATTGTCGGGCCAGGGTCGAGCCGATCCCGCCGCCCCCTCCCGTGATCAAGACGGTCTGTCCGGCCATTGGGGTTGCCTGCCTTCAACGTCATTGGTTGCTCGGTCGTCGCGTGCTCGTCGTTATAGACCGAAACCCGCCCCTGTCAACGAACAAGACCCGACGGGGTGGTCGGGTCTCGCGGTCGATCCGTCGCCGGGTCTTCGATCAAGGGTTCGGGGTGTTCCTCTGCTTGATCAACTTTTCGAGGAGGGCGGGGTCGAGCTTGGGTTTCTTCTTGCTCGGCGTCGCCCCCGGGGGCGCGGCAACGGGCGCCGGCTTGGGTTCGTCGTCGTCGAGGACCGGGTCGGGCCGGCCTTTGGGCTTCGACGTCGGGTATTTGGGTTGGTTCATCCCCGGGAGGTTGTTGGGGTTGTCGTCGATCTCGACCGCCACCGAGCCGGGCGCGACCAACACGGCGGTCGTCGGGGCGACCGCGGGCCCGCTCGAAAGCTCGTCGTCGACCTCCTTGGGGGCGGGGCGCTTGGTCGGCTTCGAGGTCGGCAACGTCGGCAGGTTCATCGAGGGGGTTGATCGCCGCCCCGAGGCCGAGGCGGTGCCAGACTTGCTCGTCGGGGACGACCTGGCCGTTTCGCCGCCGCCGAGGGCGAACGGGAGCGGGAAGTCGGTCGCCGACCCCCCGGAGAAGTCGGCCGACTCGTTGATCTGGTTGACGGTCCGAGACCCACCCGGCGGTTTGTAGGCGGGCAGCTTGTTGCCGGTCGCGTCGATCCCGGTCGAGGTCGACGACCCCGTCCTGCCCGAGCGATCCGTCGCGAAGCCGTCGGCCGCCCCGGCCGGGACGTAGCCCGTCCGGGTGACCCCTTCGTTGCCCGACCCGCCCGATTTGCTCGCCTCGGCGTTGAGATTGTTCGCCCCGAGGCTGCGGACCCAGGTCACCAGGATCTTGTACTGGCGGTCGTTCGGCCCGGTGAAGATGGCGCCCTTGTTGGGACCGTGCGGGACCAACCCGGCGGAAAGCACGTCGGAGCGCGCCGGGTCGTTGGGGTTGACCAGCCGGAGCACGGCGTCGAGGTTGGCCCGGGCGACGTCGGGGTTGTTGAGGTCTTTCCGGTTCCTGACCGGGACGAGTTGGAACTCCCCCTGGTACTTCTCGTTGTGGCAACCGGCGCACCTCTGTTGGAGGACCGGCTGGACGTACTGGGCGAACTCCGAGGCCCGTGGGACCGCCTGGGCGGGCGGCAGGTCGAAGATTTCGGGCAAGTTGTTGCCGAACCCCTTGCGGTACTTCTTGACGATCCCGGGGTCGAGCGTCCCCGGGGCGTCGACTCGGGGCATCTCGCCGCTGGTCTGCTGGACGGCGGGGTCACGGTCGTTTACTTCGGCGTTGGCGTCGAGGTTCTTGGCCATCCGGTCGGCCACGGGGTCGTCGGGGCAAAGCTCGAGGACTTCGGCCAGTTGCTCGCGGGCGTAGGCGGGCAAGTGCTCGGTCAAGCACCAGCGGACCAGCTTCATCCGCTCCTCGGGGTCGCCTTTGGGGAGGGCATCGACCTGGTAGCGGTAAAGCTCCTCGATCGACTGCCCGGCCCGCTTGACGATGATTTTGGCGTAGGGGACTTGCCCCCCCCGGGCCTTGAGGCGATAGACCCCTCCGGCGGGGTCGTCGACGATCTCGCCTCGGACGACCGTGCCGTTGGACATCAGGAGCACCGAGAACGTCGAAGGCGACGCCGGCGCTGGGGTCGACGATAGGCCCTGGGGCCTCGGCGAATCCTGAGCCTGGACGACAGATGCCGCCAGCCAGAACAAGCCGGGCGAAACAAGGCCAACGATGGTGGGGCGGTATATGGTGGACATGGTGGCGGGACGTTAGCCCCGGTCGTACAATCCGTCAAGGCGAACCATGCCTCCAATTTTTCTTCCCGGAAATCCTCAAGTCTTCGAGGAGATCGGAGTTCCGATGACGTCCGCCGAACCGCCCTCCGAACTGGCAAGCCTGATCGGCCACGTCGTGGTGCTCGACCTGAGTTCCAGCTACGTTTGCCTCGGGACGCTGGTCGAAGTCGGCCCCCAGTTCTTCGCCCTGACCGACGCCGACCTCCATGACTTCCGCGACAGCGCCGCGACCCGCGAGGTCTACGTCTACGACTCGGTCCGCCTCGGCATCCGACGGAACCGGGCTAGGGTCCAGGTCCTCCGCGAGGCCGTCGTCGCCATCGCCCGCTTCGGCGATGTCCTTGAGTCTTGAAATGGCGTAGAATGGAAAACCGGCACGAGTTGTGCCGACGATTGTCTCTCAGCGAGCGTCTCCCGCCTTGGGTCGAATAACCGAGGCCGGGCGGCGAAGAACTTCGGGCGAGCGGACGACCACCCTCTTTTCGGGTGGGACCTGAGACCGCATCCCAACCAACCTTCGATGAAACCAAGCAAAGGCGAACCAATGATCAACCGACCGAGATGGTGGCTCGTCGTGCTGGCGCTGCTGGCCTCGGCCGTGGTGGCGGCGGCGACTCCGACTGCGACCGCAGGCGAAATCCGCGACAAGGCGGGACTCTTCTCCCCCGAAGCGGTCCAGAAGTCGTTGACCGAACTTGACCGCCTCGAAAAAGAATACGAAGTGCCGATGACGATCGAGACCGTCGAATCGCTGAACGGCGAGACGGTCGCCGAGGTGACGACCAAGCATGCCCAAGCGGTCAACGCTCGGGGGATCTACCTCCTCATCGCCAAGAAAGAGTCGAAGATTTTGGCCGAAGCGTCGCGGGACTATCGGAAGTTCTTGACACGCGAGAAGCTCCAGTCGGTCGACAATGCGTTCGCCGAACAGTTCAAGAAGCGCGACTTCGATGCCGGCCTCGCCCGAGGCATGGCGAAGATGGGTTCGGTCCTTTCCGATGCCAAGCTCGAAGCGGGCGGGACGATCCGCCAGGCTCCGGTTGCCAAAACTCGTCGGGGCGGCGCGGTCGCTCCGGTTCGACAGGCTCCCGCCAACAAGTCTTCTTGGGGAGGGTTTTCCTTGTTCAGCATCATTTTGGGCATCTTGGGCGTGTGGCTTGTGATCCGGCTCCTCAGCGGCTTGATGGGTGCCCTTCGAGGTAACTCGATGAACGCCGGTGGCGGGATGATGGGCGGTCGAGGCGGCTACCCCGGCCAGGGCGGACCCGGCTACGGCGGGGGCGGCTACGGCGGTGCCCCGGCGGGCGGCGGCGGGTTCATGTCGAGCATGTTTGGCGGGATCGGCGGGGCCTTGGCGGGCAACTATCTTTACGACCAATTCTCCGGCCGGAACCACGGCGGCGGGGTCGTTGACCAGACCGGGGTCGACGCCGGAGCCGGAGCGGCCCCGATCGAAGACGCCGGCCCCGAGTGGGGCGTCGGCGGAGCCGAAGCCGACTACGGCGGGACCACGACCGACAACTCGGGCGGTGGCGACTGGGGCGGTGGTGGCGGTGGTGATTGGGGTGGCGGCGGCGGAGACGCAGGCGGCGATTGGGGTGGTGGCGGTGGCGGCGATGCCGGCGGCGACTGGTAAGTTTGCCGCTTGGCCTCAGTTCCCATTGAGCAGACCAAAGTTTGGCGATTGATCCCCGGATCGGTCGCCAAACTTCTTTCATTGAGTGGACTTGCGACGAGATTGGCTTCGTTTTTTCTCACCAACTTCGGGCCTACCGTGATCGATCAGAACGAGCGTCGGCTCGAAAAGCTTCGGAAGGCGATCCGGGCCGACCCGATCGACGCCTTGTTGGTCGTGGCCGAGCAGAACGTCCGCTACCTGACCGGATTCACCGGCGAGGCGTCGGTCTTGCTCGTCGGCAAGGCCCGGACGCTCCTGATCTCCGACGGCCGATTCGGCACCCAGATCGAGCAAGAATGCCCCGGGCTTGAAGTCCACATCCGACCCGTCGGGCAACTCCTCTTCGACTGCGTGGGTGAGGTGATCGGCAAGTTCGGCGCGGCGAAGGTTGGGTTCGAACCGTCGAAGCTGACCGTCGCCAACTTCGAGACGATCCGAGGCAAAGCTCCCAACGTCGGCTTGGTCGCGGTGGCCGGTCGGGTCGAGGCGCTCCGGTCGATCAAGGACCGCCATGAGGTCGACGTGATCCGCCGCGCGATCAAGCAGGCCGAGCGTGGGTTCGAGATGCTCCGGGCCGGGATGGGCGAGGGGGATTCGGAGAAGGACCTGGCCGATGCCCTGGAAGGGTATCTCCGCCACTGCGGGGCCGAGTCGGCGGCGTTCGCGCCGATCGTCGCGGTCGGTGCTCGGGCCGCTTTGCCACACGCCCACCCTTCGAGCGATTCGAAGGTGGGCGACGCCGACTTCGTGCTCGTCGACTGGGGCGCCTGCTCGGGCGCCTACAAAAGTGACTTGACGAGGGTGGTGGTGACAGGTAAGGTCACACCCAAGTTTGAAAAGGTCTATCGAACCGTCCTCGAGGCGCAGGAGCGTGGGATCGCCGCCCTCCGGCCCGGTGCCAAGGCGGGCGATGTCGACGCCTCGGCCCGCTCGGTGATCGAGGATGCGGGCTTCGGCCGCTTCTTCAGCCACGGCTTGGGGCATGGGTTCGGCCTGGAGATTCATGAAAACCCGTTCTTCCGCCGCGATAACCCCGTGACCTTGAAGGCGGGGATGGTCGTCACGATCGAGCCGGGGATCTACCTGCCCGACTGGGGCGGAATCCGGATCGAGGATGACGTCCTGGTCACCGCCGACGGCCCCGAGGTGCTGACCCGCGTTCCCAAGTCGCTCGACGCGATCGTTTTGCGGTAAGCTGAGTTGAAGTCAGGTTCACCCGAGATCGGGCCTGCTGTTTCGCGTTGGTCGTTGTGGATTGATTGGAGCGAGTCCGAATGCCGGTGCCGGAGAAACCCTCGAAGCCGCCCGAACCCCCGAGCGAGCCTGCCAACGTCCCGGCGGTCCGCCACCTGGTCCGCCTGATGAAGCGCTACGACCTCACGGCGCTCGACTTCATCGAAGGCTCGACCCAAATCCGGCTCCGTCGCCGAGGCCACGAAGCGGCCCCCGCCGGCTACGCCTATCCTCCCCCTCCCTCAGCCTACACGCCCGGTCCCGCCCCGGCCCCCGCGACCCTGCCGCCAGCCCCGACCGCTCCCGCCGCCTCGGCCCCGAGCGGGGTGGTGATCGAAAGCCCGATGGTCGGCACGTTCTACTCGTCGAGCTCTCCCGAAACCCCGAGCTTCGTGTCGGTCGGCTCGACGGTCCGTCCCGACGCCACGGTCTGCATCATCGAGGCGATGAAAGTCTTCACCGACATCCCGGCCGGGGTTTCCGGGACGATCACCGAGGTCCTCGTCAAGAGCGGCCAGCCGGTCGAGTACGGCCAACCGTTGTTCCGCGTCAATCCCGCCTGATCGATGGATCAAATCGATCCTAGGAAAGAATGACAGATCGCAAATTGCAGATTGCAAAAGCGAAACTCGACGGAAGTACTACTTTGCGATCCGCAATCCTGCAATTTGCGATGCATGACGTTCTTGAGATTGGAATGAGTCGCCCCTTTCGCCGCGCCCAACTCCCCTTTCACGCCTAATCTTCCGGCGGACGTGTCGATGTTTCAACGGATCTTGGTGGCCAATCGCGGTGAGATCGCGCTGCGGATCATCCGGGCGTGCAAGGAGATGGGGATCGAGGTCGTCGCCGTTTATTCGCAGGCCGACCGCGACGCCCCCTACCTGGCGCTCGCCGACCGCGCGATCTGCATCGGCAAGGGGGTCAGCTCGGACAGCTACCTCAACATCCCCCGCCTGATCGCCGCCGCCGAGGTGGCCGACGTCCAGGCGATCCACCCCGGCTACGGCTTCTTGAGCGAGAATCCGAGCTTCGCCGAGATCTGCCGGAGCTGCAACTTCGAGTTCATCGGCCCGCCCCACGAGGCGATCCGCCGGATGGGCCTCAAGACCGAGGCCAAGGCGGTGGCGGTCGCCGCGAGGGTTCCCTGCGTCCCCGGCTCCGACGGCCCGGTCGACGACGACGCCGAGGCGCTCCGGCTGGCCAAGACGATCGGTTACCCGGTCCTGATCAAGGCGGCGGCGGGAGGGGGCGGCAAGGGGATGCGGGTTTGCCGCGAGGAATCCGCCCTCGTCTCGTCGATCCAGTCGGCCCGCAACGAGGCCGACGCCGCGTTCAAGAACGCCAGCGTCTACCTCGAAAAGTTCATCGACCGCCCCCGTCACGTCGAGATCCAGATCCTCGCCGACGCGCACGGCCATGTCGTGCACTTGTGGGACCGCGACTGCTCGCTCCAACGCAGGCATCAAAAACTCGTCGAGGAAGCCCCGGCGCCGACGCTCCCGCTCGACGTCCGCGCCAAGCTCGGCGAGGCCGCCGTCCGATTGGCCAAGGCGGTGGGCTACGTCAACGCCGGGACGTGCGAATTCCTGGTCGACCAGAACAACAACTTCTACTTCATCGAGGTCAACGCCCGGATTCAGGTCGAGCACCCCGTCACCGAGATGATCACCGGCATCGACCTGGTCAAGCAGCAGATCCGAATCGCCGCCGGGGAAAAGCTCCCGTTCACCCAGAAGGAAATCTCGGCGAAAGGCCACTCCTTCGAGTGCCGGATCAACTCCGAGGACCCCGACCACGACTTCCGACCGTCGCCGGGCCGGATCAACGTCCTCAAGATCCCCGGCGGGCCAGGGGTCCGCTGGGATTCGCACGTCCAGGTCGGCTACTCGGTCCCGCCGAACTACGACTCGCTGGTCGGCAAGTTGATCGTCCACGGCCCAACCCGCGACGAGGCGATGGCCACGATGCGTCGGGCCTTGGACGAGCTGGTGATCGAGGGGATTCAGACGACGATCCCGCTCCACCGCCGGATCTTTCGCAACCGCGACTTCATCGAGGGGCGAGTCGACACGACCTGGGTCGAGCGCGTCTTGATGCCGCCCAAGGGTGCCCCTTCGGCCTGAGTCGCCGGGGCCGATTCGCTTTGTCAATCCACTTGTCGGCCCTGGTGGTTCCGGATTAAATGGTTTGATGGAGAGCCGCGGGTCGGGCGTTCGGATGAAGGTCCGGTGGTCGCCGTCCATCTCATCAAGCCGTTTCCGAAAGGTCGACCGCCGAGATGAATCCGCCTCTCCCGCCCGCCTCGGCCCCTCCGCTTGAGGTCTACCTGCTCGGCTCGGTCGACTTCGACGACATCCAACAACTCCAGCGCCGGTTGGTCTACGACCTCGGCGACCAGGACGGCGGCGGGGGTGCCTTGATCCTCTGCGAGCACCCGCCGACGATCAGCGTCGGTCGCTCGGGGAGCCGAGGCCACATCCTCCTCGACGACGAGGAGCTTCGGAGCCGGGGCTTCGAGGTCCGCTGGATCAACCGGGGGGGCGGCTGCGTGATGCACCTGCCCGGCCAGTTGGTCGGCTACGTCGTCCTTCCTTTGATTCGGTCCAAAATCGACGTCCAGGGGTTCGTCGACGGGCTGCACAAGGTCTTGATCGGGGTCCTGGCCGAGTTCGACCTGGTCGGGACGACTCGGCCGGACGAGCCTGGGGTTTTCCTCGGCCATGCCCGGGTGGGTTCGGTCGGCGTGGCGGTCAACCGCTGGATCGGCTATCATGGGTTCACGCTCAACGTCTCGACGTTCCCCGAGCCGTTCGACCTGATCGACGAGTCGAAGTCGAGGCCCCACCGCGACCGACCGGCGACCCGGCAAACGTCGATGGAGTCGTGGCGCCAACGTCCCGCTCCCATGAGCAAGGTCCGAGAAACGGTGATCCGCCAGGTCGAGGCGGTGTTCGGCCTCCAGCGGCACCACCTTTACACGAACCACCCCCTGATCCGCCCGAAGGTCGGCACGCATGCCTACGCTCAAAGCCTCGGATAACTTGGGTTTGCTGCCGATCTTGACCGCCGACGAGGCGGCCACCGACCCGATCCTCGCCGCGACCACAGCCCCCCGCCGCCGCCTCCCCGCCTGGCTCAAGCGGCCGATCCCCGAGTCGCGCGGGACGTACTTCACCAAGGATTTGGTCGGCGAGCTTGGCCTCGAAACGATCTGCGAGAGCGGCAAGTGCCCCAACCGCTCGGAGTGCTGGACCCGACGGACCGCCACCTTCATGGTCCTCGGCGAGACCTGCACCCGCCCCTGCGGCTTTTGCTCGGTGAAGCGAGGCAAGCCCGAAGCCGTCGCCCTCGACGAACCCGACCGCCTCGCCGAAGCCTGCGCCCGACTGGGCCTGAGGCACGTCGTCATCACCTCCGTCACCCGCGACGACCTCTCCGACGGCGGCGCCGACCATTTCCGCCGCTGCATCGAGGCCGTCCGGGCCAAGACCGGGGCCACCATCGAAGTCCTCGTCCCCGACTTCGAGGGGGACACCCAGGCCATCGACACCGTCCTCAAGGGCAACCCCGAGGTCTTCAACCACAACCTCGAAACCGTCGCCCGCCTCCAGCAATACGTCCGCCGGAAAAGCCAGTACGCCGTCAGTTTGGGTGTGTTAGCTCATG
>JAABUX010001574.1_pt1 | contig 34124 bp, 34 predicted proteins | sample 5561851 | NCBI WGS metagenome assembly JAABUX01 (sample SAMN10711883, study PRJNA513361) | rock metagenome | isolation source: Antarctica rocks | place: Antarctica: Victoria Land, Richard Nunatak red sandstone | collected 2016-01-03
GTCGCCACCGACTCCGCCAGAGAATTCGAGCGACGGGGTTCGCCATGCGTTTGGAGGCAGTGATCCTGCCCGACCTGGGGACCGGTCCGGACGTGCCGATCGTCGTGAGCCACTGGTTCGCCGGGCGGGGCGACGAGGTTTGGGAAGGAGACCGGCTGGTCGAGGTCCTGGTCGGTCCGGCCACCTTCGACGTCGCCGCGCCGGTCTCGGGGCGGCTCGCGGCGATCCACGGTCGGGAAGACGACTGGGTTTCGCCGGGGACGGTGCTCGGTTTCGTGGCCGTGACGGATGATGGACCCTCGCCCGCCTTCGGGCTTGCGGATCATCCATCATCATGACCGCCATCCACGAACATTCGGCGGGGGTGATCCCCTACCGCCTCGACCCCGACCGAGGCGTGAGGGTCTACCTCGTCCTCCACTCGGCCACCGTCCGAAACCCGCGCGCCAAGTGGGAGTTCCCCAAAGGCGGGATGGAAGCCGAGGAAACCGCGAGAGATACCGCCGCCCGCGAGTTCCGCGAAGAAACCGGCCTGCTCGACTGGTCGTTCCACGACGGCTTCGAGCGGAGCCTGACTTATACCTACGTCCGACGCGGCCGCAAGGTCCTCAAGACGGTGACCTACTTCGTGGTCGAGGTCGTCGGCAACCCGCCGCCGATCCCGTCGATCGAGCACGTCGAGGATGGCACCGGGCAATGGTTTCGCTGGGGTTCGTTCGCCGAGATCAGCCGGCTGCTCTACCACGCCAAGATTCGCCAGGTGTTCGCCGAGGCCGACGAGTGGCTCAACCGTTGAGCGAGAAACGATCGCCCCGAACCGATCGTGGGCTTGATCGGTTCGAGGCAAGACCGTGCGGCAACGTCAGTCATCCTCCTCGACGGGCTTCTCGGAGAGCTTCCTGAGCCTTTGGGCCACGTCCCGATAGGAGTAGTCGTTGGCGGCGACCTCGTTGTAATGTTCCTCGGCGATCGGCTTGTTGCCGCTGTCCTCGGCGAGCCGTCCGAGGTGATAGTTCAACTCGTTGAGCGTGGCGACGTCGGTGGTGTCGGCGGCCCGGATGGCGTCTTGCAGGCTTCGCTCGGCGAGCTTGGGGACGCCGTTGGACATGAACGAGAGGCCGGTTTGCAGGAGCGCCTGGACCTTGAGGTTGGGGTTGTTGCGGACCTGCTGGAACTCGGCGATCGCCTCGTCGTGCTTGCCGCCCGAGGCCAACTTCTTGCCGAAGGTCAGGCGGAGGTCGAGGTTCTCGGGCTGGTTGCCCACCTTCCTTCGGAGTTCTTTGAGTTCGTACTGGTAGAGCGCCGTCTTGAGCTGGTCGAGCTTGGCCTTGGGCTCGGGGTCGTGCGGTTCGCGGGCCACCTTGCGGGTGAACGCCTCGATGGCGACGTTGAGTCGACCGATCTGGACGTCGCCGTAGGCGTCTTTCATGTAGTTGTCGTCGGGCACCGCCTTGATCCCCTTGGCGAGGACTTTTTCGGCCTCGTCGAGCCGTCCCGAGTGCTTGAAGATCTCGGCCAGGGCGAGGTAGGGGCCGATCCGCTCGGGGGTCTCCTCGATCTCCTGGAGGTAACGCTGTTCGGGGGCGACCAGCCGCGCCTTCAACTCGTCGGCGGTCTCGGGAACCTCTTTCTCCGGGCCGGAGCCGCCCATCGATCGCTTGTTGAGCGAGTCGGCCAGGCCGGACTTCTGGATCGCCACGCGGGCGGTCAGGTCGTTGACCTTCTTGCGGGCTTCCTCGTCGTGCGGGACGAGGGCCTTGAGCCTTTCCCAGCAGCGGATCGCCTTCTGGAAGTCTTCGGCGAACTCCTCGGTCCGGGCGGCGACCCTCAAGAACTTGGCGTCCTTCTCGCCCTGGGCGAAGACCGACTCGATCATATACTGGGCGACTTTCTTGAGCCCCAGGTGCTCGGCGGCCTCGGAGGCGTCCATCGCGGCGGTGGTGTCCCAGGGGCTCGACGCGAAGACCTCTTCGCAGAGGTCGAGCATGTCGGCCCACTTCGACCGCGACTTGGCGGCGCCGATCCTCATCCGGAGCGGCTGCAAGCTCAGGCCGACCATCCGACCGACCTTCGTCGGGTCGTTATTGAACTTCCGACGCTGGACCCCCCGGAGCGACTGGCGATAAGTCATGTTGTCCGGCGCCAACTTGCAAGCCTGCTTGTACATCTGGGCGGCCAGGTCGTTGTTTCCTTTTTGGGCCGCGTCGTTGCCATATCCAAAATAGGCTTTCGCCTGGTCGAGGTTTGGGTCCTGAGGCGGAGGCATCACACGATCCCTTCCCGGAGGCGTCGCCGGGGAAACGAAGTCACCATGCCCTCGGGGCCGGAGCGGCGGTCGATCGAGGGGCGAAGCTTATCACGTTCGGACGACAGGGCAGACCCGGCTCGGAGATCACCTAGCCTAGCAGAAGTGACCGTCGCGTCAATCCGCTCGACGGTCCTTCCAGGCATGGTTTCGGCTTTCTCGCAAATAAGATTGCGAAAAGTGCGAAATGGGGGCGTTCGCCGATGGACTCGCGTCGGGGCCGCTCCTATAATCGAAACATTCCGGGACGCACGACGACGCAAGTTGGCTTATTGAGACGGACCCCGACGGTGAGCGACTCCTCGGATCGACCCCTGCTCGACCTGATCCGCCGCCAAGGGCCGATGACCATCGCCTCGATGGTCGCCGCCTTGGGCGTGACCCCGACCGCCATTCGAAACCGATTGAGCCGCCTGGTCGAGTCGGGGATGGTCGAGCGACGCGCGGAAGTCGGCGGTCGCGGCCGCCCGAGATACACCTACCAGGCCAGCGCCGAGGCGCACAAGCGGCTGGGGCAAAATTACACCGACCTCGCCTTGGTGCTCTGGGACGAGCTGATGCACGCCGTCGAAGACCGCAAGCTGCGTCGGCTCCTCTTCGGGCGTGTCACCGAGAAGCTGGCCGAGCAATACCGGAGCGAGGTCCGAGGCGACGAGTGGCAAGGGCGGATGATCCAGCTCGGTTCGATCTTGACCGAGCGGGGGATCGAGGCCGAGGTAACCCATGCCACCGCCGAAACCTTGCCGATCCTCCGCCAGCACTCGTGCCCTTATTATGCCCTGGCCGAAATCGACCGAACCGTTTGCGCTTTGGAGCGAAAGATGTTCGAGAAGGTCCTCGGGCAAAGCCTTCGCCTGAGCCGCTGTCGACTCGACGGGCATCGTTCTTGCGACTTCGAGGCCAAGCCGACGTTCGGCCCTTCGCCGGTTTCCAGTTCCTGAGAGTTACCCCAGTTGGAGATCCCGAGCATCGGGTCGGCATCCATGAGCAAGGTTCTCGAGATCAAAGATTTGCGGGTCGGGATCGGCGGCAAGGAGATCCTCAAGGGGGTCAACCTGACGATCCGCGAAGGCGAAGTCCACGCGCTGATGGGTCCCAACGGCTCGGGCAAGAGCACCATGAGCTACGCCCTGGCCGGGCACCCGAACTACGACGTGCTCGGCGGGACCGCGACGCTCGACGGTCAAGACTTGCTCGCGATGGAGCCGGACGAACGGGCCAAGGCGGGGCTGTTCCTCGCGTTCCAGTACCCGACCTCGATCCCCGGCGTGACCGTGGCCAACTTCCTCCGCCACGCGGTGACCAACGTCCGCAAGCCCGACCGCAAGGAAGGCGAAGAACTGATCTCGATGCGCGAGTTCCGCAAGGAGATGCGCCAGGAGATGGACGACCTGGGGATGGACCCCGACTTCGCCCGCCGCTACCTCAACGAAGGGTTCTCCGGCGGCGAGAAGAAGCGGGCCGAGGTCCTCCAGATGGCCATGCTGAGGCCGACGTTCGCCATCCTCGACGAGACCGACAGCGGGCTGGACATCGACGCCGTCCGGGTCGTCTCCGAAGGGGTCAACCGGGTCGCCGCCAAGATCGGGACCGGGGTCCTGGTCATCACCCACTACCAGCGGATCTTGAACTACATCAAGCCCAGCTTCGTCCATATCCTCTTAGGCGGCAAGATCGTCGAAGAAGGCGGCCCCGAACTGGTCACCCGGCTCGAAGCCGAAGGTTACGACTGGGTCCGAGAGAAATACCCCGAAGCCGCCAAAGACGAGGAAGCCCTCGACCCCTCGGCCGCGAACTAAGCCAATCACCGCCAAAGGTCGTTGCCGGCCGATCGGTGAATCGCTCGGCGACCTTGGATCTTTACTTCACGCCCTCCGCCTTTCCAAAGGATGATGATACGATGGCTACCGACCTCAATGCTCAGGTCGAGGGGATCAAGGACGAGTACAAATATGGTTTCCACGACTCGGAAGCTAACTACTCGTACAAAAGCGGCAAGGGTTTGACCCGCGAGACCGTCGAGTTCATCTCGGAGTCCAAGAACGAGCCGCGGTGGATGCGCGACATCCGCCTGAACGCTCTCGAAGTGTTTTGGTCGAAGCCGAATCCCGCCTGGGGCGGCGAACTCGACGACCTGAACTACGACGAGATCCGCTACTTCATGCGGGCGGCCGACCGCCAAGGCAAGACCTGGGACGACGTCCCCGCCGAGATCAAGAACACGTTCGAGAAGCTCGGCATCCCCGAAGCCGAGCGGAAGTTCCTCGCCGGCGTCGGTGCCCAGTACGACTCCGAGACGGTGTACCACAGCCTCCGCGAAGACCTCCAAGAAAAGGGCGTGATCTTCGTCGACATGGATACCGCCCTCCGCGAGTATCCCGACCTGGTCCGCCAGTACTTCGGGACGATCATCCCCACCAACGACAACAAGTTCGCCGCGCTCAACACGGCGGTCTGGTCGGGCGGTTCGTTCGTCTACGTCCCCGCCGGGGTCAAGGTCGACATCCCGCTCCAGGCTTACTTCCGGATCAACGCCGAGAACATGGGCCAGTTCGAGCGGACGATGATCATCGTCGAGGAAGGCGCCCAGGTCCACTACGTCGAAGGCTGCACGGCGCCGATCTACACGACGGAAAGCTTGCACTCGGCGGTCGTCGAGGTCTTGGTCAAGAAGGGCGCTCGATGCCGCTACACGACCATCCAGAACTGGGCCAACAACATCTACAACCTCGTGACCAAGCGGGCCGAGGCCCAGGAAAACGCCCTGATGGAGTGGGTCGACGGCAACCTCGGGAGCCGACTGACCATGAAGTACCCCGCCGTCCACCTGACCGGCGAAGGCGCCCGGGGCGAAATCCTCTCGATCGCGTTCGCCGGCAAGGGCCAGCACCAGGACGCCGGCGGCAAGGTCGTCCACGAAGCCCCCAACACCAGCTCGCGGATCATCTCCAAGAGCATCAGCAAGAACGGCGGGCGGGCCAGCTATCGAGGGCTGCTCAAGGTTGCCGACGGTGCCCACGGGTCGAAGTCGAACGTCGTCTGCGACGCCTTGATCCTCGACTCCGCCAGCCGATCCGACACCTATCCCTACATCGAGATCGACGAGGACGACGTCAAGATCGGCCACGAGGCCAGCGTCTCGAAGATCGGCGAAGAGCAATTGTTCTACCTCCGAAGCCGGGGCCTGTCCGAAGCCGAAGCCGCCACCCTGATCGTCAGCGGGTTCATCGAGCCGCTCGTCAAGGAGCTGCCGATGGAGTACGCCGTCGAGATGAACAAGTTGATCCAACTCCAGATGGAAGGCTCGGTCGGCTGATCAGGTTTGTGTCGATCACATTGAGTTTGGCAACTCCAATATCGACGGCCTTCAAATACGAAGGCCGTCGAAACTTATAGAAAGCGAGAGGGTCGATGGGATCAACGATTCAAATTATTATCGCACCTGATGGATCGACAACAATTCACGCAGCCTCTATCCTCAATGATCTCTTCGAGGATTACCGCTACTTTCGAGGTGAAGCCGAGAAAATCGATCGTTTTCGTTACCCTATCCAGTACAAGCGAATGGTTCGAGCTTCGATTGCTGTCTTCTTTAACTACTTTGAAGGGGTCCTCAACCGCTGGGTTGCGAAAATCGATCCCGAATTTGATCTCGATATCTCAGTTGGTGCGAAGCTCGGAAAAGTACGTGGTGAAATTCGCAAACATAACCGTCGATCCCCAGATTACTTGGATGTTCAACAATCCAAAAACCTGCGAAACAAGCTCGCACACCTCAAACTCGGAGATAAGGATTCCGAGATCATCGAGGAGTTGCTATCCGGTCGTTTTTTCCGGGATGCCGAGCATCTGATCAATTGGCTGAGGATCGCTGCCCATCTCCTCGACTTTGAATTGCATAACGATCCGAAAAAGATGATGAAACCTTTTGTTGAGGCGCTGGGTGGTTCGCAACGCTCGTCTTCGTCCGAGCTCTCAGAGGAGGATGAAGAACTCGTCCGGCTCGCCGAAATGACATTCTTGGAACTTGACGCCCGAGAGGCGGCCGATGGCAATCCCTGAACGAGGCGAAGTTTGGGTGGTCGATTTAGGCTATGCCGCCAAGACAAGGCCGGGAGTGGTATTGAGCACAGCTTTTCTCGATCAAGACCGGGCTGTCGTTACGCTCATTTCCCATACGACGAGTACACGAGACTCTCGCTTTGAGGTTGTGATACCCAAAAACTTTCTGTCTGTCGGAGCTTTCGATGCGCAAAACGTCGTGACTGTTCCGCACATTAAAGTATTTGTAACTATTCAGCCCATAGCAGATGATCACCGCCCAGCTTGGAAGTATTGGCTGTCTGCACAGGACAGGTTCCCAGCATGCACCTAAAGGAGCGTGACCTGGGCGATCTGAGCAAACTGACCGATGACTCGCATAAGGAGGCCAATGGTGTACGCCTGCGGGGGGCTGAATAGTTACAAGTATTTAAGAAGCTAGGTAAACTCACTTCCGGAGAGTTTGCCAAGATCGAGGATGTCGTTCGTCTATGGCTTGGACTATAAGCGAGAACTCACCCGCAATGAGCAGCGCACCTGCGACCACAGCACCCTCCGCCGCGATCGGTGGCTTCTCCGAAGCCCACTTCGAGGCATTCCTCAAGACCCGAGACGAGCCGCAATGGCTCATCGACCGTCGACGGACCGCCTTCGAAGCGTTCTGCGGCATGTCGATGCCCAACCCTCGCCACGAGGAATGGCGGCGGACGGATGTTCGCGGCCTCAAGCTCGGCACTTTCGACCTGCCCAGCCGGGATCAGCCTTCGAGCGAAGATCATCAGGCGATGAACGAGGCATGGGAAACCCTCGCCTCTCACTACGCGACCGGCTTGGAGCAGATCAACGGCGTGCCGACCAGGATGGCCGACCCGTCCAAGCTTGGCGGGGCGGTGCTCCTCGACATGGCCTCGGCGGTCAAGGCCCACCCTGAACTGATCCAACGCTACTTCATGACCGACGCGGTTTCGCCGACGGCCGACACCTTCGCCGCGCTCCATGCGGCGTTCTGGACGGGCGGGACCTTCCTGTATGTCCCCAAAGGCGTCAAAGTCGAAGCCCCTTTGTTCAGCCTGATCGGGATGGCGAACGCCGGTCGAGTCGACCTCGAACATACCTTGATCGTGCTCGAAGAGGGCGCCGAGGCGACGTTGGTCCGCGAAACCACCAGCCGGAACCGAGGGGATATGCCCGCGCTCCACGCCGGGGCCGTCGAGTTGTTCGTCGATCGGGGGGCGAAGCTCCAGTTCATCAACCTTCAGAACTGGGACACGCACACCTGGAATTTCAGCCGGGAACGCGCCCTGGTCGGAGCCGACGCCTCGGTGCGGTGGACCGTCGGCGCCATCGGCTCGCGGTTGTCCAAGGTCAATCAGGAAGTCGCCCTGGTCGGACAAGCGGCCAACGCCCAGGTTAACGGCGTCATGTTCACGACGGGGCGGCAGCACCTGGCCTACTTCACCCGCCAGGACCACGTCGCGCCCAACACCCAGAGCGACCTGCTCTACAAGACGGGCCTGAAGGATCACTCCAGGGTGGTCTGGAAGGGGATGATCCGCGTCGAGAAGGATGCCCAGAAGACCGACGCTTACCAGAAAGACGACAACCTGATCCTCTCGAACGAGGCCCGGGCCGACTCGATCCCCGGCCTCGAAATCGAGGCGAACGACGTCCGATGCACCCACGGCGCCACCGCCGGCCAGGTCGATGCCGAGATGATCTTCTACGCGCAAGCCCGAGGTGTTCGTCGAGACACCGCGATCCGCTTGATCGTCGAAGGTTTTTTTGCCAATGTTTACGACCGGATCACCCTCGAACCCGTCCGCGAGACCCTCCGACAAGCGGTCGCGGCCAAGTTGCAACTGTGATCGCCCCGAACTCCCCCTGATTTTATCGCCATTCCGTCCCGACTGTTCTCGTCGCCAACCTCACCCGGGAAGGCCAATGGAGCCCGTTCGATGGCTGAAGCGTATACGCACCCCGAAGTCCTGGTCACTGCGGATTGGGTCGAGCAGCATTTGAACGACCCTCAGGTTCGGATCGTCGAGAGCGACGAAGACATCCTCTTGTACGACATGGGCCATATCCCGGGCTCGGTCAAGGTCGACTGGCAAGGCGACTTGCAGGATCAACTGATCCGCGACTATATCGACGCCGACAAGTTCGCCGAGATCTGCTCCAGGGCCGGCATCGACAACGACACCACCGTCGTCTTCTACGGCGACAAGTCGAACTGGTGGGCCTGCTACGCATTCTGGGCGTTCAAGCTGTTCGGCCATGCCGACTGCCGGGTCTTGAACGGGGGCCGGAAACTCTGGATCGACCAGGAGCGGGCGACGACCACGGAAGTCCCCAAGTACCCGGCGACCGACTACAAGGTTGGCACCCGCGACGAGACGGCGATCCGGGCGTTCCGCGACGAGGTCTTCGAGCACTCGAAGTCGGGCCTCCCCTTGCTCGACGTCCGAAGCCCGAAAGAATTCACCGGCGAGCGGACCCACATGGAAGAGTACCCGCAGGAAGGTTCGCTCCGAGGCGGCCACATCCCGGGCGCCGTGAGCGTCCCCTGGGCTCGGGCGGTCCTCGACGACGGGACGTTCAAGTCGGCCGACGAGTTGAAGGCGATCTATCAAGGCGAAGTCGGCCTGAAGAAGGACGACGACATCATCGCCTATTGCCGGATCGGCGAGCGGTCGAGCCTGACCTGGTTCGTCCTGACGTACCTGCTCGGCTACCCAAAAGTCCGAAACTACGACGGTTCCTGGTGCGAGTGGGGCAACCTCGTCAAGGCTCCGATCGCCAAGGGGCCTTGAACCCGCCGTCTGATCATCCATCCCATCGTTTGAACCACCGCCCGACCATCGCTGAGGACTTCGCCTTTGGCCGCCGCACTTGACGCCATCATCTCCGAGTTGAGCGAAGCGGATCGCCAGGAACGGATCGAACTCCTGATCGACTTCGCCAAGAACCTGCCCCCGCTCCCAGACCGGTTGGAGCAGCTCAAAGACGCCCAGCATCGCGTCGAGGAGTGCCAGTCGCCCGTCTTCCTGTTCGTGGAGACCGAAGGGGACCGGGTCAAACTCCATGCCGACGCCCCGATCGAGGCGCCGACGGTCCGGGGGTTCGTCGCGATCCTGGTGGAAGGACTCGACGGCGCGACCGCCGAAGAGATCTTGGCCGTCCCCGGCGACCTGATCGACCGGATCGGGCTGCCCGAGATCCTCGGGATGCTCCGCGTCCGAGGTCTCAGCGGCGTCCTCGGCCGCTTGAAAAAAGAGGTGACGCGGGTCGCCCTCTGAACCATTGTGCTTTGCGTCGGCGACGGATAACTTATTCGAATTCTATTCTGGACTCGAACTAAACAATATCGAGGATTGGTCACCATGTTTTTGAGAGATTGAGGCGATCCGCCCTTTCTCGCCGGTCGACCTCACTTCCCGGCAGCCCTCTCGACAGCCAGACGTTGAATCCAAGCCTCGTCGATCGACATCGCCGGTATGTCGACTCGTCGTTTCCCGAAGAATCCTCTCCACCAGGGACCTTGCCATGCCTGAACAAGAAGCGATCGTCGACGCCCTGAAAACGGTCATGGACCCCGAACTCAACGTCAACATCGTCGACCTCGGCTTGATCTACACGATCCAGGCTCGGGAAACCGAGGTGGATGTCGAGATGACCTTGACGACCCCGGCCTGCCCGGCGGGACCCGAGATCCTCCGAAATGCCGTCACCGCGATCGAAGCGATCGAAGGCGTGGCGAAAGCCAACGTCAAACTCGTGATGTCCCCCCCTTGGTCGCCCGACCGGATGACCGAGGCGGCTCGCGACGAACTCGGGATGTTCTGATCAATGCCCCGCATGTTCGTAACCCCGTTGTTTTAAGCGATCTTTGATCCATCGATCACCAAGGGTGATCAAGGCTCACCCTTCAACGAAATCCCAAAAAACAAGGATGGATGTTTCGCTAATAATGCGTTAGTTTGAGCGATGTGCTATAAAAGCGACATTTGAGTTGGTTTTTTTGACATATCGCTGTGATTTCCCGTGTTTTGTGGATAATCCAATTTCGCCGCGATCAAGCGGACGGAATCGGCGAGTCGAGCTTTGATTGGCTTTCATTTCAGGCCAGATCAGGTTGCTTGACAAACCGGGGAGAATCCCCTATCTCTTCCCGGACGTCCCGCGTGAGAATTTTCGTTTTTCACTCCAGGGGACCGAGAAGGACTCCCGCTCGCGGGATGACACGTCGTGGCTCGAAAAAAGACTTCGAAAGTTCGAGTCAACGTCAAAGCGTTGATCTCGCGGCGGCTCCGGGACATCCGGCAAGAACTCTTCGGCGAACATGGCGGCCCGGAGCTTGCCCGAAGACTCAACCTCCCCGCTCGAACCTGGTACAACTACGAAACGGGCGTCACCGTCCCGGCCGAGGTCCTGCTCGCATTCATCGATCAGACGGGTGCCAACCCGATCTGGTTGCTGACCGGCGAAGGGCCGCACCTCCGTCGCGACGACCCATCGAACCTGTCCGACCTGTCGCCGATCCAACTGATCCGGCGCGGCCTCGAAAAGCTGGAACAGCAACCCAGCGACCCCGTGGCGGCGACGCCCGACCACCTGCCCGGCGAAGCCACCTCCGACTTCGTCGCCGTCAGCCTGGTCCCCCTGGCCGAGCTGAGCGCCAAAGCCCCCAACCCCGACAAGGTCGAAGGGCACATCCTGGCCTACAGCGAGTGGTTGCCGCACCCCCGCGAAACCGTCGCCGTCCGGTTGGTCGACGACGCGATGTTCCCGATCTTGCCCGCCGGTTCGGTCGTGGCCGTCGATCGGTCGTTGACCGACCCGCAGCGACTCCAGGGGAAGATGGTCGCCGCGATGCCCGACAACAACCCGGTCATCCGCTGGCTCGACATCAGCGGAAAACACTTGATTTTCCGGCCCAATCAACAAAGTCGAGACCACCCGCTGATCCCTCTCGAATATGACGCCAACCTCCCTAGTACCATTCTAGGTCAAGTTGTCTGGTCATGGAGTTGTTTTAATGGGTTGGAAGACGAATCGGCGAATTGAGCCGGGTGCAACTTTCGAACCTGGAGATTCTTTGGGATCAAGAATTGCAAATCGCAGGATTGCAAATCGCAAAGGGTGGAAAGATTTCGCTTTGCGATTCTTTTGCGATTTGCAATCCTGCGATTTGCAATCCAAATCTCCAGGTTCGAAAGCTACACCCAATTGAGCCGGGTCTTCTTATCAAATTATGCCTCGAATGAGGCGGCCAGGTTTCGACCATGCCCTCGGCTCGGACCACGAACTCGGGGTGGCGGCTCGATCCTTTCTTCGCCTCGGCGCGAGAACCGATCTTCTTCCTGACGCCGGATCGCCGGATCGCGATGGTCAACCGCGCCTGGGAGGAGTTGACTGGGCACCCGGAATCCGAGGTGGTCGGGATCGAATGCCGACCCCACGGACCCACCCGGGCGGGTGACCTGGCCGGCCTGGGCGGCAGCTTCCATCCCCCCCCCGAGGCGATGGCCGGGCATCCTTCCGGCGGGCCGACATTGATCGTCCGCCGAGGGGGCGAGCGGGTGCGGCGTCGGGTCGAGTTTTGGCCGCTCCACGACGCCGGGGGTCGGTTGACCGGGTTGATCGGGATGGTCAGGCCGCTCGAAAGTCCGCCGCGCGCGCCGGATGGGGAAAGCCAGTCGCTCCGGTTCGCGCTCCTGGACATCCGGGCCAGGATGTACGCCAGGCATGGGCACGACACGTTGGTGGGTCGGGGGCCTGCGCATCGTCGAGTCCTCGACGGGATCGACGTCGCGGTCGCCTCGACGGTCCCGGTCACGATCGTCGGCGAGTCGGGGACGGGCAAACGGTTCGTGGCCCGGCTGATCCACCAAGGGGGGCCTCGCCGCCAGATGCCGCTCCTGGGGTACGACTGCCAGGCGATCCCGCCCGAGATCCTCGAGCGCGAGCTGTTCGGCGGCTCGGACCCCGGCGACCCGCCCGGCGAGCCGGTTTGGCTCGTCGCGCCCGAAGGGTCGACGATCGTCCTCGGCGACATCCTTCGACTCCCCCGCGACCTCCAAGCCAGGATCGCCTCGGCGCTGATCCAGGCCGATCGCCCCGCCCGGCTGATCGCCACCACGTCGGTGAACCTCGAAGAGGCGGTCCGATCCGAAGCGATCCGGCCCGACCTCTTCCACGCCTTGACCGCGCTGGTGATCCGGCTTCGACCGCTCCGCGACCGGGTCGACGAGCTTCCGCTTCTCGCCCAGGCGATGCTCGAACGGGCCAACCTGCGCGGTCAAATTAGTCGATCGGGCTTGAGTCCCTCGGCGATCAATGTCCTCTCGGCTTACGACTGGCCGGGGAACCTCCGGGAACTCGCGCAGGTCATCGACGAAGCCCACCAGAAAGCCCGAGGCGATCGGATCGAGGGCGACGACCTCCCCGGCCAGATCCAAGGCAAGCGAGGCGGGGCTTACATCACGCCATCCAGGCCGACCCCCACGCTTCCGCTCAAGGACCGCCTGATCGCCTTCGAGCGGCAACTGATCGAAGAAGCGCTCGGGCAGGCTCGCCGGAACAAGACCAAGGCCGCCAAGCGGTTGGGGGTCAACCGCCCATTCCTGTATCGGAGGATCAAAGAACTGGGGATCGAAGACCTCGACGACCCACCCGCCAAAGCTTCCGGCGGTGTCGAGCCTGGTATCACGGAGGTCAAGGAGGGCGACCCTGCCGGGCCAGGCCGCCTTCCCGAATAACCGGAGGTCTGCTATTGTCCGGCCTCGACCCGGGATATTCCCCCGAACCAGGCACGGACGCGAGCCAGAACCATGCGGATTTTCGTATCGACCGGCGAGCCGAGCGGCGACCTCCACGCGGCGAATCTGATCCACTCGCTCAGGAAGCTTCGACCCGACGTCGAGGTGGTCGGGTTCGGCGGCCCCAAGATGGAAGGGGCCGGGGCGGCGTTGCTCTACCCGCTCGTCAACCTCGCGGTGATGTGGTTCGTCCGGGTCTTGCTCAACATCCGGACGTTCTTCCGGTTGCTCGACATGGCCGACCGCGACTTCGCCGAGAACCGACCCGACGCGGTGGTCCTGATCGACTACCCGGGGTTCCACTGGTGGCTGGCGAAGACGGCCAAGGAGCGCGGGATACCGGTCTTCTACTTCGTCCCGCCGCAAATCTGGGCCTGGGGGGGCTGGCGGGTCAACAAGGTCCGCAAGTCGATCGACCATGTCCTGTGCAGCCTCCCGTTCGAGCCGAAGTGGTACCACGACCGGGGCGTCCCAGGGGCGGTCTACGTCGGCCACCCGTATTTCGATGAGCTGGCCGAGCGGGTGCTCGACGCCAACTTCCTCGACGAGATGTCGAGCCAACCGTCCCCCCTGGTGGCGATCTTGCCCGGTTCCCGAACCCAGGAAGTGACCCGGAACCTGCCGATCATGCTCCAGGCCACCGCCAAGCTCGCCGTCGGCCGGCCCGACGTCCGGTTCGCCGTGGCCTGCTTGCACGATCGCCACCGCGAACTGGCCGCTTCGATCCTGGGCGCCGCCAACCTGCCCGGTTCGATCAAGATCGAGATTTTCGCCGCCAGGACGCCCGAGTTGATCAAGGCGGCGCGGGTGGCCTGGGCGGTCTCGGGGTCGGTCGGCCTCGAACTCATGAACGAAGCGTTGCCGACGGTGGTCCTCTACAAGATCAAGGCGTTCGACCTCTGGGTGGCCCGCAAGTTCATCAAGTCGAAGTACATCAGCCTGGTCAACATCCTGGCCGACGCCGAGATCATGCCCGAATACCTGACCTCGGTCGACGTCTCGCCCGACCTGGCGATGTGGGCGGGTCGATGGCTCGACCATCCCGCCGAGCGTCGCCGGGCTTCGGACGCCTTGGCCCAACTTCGCGCCTGGGTGGCCGTCCCGGGCGCCTCGGACCGGGCCGCCCAAACGATCGTGGCCGTCCTCGATCCGGTCGAGTCATCGTCGGAACGGACCGATCCCGGCACGTTGGCCCTGCACGGACCGGTCGGCTTCTTTCCGACAATTGCTGATAAGGACACGATTCGACGCGAGAATCAAGCCTCGGATAACCGATAGGACCAGAGTAGACCGCCCATCCTGAGCGGGACATCTCGGCTTGCCGGGTACGACCGCTTGGATTACGATCCGCCATCCTGACACCGATCGAGGCGTTTTCCGCGTAGTCACCCAGGTTCTTGGGCCGTCGACGCCGCCTTCGGGTTCGGTCAGATCCTTTCAGGGAAGAAGGGAAGACGCACGTGGTCGCCACGGTGGAACAACTCGCCGCCCTGGTCCGGGGCCGGCTCGAAGGGGATGGCAACGTCCCGATCCGATCGGCCCGGCCGGTGGCCGAAGCCGGGCCGGGGGACATCACGTTCATCGAGAGTGAACGGTATGCCAAGCTCCTCAAGGGGTCGCCCGCCTCGGCCGCGATCGTCGGCCCTCATTTCAAAGCGGGGGCGACCAAGGCCGAGATGCCCGTGATCGAGGTCGACGACCCGATCACCGCGTTCCTCGCCGTCCGGACCCACCTCGTCGGCGAGGTCAAGCCCAGGTGGGTGGGAGTCCACGCGATGGCGGCGGTTTCCGGGTCGGCGGTCCTCGGCGCGAATGTCGCGATCCATGCGTTCGTGGCCATCGGCGAAGGCGTCGTCGTCGGCGAAGGGACCACGCTCCACCCCGGCGTCGTGGTCGGCGACCGCTGCAAGGTCGGCCGCGACTGCATCATCCACCCCAACGCCGTCTTGTATGCCGACGTCGTCCTGGGCGACCGGGTCGAGATCCACTCGGGGACGGTGGTCGGCGGCGACGGGTTCAAATACCACATGATCGACGGTCGACACGTCAAGGTCCCGCACTCGGGGCGGGTCGAGGTCGGCGACGACGTCGAGATCGGCTCGAACTGCTCGATCGACCGGGCCACCTTCGAGACGTCGCGGATCGGCGAGGGGACCAAGATCGACAACCTCGTCATGATCGGCCACAACAACAACATCGGCCGCCACAACCTGCTCTGCGGGCAGGTGGGGATCGCCGGGAGCTGCAAGACCGGCGACTACGTCATCATGGCCGGCCAGGCCGGGATCAAGGACCACACCGAGATCGGCGACAAGGCGGTGGTCGGGGCGCAGGCGGGGGTCCACCGCAACATCCCCTCGGGCCAGAACGTCCTCGGCTCGCCCGCGATCCCGCTCCGAGAGCAGCGCAGGTTGTTCCAGATGATCGCCCGACTCCCCGAGATGTCCCGGACCCTCCGCGAACTCTCCGGGCACGTCGCCAAGCTCACGGCCCGGTTCGGGATCGACGCCGAACCCGAGGTCGGACCGGCCGTCGGTCCCGGCAAGCCCGGCGACGACCCGACCGGGTTTTGAGGAACGTTCCGACACTCCAGTGGAAGGGGAGGGACCCATGCCCAGACCTTCGACCGCACCCGCCATTTTGCTTCGCTCGTTGACCTTGATGGTTTGCTTGTTCGTGGTCGTCCCCGCGACGTCGGCAGGCCCGATCGCCGATCGAATCAAGCAGTGGTCGGTCCAACGAGGATCACAGAGTCGGGTCGAGAAACCGTTCTCGGGCCAGTCGGGGAATGTGGAGATCAACGGCCAGTCGATGGCCCAGAAGCTTCGCCAACGGCTGACTTCGAAGCCCAAAAGCGACGCCTCATCTCATCAGTTGAAGGTCGAGAAGTTCAACCACGAGCGAGGGGTCCTGGTCCGCTGATCGCAAGCGGTCCGACCCGATTCAAGCCGTGGTTCCAGCCAGTTCGACGTTCCCGATCGGAGTCCAGTCTCATGCTAGCGAAGTTCCGGTGGTCGCATCTGCTCGCCTCGGCCCTGGCGTTGACCGTGGCGACGAGTAGCGTGGCCGACGACGTGTTCGTCAAGGAAGGGGTCGTCGTCAAGCCGCTCTCGAAGCGGAAACAGCGCAAGCTCGAGAAGAAGCTGCTCAAGCGGCCGGGCAACGAGGTGGTGATCGAAGGGACACCCACGCCCTCGCCGCCGCCCGAGGCGTTCGCCGGGGCCAAGGCCCGACGCTCGCTCCGCCCCTTGTTTCCCGACCGGATCAACCGGCGCAACGAAGTGGTCGTGACACCTCCGGTCGTCACCTCGCCCGGCGTGATCGTCTCGAACCCCAAGACGGTGATCGCCCCGGGCGACCCGCTCGTGATGCCGGGGTCGGTCGAGGTCACCCCTTCGCCCCGAGTCGTCCGGCCCCCGGTGGTCTCCTCCCCGAAGCCGCAACCCATGCCGACCGACGAGCCGAGCCTGGAGCTTGAGCCGGAACGTCCCGCCTCGGCTCGAATCCTGCCGCCGCCCGCCGAGGAGATCCCGTCGCCGGTCGTCTCGACCCCGAGAAAACCGTCGGCGCCTCCCGCCCCGGCAACGGCACCGATGGCCCCTTCGGTCGACCCGGGTCCGAAGCCGACCACGCCGCCCCCGGCGCCCGAGCCCGAGATCGAACCGACCCTCGAACTTCCTCCCGCCCCCAAGCCGGCCTGATTGGTGCTTTGGCGTCCTGGCGAACGAGCGGATTTCGGAGGCTTTGCCGTGTCTTTGTTGTCGACCAGGCGAACTTCGATGGTTCGATCCGATAACCCATTGCTTTCGACCGATCGGATCGGCCTCCTGGCCGGGAGCGGCCGGTTCCCGATCCTGTTCGCCGAGGCCGCCAAGCGTCAGGGCTTGAAGGTCGCCTGCGTCGGGATTCGCCACGAAGCCCCCGAGGGGCTTCGGGGGCTTTGCGACTCGTTCGAGGTCGTCGGCGTGTCGAAGCTCGGCGGGATGATCCGCTCGTTCCGGCGCCAAGGCGCGAGCCGGATCGTCATGGCGGGCAAGGTGACCAAGAGCGTGATGTACACCCCGGGCCGAGTCCTGCAGCTCTGGCCCGACCTGCGGATGGCCCGGTTCTGGTATCGAAACCTGGTCGACAAGCGCGACGACTCGATCTTGCTCGGCGTGATCGCCGAGTTCGCCAAGGACGGGATGACGTTCGCCTCGGCCCTCGACTATTGCCCGGAGTTGCTCGTGAAGCAAGGCACGCTGACCCGAAGGCGGCCCACCGCCGCCGAGCTCAAAGACGTGGCGTTCGGCTGGACCCTGGCCAAGGAGATGGGCCGGCTCGACGTCGGCCAGTCCGTCGCGATCAAGGAAAGCGCGGCGGTCGCCGTCGAGGCGATCGAGGGGACCGACCGCTGCATCGAGCGCGCCGGCCAGCTTTGCCGGGCGGGGGGCTGGACCCTGGTCAAGGTCGCCAAGCCGCGGCAGGACATGCGGTTCGACGTGCCGACGATCGGGATCACGACGATCGAAAACCTCCACAAGGCCGGGGCCAAGGTCCTGGCGATCGAGGCGGGCAAGACCATCGTGATCGACCAGGTCGACGTGATCGCCCTGGCCGACCGCCTCGGCCTGTCGATCGTCGCGCTGGACCCGGTCGAGGCGTCGGCGTAAACTAAAATCTTTCTCATTTGCCGATGGTGTTGAGAAGGCGGGTCAAATGGCCTACAGCGACTTCACGCTCGAACGGGTTGCCCAATCGCTCGGTGTGACGACCCAACAAGGCGAACTATTCGACTCCGTCCCTGCCGTCGGGGTAACCGCATGGCTTCGGGAATCGCTGGATAAGCGGACGCAACTGGCCCTGAGCAGCGAGAAGGCAAGGAGCGAATTCATCGTCGCGCCGATCTTATTGACAAGCCGCGACCTCAGCCCGGTTCCTCTGGCGATTCATTCGGGTCAACGCCTGGACGTTGATCCAAGCAAAGGTCTCGTTGGCGAATGCGACTTTATCCTCGCCATAGCACCCTCGGTCCCTCCCTTGCGAGGCCCGATCGCCACGATCGTCGAAGCGAAGAAGAACGACATCGAGGCCGGACTGGGCCAATGCATAGCGCAGATGGTCGCCGCTGATCTATTCAACCAGGCCGCCGGTCATTCAGGACCGATCTACGGCTGCGTCACGACGGGCGAAGTTTGGCAGTTCCTCCAGTTGGTCGGCCCGACAGCCATCCTCGACCAGAGGCGCTATTACCTTCACGAGTTGACGAGCATTCTCGGCGCCATCCAGGCCATCATTGTCCGCAGCATTCCCATCGAACCCGTTTAGTCGGTCAAGACCCTCGCGGCCCGGCCCGCCTCGATCGTGGCGGCCAGGACCTCGACGACGACGGGCAATCCCAGGCTTTCCGAGTCGAGCATCAGGTCGTAGTTGTGCGGGTCGTTGGCATCGTACCGGTGCATGGTTCGGACGAAGTGGGCTCGCCTGCGGTCGAGGTCGATCGCGGCCCGACGCGCCGTCCGGGTCGAGACCCCCATCCGGTCGGCGAGCCTCGCGGCCCGGACCTTGAGCGGGGCCACCACCCGGACCGACAGCGTTTCCTCGCGGGGCAGGAGGAAACCCGCCCCCCGGCCGATGATGATCGAGTCGCCCGCCCGGCCGATCGCTTCCACCAGCTTGGCCAGGTGGTCGAGGTAGGCTTCCTGCGGGGCGTAGTGCTCCTCCCTGAGCGGCAAGATCCAGTCTTGCACGACGCTGGGGGCCAGCTCGTCGAAGGCCCGGACCTCGTCGGCGGCCAGTTCCATCCGGCCGGCGATCGCTTCGAGCAACTCGTGGTCGAACACCTTCCAGTTGAGCCGGGTCCCCACCATCCGGCCGATCGTGCCCGCCCCGGCCCCCGCTTCCCGGCTGATGCAAAGGTTGCGGAACCGCGCCTTGGGGACCAAAGGGGCGTCGGACTTGGCGTCCTGGACCTTCCGGCCGAACCAACGCGACAGCCCGAGCGGCCATCGCCTCGACCCCCCCGCCGGGACCTCGTTTGAAGTCATCTTCGTGATCCCGTTCGAGTGTCCGTCCGAGGAGAATCGCCTCCCGCCAAGGGGGCCGGAGGACTTACTGGACCCAAGTGTATCGCGAACCATTGTCGAAAGGAAATCCAACCTGAGTTCGCCAGGCGGAAGCATGTAAGCATTACAACCTCGCCCAGTTCGACGCCATTCCGGAATTCCTGGAGAATTTCCTCAAGTCGCACGGAGTCAGGCTTTAAGATCGGCGACACCAGGCCAGAGATCACCCGTCGGTACGACCTTTGCTTTTCCTCATCCTCGCAACACCGCCCGCAGGACATCCGGGCTGATCGTTCCGGGTGCCGCGAGACTGGACTGGGATAAGGAGATCCTCCCGATGGTTCGTAATCGACACAAGACCTTGCTCTGGATGAAAGACCTCCTCGACCACATGAACCAATGCCATGAGCAACTGCAGTGGGCCGGCGAAGGGCCGACCGAAGCGTTCCTGGCCGAGTCGCTGATGGTCGACCTTTCGGAATGCCGGAAGCTTTGCGAGCAGCTGAAAAGCCAGCCGAAGAAGAACAACGGCCTGATGGCCTCGTTCTGAGTTCGGATCAATCCGTCTTGGCGAGAGTCGGGCCTTGCGAGCTTCGGTGGGGCGGGCTAAGGTGTTTGGGACCGAAATCGGGGTCCGCGTCGGGCTTCGTTTTCGAGGGTTTCCGCCGCCGAAGAAGGGCCTCGTCGATGCTCGCGTCCGAAGTCCAACCCGTCGTCGAGTTCACCGTCGACTCGCTCCGGGTGGTTGTCCATGAGGATCGAGCCCGGATGGGACGGGCCGCCGCGATCGAGGTGGCCCAGGCGATCGCCGCCCGGCAAAGCGTCTCGGAAAAGGCTCGGGTCGTCTTCGCCGCCGCCCCGAGCCAGGATGAGTTCCTCGCGGCCCTGATCGCCCAGCGAGGGATCGACTGGACCAAGGTCGTCGGCTTCCATATGGACGAGTACCTGGGGATCAACCCCGACCACCCGGGCTCGATGCGCCGGTATCTCCAGGAACACCTGTTCCGATGGACCTCGATCCCCGCCGAGGGCCTCCACCTGATCCCCGGCGAGAAGGCCGCCCACCCGCTCCAGGTCGCCCTGGACTACGCGGCCCTGATCGAACTCGACCCGGTCGACATCGTCTGCGGGGGGATCGGCGACAACGGCCACATCGCCTTCAATGACCCGCACTCCGCCGACTTCCTCGACCCGGTCGCCGTCAAGGTGGTCCGGCTCGACGAGGCTTGCCGGAGGCAGCAGCTCAACGACAACTGCTTCCACCAGCTCGAACACGTCCCGACCCACGCCTACACCTGGACCATCCCGGCGCTCTTGCGGGCACCCTTGATGTCGATGGCCGCGCCGGGTCCGAGGAAGGCCGACGCCGCCCTCGCGACGGTCCGAGGTCCGATCGGCGAGCATTGCCCGGCCACGGCCCTGCGGAACCACCCCGGGGCGACCCTCCACCTCGACCGCGAATCGGCCCGGCTCCTGCTTTGACCGCCCCGCGTCTCCGGTTGAACCTTCGAGGCGGGATCGGCTACAATTCGGACCGAAGCGATCGACCGACGGATCGAGCACCCCGAAGGACCTGAGATGGCCGGCGAAGCCTTGCGGAAAACCCCCCTGCACGACTGGCACCACACCCACGGAGGGCGGCTGGTCGAGTTCGGCGGCTGGTCGATGCCGGTGCAATACTCGACGATCACCGACGAGCACCGCGCGGTCCGCGAGCGAGCCGGCCTGTTCGACATCAGCCACATGGGTCGGCTCGACTTCCAAGGCCCCGACGTCGCCCCCTGGCTCGACCTGGCCACGACCAACCGGGTGCTCCGGCTCGAACCGGGCAAGATCCAGTACAGCCTGATCCTCGACGAGCATGGCGGCGTCCTCGACGACATCCTGGTCTACCGGCTCCCGTCCGGCTCGTATTCGGTCGTCTGCAACGCCTCGAACCGCCTCAAGGTCGTCGCCCAGCTCGAAAAGCTCTCCGAGGGGTTCGACGCCAAGCTGGTCGACCAGACCCTCGAAACCGCGATGATCGCCGTGCAAGGCCCCGCCGCGCTGGCCGTCACCCAGCGGCACGTCGACGCCGCCTTGACCGACCTCCCGTACTACGGATGCACCTCCGGGACCATGCTCGGGGCCGAGGCCCTGATCAGCCGGACCGGCTACACCGGCGAGGACGGCTTCGAGCTGATCGTCCCCAAGGGCAAGGCCGAAGCCGCCTGGGACGCCTTGATGAATGCCGGTCGCGTGTTCGGCCTCCAACCCTGCGGGCTTGGCTCGCGCGACACCCTCCGGTTCGAGGCGGCGATGCCGCTCTACGGCCATGAGATGGACGAGACCGTCAACCCCTACGCCGCCGGCTTGGGCTGGGCCGTGAAGCTCGAAAAAGGGCAATTCGTCGGCCGCGACGCGCTCCGCGAGATCAAGGCGGCTCCGGGTCGAAGTCGGGTCGGGATCGCCCTGGAAGGCAAGAGGATCGCCCGCCAAGGGTACCCGGTTCGAGGCGAAGCCGAGGGCGAAGTGATCGGCGTCGTCACTTCGGGGACGTTCTCGCCGACGCTCAACCGGAGCCTGGCGATGGCCCTGGTCAAGGCCGAGTTCGCCGACCTCGACACCCGGCTGGTCGTCGACGTCCGGGGCAACCTCGAACCCGCCCGGGTCGTCCCCTTGCCGTTCTACCGCCGAGCCGACAAGACCGCTTGACCTCGCTTTCGCCCTCGATGGACCCGACCGACAGGAACCATGCTCATGGACCCGACGACCCTCAAGTACACCCCGACCCACGAGTGGGTCCACGTCGACGGCGAGATCGCCACCCTGGGCATCTCCCGGTTCGCGGTCGACCAACTGACCGACCTGATCGTCATCGAACTGCCCAAGGTCGGCGCGGCCCTGACCAAAGGCAAGCCGTTTGGCGAGGTCGAGAGCGTCAAGGCGGTCAGCGACCTCTACGCCCCGGTCAGCGGCGAAGTCGTCGAGGTCAACACCGCCGTCACCGGCGACGTCCAACTCCTGGCCGAAGACCCGTACATCAAAGGCTGGCTGATCAAGGTCAAGGTCGCCGACCCGTCGGCGGTCGCGGGGCTGATGGACCACGACGCCTATCAAGCCAAGGTCGCCGACGAAGCCCACTGATTCGGACCAGTGATCAAAGGGGATGGCAGGCCGCGTCGCCCCGCCCGCCTCCCGGACTGCCCCTCCTGACGTTCCGGCCCTCCGCGCCTACCATCTCAGGGTCGACAAAAGCGGCTCCTTCCTTAAGATTGCGACCGCTCCGCCCTCCTCGCCTCGCCCTTCACCCGCGCGGCCTCGCGTCGCGCTCCACGGACCGGACCGAATCATGGCTTATATCGCGAACACGGCGGAAGACGTCCAGGTCATGCTCGACGCGGTCGGGCTTGATTCGCTCGACCAGCTTTTCGACATGATCCCGCCCGAATACCGCCTCCGCCGCCCTTTGGCCATCCCCGAGGCGCTCTCCGAACTCGAACTGACGAGCTACGTCACCGCCCTTGCCGCCAAGAATCAGGGGGCCGACGTCCGCCCCTGCTTCCTCGGTGGCGGGGCCTACGACCACTTCATCCCCGCCGTGGTCGACAACCTGTCCGCCCGGGGCGAGTTCTACACCGCCTACACCCCCTACCAGGCCGAGGCGAGCCAGGGGACGCTCCAGGCGACGTTCGAATACCAGACCTTGATCACCCAACTGACCGGGATGGACGTCTCGAACGCCAGCCTCTACGACGGCGGTTCGGCGGTGTCCGAGGCGGTTTTGATGGCGATGACCGTCACCCGGAGGCTCGGCCGGGTCGTCGTCGCCGGTTCGATCCACCCCGAGCATGTCCAGATCCTCCGGACCAACCTGGCCAACCTCGAACCCGAGGTCGTGGTCGTCCCGCCGGTCGACGGGATGGTCCGCGCCGAGGACCTCGCCGCCGCGATCACCGACGAGACCGCCGCCGTGGTGGTCGCCTACCCCAACTTCTTCGGCCAGTTGGAAGATGTCGAGGCCCTGGTCAAGGCGATCCAGGAGCGGGGGGCCTTGGCGATCGTCTCGGTCGACCCGATCAGCCTGGGGATGCTCCGCCGCCCCGGCGACTATGGCGCGGATATCGTCGTCGGCGAAGGGCAAGGGCTGGGCAACCCGCTCTTATACGGTGGCCCCTACCTCGGCATCCTCGCATGCCGCGAGTCGATGGTCCGCAAGATGCCCGGCCGGGTGACGGGGCAGACGGTCGACCGCGACGGCAAGCGCTGCTTCGTCCTGACCTTGCAGACCCGAGAGCAGCACATCCGCCGCGAGAAGGCCACCTCGAACATCTGCACCAACCAGGGGCTTCTAGCGCTCAGGGCGAGCATCTACCTCGCCGCCGTCGGCCCCGAGGGATTGCGCCAGGTCGCCGAGAACTCGACCCGCAAGGCCCACTACCTGGCGGAAGAGTTGGCCAGACTCCCCGGGGTGTCCTTGGCCTTCCCCGGCCCGTTCTTCAAGGAATTTGTCATCCGGGTCGATAAGGATGCCCCGGCCGTCCTCGCCGAGGTCGGTCGCCTCGGCTTCCACGGCGGGATCGCGCTGGGCCGGATGATCCCCGAGATGGCCGACGCGATCCTGATCGCCGTGACCGAGAAGCGGACCCGAGCCGAGATCGACGGGCTGGTCGAAGCTTACCGCTCGGCCCTGTCGAACGGCTGATTCGCCTCGGATGGATGCCGGAGGGATGTCGAGTTGGATGCCGAGCAGCCGCGATTCCTGGTGATGGCCGGACCCAACGGCGCGGGGAAGTCTATCTGCGCGTCGTTCTTCCTCCCCCCTTCGATGCCTTATATCAACGCCGATGAGATCGCCAAAACCCTGGCGACCGAGCAAACTCGGGATGCGGAGATCCAGGCGGTTCGGATCGCGTTACAATTGATGGACCAGGCCGAGGCGAACCGCGAAAGCTTCGCCACGGAGACCACCTTGGCGTCGAAGACGTTGGCCAGTCGGGCCGCTCGATTGCGGAGTGTGAGCTATTTCTTCCACCTTGTCTACCTTTGGACACCCAGCCCCGACTTTTCCGTCCATCGGGTGGCCAAGCGGGTGAAATTGGGCGGACATGACATTCCCGAGGACACGATTCGCAGGCGATGGTTGGCGGGGTCGAAGAACTTCTTCTCGCTGTATCGACCGATCGCCGATCTTTGGGATGTCGTGGATAACGCGACATCGAGCACTCCCCGACTGATCGCGACGGGCCGCCTGGGCGAGCCTGATGACATTCAAGACCCGGTCCTTTGGGATGACCTTTGCCGGAGGGCGAACGATGCGACCTGACGAAACGACCATGCGAGAACCGCACATGTCTGACGATCTTTCGATGCTCGAAGCCATGAAACTCGGTGTCGATCAGGCTTTGCGGAATCACCAGGATCGAGGCGTGTCGATCATCACCTGGGACCGATCGGCGGGACGGATCGTCGAGGTGCCCGCCGACCAAATCCCCGAGTGGATCGAAGCGGCGAACCCTCCCTCCTGAATCACCGAACCGACCAAAACCCGCGGATACCGCCCGTCGCATACCTCGAATAAGATAAGACCCCATGTACAAGATCAATCCGCCGAAGCTGTTATTCGAGTCGAGCCGCCCCGGCCGATTCACGGCGATCATCCCGCCTTCGGACGTCCCGGATCGTCCGATCGACGACTTGATCCCCGTGGAGCATCAGGCGGGGTCGAAGCCCCGGCTGCCCGAGCTGGCCGAGCTGGACATCGTCCGCCACTACACGAACCTCTCGACCTTGAACATGTCGATCGACGGGAACTTCTACCCGCTCGGCTCGTGCACGATGAAGTACAACCCGAAGCGGAACGAGCGGTTGGCCGGACTCCCGGGGGTCTCGGCGCAGCACCCGTATCAGGACGAGTCGACCCTACAGGGGATGCTGGCGATCCTGCATGACCTCCAGGGGATGCTGGCGGAGATCGCCGGTCTGGACGCCGTCAGCCTGCAACCGGCGGCGGGCGCGCAAGGGGAGCTGACCGCCTTGCTCTGCGCCGCGGCCTACTTCCGGGACAAGGGGGAGAAGCGGACCAAGGTCTTGATCCCCGACAGTGCCCACGGGACCAACCCGGCCTCGGCGAACCTCGCGGGGTTCCAGGCGGTCACGATCAAGAGCAACGGCCAAGGCTTGGTCGACCTCGACGACTTCCGGGCCCACCTCGACGACGAGGCGGCGGTGTTCATGATCACCAACCCGAACACCGTCGGCCTGTTCGACCCGCAGGTTGGCCGGATCGCCGAACTCTTGCACGCCAAGGGGGCGCTTTTGTACCTCGACGGCGCCAACATGAACGCCATCTTGGGGCAGGTCCGCCCCGGCGACATGGGGGTCGACCTGATGCACTACAATCCGCACAAGACCTTCTCCGGTCCGCACGGCGGAGGCGGGCCGGGCGCCGGTCCGATCGCGGTCCGAAGCCCGATCGCCCCGTTCTTGCCGTCGCCGATGGTGGCTCGGAAGGCGGACGGGTCGTACTTCCTCGATCACGACCGGCCCAAGTCGATCGGCCGGGTCCGGGCGTATTTCGGCAACGTCGGCGTCCTGTTCCGGGCCTACTGCTACATCATGAGCCAGGGGCCGGACGGGTTGAAGGCGGTCTCGGATCATGCCGTCTTGAACGCGAACTACCTGATGTCGCTGGTCCGCCACGTCTACCCGGTCCCGTTCGGCGACCGCTGCATGCACGAGTTCGTCGCCTCGGCCCGATCTCTGGCGCGGGATCGAGGGGTCCGGGCGATGGACGTCGGCAAGCGTTTGATCGACTATAACTACCACGCCCCGACGGTCTACTTCCCGCTGATCGTCCCCGAAGCCTTGATGATCGAGCCGACCGAGACGGAGAGCCGGGACACCCTCGAAGCGTTCGCCGAGGTGCTCTTGGCGATCGCCGCCGAAGACCCCGAGGTCCTCCGCGCCTCGCCGAGTTCGACGCCGATCAGCCGCCCCGACGAGGTCCTGGCCGCCAAGTCGCCGGTCCTCAAGTGGACCCCGACCCAGGTGACCCAGGCCCAGGCCCAGGAGCGGCAGCCGGTGGCTTCGGGCCAGGGTAGCTTTATCTGATCGAGAGGCCGGCCCGTGGCGATCGTCGTCGAGGACTACACCAAGATTTACGACACGGTGGCCGCCGTGTCGGGGTTGTCGTTCCGGGTCGAACCGGGCGAGATCCTCGGACTGGTCGGACCCAACGGGGCCGGGAAGACCACGACCATGCGGGCCTTGGCCGGGATCATCGTCCCGACCTCGGGCCGCTTGGGCATCGCCGGCCACGACATCCAGGCCGACCCCGTCGCCGCCAAGAAGGCCCTGGCCTACGTCCCCGACGACCCCCACCTGTTCGAGAACCTGACGATCTGGGAGCACTTCCAGTTCATCGCCTCGGCCTACCGGCTCCGCGACTGGACCGGCTCCGCCGAGGCGATCCTCGACAAGTTCCAACTGGCCGAGAAGCGCGACGAGCCTTGCTCGGACCTGTCGAGGGGGATGAGGCAGAAGGTCGCCATCGGCTGCGGCTATCTCCACGACCCCGCCGTGATCATGCTCGACGAGCCGCTCACCGGCCTCGACCCCCGAGGCATCCGGACCATGCGAGAGTCGATCGTCGAGCGGGCCGGCGGCGGCGCGGCGATCATGATCAGCTCGCACCTCCTGTCGCTGGTCGAAGACCTCTGCACGTCGGTCTTGCTCCTGGTCCGAGGCCGAAAAGTCGTCCACGGGAAGCTCTCCGACCTCCGCTCGAACACCTTGGGCGATGGCCGGGCCGAGTCGCTCGAAGACCTCTTCTTCCGCCTGACCGAGACCGATGCCGACGCGGCCGTCCCGGTCGAAGCAAGCGGCATGGCCCGGGAGGGTTGACATGGACCGGTCGCTCTGGGTGCTGACCCGACTCCGGCTCTTGGCCCTGCATCGCCGCTGGAAGCGGTCGCTGTCGCGCCCTCGGGGGATCTTGACCACCGTCATCTTCGGCGTGGTGATGATGCCCTCGATCATCACCATGATCGCCGTCCCGTTCATCAAGCCCTCGATCGCCCCCACGGGGCCGGTCGAACGATTCGCGCCGATCGGCTTCCTGGTCGTGACCCTGGTGTCGATCGCCACCTCGACCGGCGAGACCGCGCTCTTCTTCCGGCCGGCCGAGGTCGACTTCCTCTTCGCCGGCCCTTACAGCCGACGCCAACTCGTCGGCTACAAGCTGATCGTCACGCTGCTGGCGTCGGTCACCTCGGCGTTGTTCTTCGGGATCATGGGGACGGCGTTCTCGCCCCGGTTCGTCTCGGCCTTCGCCGGCGCCCTCTTGACCATCCTGTTCTTGCAGACCTCCCAGATCGTCGTGGGGCTTGGGATCGGCCTGGTCGGGGCGGCCGCCTGGGGCCAGGGGCGGCGTTGGGCGCTGCTCGGCCTGCTGGCGGTCGCGGTCGCGGTCGTCCTGCCGAGCCGGGAAGACCTGGTCGTCGAGGACTGGATGGCGCTGGGGCTTTCGGTCGAGGCTTCGCCGATCACCCGCCTGGTTTTGACCCCGTTCCGGTGGTTCGTCAACACCTATACCGCGCGGAGTTCGTCCGGCCTGATCGGTTGGGGGAGCCTCGCCTTGGCCGTCGACCTGGCCCTGATCGCGCTGGTCTTCCTGCTCGACGCGGGATACCTCGAAGCGTCGGCCCTGGCCAGTTCGCGGCGGCTGGCCAAGGCCCGGAAGGCGATCAAGGGGGGTGGGACGATCAAGCTGGCGAGTCGGAGCACGGGCTTGCTCCGACTCCGACCCCCCAAGCCGGCCTGGCTGGGGGGGCTTGGCCCCAACCTCTGGAGGCAGATGGTCTCGGCCCTCGGCAATCCCGGGCAGACCATCGCCTTGGTCTTCATCGTCGGCGTCTCGTCCTGGATCTTCGGCTGGTTCTTGCAAGGCCAGGAACGGACCAGGTCGATGCTCCTGCCGCTCGGGTTGTCGGTCGCCATGCCGCTGACGATCCTCCTGAGCCTGCTCCTGGCGTTCGACTTCCGGGGGGACCTCGACGTCATGGAAACCCTGAAAACCCTGCCCATCTCCCCGACAAGACTGGCGGTCGGGCAAGTCCTGACCCCGGCGCTCCTGGCGAGCGCCGTCCAGGCGGTCGGCTGCCTCGGCCTGGTCGGGGGGGCGGGTGGACCCGGCGGGAACAGGACCCTGATCGCGGCCGTCCTGGCGTTCTTGCTCCCGGCGAACCTGTTCTTCTACGAGGTCGAAAATCTCCTCTTCTTGTGGTACCCATCAAGGACCGTCGCCGGCCAATTCAACGGGACGGCGATGATCCGGCAGATGTTGGTCTTGCTCGGTAAAGGGGTCGCGCTGGGGTTCGCGGCGGCCCTGGTCGGGGCCGTCGGGGCCTTGGCTTACTTCGCCCTGGGTCGGCATCCCGGACCCGCCTTGGCCTTGTCCTGGTCGACGCTCGTGGGGCTGGCGATCGCCCTCATGCCGCTCTTGGGGCGAGCTTTCGATGACTTCGACGTCAGTACCGACATTCCCGCCTGAACCGAGCGAAACTTGCCGCCCATGATCCCCTGTCGACTGCTCCCCCACCAGATCGGCGACGGGCCGACGAACATGGCGATCGACGAAGCCCTCCTCGACGCCGTGGCGAGCGACCCGACCTCGAGCGTCGTCCGGACCTACGAGTGGTCGGTCCCGACCCTGAGCCTGGGCTACTTCCAGAAGATCAGCGAGGCCGAGGCCGACCCCCGGTGGCTCGGCGCCGCGACCGTCCGGCGACCCACCGGCGGCGGAGCCCTCTGGCACGACCGCGAGATCACCTATGCCGTCGTCGTCCCCGCGTCGCACCCGCTCGCCCGCCCCAGCACCGCGCTCTATCGAGCGATCCACGCCGCCATCGCCGACCAACTCCGACGCCTGGGGTTGGCGGCCGAGCGTCGAGGGTCCGATCCGCGTCCGCTCGATCCGTCCGCGCCTCGGCCGTTCTTGTGCTTCCAGGACCGAGACGCCGACGACATCGTGGTCGGCCAGGTCAAACTCGTCGGGAGCGCCCAGCGGCGGAGGTCGGGGGCGGTCTTGCAGCACGGGTCGTTGCTCCTGTCCCGGTCGACCACCACGCCGGAGCTGCTCGGGGCGAGCGAACTGGGCCTCGGCCTGGACTATGAGTCCCGCCAACAAGCGGTCCATCCCGGCAACGATCCGCGATCCTGGGCGACGATTCTCCAGGAGATCCTGCCCGCCACGCTGGGAGGTTCCACGTTCGAGCGCGATTTGACGGATTCGGAGCGTGATCAAGCCGATAAGCTTCGGAGACAGACTTACGAGAACCCGTCCTGGATGCATCGCCGGTAGCTCGCGGCCCGGCGATGCGGGAGGTAGGGGAGCATGAACTTTGTTGAGCCGAAGATTTCCCCGCTTCCCACCGCGATTTGGCCGAGATAAGATAGAGTTGATCCCCGGAGCCTTGGGTGACTCGACCGCATTCATCCGCCTTGTTCATCCGCCTCGCCTGGTTCGTTGATCCGATCGGACTCTTTTTTCGGTTCCTCGCGGTTTTCGGCGATGGGTTCCCGTCGTCCGAAAAGGTCACCCGATTAACAATGGCCGTTGACCCATCGGGTCGGGACGCTTGCTCATGAAAGTCCAACTGGTCGTCGTCCAAGGCAAGCCGGAAGGGATGGTCATCCCCCTGGCCGGTCCCGTCTATAAGATCGGTCGAGGCGAGGGGTGTCAACTCCGCCCCAACAGCGACCTGGTCAGCCGCGAACACGCCGAGTTCACCAAGGGGGCCGACTCGGTCACGGTCCAGGATCTCGGGAGCCGCAACGGCACCGAGGTCAACGGCAAGAAGCTGGCCCCCAACCAGCCCGCGACGCTCAAGACCGGCGACCTGATCAAGGTGGGAACCCTGACCTTCGCGATCTCGATCGAAGGGGTCGTCGCCGCCAAACCGACCGCGATCCTCCCGGGCGGGGGCCGCAAGACCTCGCTCGACGACGTCAGCGGCGACGAGATCGACGCCTGGCTCGTGTCCGATGAAACTCGCCCGACGCCCGACCGCCCCTCGGGGGTCTACGGCGGCGACACGATCACCCTCTCCACCTACAACGGCCAGGAGAAGGATAAAGCCAAAGCGGCCCCCGAGATGAAGTCGGCGCCCGCGCCCGCCGCCCGGCCAACGCCTCCGGCCCCTCGGCCGGCCCCATCGCCGGTCATCAACGCTTCCGAGCCGGTCACGCTCGTCAAGCCGGCCGCTCCCGCACCACCCCCAGTCCAGGTCCCCGCGCCAACCCTCGCCCAGGCCCCCGTGCCCGCACCGACCCCCGCTCCGATCGCCGTCCCCGAGCCGGTCGCCGAAGAACCCGAGCCGATGATGGTTCCTGTCCCGATCCCGGCCGCCCAGGAACCTGCCCCGGTCCCGGTGGCGGAAACGCCCGCGATCAACCCGCTCTTCGACTTCGTGCCGGATGATCTGCCCGAGCCGGAACCCGAGTCGGAAACTGATCGGTTCTTCGAGGAGGAAGTCGAGGACGACGGGATCGAAGACCTCTCGGCGCTCCAAGCGGCCGACGAGGCGGGCGATGACCCATCCAACGCGATGCCCGACGAGTTCATCGACGAGTCGAACCCGTTCCACGTCAAGAAGAAAGAGCCCGAGCATTCGTCCTCCTCGGGAAAGCCGATCGCGGGCGCCCAGGATTCCAGCTCCGCGGCCGGCGACATCTTGCGGAAGCTCCTCGACCGCCGACGGGCCTCGAAGTCTTGACCCTCCGGCCGGCCTCCAAGAAGAACCGGGAAGTCCCCCACCCCGGTTTTCTCCCTCCCAGCCGTGACTTATACCGATCCCAGAAATTCATTGCACATTTCAAATCGCAGATCGCAAATAGTTCATCCGTATGGCTTTGCGATTTGCGATTTGAAATGCGTTGGAAATTCCTGGGATGCGTATAATGGCCGACAATCCCCCCGACCTCCCGTCCGACCCACCCCTTGAACTCGCCCGACTCCTCGACCGGCTCGGACAGGACGTCGTCGGCCAGCGTCCGCTCCTGGAGCGGATGGTCGTGGCCTTGCTGGCCGGTGGGCACGTCCTGATCGAGGGCGTGCCCGGCCTGGCCAAGACCCGGGCGGTCCGGTCGATCGCCCTGGCGCTGGACCTCCCGTTTCGGAGGGTCCAGTTCACCCCCGACCTCCTCCCCGCCGACCTGACCGGCACGCAGGTGTTCCGGCCCAACACCGGGACGTTCGACGTCCGGCCCGGCCCGATCGTCGCCAGCGTGGTCCTGGCCGACGAGATCAACCGGGCTCCGGCGAAGGTCCAGAGTGCCCTGCTCGAAGCGATGCAGGAGGGGCAGGTCACGGTCGGCGACCGGACGATCCTGCTCCCGGACCCGTTTTGGGTCCTCGCGACCCAGAACCCGGTCGACCAGGAGGGGACTTACCCCCTCCCCGAAGCCCAGTTGGACCGATTCCTGATGAAACTCCAGGTCGGCTACCCCGACCGGGCCTCCGAACTGGCCCTCCTCGAACTGGGCGCCTTGGCCCGCGAGTCCGACCCCAAGCCCCCCTCGATGCTCGGGCCCGCCGACGTCTTGAGGCTCCGGGCCGCCGCCGCCGCCGTCCGGGTCGCCCCCCCGGTCAAGGAGTATGCCGTCGACCTCGTCCGGGCGACCCGAGACCCGCTCGCCGCCGGACTCGGGAAGCTCGCCCCGATGATCGAACGAGGGGCCAGCCCCCGGGCCAGCCTCGGCCTGATCGCCTCGGCGCGTGCCCACGCCCTGATGAGCGGCCGCCGGTTCGCCACCCCCCACGACGTCAAGTCCCTGGCCCGCGACATCCTCCGCCACCGGGTCATCCCCAGCTACGAGGCCGACGCCGAGGGCCTCAACCCCGACGGTCTGATCGGCCAGATCCTCGACCACGTCCCCGTCCCTTGATCGTTCGACTCGTCTCCTTTTGGTTTGGTGGGAAAAGCTCGCTTTCGTTCGTGATGCCGCACGTTGCTGGATCAAACCTCTCTGATGCCAAACGAACCCAATCGGAGCCTCGACGGGTTGAAAAGCCTCCGAGACCAAACGAACCCATCTGAATGAAGTCATTGCGATTACAAAGTTCGCATCCATAAATCGGCCTTGCCGAACAAGCCCATTGAGCGACCGCGGCTTCTCGACGAAGCGAACCCAAAGGCCTCAACCTCGCCTGGCCGAACGAACCCAATCAGTGGTCGAGACCTTCGGGCGGAACGAACCCAATCTCCCTTTTTTCGCCTGGCGGAACGAACCCAATGTTCGGGTCTACGCCTGTTAGATCAGCCCTTGATAGTATCGTTTTTTCCCCGAGTCCTTACCCGCGATCTGGTGGGAATCGAGATCGGACCGGGGTTCGCCTGAGAGCCGAAGTCTCCCGCTGGGTGGCTGGCGGGGCTCTCCAGTCCCCGGTTGTTTTTGGGATGGCACACGGCAAGAAGTCCTCGACCGCTAAATCGGCAAAAAAGACCGAGGTTAGAGCGATCTCTTTTTGAACGTGCTGGTCGAGGAATCGGGGGCTGTGCCCCTCCGAGCGCAGCGCCAAGGGATCGGTCCTGAATGGCTTTAAGCTGATCAAATACGATCGATGCTACTCCATAGCATGGTCTGCTTAGGCTGTCTGGATCGTCAGTGCCGAACCCCGATTCGATCGAAATTCGCCACGATTCGAGGTCAAACCAGCGTCCAGTCACAACCCTTCCGAGTAGCCTAAACCCCTCCAGAATCAACCGTCACCGATCAGCTTAACGCCATTCACGAAACGTCCCCTATAACGAATGGCACGAGGATAGTGTAACGTCTTTCCTCGACGATTTTTAGGTCGCTTGGCCTCGTGGCCCGGGAAAGCGGCCTTCTTGGTTGGTAACTGGGTGGTTCTACACATACCGGCAACGCCGATGGCATTCCAGAGCAGCGTGAAGCGACGTCCCAAGCCGCAACCGCTCTTGACGATGCCGAGAAAGGCCGCCAAACGATTGACGAGAGAAGGGATCATTCTTTACAAAAAGAAGAAGACATAGGGCCGCTCGCGCGGTGCAAACGATCGCGGCAGTGGATTTTAGGCTATCCTCGTGCCATTCGGGTCGGGTACCGCTTCCTTCCTTGACCCTCCGATCCCTTTTCTAGCCCCGAGAGTCGCCAAATCATGGATCCCGCTCGCCGGTGAGGTAGGGGTCGATCTTGACCTCGCGGACGGGCAGGCACGACCGGAGCGCCTCCAGGATACGACCGAAGGCGACGCGGTTCTTTGGCCAGACCCTCGGCGTGTCTTCCAATGCCGTGTGCTTTTCCCACCAGGCTTCGCTCTCGGGGTCGTCGTCCGGTGGGCCGATGTCGTTGGGCCGGCTGCGTGGGCTGACGCGGGACTTGTCGTAGGCCTCCTCCATCCGGTACTTCTCGCGGTCGCCTTGGAATTCGTATAGCACCTTTTTGGTCACGAAAGCACCAGCCCCCAAGCTGCCATCATTCATATCCGCCAGATAGAACGCGGCGGGTCGGTAGGACAAGGGCGAGTACGAAAAGTAGAAGGTTCGAGAAGCAAGGCGAATCCCCTGATACCCCGCCACCTCCGCCGCTCGTCCCTCCGCCGCTCGTTTCGACCGGCTGTTGGACAACGGCCGTTTGGCTGATTGGTGGTTGGGATTGGGTCGCCGGGTCGGAGGTCATCGTCATGGGCCGGATGACCCCGGCGCCGCCGTGCATCGTGGGTTGGGCGGCCGGTCCTCCTTGGGATCGCGCGACGATGGGGGGCGTGATCGTGATCGCGTTGGGACTGGGGCGGGCGTTGATGACCGTCGTCGCGGTGGCCGAGGCCGCTGAAGTTGGGGCGACGGTCGGCTCGATCCGAAGTCGAGAGGCAAGCGCGGGTCGCGGTTCGGGGTTGGTCCGCGTTGGGATGAG
>JAABUX010001575.1_pt1 | contig 34116 bp, 33 predicted proteins | sample 5561851 | NCBI WGS metagenome assembly JAABUX01 (sample SAMN10711883, study PRJNA513361) | rock metagenome | isolation source: Antarctica rocks | place: Antarctica: Victoria Land, Richard Nunatak red sandstone | collected 2016-01-03
AGCCATCTTCCCCGCCGAATCCGTCGACGAAGCCCACCGCCCCGCCTGGCTCGTCAACATCACCAACGACGCGTGGTTCGGCAATTCCTCGGGCCCCCGCCAGCACCTCGCGGCCGCCCGCATGCGCGCCGTGGAAGAAGGCCTCCCCCTCCTTCGCGCCGCCAACACCGGCATCAGCGCCGGCTTCGACGCCCGCGGCCACGAGCTCGGCCGCCTACCCCTCGACACCGCGGGAGTCCTTGTCCTCAACCTCCCCGGTCCGCGCCCTGCCACCTCCTTCTCCCGCTGGGGCCTCGTCATGCCCGGCCTGCTCGCCCTCGCTTGCACCGCTTTGGGTTCCGGCCTAGGCCGCCGCCGCGTCGCCACCAGTCCCATTACGCGAGACCGCCGCTCAAAAACCTGAACTAGCATTGACAATCCTGGGTTGCATATTAACTTGTCATTAGCAATTCTCCCAGGATCGAGTTGTAACCATGAGCGAATATCTCCCCACTGCGGACGTTGACGCCTTCCGCGCGCCCGCCGACCGCGAATCCCGCAGCTCTCCGGTTGACGTCCACGTGGGCCACCGTATCCGCCTCCGCCGCACCCTCATGGGCATGAGCCAGGAGCGCCTCGGCGACGCCCTCGGCCTCACCTTCCAGCAAGTCCAGAAATACGAGCGCGGCGCCAACCGCGTCAGCGCCTCCCGCCTCTTCGACCTTTCCCGCGTCCTCGATGTCCCCATCTCTTTCTTCTTCGATGACATGGATGGCGCCGACGGCCACAAGCCCCACCTCCCCGGCGGCTTCGCCCAGTCCCAGGACGCGTTCGGCCCCGCCTCCCCCCCCGGCCAGGATGAAGCCCTCCACCGCCGCGAGACTTTAGAACTCGTCCGCGCCTACTACCGCATCGGCGACCCGGCCGTCCGCCGCCGCGTCTTCGACCTAGTGAAATCCATGGGTCCGCCCGAACCCTAGCCTTTGTCCCACCCGGTACGGCCGTGCGTGTTCAGGCCATCCAGTCCCGGCACACACGGGATGGTCTCCGGCTGGATCACAGCATGTCCTCGAGCCGGCAATTCACCAGCAATTCGGCAACCGTCGCCGTGTTCGGCAGGCACAGCAGGGTCTCGATCAGCGTAGCCATGTCGGCCGGCTGGGTCATCCTCTCGCGCGGCCAGGTCGTGACATCGGACGTCATGTCCGTCGCGACGAAGCTGGGGCAGACGGCGGTGGCCCGCACCCCCTGCTCCCAGCCCTCCCGACGCACAGCGTGCGTCAGCGCCACCATGGCGAATTTGGTGAGCGCGTAGCCGACATTGACGTTGCGCACGCGCTTGCCCGACATCGAGGACAAATTGACGACCCGCCCCTCCCCGCAAGCTTTGAGCTGCGGCAACGCCAGCCGGATAAGCCGCATCGGCGCCTTTACGTTCACCAGCCACATCGCGTCGAGCGGCGCTTCGTCCGCGTCCGTCAGCAACGCTTTGGGGTTGATCCCGGCGGCGTTTACGAGCCCATGGATGGCGCCGAAGCGCTCGACGGTCGCCGCGATCCACGCCTCGGCACTGTCTACGCGCTCCGCATCGTAGCGCTGCACCAGGAGCCGCTCCGAACCGGCCAGCCCACGCGGCGCGCGCACCCCGGCGGAGACGCGAAACCCCGAGGCGAGCAGCCGCTCCACCACCGCCCGCCCGATCCCGCGAGACGCCCCGGACACCATGATCACGCGGTCTGCCGAATCCAACATGGACACTATTCTCCAACCGCCACGGTCCAGCCGCCCTCATTGTGCTGCCGCGACACGCAGTAACCCAAATGATCACGGGGACCGACTGAAATCGTTGCACTCCGTGTTGTAGCTGCATAATGTCATTCTCTATTACAGGGGGCAGTATGGCGATCAGCATGGTGTCGAACAGCTTGAACGTCGTGCCGTTTCCGGGACCGACGAGGGAGCGGCCGAGCGTCGAAGCCATGGCGCAATTGGCGCCGGGCCGGTCCTTCGTGGACACGCTGATTGCCGAGCGCGGCGATGTTCCGCGCGATGTGCAAGCGGCCTTTGCCCGCGAGTTCGCCTACCAGGCGCATGCGCTCGAGGCCGGCTACGGCCCAGAAGGCACGATCGTGCGCCTGCGCGCGCTGGTCAACGCGCATATCGACCAAGCCTGGGAGGTCTGTCGCGCCTATCAGGACGCCCAGGAGTGCCTGATGTACCTCGAGGTGCGGGTTGCTCGGATGGAGAGGGTGGCGCCGACGATGCAATCGATGCTGAATCGGGCCCGAGCGGAGTGGCGCGGCCGGGCGATCGCAGCACGGGCGTCAGCGGACGGCGCGCTCGGCGCGGCCTCGGCTCTGGCCACCTATATCCAAATTCGGTTGGATACCGCACCGGCCAGCGACGCCGAGCCACGCCAGCTCACGCTGTTCGCCGCGTCGGCGGGATGAGCGGGCGGGGACACCCGACATGCTCGGAATCGTCCCCCCGCTACACGGTCGCGGCCTGATGCATTGCTGACGGGCCTGGTGACGCGCTCGTGCTTCGGAGGCGGATTCAACGGCTCCGACAAGCGCGTTCGTGGTCGGGCGGGAGGCAGCCAAGCGCATGATCGGGCGTGGCCGGGGCAAGGCGACCAATGCCGGCTCGCTGACAAGCGAACTGGCCCGGGCCACTCCCGGGCCACTATTGCGCCGTACACGGTCGCGAAGGGCGGCATCACGATGCTAACTCGCGGCCAAAACGGCCGAGTGGGCATGACCGCTGTTCGGCAGCTACCACCGAAGGCCATAAGCGAGATGGGCGAGTCTGGAAAGCGCGACGAAGGTAAGTGCCTCGTCCCACCCGTTCAGACTGCCTTTCCCCAGGATTTCTCGTCGAACCGTTGCTCGAACCATGCAAAATGTGCTAGCGAGGGCGCATAGCAGGGACAGCATTCCGGCGGCATTGTGGAACGGCCGTGAACTGGCCAGACATAGCGCCAGCGCGATCGCCGAGAGCCCGCCTAGCAGGGTCAAGAAATGAGCAAGCGTACAACGCGAGTGCGGGTCGAGGAACCGTGTCGGCTCCTCCCCGGGATCGAGACCGGACCGTCGCGGGCTATTCACCTGGTTGGCTGACGATCGCTGCGCCATTCCCGTGACCGGCAGCCCGGCGACGGCGGCCCGTAGCAATGGTTCAGGCTGAAAGGCCAAACGGTCCCGACCGTCCGGTTCAATCCGGCGGTTACGGAGCGGATGAAAAGCGCGGCCAGCAGGACGATAAGGATCAGCGTTCCCTGGACCAGGGCTCTGGAAGCGTCAAAGCGCTGCATGGCTTTTCCTCGCCGGGCTAACCATCAGGCCTAGGCCCGTACCGATGGCATTGCAGACTGGGTCAACGACATTTGCCGAAGGTGGCCGCTTGGCCATAGAAATTCGATTGGTCTTGCAGATCGACGGAATAGCAGAGGCATATACACGGTCTGCCGTGCCAGGCTCCCGTTCCGAATTCTATTCCGGTTTTAATACGGTGTTCTTCAGTTGCCGGACCCTGCACGCCGCCTATTGATTTTATGTACGCTTGCGGAGCTTCCTACGTGCGTTCAGTTCCTGGAAAAGACGCACAGCAATGAGATTTGCCCCTGGTTCCCTTGCCGCTTCGCTTTGGGGCGCCGCGCTGCCTTTCCTCGGCATGCCAGGCGCCGCTACCGCGGAGACATTGCCTGCTCCAGTGATGGTGGCGAGGTGAAGGAAGCCCGGGCAGGCGCCCGCCGAGTGAAGGCCGCGGCCTTGCCACCCGGCCAGAACGGCGCAACAGTTCAGTGAAGCCGACCCTAAGCGGCGTAAGGAGGACAAGGTGGAACGCGAAACAGCGACGCTAGGAGGTACAATCTACCGCCGCCGGCTGCTCCAGGGTGCGGCCGGCCTCGTCGTCGCTGGCGCGTCCCGCCCGGCCCATGCAGCCCCGGGGATCACCGATGATTTGGTGAAAGCCGCGCAAAAAGAGGGCGCGCTCTCCTACTATCATAATTCCGATATCGATACGACCGACCCATGGAGCGCGGTATTCGCCAAGAAATATCGCATCGATGTCCGGAGCATGCGGCTGCCCAGCTACCCGCTGTTCGACCGCTGGATCAACGAGGAACGGGTCGGCCGCCACCTTGCCGACCTCATCCAGATCACCGATCCAACGCTGCTCGACCTCGCCAACAAGCAAGGCTTCATTGCCAGCTACATCCCGGAGGGTGACGCGGCGATCGATCCCGCGCTGAAGCGTTCGGGCATTTGGTATACGCTGTTCCTCGATTACATGGGCATTGGCTACAATTCCAAGAAAATGACGCCCGAGGAGGAAAAGCTCATCCACAGTGCCGGGTGGAACGTGCTGCGCGATCCCCGGTGGTCCGGACGCTTCGGCACCGCGACACCCGCGTCCGGCGGCAGCAGCTACGCCTATGGCTTCATGTTCCTCAACACGCTGCGCGACCAGTACGGCCCGGCCTTCTTCAAGAGCCTGGCGGCGAACAAGCCCGACATCTACGCGAGCAAGGCGCCGCTCTTCGAGCGTCTGTCCGCGGGCGAATACGCCATCATGGACCAGGGGACGCAGAGTTCGCTGTCGGATTTCTATCGCAAGGGCGCGCCGGTGCGCTGGAGCTTTCCGGAACCGACGCCGGTCTCGCCGACGGTGCAAAGCATCAGCAAGCACGCGCCGCATCCAAACGCAGCCCGGCTGTTCCAGGAATGGTCATGCAGCCTCGAGGGCCAGGCAGGCTGGCTGAACTATGTGGCCGCCGGGTCCGGCCGCAACGACGTCGTCGACCCGCGGAAGCTCCAGAAGAAAGATTGGTACGGCGAACCCTGGTATGCGGAGCCGAAATCGCTCTACACGGAATACCTCAAGGATCCTGCCTTCGCCGATCCCAAGAAGCCCATAATCACCGAGTGGAACGCCATCTTCGGGTATCAGGGCGGCCGCCGGGGCTGATCGGCGTGCAGGCCGCGATCCTGCGCACACCGCCCCGGCGCCGCCTGTCGGGCTGGACGCTTCCAGCAGTGATCGGCTTGGTGCTGCTGGTCCTAGTGCTGCTCCCGATCGGCTTCATGTTCGTCGGCGCGGTGCTGTCGGGAGGGCTGATCGACCCGGCCACGCATCTGACATTCGCCAAGCTGCGCGACGTCTACACCACGCTTCCCTACGCCCGGACGGTGCTGTCCACGCTCTCCGTTTCGGTGCTGGTCGCGGCGCTCGCGACGACCGCCGGCGTGGTCCTGGCGTGGCTGACCGCGCGCACGGACCTGCCGGCGAAGGCCTTTATGGAAGGCTGCGTGATCGCGCCGCTTTTCTTGTCGCCCTTCGTCGGCGCACTCGCTTGGCTCATCCTCGGCTCGCCGAAGGCCGGGATGCTCAACGTCCTCGTCACCGAGTTGACGGGGCTGCGTGGCCCATTCATCGATGTTGCGACGCCCGCCGGCATCGTGCTGATTATGGCGCTGTATTTCGTGCCCTATGCATACCTGACCGTGTCGGCTTCGCTGCGCAACATGGACCCCTCGATGGAGGAGGCGTCCTATCTGAACGGCGCCGGGGTGGTCTCGACGGCACTGCGCATCACCTTCCCGGTAGTGCGGCCATCGCTGATCTCGGCGTTCTTTTTCATCTTCGTGCTGGCGGCCGGTACGTTCGCGATCCCCGCGGTGCTCGACCGGTCCTCGCAGCTGCGCTTCCTAGCCGTCGACGTGTTCCAGGCCAGCGCCACTTACCCGATCGATTACGGCCAAGCGGCAGCGATCGGCACGGTACTATTCTGGATTTCGGTCATGGGAATCGCCTGCTACCGCTTCGCGTCCCGTGCCGCCCAGCGCTTCGTCACCGTAACCGCGCGCGGCTATCGCATGCGCATATTGCGGCTGCGCGGCTGGCGCGGACCGGCCGCCGCACTCGTGCTCTGCTACCTGGTCCTGGCGATCGTGCTTCCTTATCTGGCGCTGCTCTACGCGGCGTTCACGCGCTATACCGCCGCCTCGGTCCTCAACGCACGCTTCACCCTCGCCAACGTCTCTGCGGTAGGGGCGTCACGCGAGGTGATCGCGTCCATCCGCAACACGCTGGAAGTCGGCCTGATTTCGCCCACGCTCTGCGTGGCGCTGGGAGTGTTCCTCGCCTATGCAGTACGCCGGCTGCGCCTGCGCTTCGCGGCCGTGGTCGACTACGTGGCGATGTTCCCGATCGCCGTGCCCGGCATCGTGCTCGGGACCGGCATTTTCTGGACCTACATCCTCACCCCGGTCTATGGCACGATCTGGGTGCTGGTGCTGGCCTTCATCACCTCCTATCTGCCGTTCGCCTACCGCATCGGCGATACCGCATTGCTGCAGATCGACCGGTCGCTCGAAGAGGCCTCAGCCCTCTGCGGCGCCTCGCAGTGGCGGACCGCGTCACGCATCACCATGCGGTTGATCCGCCCGGCGCTGCTTTCCGCCTGGATCATGGTGTTTGTCTTTTCGGTGCGCGAGATCAGCGCCGCGATCCTGCTCACCTCGTCCGGCAACGTCGTGCTCTCCGTGCTGTCCTGGAACTACCTGGACTATGGCGATATCCAGAAGGCCGCGGTGGTCGGCCTGCTGCAGACGGTCATTCTGCTCGCGGGCGTCATGGCCGGCCGCGGGCTGTTCCGCGTGCAACTCGCGCGCACCGTCTGAGGGCGCGGGATGCCGTCCGCGCCGGTCCAGCTCAGCGTTCGGGACCTCGTTGTCCGCTACGGCCCGGTCGTGGCGGTGGACGGCATCTCTTTCTCGGCAGCGGAGGGCGAGTTCGTCTCCCTGCTCGGCCCTAGCGGTTGCGGGAAAACGACGACGCTGCGCTGTATCGCCGGACTGGAATCGGCGTCGTCAGGCGAGATCCGCATCGGGAACGAAGTCGTGGCGCTTGGCGGCCGCGAAGTTCCGCCAGAGAAGCGCGGTGTCAACATGGTGTTCCAATCCTACGCGGTGTGGCCGCATATGACGGTGTTCGACAACGTGGCGTATGGGCTCCGCACGACCCGCCAGTCCCGCGCCGACATCACCCGGCGCGTGGACGAGGCGCTACGCCTCGCTGGCCTAGCCGGTTTTGCCGGCCGCTACGGCACCGAGCTGAGCGGCGGCCAGCAGCAGCGTGTCGCCGTGGCGAGGGCCGTGGTCACCGAGCCGCGGCTGCTACTGTTCGACGAGCCGCTGAGCAATCTGGACGCCGGGCTGCGCGAGCGGATGCGCGTCGAACTGCTGCAATTGCAGCGGCGCCTCGGCCGCACCTCGGTCTACGTCACGCACGACCAGGCCGAGGCGATGGCGATGAGCGATCGGATCATCCTGATGGCGAAGGGCCGCATCGTCCAGGAAGGCACGCCGCGCGACCTCTACGAACGGCCGGCGTCCCGCTTCGCCGCGTCCTTTATCGGCAACGCCAATCTGCTGGATGTCCGCATTGTCCGGCGTGAGGGCGGCCACGCCGTCGTGCAGCTCGAAGGCGGCCAGCAGCTACGCGTGGTGGCGCCGGGTCACGTGGCGGACCAGGCCGCCCTGGTCTGCCTCCGCCCGGAGAATGTCCTACCCGCCGCCGCAAGGACCGAGAATAGTTTCGCGGTCCGGGCCGAACGCGTGACCTATTTCGGCGCCACCTTGGATTGCGAACTGGCCGCCGGACCGTTGCGCCTCCGCGCGACGCTGCCCACCCAGTCGGGCCTCGCAGAGGGCGACACGCTCCACGTCCGCATCGATCCCGATACCGCAGTGCTCGTGCCCGCCGATGACCTGAACGAAAGGACCGAACCATGAAAATCACCAAGGTCGAGCCGCTCATGATCGACCGCTTCTGCTTCGTGCGGATTGAAACCGACGAAGGCTTGACCGGCATCGGCGAGTCCGGCGCCTGGGGCCAACTCGAGGCCAGCGCCGCATCGATCGCCAAGTATGGCGAGTACCTCGTCGGCCGTAACCCGCGCGCGATCGAGCACCACTGGAACGTCATGCTGCGCTCCAACCACTTCACCGGCGGCGCGATCAGCGGCGCCGTCTCCGCCATCGACATCGCGCTCTGGGATATCAAAGGCAAGTTCCACGGCGTCCCCGTGTATGAGCTGCTGGGCGGCAGGATGCGTCATAAGGCGCGGCTCTACGGTCACGTGAAGGGTCGTACGCGCGAGACCTTGATCGCCGAAGCCAAGCGCCTGAAAGCCGCCGGGTTCACGGCACTCGGCCACCTCAATCCGCTCCTCGATGAGGACGAGACGACCCCCTACTACAAGTCGCACGCCCGGAAGATGCACGACGCGATCGAGACCGTCCGCCTGCTGCGCGAAGCGGTCGGACCCGACATTGATCTCTGCATCGAGATTCATCGCCGCCTGACGCCGCCCGAGGCGATCGCGCTCGGCCGCGGCATCGAGCAGTACACGCCGATGTTCTTTGAGGACCCGCTGCGCCCCAACAGCTTCGACGCCATGGCCTGGGTCGCCGACCACATCCACATTCCCGTCGCCACCGGCGAACGTTTTACCAGCATGTACCAGTTCCAGACGCTGCTGACCCGGCACGCAGTCGAGTACCTGCGCCCCGATGTCTGCCTGTGCGGCGGGATCACCGGGACCAAGAAGATCGCCGCCATCGCCGAGACGCACGACGCCCAGATCGTGCCGCACAACCCACTCTCCCCAATCAGCACGGCCGCCTGCCTGCAGATCGCGGCCTGCATCCCGAATTTCTCCATTCAGGAATACCCGTCCCGCACGCCGGAGATCGACGGCGGCGCCGACCTGCTCGGCAACGATCTCGTGACGGGCCTGGCCGATCAGCAGGATGGCTTCATCGCCATTCCCGATGCTCCCGGTATCGGCGTCGAACTGGTCCCCGACGCCGAGCGCCGCTTTCCGGCCAAGCCCCGCCCCATTGGCATGCGCCCGCACCAGGACGGCTCCGTCGTCGACATGTAGGCGGCGGCCGTGCTGTCAGCTCGGGAAGAGCGTATGGCCGCGTGAACGCCGGGCCCCGGTAGGGCACTGGCCGCGCGCTATCGCAGGCTTGGGATCTATGCGAGTTTGCCGAAAATCCTGCCCCGCCTCGGCACCGGGCGCAGCAGCACGGGAAAGTTGCAAATGAAAATCGCCACAGTAGGCAAGGGCGGCTCCGGCAAGACCACGATCGCCGGCGTGCTCGCCCGCATCTTCGCCGGCCGCAACCAGCATATTCTCGCGATCGACGGTGACCCAAACCCGAATCTCGCGCTCACGCTCGGCATGAGCCGCGATGCCGCCGACCGCATTACCTACATTCCATCAGACCTCATGAAGCGGGTCGGCGAGCAAGACGGCGTCACCATCCTGAAGCCCATCTATTCCGACGCCGAGATCATGGCGCGCTACGGCCACAAGGCCGCCGAGAACGTCGACCTTATCGTCATGGGCAAGCCCTCCCACGGCTCTGCCGGCACGGGCTGCATGTGCGCCTCGCACCGTGCCGTGCGCGGCCTCATCGCCGAGCTGACCAACATCGGCGAGCACACCATCACCGACATGGAAGCCGGGCTCGAGCACCTGAAGCGCGGCACGGCGCGCAACGTCGACCTCATGCTGATCGTCGCCGAGCCCTATTATCGCTCGCTCGAAGCGGCCATGCGCACGCACGAGCTCTCCGAGGAGCTAGCCATCCCGTTCATCCGGGTGGTCGCCAACAAGGTCCGCAACGATGAGGACCGGCAAGCGATCGAAAGCTTCTGCACCCAGCACGGCATGACCCTCATCGGCACCGTGCCGCAGGACGAGACTTTGATGGAAGCCGAGCGCCAAGCGAAATCGCCGTATGACTTCGACCGCGACGGTGCCGGCGTTGCAGCGATCCGCAAGATCGCGGACGAGATCGACGGACTCGGCGCTTCGCTGAGTGTGCACGCGGCTCAGGGTGCGGGTATCGCGCCCCACGCCTGACGCCGGGGCAACCGGCCATGACCGGCCATGACCGGCCCGGTCCGGACCTGGCATTGAGGCCGACCGTGACCGTCGACCCGGCGCCGCCCATTCGGCGCGCCTGGCGCCGCTGGTCACGCTGGGTCGGCCTTATTGCCGGCGTCGCCGCGCTCGCCGTGGTACTGCGGCGGTTCGACCTCCATCGCTTTCTCGCGATCATCGCCGGCGCGGACCTTCGCTTCCTCGCGCTGGTGCCGCTCGCCATCATGGGCGAACAACTCGTGCGCGCGTGGAAATGGCGACAATTATTGCTGCCGCTGCGGCCGAAGGCCGGCGTGCTGGAGCTGTTCGGCGCGATCATGGCTGGCTATCTCATCGCCATGCTGGTCCCGTTCGGCTTCGGCACGGTGACGCGGGCCTGGCTGGTCGCCCGCCGGGAGCACCTGGCGATGGGCGCGGTGCTGGCGACGGTGGCGCGCGACCGCCTTACCGACGGGATCGTCTTCGCCTGTCTCGTCCCGGTAGTGCTGCTCTCGGTGGCGTTTCCCGATCCCGGCGGCGGCATCCATGCCGGACTTGCCTGGGGCGGGGTGGGCAGCTTTGTCCTGATCGGGTTGCTGCTTACGGCGCTCTCCCGCTATCGGCGGCGCGCGCCGCGGCCGAACGGCCCAATGGCACGCTTTGTCGGCCGCCATCTTCCTGCGCGTGCGGTCGGTCCGGTGCAGCAGCTGGCTGCCGCATTCGCCACGGGCCTCGCGTGGCCGGCCGGGTGGCGGCGGGGCACCGGGATCATGGTGGCCAGCGTCGCCATCAAGCTGATCGCCGCCACCCACTTCCTCTGGGCAGGCCTGGCGCTCGGCGTCGCGCTGGGGCCGATGCAGTATCTGTTCCTCATGGTCTCCCTCGGCTTCCTCGTCATTCTCGGGAATGTCGCGCGCCTCGCGGGCGGGTTCGTCGTCGCGGCGATCTTCGTGCTGGGACTATTCGGGGTGCGCACGGAGGATGCGTTGGCCATGGTGCTGATCGTGGAGGCGGCAAACCTGCTCAGCGTTGCCGCTATCGGCGCCCTCTCGCTTTGGCGCCAAGGCGTCGCACTCGGCGAGCTACGCGCGACCACGGCCGCAGCGAGCGCCGACTGTGCCCGGTGACCGCGCGATGCTGATCGGCGAGCTCGCCCGAACCCTCCGGGTCACGCCCAAGACGCTCCGCCTGTACGAGCAGCGTGGGCTGATCCCCGCCCCGGCACGCGCCGGAAACGGCTACCGGGCGTACGGCGACGGCGCCATCCGGCGGGCGCGCCTCGTCGTCGGCCTGCGCGGGATCGGCCTCTCGCTCGATACGATCGAACAACTTGTCGCGGAACTCGACGTGCCGGGCGGCAGCTTGCGCCGAAAGCTCGCCGGGGTGCTAGATGAGCGGATCAGCGTGGTGTCGCTGCAAGTGGCCGTGCTGCAGGGACAGCTCGACGACCTGGAGGCGCGCTACCGGGCGCTCATCGACACGCCGCGGGACAGCCCGCCCGGCTGCGTCTGCGGTGCGCTGAACCAGGTCTGCACCTGCACACCCGTCGCGCCAGGGAGCTCCATCCGCCGGACCAAGCATTCCGCTTGACCTTGCCCCTAGGGCAAGGCGCTAGCCTATGCTCTCGATAGCCCCGGGTGCACGACAATGACCGGCACGCCTGAGATCACCAGCGGCAGCGGCAGCGTCCCGCGCTTCGCGCTCGATGAGGGGCCGATCAGCGAGGTCCACGTCTTCTGGCTCGCCGGCATGAGCTGCGACGGCTGCTCGATCTCGATCGTCGGCGCCCAGCAGCCGAGCGTCGAGCAGCTCCTGAACGGCACCATACCGGGCCTGCCGAAGGTCGTGCTGCACCATCCCGTCCTGTCCGTCGCGGTCGGCAAGGCGTTCATGAAGCCGCACCACCTCGCGCGGGACGGCAAGCTCGGCGCGCCCTACGTGGTCGTCTACGAGGGCTCGGTCGCCGATGAGAGCATTGCCGGCGCATTCGGCGGGTACTGGTCGGCGATGGGCGCCGGCAGCGGCGACACTGTGGGGCCGCATCCGACGGCGCACTGGCTCCGCGATCTCGCCCCCGGCGCCGCCGCGGTCATCGCGGTCGGCACCTGCGCGACCTGGGGCGGCATCCCGGCGGCCGCCGGCAACGTGACCGGCTCCATGTCCGTGATGGATTTGCTCGGCCGCGACTACCTCAGCACGCTCGGCCTGCCACCAATCAACATCCCGGGCTGCGCGCCAGTCGGCGACAACATGACCGAGACGATCGCCGCCGTGCTGATGTTCTTGGTCGGCGTCGGCCCACTGCCCGAGTTCGACGAGCTCGGCCGCCCGGCCTGGCAGTTCAAAGAGACGGTCCATCGCGGCTGCGTGCGCGGCGGCAGCTACGAGGAGGGCAAGTTCGCGACCGAATACGGCCAGAAGGAGTGCCTGGTCGAGCTTGGCTGCTGGGGACCGGTCGTGCAATGCAACATCGTCTCACGCGGCGCGAACGGCCACGCGGGCGGCTGCATGAACACCGGCGGCATCTGCATTGGCTGCACCATGCCAGGCTTCCCCGATGCCTTCGCCCCCTTCTACAAGGCGCCGCCCGGCTCGATGATTTCAACCACCGCGAGCCGTACCACCGGCTCATTTATCTCGTATTTGCGCAAGTTCACCCAAGACTCCCGCAACCGCACGAATCGCTGGCGCAAGACGCAGAGCGTGCCGAGCGGCTGGGCAAATGTAGATGGCGAGCCGACCTTGGCGGCGCGGGCGGTAGGCTCGTTTTACGAGCGGCTGCGCCAGATGGGAACCGAATTCCGTCCCGGCTCGGCCCGCCAGCGCGAGCTGCAAGCGGCGTCGCACCGCTACATCCGCACCCGCCCGACCTGGGAGGGGTCGGAGCCCGTGCCGGGCGAGGGCGCGCGCTTGCAGGAGGCCGCCGAGTGATGTGGCTGATCGGCTTCATCGCCGGCCTGGTCGTCATCCTCCTGGTGGCGCTGCTGCTGATCGGTATCCTCGTGGAGGCCCGGCGCATCCGCAGCCTCGCCGCTCAGGCCTCCCAAATCGTGCTCGGGATCGACGAGAATACGCGTGGCATCTGGGCGTTGCGCGACACCCATGCGGTCGCTCTGGCGCTACTCGGCGGCGCCACGGCGATCGACCAGAACGCCGCGGCAATTGTCGGCGCCGTGAGCGGTCAGCCACAGAAGAGCGCGGCGTGACCGGCATCCTCCACGGCGCCAATCCGGCGGCGAGTTGGGGCCTCGCCCTCGTCGTGCTCGTCCTCGTCTCGGCGGTCGTCTGGCTCCTGCTGCACCTCGTTGCCCGGACTGCCGCGGGCATCAAGACGGAGGTCGCCGAGATCTGGGAGCGCGGCCAGCGCGTTGCCAACAACACCATCCACATCGCGACCCTGCACGAGATCGCCGACAGCGTGGAGGCGATCCTGATCCGCGCCGGCGGCATCGCCGCGAGCGCCGAGGCCATCCAAGCCCATGCGGAAGCCTGTCCCGGATGCCCCGCCTGCTTCCTGGGGAGGCGCTGAGATGGCGCTCTCAACCCTCCTCATCCTCCTCTCGGCGATTTGCGTCCTGGCCTTCTTCCTGGTCGTGGCAATCGCCCTCCTGCGCATCGACCCGGTGCTCGAAGCGATCGGCGGCCGTGGCGATTCCTACCTGGCCAAACTGCGCCTCGGCCTCCGCGCGATCGAGCGTGAAACCTCGCATCTGCCGGCGGCCGCACCCCGGATCAACGACGGCCTGGGCGCGCTCGCCGCCGGGCTGATGGCGGTGGATGCGACGTTAGGCCACGCCTACACGGCCCTGACGGCCCAGGATGGGCGGCCATGACCGTCACGACCGCCGGCCTCGTCATCTGGACGGCGCTGCTCGTCGTCATCGTCGTCGTCATCGTGCCGCTGGCCGTCGCGCTGTTGCAGCGCGCCCTCAAATCCGCACGCAAGATCGAGGCATATCTCGCGGACATGCTCGCGGCGGGCGCAGGGATCGCCGGGCACACCGCGGCCGTCCCCGCCCTCGACAAGACGGTCGAATGGGCCGTGGCAATGAAGCCGGTCGCCGAGGGCATCGACGCCAAGGCCGGCGCCGTCGCCCAACTGCTCGCCCGGCGCGCCCGATGACAATCGCCCTCGCCCTCATCTCGCTCGCGGTGGCCCTGATCGTGATGCTGGTCGTCGCCTACCACCTCGCCGGCATCTACCTCGCACTCCGGCGCGGCCGGATGCATCTCGCCCAGCTCGCCGGCGGCCTCGCGCAGATCCGGGCCGACACGGCCCCGCTCAACGGCAAGATCGCCACGATCAACGCAGGCCTCTCGGCGCTGGCCCCGCCTTCTCGCCGCCAACGGCAACCTTGCCGCTATCGTCGAGGTCGCCCGGCACGGATAAGCCGCAACCGCGAACGCGGGATGGAAGGAAACCTGGATGTGCTTCGAGAACCTGCCCATCGAGTTCGACGCCAACGGCAACGCCTCCCTCAAGGCGGGCGTGAAGAATCCGTATTCCTACCAGGTGACGACCCCCGAGGAGCGTGAGCGCAAGCTCGCCGACATCGCCCGGAAGAACGGCCAGCTCGCCGATATCGACTTCGACCCGGTGACGCGCGTGGCCGGCGCCCTTGCCTTTCATTCCAGCGTCGATCTCAAAGCCGGCCGCGTGCTGACCACCAACTCGGTCGCCACCCTCTTCCGCGGCTACGAGGTGATCCTGCGCGGCCGCGACCCGCGCGATGCCGCCTTCATCTCGTCCCGCGCCTGCGGCGTCTGCGGCGGCGTGCATTCGACGTGCTCGGCGCTATCCATCGAGATGGCGCTCGGCATCAAGCCGCCGCCGCTCGGCATCGTCATCCGCAACATGCTGCTGTCCTGCGAATACCTCTACGACAACCCGCTGCACCTGTTCGTCTTATCCGGCCCCGACTATTCGGAATCGCTGGTCAAGCAGACCAATCCCGAAATCTGGGAGAAGGCCGTCGCCGCCCCGGCGAAACACTCGGCGCTGCACGGCTACGCGACTGTCGGCGCGATCCTGACCGACCTCAACCCGTTAACGGGCAAACTCTACCTCGAGGCGCTGCAGATGACGCGCGTCGCCCGCGAGGCGTATGTCCATCTCGGCGGCAAGTATCCGCACCCGGAGACGATCGTGCCCGGCGGCGTGACTACGACGCTGAACACGTCCACGCTCAACGAGTTCTATATGAAGATCCAGCAATTCTTCGACTATGCAAAGAAGTGCATCGGCATCTGGGACGAGGTGTTCGATTTTTTTTATGAATGCGACCCACGCTACATGGACTGCGGACGCCTGCCAGCCACGATGCTCGACAATGGCCAATGGGATCACGAGGATTATTACGACGCCACCTACGTCAACTGCAACGCCTGGGGCGAGAAGCGCTGGTCCACGCCGGGCATCGTGGTGGAGGGCAAGCTCGTCAGCACCCGCCTCACCGACATCAACGTCGGCCTCGAGGAGTTTGTCGAGCATTCCTATTATGAGAACTGGGACGACTACGCCTTCAAGACGGACCCGCTCGGCAACCCGCTCAGCCCACACCATCCCTGGAACAAGACGACCATCCCCCGGCCCGGCTCGCAGAACTGGAAGGAGCGCTATTCCTGGGCGACGACGCCGACCTGGGACCGCCGCGTGTTCGAGGCGGGCGCCTATTCCCGGCTCTATGTGTCGGCGCTCGCGCAGAAAGTCCCACCGAGCCATTATTTCGAATCCACCGGCTCGAGCCTGAAGCTCAATATCCCCAAGGGCGCCAACCGGCCCGAGATGATGCTCGAATGGCGCGTCCCCAAGGTGTGGAACGCCTTCGAACGCAACCGCGCCCGCGCCTATGCGGTCGGCTTCAACCTGATGGTGACGGTCGAGAACTGGGTGCGCGCGCAGGACCTCGTAAAACGCGGCGAGACGAAGGTCGCCACCCCCTTCGAGATTCCGAGCAAGGGCCACCATATCGGCGTTGGCTTCTGGGGCGCCGGGCGCGGCTTCCTCACCCATCATTGCGAGATCAAGGACGGGCTACTCGCCAATTACCAGATTATCACGCCGTCCACCATCAACGCCTGTCCGCGCACGCCCTGGGGCGAGCCGGGCCCCTACGAGCAGGCGGTGATCAACACGCCGATCGTTGAGAGCAAGTTCACCGACGAGGACAACTTCCAGGGCATCGACATCCTGCGGGCGATCCGCTCCTTCGACCCCTGCATGCCCTGCACGACGCATGTGATGGTGGAGGGCACCGACCGGGTGGTCACGCGCGAGGTGACGACCTGCGCTTGCGGCGTGCATTGACGGCGACCCTGCCCGTGCTGGTCGGGATCGTCGGCTACACGCCGGTGCTCGACGCCTATCCGCTCGGGCCAAAGCTGATGGCGGCGTTGCAGGCCGGTCTTGTGGGACACGACGACGTGACGGTCGAGAACATGAGCTGGGGACCAATCCACATCGTGCAGCAATTCCAGGATGAGGGCGCCGTCCGCCCGCGCCGGCTCGTGCTGGTCGGCGCGGCCTCAGTCAGCGTGCGGCCGGGCCGCGTGCGCGCCTTCCGCTGGATGGGCGGCAGCCTGCCGGCGCAGGCGATGCAGGAGCGGGTGTACGAGGCGGTCACCGGCATCGTCGATATCGAGAACACGCTGATGATCGGCACGCATTTCGGCGTCTGGCCCGACGAGGCCTACACCGTCGAGGTGGACCTGCCGGTTGACACCTTCGGCCGCATGGTCATCGCCGACAGCCAGGGCGTGAGCCGCCGCGAGCTCGAGACCCAGCTCGGCTTCGCGCCTGAGACCGCCATCGCGGACGTAGCCGAGATCGCGATCGAGTTCGCGCGGCGCGGCCCGAAAGCCCGCGTCTCCGCCGAACCCAAATCGGCGGCCGAGCTGGCCCGCGTCGTGCCGTTCATCCGCAACCGCATCGCGGCGACGGCCTGAGAGGAGGACGCTGGTGGCGTTGGCGGAAACGACCGAACAGCCCGGCGCCGAAGCCGGGAACCGCGCGCTCCGGCGCTTGCAGGAGCGGGAAGAAATTCTCCAGATCTGCTACTGGTACCAAGGCGAAGGGCTTGGGCCGGACTTCACCCCGCAATCGGTCATGGCGTTCCTGCAAGCCGATCTCGCCCGGGTCGCCGAGACCTTCGAGACCCTCGTGGCCGACGGCGAGTTCCAGCGCGCCGGCCGCGCCTACGCCTTCACCCCGGACGGCAAGCGCAAGGCCGCCCGCATGTTCGTGGAGAGCTTCACCGAGTTCCAGCAGCCTGGCCACGGCGAGTGCCAGGACGGCTGCTGCGACGGCGAGGAGCCCTGCAATGCCAGCCACACCAATTGCGACCACACTACCCCCTACCGCCAGGTGGGCCGGCTGGCCTGCGACGCGCCGGGCAGCCAATGAGCAGCGATGCCCCGCAGCCGCTCCTGGGCTTCCGCACCAACGAGGAGTGGCATTCCCTCGTGGCCGAGGCCAGCGCCATGATCGAGAGCCTCGGCGACATTGCCGACCGCGACCTGCGCCAGCAGGTCTTCGGCGCCCTCGACGGCATCGACGCTATCCACCGTGAAGCGCTGCACCGTCTGGTCCGGCTGTTCAAGGAGGGCGTCCTCGCCCAAGTGGTGACCGACCCGGCGATCCGCACCCTGATGGGCATGTACGACCTTCTGCCGCCAGAGCCGCCCGGCTGCGCCAAGGTCTGGGACTTTCTGCCCGATACGGCCGCGCCGGTTGCGGCAGAGTCTCCTCAAGAGCCGCCCCACTGGACCCCCGCCCCGCTCCTGCGCGCCCCCGCGGACGGCGAGGCGATGGTTTGCCTGTTCGACGAGGGCCACGTCCTGATCGCCGATGTGCGCGGCGACCTCTTCGCGGCCACGGCCTGGTGCCGCCACCACAACGCCCCGATGCTGACCGGCACGCTCTCGAACTACTCCTGGGTCTGCCCGCACGGCGATGGCTGCATCTACGACGTCCGCAGCGGCGCCCGCCTCGGCGGCGGCCCGCCGCTCGCGAGCCTGGCAATCCGCCGGGACGAGCGCGACCGCCTGCTGGTCGGCTTCGGCATCCCGTTCGAACCGCGCCTGCCCGCCTTCTGACCCGGCGCGCAATGCCAATCCTCGTCGCCGGCATCGGCAATGTCCTGAAGGGCGATGACGGCTTCGGCATCCACGCCCTCGCCGCCTTCCGCGCGCTATCGCTCGCCGGCGATGTCCGCTGCCTCGAGACCGGGATCGGCGGTATGCATCTCGTGCAGGAACTGATGCGCGGCTACGGCGCAATCGTCCTGTTCGACGCGGTCGATCGGGGCGACGCGCCGGGCGAGCTGCGCGTCCTGGAGCCGGTGCTGCCGGAACTGGGTGATCTCTCCGATACCGAGCGCCGCGACTATTTCTGTGAGACGCATTACGCGACCCCCATCCGTGCCCTGACCTTGGCGCGCGCCGTGGGTGCCCTGCCCAGCATCGTCCGCATCGTCGGCTGCCAAATGGCCGACGCGGATTCCTTCGGCCTCGGCATGCACCCGGCGGTCGAGGCGGCCATCCCCGCCGCGGTGCAGCTCGCGGCCGGACTCATTGCCAAGCTCGCGAGCATTCCCGCTGGATAGCCCCGCCGCCCGGTCGATCGAGCTTCGCATCCGCGGCATCGTGCAAGGCGTCGGCTTCCGTCCCGCTGTGTGGCGCATCGCGACCGAGCTCGACCTCTCCGGCGAGGTGCTGAACGATGCCGAAGGCGTGCTGATCCGGCTGGCCGGGCCAGAAGGGGCCATCGCGGCCTTTGCCACGCGCCTCCGAGACGAGGCCCCGGCGCTCGCCCGCATTGACGCCATCGAGGCGACGGCCTGCCACTATCCACTCGGACCGGGTTTCCGCATCGCCGCGAGCCGCCCCGGCGCGATGGCCACCTCGGTCGCTCCGGACGCCGCGACCTGCACCGAGTGCCGCGCAGAGGTCGCCTGCGGCGCCGGCCGGCGCTTCCGCTACCCCTTCACGAACTGCACGCAGTGCGGTCCCCGCCTCACGATCGTCGAAACCGCGCCCTACGACCGCGCGAACACCACGATGCGCGGCTTCGCGATGTGCGCGGAGTGCCGCGCCGAATACGCGAACCCAGCCGACCGCCGGTTCCACGCCCAGCCCATCGCTTGCCCGCGCTGTGGCCCATGCCTCATGCTCTCCACGATCGGCGGACAAGCGTTGCCCGCCCTCCCCGACGCGATCGCTGCGACCGCGGCCCTCATCGCTTCAGGCCACATCGTCGCCATCAAGGGCCTCGGCGGCTTCCACCTCGCCTGCGACGCCACCAATGCCGCAACGGTCTCCGAGCTCCGCCGGCGCAAGCGCCGCTTCGGCAAGGCCTTCGCCGTTACAATGCCCAGCCTTGACGCGGCGCGCCGCTATTGCGCGGTGAGTGAAGCCGAAGCGGCATTGCTACTGTCATCCGAAGCGCCAATCGTGCTCCTCCACGCAAGCGGTCGCGAGACGCTGCCCAACGCCATAGCGCCCGGCCTATCCACGCTCGGCGTCATGCTGCCCTGCACGCCGCTGCATCACCTCCTGATGCAAGACCTCGCCCGGCCGCTCGTGATGACGAGCGGCAATCTTTCGGACGAGCCGCAATGCACCGATGGTGACGCAGCGCGCACGCGCCTTGCCGCGATCGCCGATTTCATGCTCGACCATGACCGGCCGATCGTTGGCAGCGTCGATGATTCCGTGGCGCGGGTCATGGCGGCCCGGCCCGCGCTCCTCCGCCGCGCCCGCGGCTACGCGCCGGCCCCAATTCGGCTGCCCAGCGGCTTCGAGGCCGCACCCCCTGTGCTCGCCATGGGCGGCGAGCTCAAGGCGGCGTTCTGCCTCGCCATGGACGGCCGCGCCGTCCTGTCGCAGCACCTCGGCGATTTAGAAAACGCGGCGACCTTCGACGAGTACCGCCGAACGCTCGATCGCTATGTCGGGCTCTTCCATCACGCGCCGCAGCTATGCGCCGTCGATCGGCACCCCGACTATCTCTCGCGCAAGCTCGGCGACAGCATCGCCGGGGCGGGCGGACTGGCCCTCGTAGAGGTGCAGCACCACCACGCCCACATCGCCGCCTGCCTCGCCGACAATGCCGTGCCCTTGAGCGCCGCCCCCGTCCTCGGCATCGCCCTCGACGGCCTCGGCCTAGGCGATGACGGTACCATCTGGGGCGGCGAGTTTCTGCTCGCCGGCTACCGGGACTATCGCCGCCTCGCCTCCCTCGAACCGGTTGCCATGCCCGGCGGCACGCGCGCTATCCGCGAGCCCTGGCGCAATACCCTCGCGCATGTCCTGGGCTGTATGAGCTGGAGCGAGTTCGAGACGCAGTTCGCGGGCGCGCCGTTGCATCGCGCCCTGGCCGGCAAGCTAATCGGCGTCATCACCAGCATGATCCGCTCCGGCACGAACGCGCCGCTCGCCTCGTCCTGCGGCCGGCTGTTCGATGCCGTCGCCGGGGCGGTTGGGATCGCCGTCGGCGGTCAAAGCTACGAAGGCGAAGCGGCGGCAAGGCTCGAGGCCCTCGTCGACCCCGATCGGCTGCCGGCCGAGGCGCCCTACCCCTTCCAGGTCGCGCGTGACGCAGCGGGCATGACCCGGCTCGGAGCGGCGCCGATGTGGCGAAATCTATTGGCCGATCTCGCCGCCAACACGCCTGCCGCCGTCATCTCGGCGCGCTTCCACCAGGGATTCGCCCTGGCTCTCGCCGGCTTGGCGGTGAGCCTTCTGCGCACGCACGACGCCGGCCGCACCGTCGCTCTTTCGGGAGGCAGCTTCCAGAACAAGCTGCTCCTCGAAACGCTAGCACGCCGGCTAGAGGCCGATGGCGTCCGCGTGCTGATCCATGCGAAAGTGCCGCCCAACGATGGCGGTCTCGCCTTCGGCCAGGCCGTCGTTGCAGCGGCCCGGAGTCTCGCGGGCGACGATACGGATTGAGGAGGCCATGCCATGTGTCTGGGCGTTCCCGGCAGGATCGTGGAGATCGTCGATCGCGACCTCCTGCTCGCCACGGCCGAAATCGCGGGCGTGCGGCGCCGCGTCAACGTCACCTGCATCGTCGACGAGGCCCATCCAATCGAGTCCTGCATCGGCGATTGGGTGCTGATCCATGTCGGCTTCGCCATGGCGCGGATCGACGAGGCGGAGGCCGCCGAGACGATGAAGGTGCTGACCGCAATGGGCGAGCTGCAAGCCGAGATGGCGACGATGCTGGCCTCCGCATGAAATACGCGCACGAGTTCCGCGACCCAAAGCTTGCCGCGGGCGTCCTCGCTCGGCTGCGTACGCTCGTCTGCCAGACCGGCGCCAGCAAGGACCGGCCGCTCCATATCATGGAGATCTGCGGCGGCCACACCCACGCGATCTTCCGCTACGGCCTGCAGGATCTGGTCCCCCCGGAGATCGAGTTCATCCACGGCCCCGGCTGCCCCGTCTGCGTGCTGCCGATGGGCCGGGTCGACGACTGCATCGCCATCGCCGAGCAGCCCGGCGTGATCTTCACCACCTTCGGCGACGCGATGCGCGTCCCCGGCACCAGGAAAAGCCTGCTCCAGGCCAAGGCGGACGGCGCCGACATCCGCCTCGTCTATTCCCCGCTCGACGCGCTGGCCCTCGCCCGCAAGAACCCCCACCACCAAATCGTCTTCTTCGGCCTCGGTTTCGAGACGACGATGCCCTCCACGGCCCTCACCGTCCTGCAGGCGGCGCGCGAAGGAGTCGCCAATTTCTCCCTGTTCTGCAACCACATCACCGTGCCGCAGCCGATCAAGGCGCTGCTCGACGACCCTGAGATGCGGCTCGACGGCTTCGTCGGCCCCGGCCATGTCAGCATGGTAGTCGGAACCGCGCCCTACGACTTCATCGCCCGCGACTACGGCAAGCCGGTCGTCGTCGCCGGCTTCGAGCCGCTCGACCTCTTGCAATCGGTGCTGATGGTGGTGACTCAGCTCGCGGAGCGGCGCGCCGAGGTCGAGAACCAGTATGGCCGCGTCGTCCCGCGCGACGGTAACCCGCAGGCGCTCGCCGCCATCGGCGCCGTGTTCGAGCCGCGCGAGAAGTTTGAGTGGCGCGGTCTCGGCGAGATCGATGGCTCCGGCGTCAAGATGCGCGCCGCCTTCGCCGCCTACGATGCCGAGCGCCGGTTCGATGTCGGCTACGGCCGCAGCCGGGAAGTGGCCGACCCGCTCGAGGCCCGCTGCGGCGACGTATTGAAGGGGCTGATCAAGCCAATCGCCTGCCCGCTCTTCGGCGGCGCCTGCAACCCCGAAACCCCGGTCGGCGCGCTGATGGTCTCCTCCGAAGGCGCCTGCGCCGCCTACCACCAATACGCCGGCGCCCGTGCCCGTCAGGCGGCTCCGGCCTGACCCGCGCCATGCCAGCCGGCCCGGCGCAACCCTTCCGCCGCTCCGGCCGGCTCAAGGCCACGACGGTAACGCTCGCCCATGGCGGCGGCGGCAAGGCGATGCGCGACCTCATCGACGACGTGTTCGTCGCCGCCTTCGACAACCCCGCAATGGGCGAGCTGGAGGACCAGGCACGGCTCGATGTGGCGTCGCTGGTCGCCAATGGCGGCCGGCTCGCCTTCACCACCGACTCCTTCGTCGTCGATCCGCTGTTCTTCCCCGGCGGCGATATCGGCAAGCTCGCCGTCTGGGGCACCGTCAACGATTTGGCCGTCGGCGGCGCCAAGCCCCTCTGGCTCTCCGCGGCCTTCATCATCGAGGAGGGTTTCGCCGTCGAGCCCTTGCGGCAGCTCGCCGCCTCGATGCGCGCAGCCGCGGACGCCGCCGGTGTCACGATCGTCACCGGAGATACGAAGGTGGTGGGGCGCGGCAGCGCCGATAAACTATTCATTACCACTTCCGGGATCGGCGTCATCCCGCCCGGCGTGGACCTCTCGGCGCGCGCAATCCGGCCCGGCGACCGGGTCCTGGTGAACGGCCGCCTGGGCGATCACGGCGCGGCGATCCTGGCCGCACGTGGCGAGATCGCGCTCGAGACCGGCATCGAGAGCGACTGCCAGCCGCTCAACGCCCTCGTCGCCGCCTTGCTCGCCGCCGCCCCCACAACGCGCGCCCTGCGCGACGCCACCCGCGGCGGCATCGCTGCCGTGCTGAACGAGTTGGCCGTGGCCGCCAACGTCGGCATCGTGCTCGAGGAAACCGCGCTCCCGTTGCGGCACGACGTCCAAGGCTTCTGCGAGATTCTCGGACTCGATCCGCTCTATCTCGCCAACGAGGGCGTCCTCGTAGCCTTCGTGCCGGAGGACCAGGCGGACGTAGCGCTCCGTGCCATGCGAGGCCACCCGGCCGGTACCGCGGCGGCAATCATCGGCGCGGTCACCGCAAGCCGGCCCGGCACCGTCGCCATGAACACCGCCTTCGGCGGCACCCGCATCGTCGACATGCTGATCGGCGAGCAACTCCCGCGAATTTGCTGACCTTGACACATCATTGATCCAACTGTCGTGATTGCAGCCGGGAGGGCACCGACATGAGACGACGCCAATTAGGGCTCCTACTGGCGTCCGCCTGCCTCCCGGCGCCGCTCCGCCGAAGTAAGGCCGCCGCAACCAAGCCGGACGCGACCCTCGTCGCCGCAATCGTCGCCGATCCCGGCCACCTCAACCCGGCGATCACCACCGCGTCCCAAACCCACGAAGTCGCCGATTCCATCTTCAACGGCCTCGTCGCCCTCGACCGCCAGGCCCGCCCCCATCCCGACCTCGCGCAATCCTGGTCCGTCGAGGATGGCGGCCGCATCTACCGCTTCAAGCTGGCGCGCGCCCGCTGGCAGGACGGCCAGCCCGTCACGGCCGGCGACGTGGTGTTCACCTTTACCGAACTGCTGCTGAAGCACCACGCCCGCACCAAGGCCTCGCTCGGCCCGGTGCTCGATCGCATCGAGGCGCCCGACCCCGAAACCGTCGTGATGTACCTCAAGCGACCCTATGCCGCCCTGCTCCAGCAACTCGACGTGACGGAAGCTGCAATCCTACCCCGCCACGTCTACGCGGGCGGCGATCCCGATACCAACCCCGCCAACCTCCACCCAGTCGGCTCCGGTCCGTTCCGCCTCGAAAGCTACCGGCGCGACGACCAGACCGTGCTCGTGCGCAACCCGGACTATTTCAAGCCGGGTCTGCCGCATCTCGGGCGCATGGTGTTTCGCGTCATCCCCGATACCCGCACGGCCGCCCTCGCCATGACGCGGGGCGAGGTCGACTTCATGCGCTCCGTCGCCGGCCCCGACCTGATGCTGCTGAAGCGCTCGCCCCAAGTCGCCTTCGACCAGGTCACGGCCGGACCCGGCGGCGGCAACTGCATTATGACGGTCGGCTTCAACCTCGACCGCCCAGCCACCGCCGACCTCCGTGTGCGGAAGGCTTTTGCCCTGGCCGTCGATCGGGAGCGCATCCTGCGCGACGTGGTGTTCGGCCAGGGCCGGGTCGCCACCGCACCGATCTCCTCCGGCATCGGCTGGGCACACGCGGACGGCGTCCTCGCGCCATACCGGCACGACCCGGACGCGGCGCGCAAGCTGCTCGACGAGGCCGGGTTCAAGCCCGGTGCGAACGGGGTTCGGCTCAAGCTCGATATCGTCGCTTTCCCGACATTCGACCGCTATTCGGAAGCGATGCAGCAGGACCTCGCCGCGGTCGGCATCGCGCTCACGGTCCGCGGCATCGAACGCGGCGCGATGATCCAAGCCGTGTTCACCAAGCGGGATTTCGACATGACGCTGATCTCCTACTGCAACGGCCTCGATCCCGACATCGGCGTGCGGCGCATGTACGTGTCGAACAACATCAGCAATGTGCCCTTCTCCAATGCCGCCGCGTATCGAAATCCGGAGGTGGACCGGCTGTTCGAGTTAGCGTCCGCAGCACCCAGCCTTGAGGCGCGCGGCGTGCTGTACCGCCAGATCCAGGAAATCCTCGCGCGCGACCTGCCCTATTGGTGGCTGGTCGAAACCGATTTCGTCGATGCCTACCGCACCGGCTTCACCGGATTCACCGACTGGAGCGGCCAGTTCGCCGAAAGCGCCACGGCCCAGGCCTGATACAATGCGCACGGCCGGCGCCATCCTGGCCACGCTGGCCCGGCGGCTCGCGCTCGGGCTCCTGGTGATTTGGCTCGTGGCGACGCTGACCTGGGTCATGGCGCGCCTTGCCCCCGGCAGTACCGCCAACATCCTGCTGGGCGACTATGGGGACGCCGAAATCCGGGCCCGGCTCGCGCGGGCCTTCGGCCTGGACCGGCCGGTCTGGGTGCAATATCTCGCCTGGCTGCGCCACCTCGCCGCATTCGACCTGGGATTCTCCAGCCTGTTCCGCGCGCCGGTGGCCGGAGTCATTGCCGGCCGCCTCCCCGTGACGCTTGCGCTCACACTGCCGGCGCTGGCGATTTCGGCCTGGCTCTCGGCGTTTCTGGGTTTGGCCGCCGGCGCGCGCACGCGGAGTACGCTGCCGTCTCTGCTCGCTAGCGCGTTCTGCGCAGCGATTCCGGCCTATGTGGTCGCACAGTTGCTGATTCTGGTGTTCGCACTGCAACTGGGCTGGCTGCCGGTGCAAGGCCTGACCGATCCTCGGGACGGCACAACCGGCGCCTGGGACGTGGTCCGCCATCTGGTTTTGCCGACTCTGGCGCTGACACTCGAGCAGTTGGTCATGGGATGGATGTTCGTCCGGGCACGGGTGCAAGCTGAGTTGCGCCTCGACTACGTGCGGACCGCGCGGGCGAAAGGCGCGGGACTGGCGTTGATCCTGCGCCATCACGTCTGGCCCAACGTGGCGCTCGGCTACACCCATTTCGTCGCGGCGCGGATCGGCGGCCTTTTTGCCGGTGCCGCTGTGGTGGAGAACGTGTTTGGCCTGCCGGGCATGGGGCGCTTGCTGGTTTCCGCGGCGCTGGCTCGTGACGTGCCGTTGCTCGCCGGCATCTTTCTGCTCACCGCGGCCCTGGTGGTGATCGCCAACGCAATCGCCGATGCGCTCCTGAGCCAGCTCGACCCGCGGGCCGAAGACCGCCGCCCGCATGCAGCCTGATCGCCGGGCCACGCTGTCGGCAGCGCGATCAGCCGGTGCAGCACTGCTGGGTCTGCTAGCGCTGTTCGCACTGGCCGCTCCAGCTCTCTGTCCGGCCGGTCCCGCGGCGCGGGCCGGCAGCGCGCTGCTGCCGCCCTCCCAGGCATTTCCGGCCGGCACCGACGATCTTGGCCGAAACGTGCTGTGCATGACGGCATTTGGGCTGCGGACATCGCTCGCCATGGGGGCTGGGGCCGGCGCCGTGGGCTTGACGCTTGGCGTTGCCATCGGGCTGGCCGCGGGCGTGCTCGGCGGCTGGACCGACCTGGTCCTGATGCGCGCGACCGAAGTGATGCAGGCAGTCCCGCGACTATTCCTGGTGATCCTCGCCAGCGCGTTGTTCGAGCCGAACCTGCCGGGGCTTGCCGTGCTGATCGGCTTGACCTCCTGGGCGGCGCTCGCGCGCCTGGCCCGCGCCGAGGCCATGGCGGTTGGCGCGCAGGACTTCGTTCGCGCCGCCCGGGCGCTGGGCGTGTCGCGCCCCGCGATCATCCGCCGCCACCTGCTGCCCAACACCCTGCGTCCGCTGGTCGCAGCAGCCGCGCCGCTCGTCGCCGCCGCGATCCTGGCGGAGGCGGCACTCAGCTATTTGGGGCTCGGAGCCCCGAGTACGGTAAGCCTCGGCCGGATGATCGCGGATGCGCAACCCTTCCTTGGCGTTGCCTGGTGGATGAGTGCCGCACCGGTCGGCACGCTGGTCCTGGCTACCTTTGCGGTATTGCTGCTGTCCGAGACCAGGCGGCCAGCGTGACCCGCCGGTTGGCGGGCGGCAGCGCGCGAATAGAAACTCGACACCATGGGTCGCGATTAGCGAGCCATGGTGTCAGTCGTTTGGGCCCGATCCTGCGACAGCGCCCGGCTACGCACGCCGGGAGAGCGCAGGGCGATCGCCGCCTCAATCTCCGCAAGCATCCGATCGACAGCCCAGGTCTCGTCGAGCTCCTGCCGCAGCGAGTAGGCACGGGCCTGCATCGACAAACGATCATAGAGGTCCGTGCTGTTCCAAACAGATTGGACAGCCTCGATCCAGGTGGCAGCTTGGGCGTGCGGAGGGATCAGGATTCCGCCGGGGCCAATCGACTCCACCAGCCCCCCGTCCTGCGATCCTATCACCGGAATGCCACTGATATGGGCTTCCGACGCGACCCGGCCCCACCCTTCCCGGCACTGGCTCGGCGCCAGCAGGATACGGGTGCGCCGATAGATCGCCTGCATGTCCGTCTGGTGCGCAGTAAACCGGACATTCGGCAAAGCGGACAACCGCCTGAGCAGACGCCGTTTGGCCTCCGGCTCCAAAATCCAGGACTCCACGAACTCGAAGGGAATGTGGGGACACGCGGTCGCCACCTCGATTGCCAGCTCCACCCCTTTGTCGGGCACGGGGTTGATGAACGTCACCGATCGTTCCACCGCAGGAACCGTCTCGTACAGGTCCGGCCTGATCAAAGGCGGGATCACCGCCGATCGCACGCCGAACTCGGCCTCGTAGACCGACGCGGTGAACTGCGAGTTCGCAATGAAGCGCGCCACCAAACCTGCCGGGCTGCCGCCCATGCGGTTCATGTAGACGTCATGCCAGCACACCACGAGCGGGACTCCGCGATGGCTCACCGCGTGCGCCAGCGGCATCGCATCCATCGACTGCACGATGACGCAATCCGGCCGAAAGGTATTGAGGATGTCGTCCACCTTGGTCGCGATTTTACGGGCACGAAAGACCACTCGGCCCTCGAAGCGCTCCTGGGCGTAGCGTTTCCCGCTCAGCAATTGTTGGACCGCCGAACGGCGGCCAGCCCCGCCGCGGAAACTCAGTTCGGCGGCGACCGCCGTGTCGTGTCCCATCGCCTCGAAGGCTTCGACCAGCTGCTTGGTCACAGTCTGGACGCCCCCAGCCTGCCGGGGGAAATACGCCTGTGCCATCATGAACAGCAATCGCATCGGGGACACCCTGCGCTGCTCCCAGCCGAGGCCGTGGCGTTAATAACATCCTGCTTTGTCGTTAACGTACCGTTAATAGCTTGGTTTCCGCAAGGCTTCTTTTTCCCTCGATCGGTCCAGGCTGCCTCCGTCGGAATGGCGGAATGAAGGCATGAAACGATGGGCCAGGGCCGTTGATTGACCTGGGCTGACTTCTGGCCGACGCTGCCACCGGAGGACCGAATGGACGCATTGCCGGGCCAGGTACGTTGCGACGCGATCACCCTCGAGATCGTCCGCGGTGCGATGCGGGCGGCGCAGGCCGAGATGGAGGCGTTGCTCGAGCGCACCGCCATCAGCGCGTTCATCCGGGAGAAAAAGGACTTCTACACGGCGCTGTTCGACGCGGCCGGGGTGATGGCGGTCGGCTCGAACGTGCCGGTGTTCGGCGACATCACCGGGCCGGTGCTGGCAGCGTTCCCGGCGGCGACGATGCGACCGGGCGACCTCTATTGGTACAACGATTGCTACGGCTCGAACGGGGCGGTGTCGCACAGCAACGACCAGGTGTTCCTGGCGCCGGTGTTCCAGGCCGGGCAGCGGGTCGGCTTCGTGATGGCTTGGGCGCATTTCGCGGATATCGGCGGCTTGCGGCCGGGCTCGATCAGCCCGGATACCACCGACATCTTCCAGGAAGGCATCATCGTTCCCCCGACCAAGCTGATCGATGCGGGGCAAACGAACACGGCGGCAATCGAGATCTTCCATCGCAACTCCCGCTACCCGGCGCAAAGCCGCGGCGACACGCGGGCGCTGATGGCGAGCGTGGAACTCGGCGTGCGCCGGGTGGGCGAGATCGTGGGGCGGTTCGGCGCGGGTGTCGTGGCGGACGCGCTGGCGCAGTTGTTCGAGCGGACGCGGGCGGTGGTGCGAGGCCGGCTCGCCCAGGCGTTCCCGTACGGCACGCACCGGTTCACGGACGCGATCGACACGGACGGGCATGGGAACGGGCCGTTCCACATCCGGTTGGCGATGACGCGAGAGCGCGGCGCGGAGGGCGACCGGTTCATCTTCGACGCGACCGAGACGAGCGACCAGTAGCCGGGACCGGTCAACTTCCTGATGAACCCGGACGTGCCGGGCATGGCGCTCGGGCTCTATTTCCTCGGCGGCGACGCGGCGCAGGTGTGCAATGCGGGCGGCCCACGGGCGCTCGACGAGGTGCGGCTCAGGCCCGGGTCGCTGCTCGCGCCGCGTTTTCCGGCGCCGCTCGGGATGCGGGGGCTCACCATGATGCGGGTGCTGTCGGCGCTGAACGGGCTGATCAACGTGGCCGGGCAGCCGGCGCCGGCGGCGCACTCGGCCTACGTGATCATCCTGCTGCGCGGGACGGCAGGCGGCGAGCCGTTCCTGATGTCGGACGGGATCGGGGTGGGGTATGGGGCGCGGCCCACGGCGGACGGGATCGACGCGGTGTATTTCGTGGCGCAGGAGAACTACCCTGTCGAGTTCCTCGAGCTGGGCTACCCGGTGCGGCTGCGCGCCTACGGCATCGCCGCCGATAGCGGCGGGCCGGGGCGGTGGCGAGGGGGGTGCGGGATCGTGCGCGAGTACGAGATCATGGCCGAAGAGGCGGTGCTCGCCGTGCGGATCGATGGCGTCCTGAACCCGCCCTGGGGTACGGCGGGCGGCATGGGCGGGGGTTCGGGGCGGGCGGTGGTCAATCCCGGTACGCTCAAGGAGCAGCCGCTGAAGCCGCTCTCGGACGGCACGAAATTGCGTCGAGGGGACATCTTGCGGCTCGAGACGGGCGGCGGCGGCGGTCATGGCGATCCGTTCCAGCGGCCGGCGGAAGCGGTGCTGGCGGACGTGCTGGGCGGCTTCGTGAGCGTGGGCGCGGCGGCGGCGCGATACGGCGTGGCGATCGCGGGCGAACGCGTGGACGAGACAGCGACGGCGCGGCTCCGGGAACGGCCGCCCGCGACGAAGGCGTTCCATCGCACCGAATACGTAGACGCCCTTGCCTGACGCGACGCTCGCAGTCGCCGTCGACATCGGCGGCACCTTCACCGACGTGATGCTGCAGGACATGGCGACCGGCCAAGCCTGGCGGGCGAAAACGCCGAGCACGCCGGGGGACCCGTCGGAGGGCTTCCTCGCGGGGATGCAACTGGTGCTGGCCGAAGCGGGGGCGGCGCCGGCGCGGGTCGGCCGGGTCCTGCATGGGACGACGGTCGCGACCAACATGATCCTGGAGGGCAAGGGCGCGCGGACCGCGCTGGTCACGACGCGGGGGTTCCGGCACGTGCTCGAGATCGGCCGGCAGGACATTCCGCGCCGGGCCAACCTCTATGCGTGGATCAAGCCGGCACGGCCCGTCCCGGCTTCGCGGGTGCTGGAGGTAGTGGAGCGCGTAGGCCCGGGCGGTGCGGTGCTCGAGCCCCTCGACGAGGCGAGCGTGGCCGCGGCAGCCGAGGCGTGCCGGCGCATGGGGGTGGCGGCGGTCGCGGTGTGCCTGCTGCATAGCTTCGCCAACCCGGCGCACGAGCGGCGGGTCGCAGCGCTGCTGCGGGACGCGCTGCCGGGGGTGGCGATCACCGCCTCCGTCGACGTGCTGCCGGTGGTGCGGGAATATGAACGCTCGCTCGCGACGATCCTGAACGCGACGGTGATGCCGGGCATCGCCGTCTATGTGCGCCGGCTCGAGGCGCGGCTGGCGGAGGCGGGAATGGCCGCGCCGCTGCTGCTGATGCAGTCGAACGGCGGCGTGGCGGGGGCGGCGACGATCCGGCAAGCGCCGGCGCTCACCGCCCTGTCCGGTCCGGCCGCGGGGGTGGTGGGCGCCCGCGACGCCGCGGCGGCGTGCGGCATCGAGGACATCATCACCGTCGATATCGGGGGCACCAGCGCCGATATCTGCCTGCTGCAGGCCGGGCGGATCGTGCTGACCCAGCACGGTCATGTCGGCGAGTGGCCGCTGCCGATGGTGGACATGGTGACGATCGGCGCAGGTGGCGGCTCGCTCGCGCGGGTGACGGAGGGCGCGCTCACGGTAGGGCCGGCAAGTGCGGGGGCGGAGCCGGGGCCAGCTTGCTACGGTCGCGGCGGGACGGAGCCGACGGTCACGGACGCGCATGTAGTGCTGGGGCATCTGCCGCAGGCGCTGCTGGGCGGCCGGATGGCGCTCGATGGGGACCGGGCCGGGGCGGCTGTGGGGGCGCTGGCCGCCACGCTCGGGCTGTCGCTGAGCGAGGCGGCGCTGGGGCTGCTCGCGATCGTGGACAGCACGATGGTGGGGGCGATCCGCGTCGTCTCGGTGGAGCGGGGTCACGACCCCAGGCGGTTCACGCTGGTGGCGTTCGGGGGCGCCGGGCCGCTGCATGGGTGCGCGCTCGCGGAGATGCTGGGGATCACCCAGGTGCTGGTGCCGGCGGCGCCGGGAGTGCTGTGCGCGGAGGGGCTGCTGGCAGCGGACTTAAAAGCGGAGTTCAGCCGCAGCGTGGCGGGGGAGGGCGAGGTGGCGGCGGGATTCGAGGCGCTCGAGGGCGCGGCAACCGCCTGGTTCGAGCAGGAGCGGGTGGCGGAGCAGGACCGGTCGGTGCGCCGGGCGGCGCTGCTGTGCTACGAAGGTCAGGGGTCGGAGCTCGCGGTGACGTGGCCCGGCGCGCTGGCAGGGGCGCGGGAGGCCTTCGCACAAGCGCACCAAGCGCTCTACGGCTTCACGCTGGACGCGCCGGTGCGGCTCGTCACGCTGCGTGTGGAGGCGGCAGGACGGCTGCCGGCGCGGCGCCAGGCGGCAGTGGCGGGAGGGACGGGCGCGCGGGCGGTAGGGAGTGCACAGGTGCAGTTCGCGGCGGGGCAGGTGATGGCGGACGTGTATGAGCGGCAAGCGCTGGGTGCGGGGGACTGGTTCGACGGCCCGGCCATTGTGACGCAGCTCGATACGACGACGCTGGTAGCGCCGGGCTGGCGCGCAACGGTCGCCGCGAGCGGGGCGTTGCTGCTGCGGCGGACGGCAGCGGACGGGTCTTAAAATCTGACTCGCTGGTCGGGCTAGGCAGCCCGGAGCGCGGCTTCGGCCGTCTGCAGGGCGTGGAGGGCGCGGTTGCGGGCGCGGAGGGCGTCTATTTCGGTGTGGGGGGTGGGGTGGGTGGCATGGGTGCGGAGGGGGTCTAGGGTGGGCCAGGGGGGTTGGGGGAGGGCGGGGTCGTGGGTGAAGCGGTCGCCGGTGGTGTAGTCGAGGGGGACCAGGGCGCGGGAGGCCTGCATCAGGGCGTGGTCGGAGTGGGGGCCGGCGGCGGCAGCTTGCAGGGCGCGGGCGGCGCCGGCGAGGGGGGCGGCGATCGGGCCTAGCGGTTCGAGTACGGCGAGGAGGGCGGCCGCGTGGGCGGCGTAGTCGAGCGGGAGGACGGGATCGGTCAGGAGATGGAGTAGGGCGCGGAGCACGACCCGGGTATCGCGGGCGAGGAAGGCGGGGTCGAGCTTGTCGAGCAGGTCCTCGGGGGTGTGCCACCACCAGCCGAGCGCGTTGCGCATCTTCACCGGGCTGGGCGGCTGGGTGCTGATCGAGCCGAACATCGAGGGGATGCCGACGCCCCAGAACGAGGCGTCGCTCGAGCGGGAGGAACGGTGGCCGGCGTGAAGCTGGCCGGTCTCGGCGGCGACCGCCGCCCGGGCGAGGCTCGCGAGCTCGCTGGCGGTGGCGGAGTCGGTGAGCACGGTGGCGCCGATGCCGCCGGTGGAGTCGACGTTGACGTGGGCGGCGCAGCTTCGGTCGAGCTCGGCCCAGTGGTGGTCGGCGTACCAAGCGGAACCGGAGTACCGCCCGTGCGAGTGGCCAGACCAGAAGCAGAGGCGCAGGCCGCGGCGCCAGGCGGTGCGGTGCCCGGCGGCGAGGCGGGCGGCTTCGAGCATGGTGGCGTTGGCGGCGCCGTTATCCATGACGCCGTAATACCAGGTGTCGTGGTGGCCGCTGAGGAGGATGAAGGGGGCGTCCGCCGGGCCGTCGAGGTCGGCGACCAGGATGGGGGTGGGGCGCCAGCCGGTATCGACCTCCGCGTAGAGGGCGGGTTCGAGGCTTTCGCCTTGGGCGAGGCGCGCGCGTAGGGCCATGCCGGCGGCGTGGGAAAGGGTGCAGACGGTGGTGGTGGGGAGGCCGGGGAGGGTGCTGGCGGAGGGGCTGCCCCAGACGGGGGAGATGCACATCTCGTGGCGGTGTTCGCGGGGGCTGATGTGGATCTGGCCGAGCGCGCCCATGGCGGAGGCGCGGGCGGCGACGGCGGGGCTGGCGATGCCTTCGACGAGCAGGATGCGGCCGGCGGCCTCGGGGCCGATCGCCGCGCCTTCTCCCACGTCGAGCAGGGGTGCGCTGAGGCCATCCGCCGCGCGGGAGAAGCTATGGGTGATGGCGTCGAGGGTGCTGCCCCCGAGCTCGATGCGGGCCGGGCCGGGCAGGCTGATATAGGCGTCGTGGAGCAGCAGCTCGGTGCGGTAGCCGAAGCCGTCGAGGCAGCTGCGGACGTAGTCGAGGCTGGCACGCTCGCCCGGGGTGCCGGAGAGCTTGACGTAGCGGGCGAACTCGGCGGCGTGCGCCATCAGGGCAGACTCGCTCACGGCGGCGCAGGCGGCGTCGATCATGCCACGCTCTCCACGAGGCGGGTCGCGGCGTCGAGGGCGGCAACGTAGCGGTTCTGGCCGCGCATCAACTCGACTTCGGCCACCCGGCGCATGTGGCCGTCCATGGTGTGCAGCTCCGCGGCGACGGCGAGGGTGGGCAGCGGCGGGACGGTGTAAGCCGGGTCGTGGCGGAAGCGGGGCTCGCGGGTGGCGTTGATCGGGATGAGCAGGCGGGAGAGGGCCTGAACGGCGGCGTTCTGGGCGGGCGTGCCGGGGAGCTTGGCGAGCGCGGCGCGGAAGCGCTCGGTCGCGGCGCGCGCCGGGGTGAGGTCGGCGCCGCCTTGCGCGTAGCGGGCGATGGTGGCGAGGAACTCGTCGGCGGTGGCGCGCCAGTCGAACGGCAGCAGCTCGGGCTGGGCGACGCGCAGGACGGAGAGGAGATAGATGCGGATGTCGCGCAGCAGGTTGTCCCGGTCGGCGATCTCGATCGTGTCGTTCTCGGTGTGCCAGGCGATGTTGGCGCCGCAGCCGGACACGTCGTAATAGCCTTTCTCGTGGCGCA
>JAABUX010001576.1_pt1 | contig 34070 bp, 36 predicted proteins | sample 5561851 | NCBI WGS metagenome assembly JAABUX01 (sample SAMN10711883, study PRJNA513361) | rock metagenome | isolation source: Antarctica rocks | place: Antarctica: Victoria Land, Richard Nunatak red sandstone | collected 2016-01-03
CCGGCGTCCCCATCGGGCGACTCTTACCCCAGGATACTGCGCCGACCTCGGAGAAGTGGACACGAGGAGCGGGCACCCGTGTCCTGCGCGCACTTTTACCTTTTCGGTGCGTTGGGCAAAAATAGCCAAGTTCGGCAAGGAGCCGACGTTAGGGCGCAACAAGGCGGGCGACAAGGCCCGCGCCGACGCGCGCGCGGCGACGCCGACCCTCGGCCGGTGCGCCTGGCTCGACTGCACCGCCCAGGCCACGCAGCGCCACCACGTGGACGGCTGGACGGTCAGCCCGGACACCTGCGGCCTCTGCGATGCCCACCACACGCAGCTTGAGCGCGCCTACCGCGCCGCGCTCAAGCGGCATCGCCCCTTCAACCGCACCCAGGAGCCGCCCACCAAGCGCGCCATCGCCATCGCCGCCGGCGTCGGCCTCGACGGCGCGATCCCCTTCTAACCCCTACACCAGCCGCGGGCGCGGGGCAGCAGTTCCCGCCCGCGGCCCCACACGACGGAGGATGCACACCATGACCCTGACCGCCAGCGCCGCCCCCGGCGCCCCCCGGCCCCAGCCCATCGCCCATCAGCAGCGGCATCGGCTGCTGTGCGCGGCCTGCTTCGCCCGCGCGCGCCGCGGCCCCCGGCGTTACAGCAACGCGGTTATCCCGGTCCCGGCCCCGGTCCCCGGCCGGCCCGCCGTCGCGCGCCGCGCGTGCGCCGGGTGCGGCGTCGAGGTTCCGGTACCGGGCCTGTTCGGGCTGGGCGTCCTGAGCGCCACCCGTGGCGCGCTCGACGCCTGCACGGCGAGCCTGACCACGCCGCCGTCCCTGGTCGCCCGTCACTGGGCCGGCGACTGGGGCGAGATCAGCCCGGAGGACCTCGGCTTGAACGAGGACGCCATCCGTGACGGGGCGCGCGTGTTCAGCGTCTACCACCTCCGAGGGGGCGAGCGCGTCTAGTGCATCACCGAGGCCGGGCGCCACGCCACCACGTTGCTGCTGCCCAGCGAGTATTAAGCCCCACGCTCACGACCAAGGGCCGGCCTGCACGATGACAGGCCGGCCCGCCCACCCCACAGGAGAGGCAGGCCATGTCTCAGATGATCGTGTTGGACCAGGGGCGCGGCGAGCGCCCCACACCCGCCCCCGTGCCGTTCGACGCGGCGCCAACGACGCTGTTCGAGGTCATCGACCGCGCAGTGAACGCGGTGATCGACCAGCTCAACCGCTGGGAGGAGCGCGACGCGCGCGACGGCGAGGACGAGGCCCACTTCGAGGCGTACGTCCGCTGGCGCGTGGCCATCGTGGATGACGCCGTGGCCCAGGCGCTGACGCTGATGGCAGGGGACGCCCTGGCCAACACGGGCAGCCGCTGGCGCGACGCCCACGGCCGCGCGTAGCGGACCTGACGCCGATAGGACGATGCCGGCCGGGGTCAGCGCCCCGGCCGGCGTCGCGCAGCGAGGAGGGATCGACCGATGGGGACACGGAGAGGAGCCGGAGGGCGCGGCCGCGTGGCCGCTGTGCGCGGAGGGGTGGGCCTCCCCCGCCCGACGCGGTACGATAGGGGGGACACCACGAGGGGGAGGAGATGCGTGCAAGAGGGCGAGGGCGAGGAGCGAACGCTTTTCACGACCGCCGAGGCGGCGGCGCAGCTCGGGATCAGCCAGGGCGCCGTCAAGATGGCCATCGTCCAGGGGACGTTGCAGGCCGTGCGGATCAGCCCCCGGCTCAACATGGTCACGGCCGCAGCCATCGCGGCGTACCGGCGCGACCACCTGGGGCGCCGCGGCCGGCCGAAGGGCGCGAAGAACAAGCCGGAGGCCTCGACGACCCCAACCGCGGACAGCTCGTCCGCAGGGCGAGAGGGCAACGCATGATCGTGTATGTGATGCAATCCCTATTCGGGAGGACCGAGCTATGGGCGGTGCAACTCGACGGCCCGCGCACCGGGTGGGGCGAGCCCGCCTATCGCGCATTGTTCGCCGTGGCCAGCGGCGAGATCCCCGGGCGCGTGTCTCCCTGTGAGCTGGGGCACACGCCGCTTCACGCGAAGGAACCCATCGCGCGGGAGCGGGCCGCGGAGCTGCACCCCGAGCTGGTGCGCCGCGCCGAGGCCGACCTGATCACGGCCGACGAGCTGCCGATCCCTGCCGAAGCCACCGAGGACGAGAGGGGCGACGCATGAGGCGCGACCACGACCACGCGGCGGCCTACCGCTCATTCGACGGGCCTTTTACATTTACGACTGCGCACGGCAGGGAGGGCCGGTGTTACCTCAGTGTGTACGAGCACAGAGGCGCCTTGCCCGTCGTTATCGCCTACGAGTTAGCGTCGAACGACGGGCCGAGCGTGACCACCGCCGCGGCGCTGATCGCGACCCAGGTGTGGCGGCAGCTCCTCCCCGATGCCAAGGAGGGCATCATCTTTGTCGAGGCGTACACGGACAGAGAGCGTCTCGACGGCGCGCCGATCATACGCTTCGCGGAGGTGACGTTCGACCTCGACGGGGACGCGCTGCACTCCCCGCGCTGGCGGCACCGGGAGCGGGCCGAGGTCGAGGCGCTGATCGGTGGGCCGGTGAGCGGGCCGGGCGAGAGTAGCTATTAGCACTGGGTAGAGAGATAATCGCCCTGCCACCCGGCGACACTATACTATAAGGGAGGCGGAATAGAGGGTAAAGAATGAGTCGAGCTAATCGCCAAAAGCGCCAGAGCGTGGGGAGGCAGGAGCCGATGACGCGCCTGTACGACCGTGTTCTCGCCCAGAGGGCTTTCCCCGCTGTGTATGAAGCCATGCTGCGCGCTGCGACCGTCGTGGTCGGCACGAACGTGTCGGACTACTACTTCGCTGGGACTGACCAAGAGGTGTGGGATATCCACGAGGATTTCCCCAACGTCGCGCCGGCGTTGGACAATATGTTCGTTGAATGCACCGCTCCGACGCAAGTGGTGAGTCGCGAGGATGGGCAGTATGCGTGGCCGGAGCACAGCCCCCATGCTTGGGGCGTCTGGCTGGTCGCCAATGACGCGCTGCAGAATGGAACTATGAGCGTTGAGGCCGCCGAAGTGATGCTGAGTGAGCGCGCGACGCAGGTACAGCATATCTTCCGCAAAATGGAGCGGCTGAACCCAGAGAAGCCCGCCGATGCCCTCGGCCAATTAGATGAGAACGAGGCGCGGCAGGTGCGCGGCATTGCCGAATTGGCGGCCATGGTGCGGGCAATGCGCACTAAGGGACTACCGGAGGGCGACGAGTTGCGCACACTTATTAACGACGGCAAGGGACCACGGTGGGGCATGCAAGCCATCCTTTGGATCGAGGGGCCTTCCCGCACCCCTAAGCCGATCTGGACGTGGCAATATGGAGTAATGGCTGACGGTCGCATGATCCGTCAGCCAAACGCCTTTGTCCAAGGCCCGCTCAAAACGGCCTGGTCGCCTGACATGGCGACCGAGATGGAGCAGGTGGAGGCTGTGGCGAACGGTCTGGTGAAATACCTGCACACCGCACTCCTTGCAGTCTGCTTCATGCACTGCAAGAACGTGTCGTCACGTGAGGTCGATCCGCACGCAGGTAAAGAGGCGTTGTACAAGAAGAAGGGAGCGCGCCCAATCCTCGTCCGCTACCACGTCCTGGAGATCGACTCCATGAAGCATGTCCTGCGCACGGAGGGCCAGAGCGAAACGGTAGGTGTCAAGAAAGCGTTGCATATCTGCCGCGGCCATTTCGCCCATTACACGGCGGAGAAACCATTGTTCGGTCGCACGACCGGGACGATCTGGAAGTCCATGCATTTGCGAGGCAGCAAAAAGCACGGCCTTGTCCTGAAAGATTACGACGTGAAGGCGACGCCATAACGATGCGAAGTACAGCTATAAACGACGCGTGGCCCGCTTGTGTCACGCCGTCCTGATGGATCAGGCTGCGGTATCTCGTCTGGAGGCACGACTGGTACGCCTTCCCTGCTGGCCTGGCGCTGCGCCGGCGATGCACGGCGTGTCGCCTGACGGTCTTTGCCGACGGGGGCGCCGACTATGCCTGGACGCCGAAGGGCGGCGCATGACGCGCCCGCGCCGCCCGGTCGGGTATAGTGGGAGAAACAGAGCGGAGAGCGGGAGGACACGCCATGGCCCAGCGCCCCGACCATCCGACGCCCCGGTGGCAGCCCATCGACCAACTGCCGACCCTCGCCGACGCGATTGACGGGATGGCGGAGTCGGCCGAGGAGCAGTACCCGCTGCTGGAGGAAGCCCGGCCGCGGCCGTCCATGCTCGACGACGCGACGGTTGGGCGCGTCATCGACGTGTACACGGCGCAGCGCGACGACTTATGGATGTACGAGGAGCAGCTGCGCCGCTGGCGCGCGGGGACGCTCACGGCCGCGCAGCGCGGGGACGTGGAGCGGCTGGCCGGCCAGCTCGGGCGGCTGCGCGCGGTGATCGACAAGATACTGGCGCTGATGGATGAGCTGAAGGGCGGGACCATCGAGAAGATGATGGCCAAGAGCGACCTGGAGGTGGGCCTGGAGATGCTGATGCGCCTGGCGCGCGCTCAGGGTCCGGGCGACCGAGGCCGGTGAGCTGGACGCGCGCCGGCGCGGGATGGTATGCTGAGGAGGTAGGGCCGACGCGAGGATGGGGGCAGCCTCGCGGACGGCCTTTCCCTTTGCCCCGAGCGGTTACGGTAAGACCCATTACCGTGCCCGCTTAGAAGGGGTATACTAAGCGTAATTGAGTGTCACTTTAGCTGTTTCACCTAGCTTGACAGGGGGTGCATCCTGGGTCAGAACTTCAGCAAGGGGATGATTGTCTACAATACTGAGGGTGAAAACATCGGCTCGCTTATCGAGTACGACGAGCAGGGAGGGCGTCTTATCGTCCAGCGAGGATTCTTATTCACCAAAACCTTCTCTATCCCGGTTGATCACGTCGTTCGCGCCGTTGCCGACGGTATCCAGGTGCGGCTCACATCGCTCGACCTGCAGAGCGGGGCCTACACTATCCCGACAGTTGCCACGCCTCAACCCAACTCTTCGCTCGCGGTGCCGCCACAGCCAAGCCTCGCCGCTGATCTTCTTCGGGTTGAAGAAGCCCCAGCTAGATCGGTCGAGCTGCTTGACCTTTTTCGGGTTCAGGCCGAGGAGCTCGACGCCAAAGACGCGCAGACAACGACTGAGCCCCCGCAACAAGCTGGAAAGGCGAGCCCGGAGCGGGGCGTCGTCTTTATTGTTCACGGTCGCGATTGGGGTGCGAAGGAAGCGACGGCTCGTCTGGTCGAGGGACAAGATCTTGAGGCTGTGATCCTTGCCGAGCAACCCAATGGCGGTCGTACGCTCATAGAGAAGTTCGAGGCGTACGCCGCAGCGGCCGTGTTTGCCATCGTGCTGCTGACCCCTGACGACATTGGAGGGTTGGCCACCGCGCCGAACGATGGACAAGCGCGCGCGCGGGAGAATGTCATCTTCGAGTTGGGCTACTTCGTGGGCCAGTTAGGGCGGGATAAGGTTTGTCTGGTGAGGAAAGGTGACGTGAACATCCTGTCGGACTTACACGGGGTGGCGTTTATTCCGCTCGACGAGCACGATGCGTGGAAGGGGCGGGTGCTGCGCGAAATGGACCAGGCGGGAATACCCATTGATATGAGCCGTCTACATTTCTAGCGAGTAGTGGATGGTGTCTAAAACAATGTCCATGACGATACCAACAACGGCGGTACGGGCCTCCGACCTCTTCGACGAGCCGAACCGTTGGGGGGGCGGGCCGGAACCGCTGACCGACCCGGTGTACGCCTACATCGACAGCTTGTCGCCCGTGAGCCAGGAGGCCGTCTGGAAGCGCCTGCGCACCGTGGCCCGTCTCTTCGCGATCCCCGACCCGGAGACCTTCCCCTGGCACCATCTCAGGGCGCCCCAGGTCGCGCGCATCCGGCAGCGCCTCATGCAGCCCTACGGCCCTAAGAGCGAGCGGGCGGCGCCGGCGACGGTCAACCTCACGCTGGCCGTGCTCCGGGGCATCGCGCGGGAGGCGCGCAACGCCAACGCCATGAGCGACGAGGAGTACCGCCGCATCCGCGAGGTCAAGGCCGACAAGGGCGAGCGCCTGCCGCGCGGCCGCGCCGTGCCCACGGGCGAGCTGACCGCGCTGGTGCGGGCCTGCGCAGCGGACACGGGGCCGGCCGGCGTGCGCGACGCGGCGATGCTGGCCTGCCTCTACACCGGGGGGCTGCGCCGCTCCGAGTTGGCCGCGCTCACGCTCGACGACTACACGCCCGCGCCCCCGGCGCTGCGCGTCCTGCACGGCAAGAACGACAAGCAGCGCGCGGTGCCGATCCCGGCGAGCGCCGCGGCCGCCCTCGATCGCTGGCTGGGGCGGCGCGGCCGGGAGCCCGGCGCGCTGTTCGTGCCCATCGACCAGGCCGGGCGCGTCGCCGATGTGGGTGACAGCGACGGCGCGGGGATGCGGGGCTTGAGCGCCCACGCCATCTACAAGATGCTGAACAAGCGCGCGCGACAGGCTGGCGTCCCGCCCCTGACGCCTCATGACATGCGTCGCACCTTTGTGGGAGACTTGCTCACGGCGGGCAACGACATCAGCGCCGTGCAGCGCATGGCCGGCCATGCGAGCGTGACGACCACCCAACGCTACGACCGCCGCGGCGAGGAGGTCATGAGAAAGGCGGCCGACACGCTCCATTTCCCGACGCCGTGAACGACACGATGGGGGCGCCAACGTGACGACAGCTGCGGCAAGGACTCCACGCGCACGGCCGTCGAGAGTTTGTCCGTCCCACGCCGTGGGCGTCGCCGGCATGACGAGAGTCAGAGAGAGAAGGACCGCATGAGTCGAGAGGTGGAGCGTGCGCTGGAGAAGGAACGGGCGGACGCACGGGAGCGGGTGCGCACGGCACAGGAGCGCGAGGCCCGGCAGAAGGAGGAGGCGCGCCGGTTGAGCATGGAGCGCGCCAGCGCGCGCAAGCGTGACGTCAACGCGGACCCACAGGCCGACGCCGAGGCGGCCGCGGGAGGCGAGTTCGTGGACGACGAACTGGTAGGGTAACGCCCACCTTTCCCCGCGCCGGGGGCGCGCCTGTGTGGTGCGGGCTCGACGGGACGACGACATGCGGACGACGGGACGACGACACGCGGACGACGTAGTACGATCCCCACAGATAGAGACAGAGTCGCGTAGGGCGACACCGACAGCCCCCATCCGTCCATCGCGGCGACCGACGACGGCACGATGGGACAAGAACCGCCGCACGCCGCCCTCTCGGACGTGATGCCTGCGCCACAGGGGTGGGTCAACGAGACGCTTGATGTCCGCTGCCTCCGCGTCCATGGAACACTGCATGGCACCCGCGAGGCGGGGGTACCAGCCCATCGTGGCGAGGTGTCTCCCATCGGGACGCAAAAATGCGCCGCAACGCATCAGGCGCTCGGCGCATTTCGGTCTATCTCCGCATGGGGCGCGGCCGGTCCCAGGACAGCCCCACCGCGGTGCCCCGTTCCTCGCTGACGCCGGACTGGAAGGGAGAGCCCCACACGGATGACTCCTGTATCATCGCACCCGCGTATGAAGGCCCTGTGTTGCGCAGGTCAAGAGTGTGTGATGCGTGGGGTGGGGTGGCGACCGATACGGCCACCGTCGGCATCATGGGCCATGCCGCTAGCGCGGAGTTGGTGCAGGGCACGACACGCGCGATAGGTCGAGACCGGCAGAGGGACGTCGTGGCCGATGAGCGTTCCTGACCGGGCACGTCCCGTCCGCGCATCGACATCCTCCGGTGCGGCCCACCCACCTCGTGGTCGTGAGCGGAGCTGACGACTGGCGCAGCGATCATCCCTTTATCCCCCGCCAGGGGGGCGTTGATCAACGCGCCCCCTGCGGGAGGTAAAGAAGTACCCCTCGCCGCGGCGGTGCGGGTAGACCGCTTGCACTCCGCTGTCATCTATGGCCATGGCATCATGTGTGGCACAATAGGCCAGGAGAGGAGTTGACCAATGAACACACTGATGCAGACGCCACCCGTTGATCGAGCAGCCAGTGAGGCGTCGGCCCCGTCGCGCTTTATCCAGTGCCGCATCCCGGCCGCCCTGTACGAGTGGATGCGGCTGCAGGGGTTCCTGACGCGGCGCAGCATGAACAGCATCGCCCTGGGGACCGTGGTGGCGTACCGCGCCGAGGTGGAAGCCGGCCGGATCGTGCCCGAGCGTGGCGCGCCCGAGCATGGGGAGGTGGTGAAGTACAACGTGCGCGTCGACGACGAGTTGCACGAGTGGCTGCGCACGACCGCCTTCTACGCGCGCACGTCGATCAACGCCTTGGGCGTTGCCGCGCTCGCCCGTGCCCAAGAGGCGCAGGCGGCGATGCCTACGTAGGGCGCTGTCGATGCGAGAGCTTGATGCAAACGCCTCATCGCCGTCGAGGGCAGGGTACGCTTGATCTAAGCGGACCTGGCGCGGGCTGCAGTCGCCTGCAAGCTGGAGCGCCGCGACGAGCACATCATCCAGGTCAAGGCAGCCGGCCGTCTGAGGGTGACGAGAAGGGTACCAAGCATGGTTACTCAAGACGTGGGGAAGCACACGCTACGTACCGACCCAAGCGTGTCCGATCTCGAGGTTAACGGCGGACGAGCAAGCGGACGAGAGGTATCATTGCAAGGGAGTCAGGCATGAAGGATCTCGATCAGGCGAGGATGCAACACAGTCGTCGAGGTAAACAAGGCAGACAAACCATAGGCGGCATGACGCCCGCTCCTTCAATCGTAGCGACGCGCGTGGAGGTAGCGACGCCGACCACGTCCCTATTCACCCCGGCACCCGCACATAACATGTCCACATCCAGCACGCCATTGCCACCAACGTCAGCGGCATCCCCACAAACTCCTCCCCTACGAACGGTCCACGACTACCTTCAAGAGAACACTGCCGTGTTGGGCTCACTTGGTGGACTAGCCGCCGCCTTGGCCATTGTCCCGACATTTGTGACATTCCCCATCGCCAACATCGTCGTCACGTCGCTCCTCTATGTTCTCGTCGTGATCACGATTAGGGCTGCCCGATCCACCATCCCGCCATCCAGTGAGCGAACGCTCGAGTTTGACGTTTTCGCAGGAGCGCTCCGCGCCTTGCAGTATGTGTTGCTTTTTGTTGGCATCATCTACTACCACTCTACGTATCGCTTCCTCTTGCCGACGGCCATCGCTGTCCAAGTCATGCTATGGTCTATCCGTCTGTTGCGCGACCACTCGTGGTACAGTCGCCCTTTCAGCTATGCGTTCGAGGAATCGGCCCATCCAACAGATAAGGCCAAGGGTAAGACGGATGGCTGGGTTAGAAAACTTGGCGTTAGGTTGTTGCTCTCAGCTCCCTATTGGGTAACCTGCGTGCTAACGGCCGTCTTTCTTCCTCAGATTACCTTTGTGTTAGACGTCATCCAATTGGTGTTGCTTAAGGTAGGCAGGTAACCGGGAAATCGGTAACGGCGACGACGCGCAGGTCGTTAAGGGGCCGCATACACGTCGGGCCTATCGCGCCGCTCGATACGGCCTTAAAGTGGGCGACGTTGCGACCAAGGGCAAAGTAGCTTTACAAGATGGCGCTCAACTTTGTGTCCAAGGTATGCGGGGGCATCGTCGCTAGCACAGAGATAGCCAGCTGACGGGAGCGGCAGAGTGTGACGCGAGCGAGGAGGGGCCTATGGGGACGGGTGGGCGGCGGATAGCTGCCGGGCTGAGTGTGGTGCTGGGCATGGCGGTGCTTGTGGCGGCCGTCGCGCAGGTGTGGGTCGTGTCCCGACCCACAGTCCCACTCGACCCCGCGATCCCGCACGAGGCGGTGCTCATCGCTCGTGGCCTCTCGGGCAGCCCCGCCCCCGGCCAGCCCGATGCCCCCGTCGCCGTCGATCGCGTCGTGACCGACGGCGCGACCACCTACGTCCAGTTCCACACAGCATCCACGGTCGCCGCTGGCGGTGTGGCTGGGCCGCGGTTCTTCCCGCAGTTGTCCGACGAGACCGGCACCCTGGTCGCGTTCAACAATTGGGACCTGCGCCTCTTGCCGCCGACGCCGGCGCTACCCCTGCCGTTGCCGTCGTGGTTCCCGTGGCGCCCGCCCACCGTGACGCGCGGCGTCCTCCTGCTCGGGCCACTGCCCTTGACCGCCCGCGCGGCCGTGCTACGCTTCGCGACCACGGGGCCGCTGGCCACGGCCGGCGAAACGGTGCGCGTGCCGCTCAACCTGGCTGCACTCCGACGCGTCCGTGCCTACGCCGGCCCGCTCGTGCAGCGGGCCGGCCTTCAGCTCCACGTCGCCGCAGCGCGCGACACCAGCCTCGTCTTGGGCTACGGGCTGCCCGACGACCTGACCTCGCTCGTTAGCCTGGGCGGCGTGACGCTGCGCGATGCACGGGGGCGGACGGTGCCGCTCATGAGGCAATCGGATGCGTGCGCCAGCGGGGGCCTCCCGGATGTCCAACTCGTCTGTCGCCAGGTGTGGGCCTACCCGCTCCAGCCGCATGGAGCGCGATTGACGCTCACGATTCAGTCCTTCACCTCCGATACGCACCCACCCGGCCCGATGGGTCCCGGTCCGTGGTCTCTCACTGTCGTTATCCCGTAGAATCATGGCGCGGTGGCCCTCGGCGGGCACGGGGGTGACGTGGGCTGATGAGCGTTTCATGCCGCGAACGTCTCATCCGTGCATCGACACCCCCCAGCGACAGCGCACCAGCACCATGGTCGATGAGCGGATCCGGAGACCGGAGCGGTGGACACCTCACTTTCCCTCTCCCGCAGGAGGCGCGTTGATCAACGCGCCTCCTGCGGGAGAGAAAGGGGCACCTCTTGCCCTGACGGTGCTGGTAGGCCGTTCGCACCCCGCCGCTACATATGGCGCTGATGCAAGATGTTCAGCTTGCTGCCCTCGCGGTTCCGGCGGTCCTGGTGCTTCCTGGTGTCCGGGAAGGATGTAGTCCCGGACGTGTCCCCTGCGGCGGGCGAGGCTCGCTCCCGTCGCCGGCGTTACCCCCCGTCCGGCGAGTTAGCCGATGGATGCGCGGAGAACGCGCGGGGGCTTTCGCAGGCCGGCGCGGGGCACCCCAGCGGTGGGAAAATCGGACAAAAAGAGATTGTCCTATCTGCTACGCTGAGCGGGGATGGGGGTGCCAATGCCAGTTTTTCGCTGCCTGTACTGCCGCGCGGACAAGGACTGCTCTGAGGACTCGAACGAGCACGTGATCCCTGACTCGCTGGGGGGATCGCTGACAATCAAGGGTGTCTGCGAGGAGTGCAACAACACGTTCGGGTCGGAGGTCGAGAGCGAGAAGGGGCTCCTGCGGTACCCCCTGGTGACCGCCCCGGCGTGGCGTCTGGGGGTTACTACCCGCTCGGGCAAGTCGCGCGCAATTAGGGACAAGGCCGCACGCGTGACGGGTGGCCTGCCCGCCCGTCTGCAGGGCGCGGACATCCGGCTCGACGCGACGCTGGCTAGCCCCGAGCAATGGGATATCTCCCTCGTGCCACAGTGGGTAAATGACAGTTTGTTCATCGGGTCGCCGGAGGACGTAGCGCGCGCGAAGGTGCGCGCTACCGATCGGATGTGTCGGCAGCACGGCCCGCAGACGCTCGTCACCTTCGAGGACTTCGAGATCGACCTCTCCCAACTCACGTTCGAGGCCCGCGTGGAGGTCGACAGCAAGCCGGTTGCCCGCGCGATCGCTAAGATAGCCCTCTGTTGGCTCAAATGCGAGTTGGGGCACGAAGCTGCCCTACAATCATCCTTCGACGCGGTCCGCGCCTACGTGCATTCCGGCCATGAGGTGTGCGCTTCCTGCGACCTGTTCCATCCGTTCGCGTACCTCGCTAGTGGGCAGGAAGCGCCCTTCGTGACGCTGACCGACGCCAACCTGCCGGTGTCGTCGCCGGGCATGCCTCAGTGGCACATGCTCGCGCTCATAGAGATGGAAGCCGAGGGAAGGCCGTCTATTATCTACTGTTACGTCATGCTGTTCGGCGCCAGCTCGTACCTGGTGCGTCTCGGCGAGGGACACATTCCCGACGACGCGAAGGACAGGGTGCTCCTCATGAACCCGGCCCTACGCAGTCACGTTGTGCTGAGGCGCAACCCTTGGAGGGGGCTGGATGACTAGCACAAGCCTCATCCCCTATAGCGGCGGTGACGCGGTGCAGCGGGCGGAGGCGTGGAAGGGGCTGCCGCCCGACGAGCGCCGGCGGCGCGCGGTGGCGGCCTGCATGGCGCACGACGCGGTCGCGCTTTGGCACCTGACCGAGGTGTGGACGACCCTGCACGGTCGCGCGGGTGCCCTCGTCTCGCCGCATACGCGCAAGAACTATTGCCACGGCGTCGAGACCCTCGTCGCCGCGTGGAGCCAGGAGAACTTGCTGCGGCCGGCGCGTGACGCGGCGGCGCTCTGGCTGCGCCAGCTCGAGGCGGCCGGCCTCAAGCCTGCCACCGTACAAATCCGCCTCGCCGCGGCGCGCGCTGTACGGGGCGCTGCGCTGGGCCGGCGCCACCGACGTCGACCCCTTCGACGGGGTGCGCGTCGCGAAGGACCCGACGCCGGCGTGGGAGAAGCGTGCCCCCTACAGCGGGGCTGAGTTCGACGCCCTGCTCGCCGTCGCCCAGGGCGAGGACCGCGCGCTGGTGCTGCTGGCCGGGCACGGAGGCCTGCGCATCTCGGAGTGCCTGGCCCTGGAATGGGCGGACGTGGAGTTGCCCCAGCGCCGGCTTGTCGTCGCGAAGGGCAAGGGCGGCAAGCGGCGCACCGTGCCGCTCTCGGGGACGCTGCTCGCGGCCTTGCGGGCGCTCCGGCCCCCCGACGGCCGCGGCCACGTGCTGCCCTACCGCTCCGACTTCCCTGCACGTGAGCGGATCAAGCGCCTGGCCGCGGCCGCGCGGCTTCCTGATGCCGAGGAGCCAGGCATCCCCTACCGGGGCATCCACGCACTGCGTCACACCTGCGGCACGCGCCTGGTGCGCGAGACCGGCAACCTGGAGATGGCCGCGCGTCACCTGGGCCACAGCTCCATTGAGACCACCCGCGTCTACGCCAAGTGGAGTGACGAGAAATTGCATAACACCGTCGGTGGGTGGTAGAGTACCGGTACGCCAACGTCACAGTGCCGCAGCGGTACGATCTCTGCGGTGTCGATGTGATGCGGCGTGCAGCCGGTATTCTGAGCACCACAAGGCTCACCGAAAGATGAAATCAGAGCCATGCCAACGTGACGATGACCCGGCAGTACGACCGCTGTGGTCCGGCCTCCAAACGCAAAGTAAATGGCGCGGTGGTTCGGATAAGGTGCCAAGCGGTGAAGGGGAGCTGCGCTGTATGATCGTAGGAGACTGTAAACAGCATGGGAACTGTACAAAAAAACTTACCCTGGGTCCTTGACGTGCCTACGGCACGTTAGAGGGATACCCAGGGATTACATAGGGAGTATAGCAAATAAGATGCCGAAGACGCAAGCGGCCTTGCTGTCCTCGATAACTCAAACGTTCTCAAGGGATCGCATTAGTAAGTATCACCAACCAGGCGATACCGCCAAAGATGTATTAGCGCGATACACATGGAATATTATGCTCTGTGAGGCTTTGTACCCAGCGCTGCAAAACCTTGAGGTGGCGATGCGAAACAGCATGCATGCGGCTATCTCCGGTCCGTCAGGGTACAATCGTCTTGATTGGTATGACCATCCGGGACTACTTTTACCGAATGAGAATAAGGCGGTTACGAAAGCAAAGAATATACTAGTAAATAAAGGGCGTAATCTTACGCCGGGGAGGATCATCGCTGAACTGTCTTTTGGGTTCTGGACAACCCTCTTTGATAGGCCTTATGAGACCAAGCCTGGTGATCCGCGGTTATGGCCACGCCTTCTGATCGAAGTGTTGCCCAACATGCCCTCTTCTGATAGGACACGTGCAAATGCTCTAAGCCGTTTTAACTCTATACGCGAGTTGCGGAATCGTGTCTCCCATCACGAACCGATTCATCATCTCCCCGATCTTGACGCTCGACATCAGCAAATATTGGATGCTATCAGCTGGATCAGTACAGATGCACGCGATTTGACTACGTTGTTCGATCGATTCGTACTTGTCCATGCTGGAGGTAAGGCTTATTGCACATCCCACCTTGACCTAATTGCAACGTAGTACCCGGATCGTGCTGCCGCCCAAGCGCACGTCAGGGAGGACGAGGTGATGCCGGAGGTGTACACGGGCAAGGTGCTGATCCCCGCTGACCAGATCGACGCCTACGTGGCCGCGCTGAAGGTGGCCGAGGAGGCGCGGAGGCCGTTCCGGGAGAGGCTGGAGGGGTTGAATGAGGAGTTCGGCGCCTACCTGGAAAAGAAATACAGCCGGCGCACCGCTCGGACGCACACGAGTATCGTAGACCTGTTCATCATCTTTCTCTGTGACTACACGGATGTAGAGCGGCTGGAGGACGTGACGCGGGGCATGGTCAACAGCCACTTTCGGCGCTGGTACCGCAGCAAGGTGCTCGACCGCATGGACCCCAATGAGACGCGCGTGGCGCTCAAGAAGTTCTTTGGGTTCCTCGACCAGGAGAAGGACATCCACAACCCCAAGGCGCTGGACGCCTTGCGATGAGGCGCGCAGGCGGGGAGGGGATGAGATGAGCCAGAAGCGGCGGAGAGACACGCCGGAGTGGGCCTGGGACCAGGCGCTCATCGACGCCTCCGATGATCACCGCTGGCATGAGGTCCTCGACCCGCTGGCCGCGGCGGTCCAGCGCTGGGAGGCGGGCGACCTGGACCACGTGGACCTGGCGCGGGCGGCCATGCGCGTCCGCACAGAGGCGTCCCCCTTCGACGACGTGTGCGGCCACAAGCGCGAGATGGTGGGGCGCATGAGTGCGTACGACGGCGCGGGGCGCGACGCGCAGAGGGTGCGGCAATGAGCGAGGAGAGCTGGGACCAGGTGCTCGGCGCCATCTTCGCGGCGATGGACCGGGACGCTGCGGCGGAGGAGCAGCTCATCGCCATCGCGCCCCGCCTGTCCGATGAGCAGATCCTGCGGGCGTGGGCGTATCTCGGTCACGACGACGCGCTGCGGTGGCGCGCCCGCAGCGCCCTGGCGCACGAGGCACTAGGGCGCGTGGTGAGCCGGTCAGAGCGCACCGGACGCGGGACCGCCGCGGTGCAGCACCTCGCCTCGACGCTTGGGGTAGACCCGCAGCGGGTCTACCGCCTGGCGCAGATCCATGAGATGGTTACGAGTGGTGGGATGGGGGCCGCCCTGATCGCGGTGCTGCCGGAGATGAGCTGGTACGACGCGGCGCTCACGGCCCCGGACCCGGCCGTTGCGCTGGACTACGCCGCCGACCAGGTCACCTCTGGCCGGACCTACAGCCCGACGGACTTCCGGCGTGACGTGCGGAAGGTCGCGGCCGCCCGCGGGCGGCCGGCGCAGGAGCGGTCGTCGTCCCCCCAGGTGCGCCTGCGCGTCACGCGGCGCGACGGGTCGCAGTGGCCGGCGGCGGACGCCGTGGCGTTTGATCTGGTCGATATCGCCGCGATCGAGGTGGAGACGCCGTGGGGGAGGGCGGTGCTCACGCTCGACGGGCAGGGCCACCTCAGCGCCGACGTGCAGCAGGAGGGGTGAGAGAGGGGGCGCAGGCGACAGGAACGCACGGCGGACATCGTGCTCGTCGTGGGCGCCAGGCGCGTGCGCGATCCGCCCGTGCCCTTGCCCTTCTCGTCGCGTCTGGGACACTACGGACAGGGGACTGCTGCGCCTTCGTCGCCCGCGTGGCGGCGCGGCAGGAGATGAGGCCACGTGTCGCGCAGGAGCAACGGGGCGAACGAAAGCGAGAGGGAGGACACGCGTGAGGGTGGAGTACATCCCCCTGGGCGGCGCGAGCGAGGTTGGCGCGTCGTGCGGCATCCTGCGGATCGGGGACTGGCGCGTGCTGATCGACGCGGGGATGCGCCCCTCCGCGCGCGCAGGGCAGGACCGCCGACCCGCCCTCGATCGGCTGACCGCCGAGCCGCCGGACGCCATCCTGGTGACGCACGCACACATCGACCACACGGGCGCCTTGCCGCTTGCCTCTGAGATGGTCCCGACGGCGCCGATCTACTGCACGGAGACGACCCTGCTCCTGACCCGCCTGCTGCTCGCCGACAGCGTGCGCGTCATGGAGGCCGAGCACCTGGCGCCGGAGGGCGAGACGCCGCTCTACACGGCCGAGGTGGTCGAGCGCACCCTTGCGCGGGTGCGACCGGTCGAGTGGACGCGGCCGGTTGCGCCGCTCCCCGACCCCGCGATCACCGTGCGGTTCCTGCACGCCGGCCATATCGCGGGGGCCGCCATGCTCCTCATTGACACGCCGGCTGGCCGCGTCCTGCACCTGGGAGACTATTCGGTGACGGCCCAGCGCACCCTCCACGGCCTGGACGTGCAGGGCCTCCCGCAGGCCGACGCCGTGATCACCGAGGGGACCTACGGCGACGCCATCCACGCCAACCGCAAGGAGCAGGAGCGCGCGTTGGTCGAGACGGTCGCGCGCGTGGTGGGGCGCGGGGGGCGCGTCCTCTTACCGGCGTTCGCGGTGGGGCGGGCGCAGGAGGTGGCGCTGATCCTGCGCGCGGCGCGCTCCACGGGCGAGCTGCCCCCGGCGGCGATCCACCTCGACGGCATGGTGCGCGGCGTGTGCGACCTCTATCAGGCGCAGGTCCACGACCTCAACCCGCGCCTGCAGAACTACGTCCGCAACGCGCGCCGCCCGCTGTTCGCCGACCCCTCGCTCGCGGTGTACGCCGTCACGGCGGGCCGGCGCCGCCGCCTGCTCGACAATCCCGAGGCGGCGATCGTGATCAGTTCGTCGGGCATGATGACCGGCGGCCCCGCCCCGCTCTATGCGCGCGCCTTCGCGGCGGATGAGAAGAACGCCATCATCTTCAGCGGCTACCAGGACGACGAGAGTCCGGGGGCGGCGCTGCTGCGGGCGCGGCAGGGCACGACCGTCGCGCTGGGGAAAGAGGAGCTGACCCTGAACTGCGCGGTGGAGCGGTACAGCCTATCGGCGCACGCGGACGCCGGCCAGATCGAGGCGGCCGTCACGCGTGCGCAGCCACGGACGACGGTGCTCGTGCATGGGGAGCCGGACACGCTGCGCGCCCTGGCCCGACGTGTCGCCCGCCACCATCCCCACGTCGCGGTGAACGGAGAGGCGGTCACGCTGATCGACGCACCCGCCCGGGCGACGTCGGCGGCGCTGTCAACACCGCCGGCGACCGCCGCGCCGTGGGGAGAGGGAGCGCGCCCCCCGTCTCCCTACGGCGGACCACCGGACGGCCCGCACGGGACGGACGATACCGCGGCCCCCGCCGACCTCGCCGCTGTCCACCGCACGGCGTTGGCGGCAGGTGGCCCGCATCGCCCCTGGACGACGGTCGAGTTAGCGCGCCTGGCGACCGGGGCGCGCTACACCCCGGCCACGCGGGTTCACGTGCAGGCGCTACTCGACGCCGACGTGGCCTACTTCGCGCGCACGCGCCTGGGGGCGCAGGACGTGTACCTCCCCCGCGTGTCCGAGGACGTGGCCCGGCGCCAGGCCACGCACGTCGCGCTGACGCCGGGCGACCTCGTGATCGCGCGCATGAACGAGGGCCAGGGCGAGGCGCGCCTGGGCGTTATCACGACGGCCGTGGCCCAGGGAAGCGTGGACGCGACGATCGTGGGGTGGAAAGGGGAGCGATTCCCGTTGGCGGTGATCCAGCTCCCGACGGGGGTCCGCCGGCCGGCCTACGTCGCGCTCCCGCGCGACGAGCGGCGGGCCACGCTGGCCGCGGACCAGGAGCGGATCGTGGCCGCCGAGCGCTCGGGCGGGAGCGCGCACGACCTGATGGCGCTCTGGGCGCGAGGCAGCCAGACGACGGGAGACATCTTGGGGACACAGGAGACGGACGACGGGCGCATCGCGCTGGCGCGGGATCTCATCCTGCGCGGCGGCGTCTTCTTCGTGCGCCACGGCGATGTGTGGGAGCCGAAAGCGGAGCGGGACCTGGCGACCCCGGAGGCGGTGACGCGCCACCTGGCGCTCCTCGCGCGGGGGACCGGGGCCACGGTCGCATATCGGGATGGCCACCACGGTGTCCTGTCCGGCCGCGGCCGCTGGGGGCAGGTCGAGGTCGTGCTCGACGACGGGACGCGCACGTGGTGGCAGGATAAGGACGTTCGGGCCGGTGGGGCCGGGTCCGAGGCGGAGGGTGACGCCCAGGCCAATGGTGGTGGCGGCGACGAGTGAGCGGGGTGAGGCGACCTTTCTCCGCGCCGGGGGGCGCTTGTGTGGCGCGGGCTCGACAGGACAACGACACGCGGGCGACGTGGTACGATCTCCATAGATAGAGACGGAGGCGCGCGGGGCGGCGTCACCGACAGTCCCAACGCCGCGGCGGTCCGCGCGACGGTGAGAGGCGACACAGGGCCGGCCCTGGCGGGGGCCGGGAGACAGAGAGCGTGGATGCCTCGACCATCGTTGTCGCACGACGTTGTAGCACATTGGTGGCCCTGTTATATCGTGACGCCGAGATGCTGAGGTGTCACCGGGTGACAGCGCCACGAAAAGGAGATGGTCATGGCCAACGTTCTCTCACGCCTTTTGCGTCGGCGTCCCGATGATCATGGGGGCGATGAGGAGACTGAGGAGAAGGTACGCGGGGACATCACCGCCCTTGCCGGCGTGCTCCAGGAGCAGATGCGGCCGCTCACCCGGCGGATCGAGGGCGCGCGCGGGTCCCTGAAGCCCGCGGTGTTGGCCGACCTCGCGGCCTACGACGAGACGTTGCCCCCGAACTGGCGCGGGGTCGCGACCGACGCCGCGCTCCTCGCGAGCATCCCGGAGATCGACCGGGCGCTGCGCGCGGAGATGGAGGCGGGCATGGCCCCGAGCGACGATGAGGCGGTGCGCCGGCGGCAGCGCGACGTGCAACAGGTCATCGCGCTGGTCGAGGGGCATGCCCAGCCCGACCCGACTCACCCCGTTGAGGAGTGGCACCAGGAGGCGGCCGACCTCATCGACGACGCCTTCGTCGCGGTCGCGGTCGAGCGGACCGCGGAGGAGCGCGCGGCGGCCGAGGCGGCGGCCTCCGCGCCGCCGACGATGGACGAGATACGGCGGATGGTCGACCACACCAGCGCGGTGGCCCAGGTCGCCAACCTCGTCGAGGGGAGGCCCACCCCCGGCGGGGTGAAGGGGCCGGGACGCCGCCATCGCGCGATCGCCACGGCCATCGGCGCCATCTTCGCGCGCCACGGTGGCCCGGTCAAGACGCCGCTGCTCGCGGCGGACGACGACGCGTCGGCGGACGACGACGCGCCGGGAGGATCCCCACGCCCGATGGAGCGGCCGGTGCGCGACCCCGACAGCAGGGCGATCCCGCGCCTCGTCCGCGCGCATATCCCCGACCGCCCGATGGACACGGACGAGCGGGATGCGCTCGTGCGGGCGGTCAAGACGGCGCTGGCGTTCGGTCGCCCCTCCATGAAGCGGCGCGTGACGGAGGCCGTGGGGGCGCGCTGCGCGGCGCGCGGCCTGTCCCCGGAGCGGATCACGCGCGCCCAGGAGGTGGCGGGGCTGGTCACGGCGGGGTTCAGCCCCCGCAGCCTCGCCGCCACGGCCGCGTCCCTGGACGCGCGCGGCGCCACGCCCTACCAGAAGGCCGTTGGCCTGGCCTCGGATGTCATCGTGACCATGACCAAGCGCACCGGCGCGCGGCTGGGATCCCCGGAGGAGCTGGGGCGCACGGTGGCCGACCTCGCGGACGATCCCGCGTATTACCTGGACCTCTACGCGCTCGCTGCGGACGTGGAGCGCACGCCCGCGCCCCTGTCGGTGGCGCTTCCCCCCGACGAGGACGGCTGGCGCGCGGACGCCGCCGCGATCATCCGGGACGTGGTGAACAGCGGCGGCCGCTAGACCCCCGCTAACCGCGCGGCGACGCGGCGACACAGGGCCGGCCCGCCGGCCGGGAGAAACACAACGCGACCGTCGCGCCGCGGCTTATAGCGTTATGACGCTATAATGTTGTAGCGGTGTAGCGCCGTAAGATTGCAGCGTCGTGACGCTAAAGCGTTGCAGTGCTGTCACGTTGTAGCGTCGTAGCGTCATGGAGGCGTGATGAGAACGATAAGTATCCTCAACTTCAAGGGCGGGGTGGGCAAGAGTACGCTCGCTATAAACCTTGGCCATGCCCTCGCCATGGGTGGCGTGTCGGTCCTCGTCGTCGATTGCGACTTGCAAGCGAACGCGAGCACGCTCCTCCCCGAGCGGCGGACGCCGACGCTCACCGACGTCCTGATGGGCCGGGCGTCCCTAGTCGATGCGATCCACCCGGCCCGCGAGAACCTACGCGTCGTGCCGGCCGATGGGAACCTCGACGAAGCGGCCAAGCGCGTGGCCGCCGGCGGCCTACGCGGCTACTACATGTTACGTCAAGCGATGGCGGAGGTGCGCGGCGTCGATCTGGTCCTCTTCGACCACTCGCCGTCGTACTCCGCCGTGACGGAGACCGTGCTGCTCGCGAGCGAGGAGATGTTGATCCCGTGCGAGCTGGCGTCCTTCTCTATCGAAGGGCTCCTGCAGATGTTCGACAAGCTGGACGGAGCCCTCGTCGGGCACACGCTCCGCATGGCCGGCATCGTCCCCTTCAAGCTCGACCGACGCATCAAGATGCACCTCTCGTACCTCGACGAGCTGACCCAGGAGTTCGGGGAGAAGATGCTGCCGGCCGTGCGCACCGATAGCGCCGTGGCGCGCGCGCAGTCGCTCCATCAGACCATCTTCGAGTACGACCCCGCGAGCAAGGCGGCCGCCGATGTCCGGGCGGTGGCCGCCGCGGTCGTCGCCGACCGCGTGGAGGTGACGGCGTGAGCAAGGGAACAGAGTTCGCCAGCCCGTTCGACCGGGCCAAGCGCGGGGAGATCGGCGGTCGTCAGAATGACGCTACGACGCTACAGCGCGATGACGTTACGGCGTCGAAGCGCGATGACGCTGTGGCGCTACAGCGCGATCACAGCGAACCGGAGAAGTCGGCGCACACCTCGCTCTACATGTCCCCGGCGCTGCTGCGTTGGCTGCGGCGCGATGCCCTGGACCGCGGCATGACGATGAACAAATTGGTCGTGCAGCTCATCACCGAGTATCGAGAGCGACAGGAGGGCGCGCAGGGGTAGGGGGGCCGACGCCGGCGCCGAGTGGGCGTGAGGGTGTGGGACACACCTTGACGCGTGCGCGCTACCTGCCCTACTATATATCCATAGCTTTATAGTCTTTGGATATATAAGGAGGGCGTGTGAGACAAGGGCCGACCGACGATCCGGAACTGGTGGGCGTCGCGGGGATGGTGACGCCGGTCGTGGTGGATATCATGACCGCCCTGGGCGACGGGGATCGCCACGGCTACGCGATCATGCAAGAGGTCGAAGAACGCACCAACGGGGCTGTCAGCCTCGCACCGGGCACGCTGTATAAGACGCTCAAGAAGATGCTCGTCGCCGGGCTCATCGTGGAGGCTGGCGAACGGCCAGCCCCGGCTCTCGACGACGAGCGCCGGCGGTACTATCACCTGACGGCCCTGGGCCAGCGCGCGGCTCAAGCCGAGCTGCGCCGTTTGCAGCGGCAAGTTGCCGCTATGGAAAAGAAGCCGTTGCTCAAGCTGGGGTGGGACAACGAAAGCTGCGTAGAACAGCCACTTGACCAATAGAAGATCAACGCCCCCCCGGGCGGGGGAGAAAGGGGGCTGAGGAGCATGAGGGGCCGAAAGGCTCCACGCTATTTCACACCGCGTGCGTGGACCTGGAGGCGCTGACGGGTGACGCGTCGGGGTGGAGAGATAGCGCCGCTGGGCCATCTCACGCAGTTATGCGGACCCCTGCGCTGGAACAACCGCTAGCGGGGGCCGCGCCGTTTCGGTATAGTTGACTAGTGAGCGCATAGTATGCTCACGAGAGGCCCGAATGATCTAGCATGCGCGTGGCACGGCCACGCGCCCCAGGCGTCTCAACGCACTGGGGCTCGACTGTTTCGTATAACGCGTCGGCACTGGTGGTCGATTTCTGAACCTATCACACCAGTGCCGCCTACAAAGTGAGTGTTGGCCAGGACGGACCGAGGAGCCGCAAACTCCTTGAACCGGTGTCCAGGCCGATAGGACCCCGCTTGCCTTTTTGCACAGACGGAAGGAGTGCCTACATGGGTCATTATAGGAAGGCCCGCGCTGGGTGTCAACCGGATACCCCGGCGCGCCAGGAACAAACGACACCACCAGACGCTGCAGCCCCGACGACGCTCGCCACCCGCTACGGTGCGGCAATCCTCGCCGGCGGCCACACATCATTACCCACCTACGCCTGGGTCTACTACGCGCGGCTGGGGGTGAGCGAGGCCGAGATGGTCTGCATCGCACAACTCTGCACCTACTGGTGGACCGAGCGCGATCCCTACCCTGGCGAGGCGGCACTGGCGACGCGCATGGGCAAGACGATCCGCACCGTCCAGGGGTATCTCCGGTCGCTGGAGGGGAAAGGGTTGCTACACATACACACTCAATTCTCCGCGCGTGGCCGGCAAGCCACGAACGCCTATGATCTCCGCCCGTTCTTCGCGGCCGTCGAAGGGCTCGCCCGCCTCGACGGTCTGCTCATCAACGTGGCGCCAGCACCGCCGACCACCGACGACGTGGCGCCAACCGTACTGGCGCCACGCGTGACCGCCGCCCTCCCCACGGTGCGGCCTGCGGAACAGGAGCCACTATGTGCAGGTCAGTCCGCAGGGGAGGGGAGGGGCGAAGGATCGCGTGAAGGAGGGGCGAAGGATTCTTCACCCCAAGTAGACCCTATCGAAGAAGACCTTTTCGACCTCGATTCGACCCCCCTTACCCCCATCGAGGCAACACGGACCGCACTGGCAGATGACCAGCGCGTGCCGGTCGTCTGTGGCCCAGACGATCAGGCACTGACCCACCGGATCGCTGACCTCAGTCGCGAGCTAGGCGACGACGCCCCTGCGTCGAGCCTGACCCGCGCCCAGTCCCTTGGCTACGCCGCCGGTGTTTCGCCCGCGCGGCTCCTGCAGTTCCTCGACGCGGCCGCCGCCCGGACGCGCGCCCGCCAGGCCCACATCGTCAAGCGCCGGCGCGACGGCCGGGCCGTCAACGGCATGCCTTACTTGTTCGCCGTGCTGGCCGACCTGCTTCACCCGGCGCCGCCCGGGACACGCACGACCCCGGATCGCCGGCGTGCCGCCCGTCACCGGCAGCCCGAGGCCGCGCCCGTGCCTGTCGATTACGTCGCCTGGACCGGGGCTGCGGCTGCACCCGACGCCGGCGACCTGACCGTAGCGCCGCCCGAGCAGAACCCGACCTGGCGCCGCGCCCTCGACGAGCTGAGCAACGACATGTTACGCGAGAACTACGTGCGCTGGTTCGGCCCCACCCGTGTTATCAGCGACGACGGCGCGCTGTTGTGCATCGCCGTCCCCGACGCCTTCCATCAGCAGTGGCTCGACCGCCGCTTGCGTCCCGTCGTCGAGCGCGCGCTGGCCCGGATCGCGGCCGGCCTGCGCGTCGAGTTCGTCGTCGAGGTGGCCGCATAAGCGCGCCTCTGGCACCATGGGAAGAGAGGAGGGAGGCGACTGATGCAGCGCACCATAGACTATATCCGCGATTGCCCAGGCTACTGGCAGCGCGACTACTGCTGCCGCATCGAGGTCTACGAGCATCCGGGACTGACCCCAGTGGTCGTCTGCACGCCCCTGCCCTACCCGGACGGCCGGACGCCCCAGGCCCTGCACGACTACATCGCGGCCGAGGTGATCCGCGCCCACTTCCCCCACCTGTTCGAGGCCACCGATGAGCCGCTGGTCTGGATCGACCGCAACGCGCGCCCGCATCGTAGCCCCCACTGGCCCGGCGACACGGCCTACACACGCGTCACCTTCGACTGGTACACGCCACCCGACAAGGGCCTGTGGGACGGCATCCCCATGCGCTCCATCGGCACGCCAGCGTCGCACGGCATGAGTCGCGCAGCCGTGGCCGAACTGATCGAGGGGACAACCCGCCTCCCGTGTGCGCGGGGATGCGGCCGGCCGGCGACGGTCGAGTGGGAGCCCGAGCGCGCCGGCGACCCAGCCCCTTGGGTCTGCGCAACGTGCGACTTAGCCGCGGACGAGGAGGACGACGAAGGATGAGCACCCTTTCTTTTCCCTGGCTAGCATGGTTACGGTCTGGTTAGGCCTGTCGCTAAGATCCTGACGAGATGCTACAACGTCCCAGATAACTAGCACCCTGTCCGCTGCCCACACCCAGGCCTGCCTTACGCCAAGATCTTTTCCATGAGCACAACGTCGACCCACCGCCCATCGAGCAACCCCTGTTCGTGGTAGGTGCCGACCGTGCGAAACCCGCAGCGCCGATAGAGGGCCATCCCCGCCGTATTCCAGGGGAAAGCCGCGAGAACCAGCTTGTGATAGCCCAAGACCCGCGCGCGGTGCTCCAGGGCTGCCAGTAAGGCCGTGCCAGTGCCCGCCCCGCGTTCAGTGCGCTCCACATAGACGGAGAAATCGGCGACGTGGTCGTAGGCGGGGCGCGGGTTAAAGGGATTGAGAGAGGCCCACCCAACCAGCCGCGCGCCTACGACGGCGACGAGGATGGGATAACGGGTCGTGCGGCTCGCGAGCCACTGACGGCGTTCGTCGGGCGTCCGGGGCTCAGTCTCGAGCGTAGCGACGCGGTCCTCGATACCTTGATTGTAGATGCGGGCGATATCGCCCGCATCGTCGATGGTCGCGTCCCTGATGTCCACCCCCACCTCCGCTGTGACAAGGCTCATTATTGACAGGGCGGCCGAGGTCCCATAGAACTATCGTTACATTGGACCCACCCCTATTTTACAAGCGTGCCGTCAGGGATGGGCGAAGCATTGGTAGCACTGCAACATGTCCTAGTTATCTGGGACGTTGTAGGTTTTCGTCAGGAACTTAGCGACAGGCCGTTAGCACGGGATAGCTGTACGAGCATGTACACTTTAGCGTACGTAGACCGTTGCTCAATGAAAGCTAAAGTAGGACATGGCCCACCTCGCCTTACTGTGCCCCCCGTTCACTGGACACCTCAACCCCTTGCTGGCGCTGGGACGCGCTTTGCAGCACCGTGGGCATCGCGTCACCGTCGTCAATGTCCTGGACACCGAAGCGCAGGCCCGTGCTGAAGGATTGGACTACGAGGCCATCGGACGACGCGATTTCCCGCACGGCGCTATGCCCCTCGTGACCGCGCAGGTGGGGATGCTGCAGAGCCTCTCCGCCGTGCGGTATACCCTCGCGGACATCCGGCAGCGGTCGGTGATGACGTGCCGCGACGCCCCCGCCGTGCTGCGTGCGGCAGGAGTGGACGCGGTGCTGGTCGATCAGGTCGAGCCCGCTGGCGCCACCGTCGCGCAACTCTTGGGCCTGCCCTACGTCACTATTTGTAACGCGCTGGCGTTGAACAGAGAGCCCCGCGTGCCACCGGGCTACCTGCCCTGGGGGTATCGGGTCGACCGCTGGGGCCTGCTCCGCAACCGCGTCGGCAACGCACTTGGCGATCGTCTGCTGGCGCCGACCGCGGTCGCGCTCAACGACTACCGCCGTGCCTGGGGGATGGCCGAGATCCGCGACGACGACGACTTCTTGTCACCGTGGGCTCAGATCGCCCAGCAGCCGGCCGCGTTCGACTTCCCACGCTCACGCTTACCGGCTTGCTTCCACTACACTAGCCCGTTCCGTCTTGGGACACAGGACGCGACCCCGTTCCCCTATGACAAGTTGAGCGGCCGACCGTTGGTCTATGCGTCGCTGGGCACGGTACAGAACCGCACACGCGGCGTGTTCCATACCATAGCCGCCGCCTGTGCGGGCCAAGACGTGCAACTCGTGCTCTCGCTTGGCGGTGGGGGCAAAGCCGACGACTACCGCGGCTTGCCCGGATCGCCGTTGGTCGTCGCGTACGCGCCCCAGCTTGAGCTGCTGGCCCGGGCGCGGTTAACGATCACGCACGCAGGGCTCAATACAGTGCTGGAGTCGTTGGGCAACGGTGTGCCCTTAGTCGCGACTCCTATCACGAACGATCAACCTGGTGTAGCCGCCCGGATCGCCTGGACAAAGACCGGCGTCGTGGTCCCGGTCGGAGGGTCCAACGTCAAGCGGCTGCGCGCCGCCGTCCGTGCCGTGCTCGACGAGGACATCTATCGCCGACAGGCGACGCGGCTTAAGGCCGCGATCCACGCCGGCGGCGGAGCCCAGCGCGCCGCAGACATCGTCGAACAGGTCATCGCCACGGGCCGACCGGTCCTGCGCGACGCCACCCGAAGCACAGGGTGGTCACCGGGTCCAGTTCCGGGTCCGGTCCGGCCATCGATGGTACCCGCGCGATGAGCGATGAATCGTACGACGTCATCGTGGCTGGGGGCGGACCGGCCGGGCTGAGCGCCGCGCAGGTCGCCGCAGCCACAGGCATGCGCGTCCTGGTCGTCGACAAGCGCGCCGCGATCGGCGAGCCCGTGCGGTCGAGCGGCGGGTCGTTCATCGCGGACCTCGCCGCGTTGGGCGTGCCCGCCCACCTCTACCATCCCATCCGGACGTGCCGTTTGCTCGGACCCGTTGCGGAGGCGTCGTTCACCACCCGCACCCCTGTCGCCTGCGTTCTCGACGTGCGCGCGCTCTACCAGTATCTCGCGCAGCAGGCGATCGCGGGCGGCGCCGCGCTGCGCCTACGTGCACAGGTGCTCACGGTCGAACAGTGCGGCGCCGCCCGCATGGTCACGATACGCGACCATGCGGGGGCGACGCGGCGCATAACGTCCACGTTGGTCATCGACGCCACCGGCTTCGCGTCGACGTTGGCTGCTCACGCCGGCCTCCACGCGCACTACCGCCGTGTCGGGGTCGGGGCCGAGCTCGACCTGTACGCCCCCGCATACCCACAGGATAGCTGTGTTCTCGCCGTCGGTAGTCACATCGCCCCGCACGGATATGCCTGGGCTTTCCCCTACGGCGACGGCCGCGTGCGCGCGGGGGTCGGGGTCATCAAGCCGGACACGACGGTCGACCCCGCCGACTACCTCGACGCGTTTGTGCGCGACTCTCCCCTGCGCGATGCCTTTGCGGGTGCCTCGCCCGTCGAAGTCCATACCGGGGTGATACCCGGCGAGGGTCCCAGCCCCGCCCTCGTCGCCGATGGCCTCATCACCGTTGGCGACGCGGCCGGGCAGGCGTCCTCCCTGGCTGGAGAAGGCATCCGGTTCGCCATGCACGCGGGCCGGCTGGCCGGCCGCGTCGGAGCGGACGCCATCGGGCGAGGGGATGTGTCCGCTGGCGCGCTTGGGGCATATCCGCGCGCGTGGGATGAGCGGTTCGGCCGCGCCCACCGACGCGCCTACGCCATCGCCAATCGTCTCTATCAGAGCACTGACACCCAGTGGGACGCCGCCATACGCGTGCTGGGGACTGCCGGAACCGCCACCTATATCCGGCTCATGGCCACCGATCTGTCGCCCCAGCTCATCCTCCCTCTGGCCGCGGCGGCTATTCGCCATCCGCGCGCGCTCCGGCAAGTACTCGGTCTGTTGAAGCCGTCCGCGCCGTCGGCCCGGTCCCGTCCGTAACGTCCGCCCGCGCGTCGGGCGTCATGGCCCGCTCGATGAGACCCCACACCATCTGATGCCAGCGTTGCGGAGGCCGCTGTGGCGCAATCTCGCGCGGCACGTGGGCCAGGCCCAGCGTGAGTATGCGCATGGTATGGGCGTAACGGCTACCATCCGTCGGCACGCCTCCGGCGGGCGCTGCCGTGACGGCCTCGCCGGCCCCGCGTCCGCCCGCACCCGCGTTTTCCAGCGGAGCCGCACGCAGTTCATTTTTCTCGAACAGGCTACTCCAGCGCGCCACCTCCCGCGCGACGTCGCTCTCATCAGGCGGTAGGTTGTGCGCGCGACAGAGATCGTCTACCTCCTCGATCAAGCCGTCGTCGATGTAGTTGCGCAGATGGGCCAGCCGCTCGTAGCATTGCAAGGTCAGGTCCTCGACATCCTGTTGCAACACATCGACGACGGCTTGCAGACGCGCGGGGTTCAGTCGCATCTGCACGTGTCCGGGCAGGCAACCACACGCGCGCACCCACGACGCCGCCCGCCGTCCCACCGTGTCGCGCGGCCAAGGGGCGGCAGCACAGGGGTCGATGAGATAATTGGCAAGGATGGCGTGCCAGGGCTGGGGCGGCGGAAGCTCCCCCAGGTGCGCGGGCACATGACGCCGCCCCAGCGCACAAATGATCACCTGGCAGACATCGGCGTCGAAGTAGGTGCGATTCCGCAACTGAGCGGCCGCTTCACCGACGATCATGCTGTCCACCTCGTCCAGCGCCGGCGCCGTGCCGACACCATCAATCGCAGCGCGTCGGCGGATCATGGCGCGCCGGTACGCGATCCACCGCGCGGCCTGCAGCGCGACGCGCGACGGAGCGAGGGGCACACGGTCAGAGCAACAGCGACGCGCGACGGCATCCGGTCCCGCGCGACCGTCGAGCATGCCGAGTGCGACTAGGCGCTCGACCTGCACCAGCAGCAGGGCCACCAGTTCGTCACGAACGGACGTCAGTTCGCCTCGCGTGCGGTCCAGACGCTGGCAGAGCCGCAGCAGCCGCCCTGCTGGATAGATCGCATACACCCAGAAGGTCTGAGAGACGGCAACCAGGAGCGCCAGGGGGAACACCGCCATGCTCGCGACCTGCCATGGCGCGACGGATGCCCCGAACAGGCCGTTTGTAAGGGCAGACAGTATGATCAATAGCCCATAGATCACCCCCCCACTGTACACGGCGACCAAAGCGAGGACATATGAATCTTTGGTCGCATCCTGATGACGCAGTTGGAGCGCGATGGTGACGACGCACGCGCAGAGCGCCGCACAGCCCAAGGCGATATTCCAGGCCAGTAGTGCCGACGGATGGCCATAGTATCCGTCGTAGAACAGGCGGGACACGTCGCCGCCGGCGGCGACCCGCGCGTCAGGCCACAGCAGTAGGAGCGGCGCTACTGGCGCGACCGCCAAGGTCACGCTGCGCCAATCCTTTTTGGTCCACGTCCCTTCCAGGCGGGCCGCCAGGGCTCCTTGCAGCGCCACACCGATGGGCGCGCATATGCCCAGTGTCAGTCGTCCCAGCCCTGCTATGCCCAGCAGGTGGTCGAGGAAGCGGGCGTCCGCAGGCGCGAAGACGGCGCAGGCGACGCCGCAGGTCGTGTAGGCGATCAGCGCAACTCCCGACCACAATCCGCCTTGACGTACCCACCAAACACCCGTGCCCACACAGACCAGACCGAGCACGGGGAGCAGTACGGCGATGAGACCCACCGCGACTGAGATCACCGCACAATCACCGTAGGCCTCTGCGGAACTCCCAGATATGGCGTACGGCACGGGGAGCCTTCTCATCGAACATCGGCGCGATCTCCGGGATGCCCACGGCTGAGGCGTGCCGCGTCGCGCGCGCGAACTCGTTTGCGTCCACCTCGATCTGAGATGTCAGCATGTCTTTATGGTAGATCATCCCATGGCCTGGCCGCGGCACATCGCCGTTGATGACGTGTTTCATCTCGTGGAAGATGATCCAGTCGCGTACCTTCCCTATGGCGTCGTCCCGCACGGTGATCACGAAGGTATAGTTGCCGGCGTTGTAGCAACTGCCGTAGATGAGAGCACTGCCCATGTCTGCCCCCAAGACCACGATCTTGTACATTTTCCAGCGTGCACAGTAGGCCTCCACGTAGTCGTCACCGCTGAAATCGCGCGTCAGCCGCAACTTGGCCGCGATGCGCGGGCTCGTGCTCAGCTCGCGCACGATCGCTAACGACAGAGCTGCCCCTTCGCTCATCGCTCACTCCTCCTCCTCGGCGTCATCTCCGGTTTCGCCGTGATCGTTGGACCGCCCCGCCCGCAAGAGCGCGGCCGCCTCCCTGGAACGCTCGAGCAGCGTCAGGACCAGGGCGCGTTCCTCCGGCCCCATCTCGCTAGCCTTGAGCGCCAGCGAACTGACGCCAGGAACGGCCAGCGCACGACGCATCTGGTCGCTGACCTCCGGCGGCTCATCGAGGAACTCATCGTCGTTGGCACCCGTGAAATAGCTGGGCTTGACCCGGAAAAACCTGGCCAGCGCCTCCAGTTTGTCGTAGCCCGGCACCTCGATGCCGCCCTGCTTGAGCAGGCCGAGCCAGGGGATAGTCACCTGCCCACCGGTTCCCTCCGAGATCTCGCGCAGCGTGTAGCGTTTTCCCCGCGGAGACACGCGCGTAGCGAGCAGATCGCTGAACCGCTGCGCAATGCGTTGGGCCGTCGCCTGACCTGGCGCGGCGTCATGTACCATCGCTCCTCCTTGACGCGTCCTGTATCCTGGGGTAATCTATAGCAGAAAAACTTATAGTAGACTATAAAGTAAATAGCCGACTATAAGTTGTGCCACCGCTGTCGATAGCGGTCGTATCTCTAGCGTAGCACGATCCAGCTTTCGGCCCTATACCCACATTGGGGCTGCACCATCGGGACCACAAATCGGTCCCCTACCAGGCGGCTGGAAGAGAAGGGAAGAGTAGGCCAACACATGATCAGGATCAACGCCGCCGCCCGCCGGGCGGGAGAAAGGGGGCGCTGGAGGGGATACCGGTCCATCCGCCCCGCGGCTGCGGCGCGACCACCGCCCGATCCCGCCATGACCGGAATCACGCGTTTCCGCGTCATGGCGCCCAAGACGCGCCACCGCGGCCCCCACACCCGCGCGTCTTTCGCCCCCCGCCAGGGGAGCGTTGATCGTGCCCCCTTGCCGCACCATACCCACTGACTACCGCACAGACCGAAGGAGAACACTCGCATGGATAAGATCGTCACCACCGTGACCGATGTCGCCAACTCGCTGCTGCCCCTCGGTATCACGCTGGGCATCATCGGGGTCGTCATCGGCCTCATGCTCACCGTCGTCGGGTATCGTCACGGATCGGACGTGATGCGCGGAAGCGTCATCGGCATGATCGTCGTCCTCGCCATCACCGCGCTGGGCAACTGGTTCAAGACGAGGCTTGCGTAAGCGCCCTAACCGTCCGTGTTCGGCGACGGCCCGCTGGAGCGGTCCTCCGACAGGGGGCCGCTCCATCAGGCGCTGTGTCGCTGCCCCGCCTATCCGAAGGAGACTCCGCATGCCCGACCCCTCCATCCAGCGCAACTATCGCAGCCCCCGTGTGTTCAACCGGCGCGCGCGCTACTACGGCCTGACGCTGCCCCAGCTCGGCGCGGTGGCCACCGGCGTGGCGCTGGCGCTGCCGCTGTGGTGGCTGCTCGGGCTGCTGCCCCTCTTCGCCCGCGCCGACCTCACGCTGTTCGCGGTCCACCTGCTGCTGCCGGGCGCGACGGCGGGCGCCCTGGCGGTGCTGCTCTACGCGCTCGCCGACGACCTGCGCGAGCCGGTGCTGCGCCAGTTGCTGTTCTACACCCTGGGGCGCCTCGCCGGCCGCCACCGCTACCACCGCGACCACAAGGAGACACCCACCCATGCGCCTACCGCACCTACCCCTGCTCTCCCGCGCGGCCGCGGCGGGCTCGCCGGGCTCGTCACTCCCCGCCGCGGCCGCCCCTGAGCGCCCCGGAGACCTCGACCTCTCGAACCACGCGACGGACCGCGCCCCGGCCCCGCGCCGCGCGCGCCCCACCCCGGCCCAGCGGCGTGCCGCGACGGAGGCCGAGCGGGCCGGGCGGCTGCTGGGCCTGCCCCGCGGTGAGGGACCGTTCGCCGTCGCGGACGACGGCACACTCATCTTCCCCGACGGGTCGTGCGCCGCGGCGATCTCCGTGGGATTGACGAATTTCTTCAGCCTGGGCGCCGCCGATCAGGAGCGCGCGGCCTACGCCTACAACCAGTTCCTCGCCGGCCTGTCTCCCGGCCAGCCGTTCCAGGTGATCGTCGAGTCCGACCCCCTGCCGCCGGACCGCGTGCTCAAGGAGACCCTGGCGCTGGTGACGACGACGCACCCCGCGCGCCGGCGCATGGCCACCGCCGCGCTGGCCCACCATCACCACCAACTCCGCAACCGCGAGGTGCCGGCCGTGTCCGCCTACGCGCTGATCGGCCCCGCGCCCGAGGCGGCGGTGGGCCTCGCCGCCGGGCTGGAGGGCGTGGCGCGCGCCGCTGGCGTGGGCCGGCGCACCCGCGAGCCCGACCGCGCGGGCCTCCAGAACGCCGTCGACGACGCGACGACCCACCTGGCCGCGCTGGAACTGGCCGCGACGCGGCTGCGGCGCGACGAGACGCTGGCGCTGCTGTGGCGGTGCGTCAACCCCGGCCGGCCCCAGCCCCGCGCCCTGGCCGATGTCCCGGCCGTGGGCCTGGCGTTGGCCGTGGCGCTGGCCCCCGACGAGTGGGCCGCGGGCTATGATACGGTGCGCACCGCGTCGGGCGGATCAAGGGGGACGACGACGTACGCACGCTCGTTCTATCTGCTCAACGCACCGGCGCGCACTAGCCCGGCCAGCTGGCTGGGCGACATCATCGCGCTGGGCTGCCGCTTCCGCCTCTCCCTCCACTACGAGGGCACGGATCGCTTCCGTCAGCGGTCGCGCCTGCTCAAGCGGCGCAAGCGCACGGCCAGCCGGCTGGCCACCACCAAGGGGCCAGTCTTCAACCTCGACGATGGGGCGATCCTGCGTGAGGCGGAGGAGCAGGCCGAGGCGCTGGACGACCCGGAGGTGGGCCTGGTGCGGCTGACTGCGGTGGTCACGCTGCTGGCCGAGAGCCCGGAGGCGCTGGACGTCATCAGCCGCCGCGCCGAGCGCGCCCTGCGGATGCGCTGGGGCGACACGGGCCTGGGGCGCGGCCCGGGGTTGCAGGGCGCGCTGTGGCGGGCCAGCCTGCCCCTCAACCGCAACGCGGCGCGGCGGCGATCCCGCCTGGTGCGCGGCGAGACGGCCGGCAACGGGTTCGCCTTCATCAGTCACAACCCCGGCATGGACGCCGGCGTGCCCGTGGGCTACGCCGCGCGCGGCGGGGGCCTGACCCGCCTCGACCTGTTCTCGCCCACGCTGGCCAACGGGGTGGTACCGGTGCTGGGCAAGGTCCACAGCGGCAAGACCTACTTCGCGCAGATCATCGCCGAGTGGGAGCTGTTCCAGGGCGGGCGCGTGGCGGTGATCGACCAGGGGCCGGGCTTCCGCACGCTGTGCGACGCGGCCGACGGCACCTACGTGGCGCCGTCCAAGGCGCCCCCGGCCGCGGGGGAGACGGTGGGGACCATCAACATCTGGGACTACCGCAGCCCCGAGGAGCGCGGCGGCAAGCTGAGCTTCCTCAAGGCGGCCCACGAGATCATGTTGAGCCGGCCGGGCGAGCGCCTGGGCGACCGCGAGAAGGGGCTGCTGGACGTGGCCATCCGCCACGTCTATGCGCGCCACCCCGCGGACCACCCCGACGGGCCGATCCCGCTGGAGCGCGAGCTGGTGGCCCTGCTCGAGGCGCAGGCCGGCGACCCAACGCGGCCGGAGACGGAGCGCGAGCTGCTGGCGACGATGGCCGCGACGCTGGGCCAGTACGTGGGGGAGGGCGAGCACGCGCACCTGATCGACCGCGTGACCACGGTGGACGTCGACGCGGCGCTGCTGGCCTTCAACCTTGGCAAAGTCAGTTCCACCCTGTACGCGCTGCTGATGCTGACCATCGTGGACGTGGTGACGCGCCGCGCCGAGCAGACCTGGGCCGCGACCAGCGGGACCGGGCGGGAGCTGCTGGTGATCGACGAGGGCTGGTGGGTGACGCGCTACAGCACCGCCGGCGAGTGGCTGGACCAGCTGGCGCGGCGCGCACGTCATATCGGGCTGGCGCTGCTGTTCCTGACGCAGCAACTCAGCGACCTGACCGACAACGAGATCGCGCGCGGCATCTTCAACGCGTCGTCGGTCAAATGCCTGTTCCAGCAGGTCGATATCCGCACCAGCGGCGGCAAGAGCGTGGTGGAGTGGCTGG
>JAABUX010001577.1_pt1 | contig 34070 bp, 32 predicted proteins | sample 5561851 | NCBI WGS metagenome assembly JAABUX01 (sample SAMN10711883, study PRJNA513361) | rock metagenome | isolation source: Antarctica rocks | place: Antarctica: Victoria Land, Richard Nunatak red sandstone | collected 2016-01-03
GGCTCCGGCCGCGGCCCCGCAAGCTCCCGCCAAGGTGATGCCGATGATGCAGGCTCCCGCCAAGGCGGCCCCGATGGCGATGGCCCCGGCTCCGGCCGCGGCCCCGCAAGCTCCCGCCAAGGTGATGCCGATGATGCAGGCTCCCGCCAAGATGGCCCCGGCTCCGGCCGGCGCCCCCCAGATGCCGTCCAAGACGTTGCCGGCCCCGCAAAGGTGAACTACGCTCCGGGTCCCGACTCATGTCATCCTCGGTCGCCAACGCGACCGGGGATTTTTTTGTCGACATCGCTTGATGGCCTCTTGGCCGCGAACCTCGACCAAAACGCCGGTCGCGCCGCCGGAAATTGACGCCTGATTGGCCTTCGCCGAAGAGGACCCAGGGGATTTGGGCTGGGGAGTTCCCTGGCAGGCTCTCCGTAATCTTGTTAGACTTCTCGGCGGGGAATGACGGCATCTGGGAAGGTGTCGCTTCCGTAGACCGTGAGTGACGGTCTTGCGAGATTCTGAATCCTATCGAGTCGGTTTTTTCCGAATCTCGCGCCCAACTCCTGGAGGCGTGAGGCGAGGGATGATGTTGGCTGCGGACCCCCTCCGTTGGTCCGCCTTGCCCGATCCGGCGTGGGACGATCCCCCGATGAGTTTGCACGGCCAGTGACCGGAACGCCAAGCGGAATGGTCCGCGTTGTCGTTTCGAAGAGGAGTTGAGCTTCGCCATGATGATCTATGTCGGGAACCTGGAATACGGTGTGACTTCCGAGGAGTTGCGAGCTTTGTTCGAGCCGTTCGGCACCGTGGCCATGGCGGAAGTCCAAGTCAAGGCGCGAACCGGCCACTCTCGGGGTTTCGGGATGGTCGACATGACCCGCCCCAACGAAGCCGACGCCGCCATCACCGCGCTCAATGGCAAAGACTTCAAAGAGCGGCCGCTCACCGTCAATGAGTCGCGGCCCCGCCGGACCGTTCGCGATCTGTACGCGGGCGGGGGCTGGTTTGGCGGCGGGCATGGCGGCTGATCGCTCGGAGGTTGCCGACCCACCTTGGTTAATCGTCGATCTCGTGCAGCAAAATCTCCGCAATCACCTCTGGGTTCCGCCTTGCTCGTTGGGCAAGGCGGACTTTTTCGTTGACACTTGTTCGATCTTTCTTCGTCGAGTCCAGCCGGTTCGAATCCGCCGCAAGATCACTTTCCCGGTCGCGCAACTTATTTTATGATGAGGACTTGGATAACGCGAAAATCGTTTCGCACCGTCGCCGTCTTCATCAGCGCGCGGTTTATTTTCCGACCTCGTCCTCCGAGGGTCGGCCCCGTCGCGGTTGCCGAGTGAGCCATGACCAAGACCGATCGTGAACGCAGCCTGGCGGTTTTCGTCGACCTCGAAAACCTCGCCATGGGGTTCCAGAATCAGAGGAAGACCAAGTTCGACATCCAGAAAGTCCTGGAGCGCCTGGTCGAAAAAGGGAAGCTGATCGTCAAGAAGGCGTACGCCGACTGGAGCCGCTACCAGGCTTACACCGCGCCATTTCACGAGGCCGCGATCGAGTTGATCGAGATCCCGAGGCGAAGCCAGACCGGGAAGAACTCGGCGGACATTCGACTGGTCGTCGACGCGATGGACTTGGCCTGGAGCAAGCCGCACGTCGACACCTTCGTGATCGTTTCGGGCGACTCGGACTTTTCTCCGCTCGTTTCCAAGCTCAAGGAAAACGGGAAGCACGTCATCGGCCTGGGGATGAAGGGGTCGACCTCCGAACTCCTCCGCGACAACTGCGACGAGTTCATCTATTATGAAGACCTCGAGCGCCAGGAACAGGACGAGCAGCAGCTCGCTACGAACCTGTACGCCGACATGCCCGACCGCAAGCGCGAGGTCTACACCTTGCTGGTCGAGGCGTGCAATGCCCTGAGGCGCGAGAATCACGAGATCCTCTACGCTTCGATGATCAAGGACACGATGAAGCGAAAGAAGCCCTCGTTCGACGAGAGTTATTACGGCTACCGGAGCTTCACCCACCTCCTCGAAGAAGCCGACAACGTCGGGACCGTCGACATCGAGCGGAACCCGAAGAGCGGGACCTACGTCGTGACCCGGTTCGGCGAGCGTGAGTCCCCGAAAGTCCCCAAGACCGACGGCGCCCCGGACCGGGCCGTCACCCACCCCGTCGGGCGGCGGTCGTCAACGACCTGACGGTCGAGGCGCGACGGCCTCCCACAGGATTTGGGCGACCACGACGTAAGCGTTCTCCCAGGCGCCTTCGCGGAAGAAGCGGGTCGGTTGGTCGGGGGAACCGACGAACGGGCGGAGATTCCAGCCCATCTGGATTCCGACGAACGCATAAAGGAATATCCAGACGCGGAGCAGCCAGCGATGCCTCGGGTCGCGGGCGATCAGAGGCCCATACCCTCGGCGGAGGATGCCTTGGGCCCCCGCGCTGGCGACGGCGAACATGGTGGTGTTGAATAGGATCGCCAGCCGATAGTTGCCCGACGAGGCGTACCAGAACGCCGTGATCGGGGCCAAAGAGACCAGGATGATTGTCAAGCCCGCCTGAGACGCCACCACCGCCCGCCAGGCCGCGGCGAAGTCGGCCCGAAGCCCGAGCAAGGTGTTGAGCACGAAGTAGCTCGGTAGGCTCAACACCAAGGTGGCCAGGAGCAGGAGCGGGACCTTGATCGCCGAATAAGCCACCTGACCCACCCGCCCGCCGAACAACCCCATCACTCCGCCATAGATCAACCCGCACCCCAGGACGATCGCCCACGACCCCGCCGAAGGGTGCCCCTTGAGGATCGCCTCAACCTGTTTGCGGATCGAGGTCATGAAAACAGGCTCGCGAACGCTTGGTAAACCGCCTGGAAGAAGTTCGATTCACGCCCCCGGAACCAGGCGAACGGGACCTTGGGATTCCCCACGAATGGGCGAAGGACCCACCCCATCTGGGCCCCGACCACGCCGAACAAGATCACCCAGATCTGAAACACGGTCTTGACGTGGCCGTGCAACACTTGATCCTCGACCGGGTCGAGCGCTCCCAGCTCTTTCGGCTCGGGTATTGGCTCGTCGGAAATCGGTTCTCCGAGGTTTGGCTCATCGGAGATGACCAGTTCGCTCGGTGAGGGCAGGGGGGTGGCCGTCGCGATCTCGGCGTCGATCTCCCCCTTGGGCAACGGTTTGCGGTCGGATGGCAACCCCAAACGCTGCAAGGTTTGCAGGAGGAACAAGCAACCCAGCGTGCCCGAACTCGCGAACACCGCGACGTTGACAAGGAGCATGAACGCATAAGACGAGGTGCTGAGCGAGAAGAACGCCACGATCGGGCCGAGCGAGGCCAGGACCGCGAGCATGATCCCCAGCGCCGCGACCAGCAACCGGAGGGTCACATCCACCGTCAACCTCGAACCCACCAGCGCATTGAAGACATAAAGCGATGGCAACGTCACGACCAAAGTCAGAGCGAACAACGCAGGGACTTTGAGCGTCGAGGCGAGTACCTGGACGACCGACGGCGCATCCGGCCGGAACAGCGCGAAGAATCCCATCGAGGCGCCATAGGCCATCGCCAGGATCACCAGGACGACGGTCAGGCTCCCCACCGAGACGTCGATCTCTCCTCGGCTGAGCATCGAGGGGCGCGTCGCTTCCCCCCGCAAGATCCGGTCGAGATTCCTCCATCCACCTCCCATCATGATCCCCTTCGAACGATGGTATGGGACGATGCAAAGGGGCGATCATCCACTCATCCGACGAAGGAGGTCAAGCCTCAGTGATTATTTGCGACGTTGCGGATTGCGTCAAGGTTTGCAGCTCGACCGGGGCGTCGGATTCGACCAGGCCGTCTCGGATTCGGATCACTCGCTTGCAACGCGCGGCCACCTCGGGCTCGTGGGTGACGATGACGATCGTTTGCCCTTGGTCGTGGAGGTCGGCAAACAGGTCCAAGATTTCGGAGCCGGTCCGGGTGTCGAGGTTGCCGGTCGGCTCGTCGGCCAGGAGCAGGGCGGGGCCTTGGACCAAGGCTCGGGCGATCGCGACCCGCTGCCGCTGGCCGCCCGACATCTGGTTGGGCCGGTGCTCCATCCGGTCGGCCAGCCCCACCCTCCGGAGCGCCTCGGCGGCTCGACCGCGTCGGTCGGGGCCTCCCGAGTAGGTCAAAGGAAGCTCGACGTTCTGGAGCGCCGTCTGCCGGGCGAGCAGCTCGAAGGTCTGGAACACGAAGCCGATCCGACGCCCCCTGATCCGGGCCAACTCGGATTGTGACAGTTTGGCGACCTCCTGGCCGTCGAGCCAGAACTGGCCGGCGGTCGGGACGTCGAGGAGGCCGAGCAAATTCATCAACGTCGACTTGCCCGAACCCGACGGCCCCATGATCGCCACCCACTCGTTGGGGTTGATAGTAAGGTCGACCCCGCGCAAGGCGCGGACGGTCTCCTGGCCCATCGGGTATTCCTTCGTGACCTGTTCCAGGCGAATGATCGGCTCGATCGGCATGATCGGTCTCCTTTGGCTCCCAAAAGCGGGGGTCGTGGCGGAAGACGACCGGTTCTTCGTCAATTGCATCAGGAATCGCGCGATCTCGACCGAAAATCTTTGATGGACCGAGCATGAAAGCGGTTGGGGTTGCCCGAGGTGGCCGGGTCGATACAATCCGCTCCGCTTGATGTTGGCCTGCTCGAAGGAGGATGACGGGTGGATCGTCGAAGCTGGATCAAGGTCGCCCTCGGCTCGGTCGTGGCCCCCGCGTCGCTCTACGAAGCCTGGCAGTTCCGCGACGAATGGTTCGAGAAGCGGTTCGTCGTCGTCGTCGCCGGGCAAATCTACCGGGGAGCCTGGCAACGGCCGACCCCGCTCAAGCGGATCTTGGCCCGGGAGCGGATCAAGACGGTCGTTACCTTGACGGCGATCAACCGCGACGACCCCAAGTATGTCGACCAAGCCAGGGTCCTCGAACCATTAAAGGTCGACTGGCGGTTCGTCCCGATCCACGGGTCCTATGCCACCGTCGAGCAGATGGCCCAAGCCGCCGACCTGCTCGCCGACCCCCGCTTGCAGCCGATCTTCTATCATTGCGTCGCGGGGCACCATCGGTCGAGCCAGGCCCAGGCCGCTTACCGAATCCAGCACGACGGCTGGTCCGCCGACCGGGCCTGGGCCGAGGTCGCCGCGCTCCCCTGGGCCAAGCCCAAGACCGACCTCGACGACCACCGCTTGATCGATAAGTTCGCCTCGGCCCACGCCCCTTCGACTCTTTCCGCGAAAGGGCGGGCCTGATGCCGCGTCTTCCAGCCTGGTCGCCCCGCGCCCGACGTCGAGCCTGGGTGTGGCTGATCATCGGGGTTGTCGGCGGGTCGATCGGCTGGAAGCTCGGCCTGTCCGACAACTTCGCAACGGTTCGCCCCGGCGATCTTTATCGGTCGGGCCAGATGGGGGCAAGGGGGCTCTCGGCGACGATCGACCGCCACCGGATCAAGACCGTCCTGAACCTGAGGGGGTCGCACCCCGAGCTTCCTTGGTACCGCGCCGAGCGGTCGGCAACCCTCGAAGCGGGGGCGACCCAGGTCGACATTCCGCTGTCGTCATGCGAGTGGATGTCGAGGGCGCAGGCCCGAGCCTTGCTCGAAGTCCTCGACTCGGCCAAGCGCCCGCTCCTGATCCACTGCTTCCACGGATCGGAGCGGACCGCCCTGGCGTCGTCGTTCGCCGAGTTGCTCCGGCCCGGCTCGACCTTGGCCGACGCCGAGGCCCAGTTCTCGGCCCGATACCTCTACTTCGGGATCGGCGACGGCGTGGTCACCCATCATCAACTGGTCGCTTACGAGTCGTGGCTGGCCGACAACCACCTCCAGCACACCCCCGATCATCTCCGCCGATGGGTCCAGACCGGATACGTCCCCGGCCACCCCAGCCGAGAAGACTGGAAATCCGACCCTGACCCTGTCATGGTCACCACCAAGCCGTCCCCTCAGGTCGCCGAGCGCCGCTGACTCGACCTTGCGGCCCGGCGTTCGATGGTTGACCCTTTCGCTACGATTGCTCCGAACAAGGGAACTCCCTCGGCGACGCATCGGCCTCCATCACCGACCCCGTTGGATCCGGTGATCGTGCTCGTCCCGATGCCTCGACAGATCAACCTCGCGGAGCATCAAAGTGAGCGAACAACCCGGTTCGGGAAGCGGCGCGAGCGAAGATCCTTCACAACAAGCCCAGTGGGATGTCATCGCGGCTGATTACGAAGTTCTGGCCGAGCCGTTCACCCGGCAATATGCGGAGGCCGCCCTTTCGCTCGCCGGTGGGGTGCGAACGGGCGAAAAAGTCCTCGATGTGGCGGCCGGCACTGGGTCTTTAACGCTCCCGGCGGCGCGTGCCGGGGCGCACGTTCTCGGCATCGACTCCTCCCCCGGCATGGTCGCGCGATTGTCGAGCCGGCTGGCGGAGGAGGGCTTCGATGGCTCCGAGGCCCGGGTGATGGACGGCCAGACGCTCAACCTCGCCGCCGCGAGCTTCGACGCCGCCTTCTCGATCTTCGGCGCCGTCCTGTTCCCCGACTGGCGGCGCGGCCTGGCCGAGTTGGCGCGGGTTGTTCGACCGGGCGGTCGGGGGTGCGTTGCGGTCTGGGCGCGGGCGGAAGGTGGCGGAGTCTTTCCTGTCTTCCACGAGACTTATCGTCGGGTGTTCCCGGACGCCGCACCCCCGCTGACTCCGCCCGGGATGGCGCGACTGATGGACGTGGATGTGCTCAACGCCGAGATGGCGGCGGCGGGTTTCCGGGATGTCGTCGTGCATACCGTCGGTGGCGCCTATCAGGCGTCGTCGGCCGCGTGGATGGTTGAGAACACGGACCGGATGTTTCGATTCATCCCGCTCTACAGCGCGCTCGACGAACCCGATCGAACTCGGCTCACCGAGGCGCTCCGGGTCGCCTGGGAGCGCCACGAAAGGCCCGAAGGAGTGCGGTTGCCGTCCAACGCCCACGTCGCGATCGGGCGACGATGAGCGTCGCATTATCCCACCATCCGGTTTCCCGAGAATGATGAGGAAAAGCGGTCCGGGTTGGTTTACCCTGGAAAGGGAAAGACCGTTCGACCCTTCGAGCGGTCGCCTCCACCAAGCGGAGTCTCCTCCGTGAAACGGCCTCCAACGCGCTCCTTCGTCGTCGCTTCAATGCTCGCCGTCGGGGCGTTGGCGGCGAGCATCCTGACCGTTGCGCCGTCATGGCGCGCGTCCAAGTCTTGGGTTCGATCCTTCGGCCCGAGTCCGGCGATCGCTTCGATGACTGGTGGGGAGGTGGATACCATCGCCGATCTCGACGATTCCGACGTGCCGCTCCTTGATGACGTGCTCGCCGACAAGAACCCGAGGTTCGACCCGACACTGGTGGATCGCCGACCGTTCGGGTCGTGGCGGGTCAACACCAGCGGCGCCGTGGTCCGGGTCGATGCCCCGAAGCCGCTCGGTGGCGACGGCGGCGACCGCCCCCTGGTGGCGAACTACGCGGCGGCGATGGCCCAAGGCGGCCCCGGGATGCTTGCGTCGATCAACCTGATCGACGGCAAGGCCAAGCAGTTCGACGACGGACTTTATGCCGCGATCGACCGGGCCTACTACTCGGGCGACCCGGGCCTCGGCTCGGGCATCGAAGGCCACTTGGCGTTGATCGGGCGGATGCTCGCGGTGGTGGCGCCCGGGTCGGCGGCCTCGGACTTCCTGGCGGCCGGCTTGAGCCTCGACGCCCGTCACCTCTTGGCGATCGCTCTCAGTCCCAACGCACGCAGGATGGCCGACCGGTTCCGGGCCGACGAGATCCGCTCCAAGCCGATCGGCTTCTACACCTGGGATGCCACGCTGGGCGACTGCTTCCGCGTCCTCCGGTTTTTCAGCCGACCGATCACCGAACCGCCGACGGTCAACGACCTGGCCAAGGTCCTCCGCGACGATCCCGACCTCCTGGCCCGATACCGCAAGGCAACCTCGTTCTATGCCGGCCTGACCAACCCGCTGGAAGGCTTGTCGCTGGCCGAGTTCGCCGTCGATTCCCCGCCACCGATGAACCCCGCAACGGAGGTGTCGTTGTTCCCGGCGTCGACGTCGCGCGAGGTCGAGCTGTTTCGCCGACTGTTCCCCAAAGGTCCGCCCCCCAACGCCCAGTTGATGAAGGCTTTGGTCGTCGCCATCCGCTCGGGGCGGGTCGACCTCGCCCCCGACTCGAAAAGCGGCTGGTACGAACACCAAGCGTTCGCGCTCGAAACGATGCTCTTGCCCGAGCGAGGCGAGGCGGCCGACCACATCCTCCTCACGAAAGCCTATAAAGAGCGGGCGCTGGCGGCCTTCGAAGCCCTCCTGGCCAAGCGTCGCGAGACCCACGCCCGGCAACTGCAAATCTTCGCCCCGACCATGATGGTCCGAAGGCTCCCCCCTCCGACCCCGCCGATCAAGCCTCGGTTCCGGGTCGAGCCGAACCCGAGCTATTACCTCCGGACCGCCCGTTCTTACGACTTCGTCGCCCACCTCCTCGAAGCGACCTTCGGCGCGGAGGCGCTGGGGTCGATCCACGGCCTGCGTCAGTCCGGCCCCCGGCCCGACCCCTTGGGCGTGGAGCTGCGCTCGATGCGCGACCTGTTCCTGGGCTTCTACCTCCTGTCGAGCGAAGACCTCGGCCACCGCCCAGCCTTGTCCGCCACCGAGACCGCCCGTCGAGGACCCGCCGAAGCCGCCGCAACCGCCTGGCTCGACCGGATCGCCGCCGACCCGACCGCCGACCCCGACCTTAGCGCCGATACCCGGGTCGCCGTCCCGATCGGGTTCGACCCGAAAACCAGGAAGGTCCGCCTCTGGGCCACGATCGGCGTGTCGCTCGTCCCCCTGGAGGCTCGATATGTCCGACCGCCCCAGATCCGCCCCCTCGACGGCGGCGACTGGCGGAAGGTCCAGCCGTCTGAACTGGAAACGGCGCACCAATTCATCGCCGTCGATGAGTTTGCCGAGATCGAGCTCGACGGCGGTCGCGTCCTCAACCGCGACGAACTCCGGGCGATCTGCGACACCCACAAGACCAGGGACGCTATTCGCCAGGCGCTCGGGGCGATCCGCTGATCCCAATTCGATTGAGCCACGGATGGTACACGGATCGGAGGCAGAATTCCCTTCTGGTACGCATTCCAGAAATCTTCAAAGCATTTCAAATTGCAGATCGCAAATCGCAAACGATTAAATCGTATTGCTTTGCGATCTGCAATTTGAAATATACAATGAATTTCCGGGATTGGTACGATCCGTGTTCCATCCGTGGCTAAAAAATGATCTGCTTCGCCCGTCACGGGAGACCCACGACATGGACGTTGCCACGCCCGAAAGTGACGAGATCACGGTCCGGGTCCGCTATGCCGAGACCGACCGGATGGGCCTGCTCCACCACTCCAACTACTTCGTGTATTTTGAGATGGGGCGAACCGAGATGCTCCGGAAGCGGGGGATGACCTACCGCGACATGGAGGACGCCGGGCATCTCCTGGTGATCGTCGACCTCGGGTGCAAGTACAAGCGGCCTGCTTACTATGATGACGTCTTGACGCTCAGGACGACGGTCGAGCGGGTCACCCACGTCAAGATCGTCCACAAGTACGAGCTGTTCCGAGACGGGGTGCTCCTCGCCGAGGGGCATTCCACCCTGGCCTGCGTCGACCGCGAAGGGCGACCGCAGGCTCTGCCCGAGACGCTGGCCTGACGCGACCCATCGAGGCGGGTTCAAGCCCCTTCGACGGCCTTGCCGAAGAAGGTCTCGGCCTCGGACACGACGCGGGTGAGGATGGCCTCGGCCTCGGCGTCGGGGATTTCCAGGAGGTCGCGTGCGAAGTCGAGCTTGCGGTGTTCGGCCTCGGTGACGACCCGGTCGGCGACGGCGCGGCGGACCATCATCGCGAACTCGTCGCGGATGCACTGCTTGACCCAGGCGGGGTCGAAGTCCATCGCCTTTGACTCGGCGAGGGCGTCCGCCCACTCGGGCCGCGAGCCGGGCAGCCGTTCGAGGATTCGCTTGACCTTCTTGGCCCACTGGCCCCGGTCATATTCGCCCGACTCGAACTGATCCTCGGGCGCGATCGGCAGGTCGTCGGCGTCGACGCCCAGGTGGATCGCCTCGATCTGGCGGGCGGTATATTTTGGGGCCTTGTCGCCGGTCAAGACTCGGGTCAACGCATCAAAGAATCCCATCGGGTCTCCCTTCGGCGGATCGGCTTCAAACCAGGTCGAAACAGGTTCGATGGACAAAATCTCAAGGTTTCGAATTCGAAGCGGTGGCCGGTATCGTGGGATAAAAGTCGTACACCACCCGGGCGACGTCGGCGCACAGGCGGTTCCCGGAGTTGTCGGTCACCCATCGCTGGTCTTTGTTCTCTTCGGTCAGCACGCAAACCGCGACCGGACCCCCCGGGGTCTCGATGATCCCCGCCGCCGTCTTCGACGCGTCGACGCTCCCGGTCTTGAACGCGACCTTGGTCCCCGGCGGGAGGAACCGGGGGAACTTATCATGGTCGTCGCAGGCTTCCAGGTGCTTCCGCATCTCGGCGCACGCTTCGGGGCCGACCAGTTCCCCTTTCTGGAGGGCTTCGCAAAGCCGGACCATCTCCGAAGCCGTGGTGCTGCCGATCCCGAACCGCTTGCTCCGTTCGACGTCGATGGACGTGTCGCGGCGGAACACCTTGGAGTGGGCCTTGGTGTTGGGATAACCCATCTTCTCCATCGTCTCGGCCGTCGACCCGATCCCGATCCGGTCGAGCACCAGGTTCGTCGCGGTGTTGTCGGAATAGACGATCATCAGGTGGACGGCGTCTCGGAGCGGGAAGGTCGCCCCGTCGGAGAAGTGGTGGGTCAGGATGCCCGATCCGGGGACCTTGTCGGCCTTGGTCAAGGTGACGGGCGCATCGAGGTCGACCCGCTTCTCGGACGCCTGACGGTAGGCTTCGACCATGATCGGGAACTTGATCAGGCTGGCCGTCGTCATCGGCTCGTCGGCGTGGTAGGAGAACGACTCGCCGGTCTTGAGATTCTTGACCGCGACGGCCACCTTCCCCTGGTGCGCCTCGATCAGCGGCATCAACCGCGATTCCAGGCCATCCGCCGCCTCGACCTGAACTCCGCCCAGCAAGCCAACCAGGATCAAACCGATCGCAACCCTCGACAACGTCATCATGCACCGTCCCTAATCGATCAGGCCCCGGCAAATCAACTCGCGGCGACGCGATGGGAAGATTGTCGCAAGTCGGCGTCGCGGCTCCAAACGAATTTTCCCCTGGACCGGACGGGAACCCTCGCCCATGGACCTGATCCTCGCCAGCACGTCGCGCTATCGAAAAGCCCTGGTCGAGCGGCTCGGCGTCCCGTTTCGCTGCGTCGACCCGATGCTCGATGAATCCGCCTTGAAATCGAAGATGGGCCAGACCTCCCCCCGGGCCCTGGCCGAGGCCCTGGCGATGGCCAAGGCGGGTGCGGGGGCGGCCCGGTTCCCCGAGTCGGCGGTGATCGGCGGCGACCAGGTGGTCGCCTTCAACGGCCAGATCCTCGGCAAGCCGGGCACCGACGAGCGGGCCATCGCCCAGTTGCAGTCGATGAGCGGCCGGTCGCACGAGTTGATCACGGCGACCGTCGTGATCGCCCCAGGCCGGACGTTCCCGATCACCGACGTGGCGACCCTCCGCCTCCGCCCGCTATCCCTCGAATCCATCAGGCGCTACGTCGAGGCCGACCACCCGTCCGACTGCGCCGGGAGCTACAAGCTGGAGGCCCGAGGGATCGCCCTGTTCGACCGGATCGAGGCCGAGGACCACTCGGCGATCACCGGAATCCCCCTGATCGCCCTGACCTCGATCCTGATCGAACTAGGATTCGAGATCCCTTGAAGCAAATCATTTGAGCCACGGATGGAACACGGATCAGAAAGGGAGTTTTCACTCTGATCCGTGTTCCATCCGTGGCTCAATTTGATTCCACCTCGTCACTCGCTCGAAGACGAGCGGATCGACCGACCTTTGGTCAGGTTGGACGGGATTCCGTCGGGGTAGTTGGTTTCGATCGCCTTCTTGATCGCTTCGAGCCGGGTTTCGGGCAACGGGTGGGTCAGGAGGAACTCGGGCTGGTTTCCGCCTCCGCTGGCCTCCTTGAGGATCTTCATGACTTCGAGCATTTGGGTCGGGTCGTAGCCCGCCTGGGCCATGTACTTGAGGCCGATGTCGTCGGCCTGCGACTCGTCCCCCCGGCTGAAGCGGAGCGTGAGCATCTGGTTAGCCATCGCGGCGGCCATCTGGACTTTCCGGCCGCGATCTTCCTCGCCGCTGGCGCCGACCCCGACGGCGACTGTGAGCAACTGCCCGAGCTGGCCCTTGGCCATCTGCTCCGCCGAGTGTCGCGCGATGACGTGGCCGATCTCGTGGCCGAGGACCCCGGCAAGCTCCGCTTCGTTGGTCAACCGGCCGAAAAGCGCTTTGGTGATGAAGACCTGGCCGCCGGGGAGGGCGAAGGCGTTGATCGTCTTGGGGTCCCTGAGGAGGTGGAAATGGAAATTATCGACGTAGGGGCTTCGGTTGGCGTCGCTCTGGTCGACGATTCGACGACCGACCTCGGACACCAGCGCGGCTCGTTCGTCGTCGCGGGGGTCGATGTCGCCGCCCATCTGCTGGGCCATCTGGGGGGCGGCTTGCAAGCCCAGGGCTTTTTCCTGGTCGACGTTCATCCCAATGTGCTGCTTCTTGTGGGTAACGGGGTTCTCCTCGGTCCGGAACATATATATCCCCACGCCGACCAGAGCGATGATTAAGCCGAGCGCCCAGCGGATCAGTTGCCCCATCGCCGGGCCGGCTTGCCCCCGACCCTCCTCGTAATATCCCCCGTCGGACATGGCGGACGCCTCCCCTTGTGCTTGTACCGAGTGACCTGTTGCCCGCTGCCTACCATAAGTGATGGTGGCGTTGATCCTTGCTCGATTGCAACAGCAAACCGGAAGCCAACTGCACAATCGCCTTCGCCCCGACCGGGCAAAGAAAGCAGCCGAGCCGTATGGCGACCGTCGCAGCCCCTTCGAAGACCCAGTTACCTCGACGGGTTGGCCCGATCCTCACCGTCTGGGTTGCCTGCCTGGTCGCGATCCACGCCGCCGATTGGCTGGTGGGGACCCGGTCGGCGACCCTGGTCCGCGCCGTCGAGCAGGGCGAGGCGAAGGTCGAGGCCCAGACCGTCGGCGCCGACCTCAGCTCCGACGCGGCCCGCAAGCTGATCCAACTCCAGCGCGATACCCGACCGTTCTGGACCACGCTCGCCCTCCTGGGCGACTTCGGCGTCGACCCCCTGGCCCTGCTCGTCCGCCCGCTCCTAGTCGCGACCCTCTTTGCCGCCTGGGCCGCCCTCGCCGGCCGGGGCAATGGCTTCGCCCCGGCCCTGAGCGACTCGGCCATCCTCCAGGGCCTCTGGCTCGTCGGCCCTGCGCTCGCCCTGGCCTTGACCCTGTCCGGTTCCTCGGGCGAGGCCGACACCTCGCTCGGCCTCTTCCTCCCCTCCGGACCCCGCTCGGCCTGGGTCTACACCACTCTCCACCAGGCCGACATCTTCGCCCTCTGGGGCTGGCTGGCGATGGCCCGGGCCGGATACTCGCGCCGCCAGGTCCCTTGGGCTCTCGCCTTGGCGACGGTCGTGCCCCTCATCATCACCGAGATCGCCCTCCGAAGCGTCGCGGCGGCAATCCTGGGAGCCGGGATGCGGCTAACGATCATCCCGGAATGACATGAGGGGCGAGGAGTCGTCATCTCTTGCCGAAGGCTTGCTGGAGGGCATTCACAAACTCGTCGCGCCACATCGCCGCGTCATGGCCCGCGATCCGACCGGAAAACTTCACCGGCACGCCCCGACCCTCAAGCCCTTTGGCAAGGCTTGAGGTGCATCGGTAGAAGCTTTCCTCCCAAAGACCCGAGGCCAGGTAGTAACGAGGCTGGCCGTCGTTTCCCAACGGTAGGTTGGGGAACTGGTCGTCGCCCGCGACCGAAAAGCCGAAGATGTGGCCGAACAGGTCGGGGTGCCGGAGGCCCATCTCGACCGCAAATCGCCCGCCGTTCGAGACGCCGAACACGGCGCGATCGTCTCGACTCGGAGAAGCGGCGAACTCCTTCTCCGCCCAGCCCGGAAGCTCCTCGCAGAAGAATCTCTCATGGTCGGCGAACCGTCCTGGGTTGAAGCCGGGGACATACTCCTGGACGCGCAGATCCTTCTCCTGCTCGTAATTCTTGAAGTCCGGCACGCCGCCGACGTAGCCCCCGCTGTGGACCCCGACGACGACAACCGGCGGGATTCGCCCGGCCTCGATCAGCGGTTCGAGGACCCGGGCGAACCAGTCGATGGCCTCGCCATCGGCCGCGTAAACCACCTTGGTTCGACCCCTCGGGTCATGCCCGGGAGGGAGGTACACGGTCGCCCGCCGCCCCTTCGGAAATCTTCGGCTCGGGACATCAACCGTGTTCAATCGCCCCTTCAGCCTAGCGACCTCGACCGCCGCCCGAGGCGCCTTCGGCCCTCGCCAGATGGGCGGGTCGCCCAAAGATTTCGCCGGAGGCCGATCCTTATCCTTGGGCGTCAGCCAGTAGGAAAAGACGGCGCGATCAAGCCCCGGTCTAGCGATGGCCAGGGTCCAAACGTCGGTCCCCGGGAGCCGCTTGAGCGGATGGATTTCTCCATCGAACTCCAGATCCACCCCTTCCGCTTCACCTTGGTGGAAAAACGTCGCGGTATCGCCGTCGGCCCAGACCGGAGATTGTTCTTTGAGATGGCGTTCGATCAACTCCGCCGCGCCGGGTGGGCCTGCGGGGGCCATCATCGAGCCGACGAGGAGTAAAACGCCGACCAGAGTTCGCCGAGGGGCCGAAGCCATGAGTCTTGCTCCCGTGAGGTCTTCCGAGGTCAATCCGCCTCATCATCCGCTTCGAGGGCTTCGTCCTCAACCACGCCGACCGGGAGCAGGTCCAGGCCGAACCGGGGGGCGAACTCGGGGGCGTAGCGGGGCAAGTCGAGGCGGGTCCGGCGGAGGGCGAGGTCTTTGGCCTTGGCCTCGATCATGATGTCGAAGTCGGGCAAGCCCTCGACGACTTTCAGGAAGGTGGCGAACTCGAACGGGTTGACGAAGTCGGCGTGGCCGGTCCAGATCGGCGGGAGGGTCGCCATCTCGGTCTTGCCGGTCTTCCGGTTCTTCTGCTTGACCTCGCGGAACTCGGTCCGGGGGGACGAGTAATGGATCTTGGGGCGGACGCCGGTGGGCCAGCTTGCCAGGAATCGGGCCACGGTCTCGCGGAGGTCGAGCCGCTCGGGGTTCAAGCACCAGTAATGCTGGTGGTCGAAGATCAGAGGAACCCCGGTTTCTTCGTGGATGGACAAGACGTCGGCGGCGCTGAAGCGGAGGTCGTCGTGTTCCAGGACCAGGCGGCGGCGGACCGGCTCGGGCAAGGTCGGGAAGTTGGCCGACCAGCGTCGGCAACTGGCCTGGTGGTCGCCGTAGGTCCCGCCGACGTGGATCACCATCACCGCCTCGGGGCCTTGCTCCATCAGGTCGAGCATCTCGGCCTGCGCGAGCAGGTCGGCCACGCTTTTCTCGGTCAACTTGGGGTCGGCGCTGTTCAAGATTACATACTGCGACGGGTGGAACGACAGGCGAATCCCGTGCTCGCGGGCGGCCTTGCCCAACGCGGCGAGGTCGGCGGCCGACTCGCGGATCTGGCCGTGAAACTGCGGCATGTCCGGGTGGGTGGCATAAGGCGCCAGGTCCGACGAGAGCCGGTACATCCGGATGTCGTTCTTGATCAGGTACTCGAAGATCTCGTGGATGTAGCCGAGCGACACCCGCAAATGAGGCTCACTTTGCCAGCGTCGGCTGTCGTTGCTCTTGAGGTCGGGCTGGCCCAAAACCTTGACCGGGAACCCGAGGCGGATTGGAACGGAAGGAGGAGCAAGGTCGGCTGATGGCATGGTTGGCGGTCGCCCGGGGCTGCGGAGGATCAAGAGTCGATCGGCGCCTGACGGGCCGAAGGGTGCCCTCGTTGTACGACTCGTCCCCCCGGCTTGGCAAGTCGGGTCCAAATCGCCCTTGGGATTCCTATCATTAAGATAGGCAATCTGCAAAATATTGGTTGACAGACGATTCGGGAGATCGGCTTGACGAAAAGTCAAGGGGCATGTTAGATTGATCCAAAGAATCGGTGAGCCTCGCCCCCGTTGCGCCCGTCTTCCTTGATCCGCCCTCACCGCCGTTTTTGGTCCGCCCTCGAGCCCATTCCCGGCTTCGGGATCGTCTTCATCTCATTGGATTGGGAGATCGGCCTGTGTTGAACCCATCATCCCGTCGGCGGCTCTTGTCGTCCGTGCTCGGCGTGTTGAGCTTGCCTTGGGGCGTGGCCTTGGGGCAGCCGCAAGACCCGGCGCCCGCTTCGGGGGAGTTCCCTCCGCCCTCGCCGGTCCCGGCGGTGACGCTCGGGCCAACTCTCAAGACGCACCCGATCCGCCGGACGGACAACGGTTATCAAAACCTCGCCGACAACAAAACCCGGTACAACGAGCGATGGATCGACGCCTCGGTCCTCCCCCGCGACAAGAAGGGGATCTGGGTCCTCGACTTCGCGTTCCGGCCGCTCCGGATCGTCACGATCGAGGATGAAAGAGGCCGCCGAGACATCCACTACCTCTACTACCAGATCATCAACCGGACCGGCGAACCCCGGATGTTCGTCCCCCAGTTCACCCTCGTGACCGACACCGGCAAGCGCTACGAAGACACTGTCTTGCCCAAGGCCGTCAAGCAGATCCGTCTGAGGGAAGACCCGACGATCACCAACCTCTATGGTGCCGTCGACGTCATGGGGATGGTCCCGTTCAGCAAGAGGCAAGGCGTCGAGGACGCCGTCTTCGGAGTCGCGATCTGGGAAGGCGTCGACCCTCACGCCGACAGGCTCAGCGTGTTCGTCCGGGGCCTCTCCGACGGCTACCGGATGGACCCCGGCGCGGTCGCCGGGACCAAGCCCATCACCCGCTACAAGGCCCTCGAAATCGACTTCCTCCGCCGAGGGGACGAGCACAACCTCCACGAGCGCGAGATCACCCTGACCGACCCGCCCTACGACTGGACCTATCGGTAATAAAAAATTGAGCCACGGATGGAACACGGATAAAAAATAGCTTTTCTTATCCGTGTTCCATCCGTGGCTAAAATGAATTTTCAGACTCCCGCGTAGGCCGCCGGGTCTTCGAGGCCGAGCTTGGCGAAGGCCGCCAGCCTCAAGGTGCAGGAGTCGCAGCGACCGCAGGAAAGGCCCTCGGGGCTGGGGTCGTAGCAACTGTGGGTCAAGGCGTAGTCGACGCCCAGCTCCCGGCCTCGGGTGATGATCTGTTCCTTGGTCATTTGGAGGAGCGGGGCATGGACCCGGAATTGGCCGGTCCCCTCGACGCCCGCCTTGGTGGCGAGGTTGGCCAGGGCCTCGAACGCCCGCAAGTATTCGGGGCGGCAGTCGGGGTAGCCCGAGTAATCCACGCAATTGACGCCGACAAAAAGGTCGAACGCCCCCAAAGCCTCGGCCCAGGCCAGGGCGAGGCTCAGCATCACCGTGTTCCGCGCCGGGACATACGTCGACGGGATGCCGTGCGCGATCGCCTCGTCGGCCCGATCCTTGGGAATCTCGCCGTCGCCGACCAGCGAACTCCCGCCGAACGCCCGCAGGTCGACTTCCAACTCCAAATGCCGCGTCGCCCCCAGCGCATTCCCCACCGCCCGGGCCGAGTCGCGCTCGACGGCATGCTTCTGGCCATAGATCACCGTCAAGGCATAGACCGAAAAGCCCATCGCCTTGGCTTCGGCCAAAACCGTCGCCGAGTCGAGCCCGCCGCTCAGCAGGACCACCGCCTTCTTCCGCGAATCCGCCGCGTCGGTCGCCATGACGGCCCCCTTTCGATCCGTGTATGAGTTTGCCGGGTGACGGGCTTGCGGCCTGATGCATAGGACTTGATACAACTCTAGCGATCCCAACGCCGCTTTAGCTCCTCGAAGTCTGCCCGTTGCATCTTGCTTCGGGCAACAAAGTGTGCATGCTCGTTATCGGCCACTTTCAACTCGCGTACGGGCGGGGGCTTCGGGTCGTGAAATGAGAACGTGAAAATGGTTCCAATGTCTTCGCCATGACATGACTGACAACGCCTCCGCAACGGGGTGAGGATCGCCTCGTCGGGTTTCGGCTTTCCCAGCAGGGCCGAGGCGAAGAAATAATCGTTCCCGGCCCTGGGCAAATACGCCGGGTCGCGTTCCTCAACCCGGTGCAGCCCCCCAGCCTCATGGCCCACGAGAAGCGCCTCGCGGCTCAATTCCGCGACATCCAGCTTCGTCCCTAACAACTTCCCGTCGTCCCCTTTGGGGAACGCGCGGACCTGGATCTCATAAGTCAACCGTGTAGGGACCGCGACGCTGTCGGTGTCGATCAGGAGAAGTTGCACGACCAAGGCCACGGCGTCAAGCTTTTCGATAGCGTGAGCACCCTCTTTGCGGAAGCCGTTGAGCCATTCATCCCGATCCCTGGGAAGCGCCGAGGGCTTGAGGAAAATCCTTGTTGCACGCCGGAAGTCGGCGGACGAATCGTGAAACCGCGTGGGCATATATTCGATCTCGATCCAGCCACCATCCGCCTCAAAAAGATTGAAAAGAAGGTGAGCAAGGGCGTAGTTGTCGGGTAGCCCTTCGATCTCGCGCGTCGAGAGAGACAGCTTCTTGATCGAGTGGGCGAGGAGTCCGAGGAGTTCTTCCTTTCGTCCACGTTGGACCTCATCCGGTGGCCGGGTGGCAACGAGGATGTCGTGGGCCGCCCATAGGTCGCTCTGCATCAGCGCCCGAGAGAGCGGAGGGCGAATCGCCTCCTCGCGGAGGGCTTCGGCCAGGGCGAGCTTGAGTCGGGTGAAGTGCGGCTCGGAGAGCACGCGCTGGGGGGTCCGGTGCGAGCCGGAGTGGAGCGGTAATGGATCGAGCGGCTCGATGGCGCGGTCGCCGCTCTCGATGCGCTCAAACGCCGTGGTGCTTACGGGGAGGTCGGGGAATCCCATGACCCGGACTCGCTCCAGGGGGGCTGCCCCGGCGAATTCCTCCGAAAGTCGGAGGCGGACGGTCCGTGTGAACAGGGTGTTGAAGATCCGGTTCCAGGAATCCGCAGGGTCGGGCGAGTAGACGGGCTGCGGGTCATCATTGGGGACTGATCCGGAACGGTAGTCCGGTTGGGTTTGTCCGACGGAATAGGCGGCGGTCAAACAAATCGCGAGCGTTAGAACCGGCATGACGAACCACGCCGGGCGAGTTACCATACTCAAGGCGATACCTCCGAGTAAGCGTTCGCCAGCCCTATCAAGCCTAGATCATTCCAGTCGATGCTTCCACGGGCGGCGGGTGGCAGGGGACAAGCGGAGAGTACCCAACCTCCGCTTTAACCCCTGCCACCCAAACGCTTTATTGGTGGATGCCCAACTGATCGAGCAGGAAGGCGTCGAGGAAGGCGGTTTCCTTCAAGGCATCATACCGGCCCGAGGCCCCGCCGTGACCAGCGTCCATGTTGACCTTGAGGAGGAGGGGGTTCTTGTCGGTGCGGACGGCTCGCATCTTGGCGACGTACTTGGCCGGTTCCCAGAAGGGGACCTGGCTGTCGTTGAGCGAGGTCCGGACGAGCATGGTGGGGTAGGCGGTCGAGGCGATGTTGTCGTAGGGAGAATACGACTTCATGTATTCGTACTCGGCCTTGATGTTGGGGTTGCCCCACTCCAGATATTCCTGGACGGTCAGGGGCAAGCTCGGGTCGGACATGGTGCTGAGGACGTCGACGAAGGGGACTTCGAGGATGGCCACCTTGCACAGGTCGGGGCGGAGGTTGCACACGGCTCCGATCAGGAGGCCGCCGGCGCTCCCGCCTCGGATCGCCAGGCGGTCGGATCGGGTGTAGCTCTTCGACGCGAGGTAGTCGGCGCAGGCGATGAAGTCGGTGAAGGTGGTCCGCTTCTTCATCATCTTGCCGTCGTCGTGCCACCCTTTGCCGAGGTCGCCGCCGCCCCGGATCTGGGCGATCGCGAAGATCATCCCCCGGTCGAGCAGGCTGAGGTTCGGCGAGCTAAACGTGATGGGGGTCGGGGCTCCGTAAGACCCATAGCCGTAGAGCAGCATCGGGGCCGAGCCGTCGCGCTTGGTCGTCTTCTTGCTCACCAGGGCGATCGGGATCGGCGTGCCGTCGGGCGTGGGGGCGAAGATCCGCTCGGAAATGTAATCCTCGGGGTTGTAGCCGCCCAGGACCTCGGTGCGCTTCAGGAGCGTCACCTTCCGGGTGCTCATGTCGTAGTCGTACACCGAGCTTGGCGTGACCATCGACTGGTAGCGGTATCGGAAAATGGATGTGTCATATTCGGGGTTGGCGGCTCCGAAGACCGAGTAAGCGGGCTCGGGGAAGGGGATTCGCCGCGTTTCCTTCGAGGCGAAGTCGAGGACTTCGAGGAACGGCAAACCCGAATCCACCCCCGAGAGGACGCCGTAATCCTTGAACAAGGCGATGTTTTGCAAGAACGTCTTGGGCCGGGCGGGGACCAACTCTTTCCAGTTGGCGGGACTTGGAGTGTCGGCGGGGGCGGTGACGAGGCGGAACTCGCGGTTGCCTTCCCCCTTGTTGGTGAGGATGTAGAACGTCCCGTCGCGATGCTCGACGGAGTATTCGTGCCCTTCTTCGCGGGGGACGATCACCTTGGGGGCGGCTTCGGGGCGGTCGGCGGGGATCAGGCTTTGCTCGTCGGTGTTCGAACTCGACGAGTTCAGGAAGAGGTACTTTCGGTCCTTCGAGCGGCGGACGGAAACGCGGAACAGTTCGTCCTTCTCCTCGAAGACGATCGGGTCGGCCTTGGGGTCGGAGCCGATGGCGTGGCGGTAGATCCGGTAGGGGCGCTTGGCGGCGTCCTCGGTCCCATAAAACAGGGTCTTGTTGTCGCCCGCCCAGGCGACCTGGCCGACCTTGGGGATGACGTCGCCGAGGACTTCGCCGGTCCGCAAGTCCTTGACCCGGAGGTTGTATTCGCGGTAGCCGGTCACGTCGGTCGAGTACGCGAGCAAGTTGCCGTCGGGGCTGACGGCCTGGGCGCCGAGGCTGAAGAACTTCTCCCCCTTGGCCAGCTCGTTGCCGTCGATCATGACCTGCTCGGCGGCGTCGAGGCTGCCCGGCTTCCGGCACGAGATCGGGTACTGCTTGCCTTGCTCGGTCCGGCTGTAATAGAAGAAGCCCCCTTCGCGGTAGGGGACTTCGAGGTCGGTCTGCTTGATCCGACCGAGCATCTCGCGGTAGAGCGCCTGCTGGAACGGTTCGAGCGGCTTGGTGACGGCATTGGTGTAAGCATTCTCGGCGTTGAGGTGCTCGATCACCGCCGGATCGGACTTCTCTCGGAGCCAGAAGTAGTCGTCGACCCGGGCGTCGCCGTGGAGGTTCAACTCCTTGGGGACCTTCCGAGCCGAAGGGACGGGGGCGACCCCCGAGTCGATGGCGCGGACGGTCGGGGACCAGACGGCGACGAGGAGCGCGAGGCTCGACCATCGAGCGAGGCGATGACGATTCATGGGGGTCCTTTGGGTCGAGTGCCGCCGACCCGCCGAGCCTTCGAAGTGCCGGCCGGGCGTCGACGAAGACAGGGATTCTCGCAAGTCGGTTCGACGATTGCGAGGGCCACGCGGCGACTTGACCGACCCCTTACAGTTCGATCGAGGACCTTTCGTCGGATCATGATAGGAGCCAATCGATGCATGACAAGAAGGTGGCCCTGGTGACGGGGGCGAACAAGGGGATCGGCCTGGAGATCGGTCGCCAACTGGCCGGACGCGGGTTCACCGTCGCCCTCGCGGGCCGGGACCGGGCCAGGGTCGAGGCCGCCGCCGCGCAACTCCAAGGCGACGGGCTCGACGTCCAAGGCGTCGTCCTCGACGTCACCGACCCGGCGACGATCGAGGCCGCCGCCCGATGGCTCGACGAGCGATTCGGGCGGCTCGACGTGCTGGTCAACAACGCCGGGATCACCACCGAATTTGCCGCCGGGACGAAGCCGTCGGAGTTGACGATGGCGAAGCTCCGGGAAACCTACGAGACCAACGTCTTCGGCGTGTTCGCCGTGACCCAACACCTGCTGCCCCTGCTCCGGCGGTCCGCGTCGGCCCGGATCATCAACCAGTCCTCGACGCTCGGCTCGCTCGGCAAACAGGGCGATCCCGAGTGGCCGTTCTACGGGGTCAACCTCCTCGCCTACAACTCTTCCAAATCCGCGCTCAACGGCCTGACGCTGGCGCTCTCCAAGGAACTCGCCGGGGAACGGATCGCGGTCAATTCCATCTGCCCCGGCTGGGTCAAGACCGACATGGGCTCCGACGCCGCCCCACGCTCGGTCGAACAGGGGGCGGCCATCGCCGTGAAGCTGGCGACGATGGACGACCCGCCCACCGGCAAGTACCTCGACGACGACGGCGAGATCCCCTGGTAGGGACGAATCGGCCGAGAAGGTGCCCCATTTCGCCGCGCCGACGGTTCATAGCCCTTCGAAAGAATCCGATCCCGTCTTCGGCGGCTGCCCGACTCCCGAGCCAGCACCCAACAGGCCGACCACCGACGACGGCGGGCGGGAAGCGGCAATCGAGGTCCACGATGATCATGGCAATTCTGGGCTTCGGCATCGTCATCCTGGCGGCGGCAGCGACCTACGTCGCGATGATCTGGGCGCCCGACCGTCCCGTCGACGCCTTGAAGGCGCGATGGGCGACACCCCCATCGAAGTTCGTCCCGCTCGACGGCATGCAGGTCCACGTCCGGGACGTAGGCCGGGCCGACGACCCCACGCCGATCGTCCTGCTCCACGGGACGGGGTCCAGCCTGCATGCGTGGGAAGGGTGGGCTTCGCGCCTCTCCGACCGGCGGCGGGTCGTCAGCCTGGACCGACCGGGCTTCGGGTTGACCGGGCCGAACCCGACCGGCGACTACAGCATGGACTATTACTCGGGTTTCGTCGCACGGTTGCTCGACGCCCTGGGGATTCGCCGTTGCGTCCTGGTCGGCGGTTCGTCGGGCGGCGGCGTCGCCTGGCATCTGGCCCTGGCCGACCCCGACCGTGTCGCCGCCTTGGTCCTGGTCGGGGCGTCCGGCTACCCTCGGTCCGTCCCGATGTCGTCGGGGTTTCGCCTGGCCCGGTCCCCGCTGCTCTCCGGCGTCACGTCGCGCATCCTCCCCCGGTCGATGGTGGAGGCGAGCCTCAGGGGCACGTACGGGGACGTCACCAAAGTCACGCCGGAGTTGGTCGAGCGGAACTACGAACTCACCCTCAGGGCCGGCAACCGGCGGGCGCTCGGCGAGACCCTACGCCAGCCCTCGGCCCGCGACGACTCGGCGGAGATCCGCCGGATCGGCGTCCCGACGCTGATCATCTGGGGCGATAGGGACACGGTGGTCCCCCCCGCAGATGCTCGGCGGTTCCACGAAGACATCATCGGCAGCCAACTCGTCATCTTCCCCGGCCTGGGCCACCTGCCCTATGAAGAAGACCCGGAGGCCACGTCGGCCGCCGTCGTGGCCTTCCTGGCGGCCCTCGAAGTCGCGCACTGACGGTCGCCCATCATCATCAAGAACTACAATCAGTTCCGTCGGAAACCAGGAGTTTCCACGATCTCCGGCGGATTCAAGTTTGAACCCAACCTCCAAATGGCTTCGAAGTGGAAAAAGGCGACTCAAGACTCGCCGAGAATCAGATACTACTGACGTGGGCATTCCCGCCATTACTCTTGCCGGACAACGGCAAAGCCGCCGAGCGAGCCGATGAAGATTCTTCTTGCGACGCCATCCGGGACCTCGAAGCGAAGCTTTCCCCGAACGGCTTCGATCCGGGAACACGCGCCAGATCAGAAGTCGAGGTCATCCCCGCTCGCCGACGAAACGAACCCATTCCAGGAGAGATCCGATGGCTTTGTTTTTCGACGGCGACGAAACGAACCCATTCTCCGGGCGAGGGAAACGGCTCCGACTCCCAAGAATGACGAAACGAAGCCAACCCGGCTTGGCGTCCTCGCACCAGATCATCGTCCGCGACGAAACGAAGCCATCTGCCATTCTGGCAGGGGGCGGCTTCTGCTTGCTTTGGGTGGGTCGGATGGTTTATGGTGATGGCTTCCCCGGCGCATCGGCGGTCGATCGATTGGCTTCGCGTTCGCGTTGGATTGGCCGGACTTTTTGATTCGATCAGACAGAGATAGACAAGGGATCGACGATGGCTCACAAGAAGGGGCAGGGTTCCAGCCGCAACGGGCGCGACTCGAATCCTCAGATGCGCGGGATCAAGCTGTACGGCGGGCAATATGCCAAAGCCGGGAGCATCATCTGCCGCCAGACCGGAACGAAGTGGCACCCCGGCAAGAACGTCGGGATCGGCCGCGACTGGACGATCTTCTCGATGATCGAGGGCTTGGTCAAGTTCGACCAGGACGGCCGACGGATCAACGTCGTCCCGCTCGAAGAAGGCATCCGCGCCGAGATGATCGTCAACGAGGCCAACCTGGCCCGGCAAAAAGAAAAGGCCACCGCGGCCTCTGTTTAAGTTTTCGGTTGTTTCGTTCGGATTTGGGTGGTTGATGGCGGGGCGGACCTCGCCGAAGGGTGGGTTTCGCCCGCGCCGCGTTGGGGTCCGGTTTCAGGTAAGGGCAGGCTCACCGAGATGTTCGTCGACCGGGTGACGATCAACGTGCGAGGCGGCGACGGCGGCAACGGCTGCCTGGCGTTCCGCCGCGAGAAATACGTCCCTCGCGGCGGTCCGAGTGGAGGCGACGGCGGCGAAGGGGGTTCGATCATCCTCCGGGCCGCCCAAGGAGTGACAAACCTCGCGCACCTCTCGTCGCAGCGGCACTGGAAGGCCGAGCGCGGCGAGCATGGCCAGGGGTCGGACTGCCACGGTCGGGGGGCCGAGGACTTCACCCTTGATGTCCCCGCCGGGACGATCATCCGCGACCGGGACCGGGGCCACCTCCTCCGCGACCTGAGGGCCGTCGGCGACACGGTGATCGTCGCCAAAGGGGGTAAGGGCGGGCACGGGAACAAGTTCTTCAAGTCCTCGACCAACCGCGCCCCCCGGCAGACCGAGAAGGGGGAGGCCGGCGAGGAACGCTGGATCACCCTGGAACTGAAGGTGATCGCCGACGTCGGCCTGGTCGGGCTGCCCAACGCGGGCAAGTCGACCCTGCTCTCGCGGATCTCCCGGGCCCACCCCGAGATCGCCGACTACCCGTTCACGACCAAATATCCCAACCTCGGCACGGTCTACGAAGGCGACCGGTCGTTCGTCGTCGCCGACATCCCTGGCCTGATCGAAGGGGCGAGCGAGGGGCACGGCCTGGGGCACGAGTTCTTGCGCCACGTCGAGCGGACCCGCTGCCTGGTCCACCTCGTCGACGCCATGCCGATGGATGGGTCGGACCCGGTGGTCAACTACCGGACGATCCGCAACGAGCTGGAACGCTACAGCCCGACGCTCGCCGCCCGGCCCGAGATTTTGGTCATCACCAAGCTCGACCTCACCGGCTCCGAAGCCGCCCGAGAGCGGATCGGCGCCGAGCTTTGCCGCGACCTCCTGCCGATCTCCGCCGTCACCGGCAAAGGGCTGCCCGCCTTGATCCACCGGATCGGCGACCTCCTCGACACGATCCCCGCCCTCCCCGAGGAGCGGACCCCGTTCCTCCGCCCCAAACCCGCCGCCACCGCCCCGACCCCCGAACCGGTCGCCGCCGACGCCTCGTCCGAGGGTTGATCGGATCAAAAGGGAGCGTCGCCCGTGACCCGAGTCGTGGCCGACCTGGGAAATTCCCGGCTCAAGTGGGGCTTGGTCGCGCCCGACGGTCGGCTCTTGAGCACGGTCGCCCTTCCTTTAACAGATGAGTCGAGTTGGGCCGACGCCTGGGACGGGTGGAACCTGGGAGCGGGGGCGGACACCGACTGGGTGATCTCGTCGGTCAACCCGCCGCTGGCCGACCGGGTGGGCCGATTCCTGCTCGACCGGGGGGTGACTCGGGTCCGGTTGTGTCGGTCGGTCGTCGACGTGGCGATCCGCCATGACGTCCTGGAGTCCCACACCGGCGGGGCGGATCGGGCGTTGGCGGTGGTGGGTGCCCTCCACCGGAAGGGCGGGCAAGGGGGGGGAATCGTGATCTCGTGCGGCACGGCGATCACGGTCGAGCGGGTTTCTAGAGACGGTGTCTGGCTCGGAGGGGCGATCGCCGCCGGGTTCCGCCTGATCGCCGAGGCCCTGCATAAGGGGACCGCGCAGTTGCCCTTGATCGAGCTGGGCCACGAGCCCCCCGACCCGGTGGGCCGCGCCACGGTCCCGTCGCTCGAAGCCGGGATCTTCTGGGGCATGGTCGGCGCGGTCCGCGAGCTGATCACCCGGCAAGAAGCGGACCCCGACGGCCCGGGGTGGCGGATCTGGACCGGAGGCGACGCCGAGGCGCTCGCCCGCTGGGTTGATGGGCCGGACACCATCGTCGCCCCGCATCTGGTCCTCGAAGGGTTGACCCTTCAATGACGGTGACCGCCCTGGTGGCCGAGGTGTCGGCGAGCGGCCGGGGGGCGATCGCCACCATTCGGGTCTGGGGCCCGGGAGCCTTGGCCATCGCAAGTGCGACGTTCCGACCGGCCAAAGGGAGTCGAACATTGGCCGAGACCCCGGTCAACCGGCTCCGGGTCGGCCGGATCGGCGCGGGGCTGGGGGACGAGGTCGTCGCCGTCGTCCTCCGCCTCGACCCGCCCGAGGTCGAGATCCAGTGCCACGGCGGCCCGGTGGCGGTTGCCCTGGTCGTGGAGGCCCTGGTGGCGCAGGGGGCGGAGCGGGTCGGCCCGAAGGCTTGGGCGAGATATTCGACCGGCTCGGCGATCCGGGCCGATGCGGGCGAAGCCTTGGCCGACGCCCCAACCCTCAAGGTCGCCTCGATCCTCCTGGACCAATTCGAAGGGGCATTCGAAGCCGAGCTTGGCCGCGTGGTCGCCGCGCTCGACGATATGGACCGCACGCTCGCTCTGGAGCTTCTTGATGGGTTGATCGGGCGGGGGGCGTTCGGCGTCCGGTTGCTCGGGGGGTGGCGGGTCGTCCTGGCGGGTCGGCCGAACGTCGGCAAGAGTCGGCTCTTGAATGCCCTGGCAGGGTTCGACCGGGCGATCGTCGCCCCGACGCCCGGCACGACCCGGGACGTGGTAACGACCGCCACGGCGATGGGCGGCTGGCCGGTCGAGGTCGCCGATACGGCGGGCTTGAGGGCGGCGACCGACCCGATCGAGCGGGAAGGGGTCAGGCTGGCCCGGGATCGACAAAAGGAGGCCGACCTCGTCGTCGTCGTCCTGGACCGCTCCGAACCGATCACCCCCGAGGACCGGGCCATCCTCCTCGACTACCCCGAGGCGCTGGTCGTCGCCAACAAGTCCGACCTTCCCTCAAGCTGGGAAGAAGGGGGATCGGGAGCTTCCCTGAGCGTTTCAGCGGAGCGCGGCGACGGGGTCGAAGCCCTGGTCGGGGCGATCGTCGACCGCTTGGCGTTGCCCGTCCCCCCGGCGGGGTCGGGCGTGCCGTTCCGGTCGGTTCACGTGCGGCGGCTCCGGGCGATCCGGGGGCGGGTCGAGGCGGGCGACGTCGGTCGGGCACGGCGTTCGCTCGCCCGATGGCTGGGGCGCGAAGTGGGTTCGGGACGAGGGGGATCGCCGACGTGATCGACGACGAATTGCTGGCGATCTTCGAGCCGACCCTGGAGCCGCTGGGCTTCCGGACCGAGGACGGCGAGGATTATCGGGACCCGCCGCTCGACGTCCTCCGCTATTACCGGAGGCCGGTCCGGCTCCACTGGCTCCCGATGATCGGCCAGGCGCAGGCCGTGGTGGCCGTCGTCCGCCAGCCGGTGGACCTGGACGGGACCGAGGCGGGCTGCCGGAAGCTCCTGGATCGTCTGGCCGGCGCGGTCAATGGCCGGTTCCCGCCGAGCTGGGGCCTCGGGTGGGGGAGCGTCGGCCTGACCACGGTCGTCCTGACCCCCGAGCCGATCGCCGCCGAGGACGACGCCAAGCTCGGCGCGGGGCTCAAGGCGTCGCTCCGGTCGAGGGTGGTCCCGCTCGCCCTGGTCCGGCTCAACCTCGGGCAAGAAGCGATGGCGTTCCAGCTCGCGGGCGGACCCGACGGCCTGTTCCCCGAACCCCTGGCCCTGGTCGACGCCTTGACCAGCAAGTTCCGCCGGTTCGTGCCGATGATCGACTGGGATTGATCGTCAAATTTAACAAAATCCGTTTCGTGGATAAGTGGCGTCCGGCGGGTCGATCGCATACGATCATCCTAGAAGAGGTACGAGCCGGGACGGGAGAGTGTCGAGTGGTCGAGGTCGAGCCGACTCTGACGCTGGGCGAGCTAGCTCGGGTGGTCCGCAGCGTCGACCCCGGCGCGTTCGTGGTCCCGCCCCGGATCGTCCGCCGAGCCATCAAGCATGACCGTGAACTCCCCAGCCTGGCCCTCCGGGTCCCGCACCGGTGGTCGTTCACCATCTCCAGCGCCTCGGCGCTCCGGGTGATCGATCGCGGCGAGCTTGGGCTGTCGTCCTACGAGGTCCCGCCCGAGTCGATCATCCTCTTGGCCGCGCCCGAGCCCGAAGACCTGGTTGCCCGCCCCCGAGGCGAGGTCCTCCGCGACTACTGGCGGGCGCTGTTCCATGCCCGGGTCCACCTTCGCCTCGAAGCCCGGATCGCCTCGGGGGCGCTGACGCAGACCGACCTCCGCGACCGGATCAGACGGCTGGGTCCTTCGGTCTTCGAGGAAGCCCGCTCGGTCCTCCGCCTTGAAGACACCCTGCTCCCGCCTCGCGACGACCTGGCGGTCTACGTCGAGTTCGCGGCGGTCTACCTCGAACTCCGGGAATTCGACTCGACCTTGGTCGGAGTCTATTTTCCGGCGATCGACGCCCGGAGTGAGGTCGACGACGTCCTGGGAGAGGACGTCCACGCCGAGACCCTGATCGTGGCGACCCGACTGCCCGGGGCGCTTCGCCCCTCGGCGTCCCGAGGGTGGTCCGACGACGAGGCCGAGGGGGCCGCCGAGCCCGACCCCGAGCCGTCGGTCCTGCCGTCGAGGCCGCGCTATCTCGGTCTCCTCGACCAGGCCGAAGAAGCGGCCGGCAAGAACAACCTCGTCCGGGCGGCGATCCTCCGCGCCGGCGCGGCCCGGCTTGCCGGCCCGAGCATGGCAGGGCAGGCCCGGTCCTTGGCCCGGAAGGCGATCGACAAGCTGACCGGGCGACTCCGGGACGCCCTCGAAGTCGACGACGCCGAGCGCTCCGAGTGGAGCGAAACCCTGGTCGCGCTGCTCAAGCCCGCCGGGAGGGGGTTCTGGGCCCCCGAGGCCCGCCTGCTCTACGACCTCCAGAAAGTCTGCTTCGACCACGAAAAACCCTACTACGCCGTCGACCTGATCGAGTGGATCACGTCATTCGGCAAGCGGCCGATCCGCCGGTTGTTGCCCGACCACCGCGAGGTCTTGATCGTCCTCCACCTTCGGGGGGCGGCCAAGCACCTGGCGTCGGCCCGGCTACCCGACGAGACTCGGGGGCGGCTGTCCAGGCTCTTGAAGCGGGCCGTCCACCGCGCCGAGATCCGCCTCCGCGACCGGTTCCGGCCCAAGATCGCCGCGACGTTGCTCGAAACCGGCTTCGCCGCGCGGAATTTGCCCGAGCAGGTGGCGGTCGAGAAGATGACCGAGGAACTGCTCGACCAGGTGGTCGCCCGGGGGTTCCTGGCCATCGGCGACCTCCGAGACGCCGTGTCGAGGAACAACCGGAAGCTGCCCGACCTGGCCGGCCCCCTGGAGTTCCTCCGGGGCGACCGCCTGCTCGACGCCGACCGCAAGCTGGCCCGGGCGCTCGACGGCGTGTATCGCCGGGGGGAGGTCTACCTTCGGTGGCTCCAGAGGCTCAGTTCCCTGGCGTTCGGGACCCGGACTGGGCGGTTCTTCACGCGGTACCTCGCGCTCCCTTATGGCGGGACGGGCGTGGTCCTCGAAGGGTTGCAGCACGTCGTCGGGCCGATCTCGCGGAAGCTGAGCGGCCACGAGTTCCACATCCTGACGCCGGTATCGTTCGCCGCCGTGGGAACCCTGGCGCTGGTCCTGATCGCCTCGCGCGACTTCCGGACCGCGTTCGGGCAATATGTCCGCCAGTCGTACCGCCTCGCCCGCAGCCTGGTTGTGGGGGTTCCGACCTGGCTGATTCGGTTGTCCCCGGTGCGCAAGCTCCTGGCCAGCCGGTCGCTCGCCTTCGCTTGCCGGGCGGCGGTCATTCCTGGGCTCCTGGCCTGGGCCACCTGGCAGCTTTATCCTCGGACCGAGACGATTGGGGCCACCTTGGTCCTTCCCGCCTTGGTGTTCCTGGCCAGCAGTCTGCTGTTGACGACCCGGGTCGGGCGCGACCTCGAAGAACTGGCGTTCGACTCAATGGGCCGGGCCTGGACCTGGGTCTTCGCCAGCCTGATCCCCGGGCTGTTCCGCCTGGTGATGGAAACCTTCGACCGCATCCTCGAAGCGATCGAGCGGGTGCTTTACACCGTCGACGAGTGGCTCCGGTTCCGGGGGGGGCAGAACGACGCAACGCTGGGGTACAAGGCGATCCTCGGCGTCGTCTGGTCCGTCGTGACCTACGTCGTCCGGTTCGTCGTGACGCTGTTGGTCGAGCCGCAGGCCAACCCGATCAAGCACTTCCCGGTGGTCACGGTTTCGCACAAGATCATGCTCACGTTCGCCCTCCAGCTCGAAGCCCTGATGCGGGGTCTGTTCGGCCAGGACCTTGGTTTGGCCATCGCGGGGACGGTGTTGCTGCTGACGCCGGGGATCTTCGGGTTCCTGGTCTGGGAACTCAAGGAGAACTGGCGGTTGTACGAGGCGAACCGGCCTCGAACCTTGAAGCCGGTGGTCGTCGGCCACCACGGCGAGACCCTGGCGCGGCTCTTGAAGCCCGGGTTTCACTCGGGGACGATCCCCAAGCTGTTCGCCAAGCTCCGCAAGGCCGAGCGGAAGGCGATCCGGACCGGCCAAGGCAAGGCGGTCCGCAAGCACCGGGCGCACCTCCACGAGGTCGAGGAGTCGGTCCGCCACTTCGTCGACCGCGACTTCCGCGAACTCCTGGTCCGGGGGCAGGCGATGGCGGAGACCCCGCTCGGCCTGGGCGAGGTGGGCCTGTCGGCCAAGCGGATCACCGTCGAGGTCCGCCGCCCCGGCCACCCTGGACCCGGGTTCTCCATCGCCTTCGAGGAGCATTCCGGCTGGGTCGTGGCGGGAATCCTCGAACCGGGTTGGCTCGGCGAACTCGGCCAACCCGCCCGGAACGCGGTCGCCTCGGCCTTGGCGGGGTTGTACGCGATGGCGGGGGTCGACCTCGTCCGAGAGCCGATCGTCGAGGCGCTCGAAGCGGGCGATGGACAGCCCAACGCCGGTCGGATCGAGTACGACTTCCGCGAAGAGGGCCTGGTCGTCTGGATCAACCCGATCGACCCGGTCGAGGTCTTGTACCTGCTCCGCCCCGAGCCGGGGACCCCCCCTTTGGTCGCGATCGACCACGCCGAGGTCGTCCCCCCGGCGATCGACACCAAAGCCCTCTTGTTCCGCGACGTGGAGATCGCCTGGACGCGCTGGGTCGAGGTCTGGGAAGGGGACCGGGCGGGTTCGGATCACCCTCCGAGGCTCATCCCGGGCTTGCCGATGCTCCCCCACCCCGGACCGGGCCATTAGGACAACACTCGTTCCGCCCCCCTCGGATTGATCCTCGCGAACGCCCCATTGGAGAAATCACCATGAGCCAATCTCGACGGATCGCCCCGCAGCCCGGCCAGGAGTCGGTCTGGGATTACCCCCGGCCTCCTCGCCTGGAACTGACCGACAAGCTCGTCCGGATCAAGTTCAATGGCGAGGTCATCGCCGAAACGACGAGGGCCTACCGCGTCCTCGAAACCAGCCACCCGCCCACGTATTACATCTCGCCCGAGGACATCCAAGGGAAGTTCCTCGAACGATCGTCTCGCGCCTCGTTCTGCGAATGGAAGGGGAGGGCCCGCTACCACGGCCTCAAGGTCGGCGACCGCCGGGCGCCCGACGTCGCCTGGTCCTACCCCGACCCCACCCCTAGCTTCACCCCGATCCGCGACTACCTCGCGTTCTACCCGTCGAGGGTCGACGAATGCACCGTCGGCGACGAGGTGGTCCGCTCGCAACCGGGCGACTTCTACGGCGGCTGGATCACCTCCGAGGTCGTCGGCCCCTTCAAGGGCGACCCCGGGACGATGGGATGGTGACGGCTTCGCGACGCTCTCAAACGTCGGAGGGGTCGACCACTTCGACCCCAGGGCCGAACCGGGAAAGCCGGACGAAGTGCGGGCCGTTAAAGGTGAGCAGGTGTGTGACACGATGGGCATGGCACACGGCGACCAGCCGGGCGTCATGCACCTGCTTACCGATGATGCCTTCCGCCTCGACCAAGGCTTTCCACAATGGGAAGATGGCTGGAGTTTCTTCGAGGAGAGGGAACATGGCCTCGAATCTCATCGCTATGACCTGGGCTTCGGAAGCCGACAGTCCGATTCCGTCCACGGCGACCGGACGAGTCGCGGCATTGCGAAGCTCGACGAGGTTCTGCGGCGTGATCCGAAGAACCTCACCTCTTTGGTGCAACGAATAGATGGCGTCGGAGGCGAGTTGGTGCCTTGGGTCATCCATGTTCGCCAGGCGAGCCAGGATGCTTGTATCAACAAAATAGCTCATCAATCATAAAGCCCCTCGCTGCTCAAGGCTTCATCAGATAACGAAACGCCGCAAGGTGTCGCCACCGCGCGAAGATTGCGTTCAAATTCGTCACGAGGCTCGTGCAAGAAAACCTTCGGTATGATCCGCTGCCTCAAAACTTCGAGGACGAACTCTTCCGGGGTCGTCCCGCTCGCCAGCGCCAGCGACGCCAGCCTCGTTTCCAGTTCAGGCCCAAGTACGATTGTCACACCACTTACTCCCACCTTTTGTCCCAAGAAATTGTCCGATCTCCCCATCGTCATCGCCGACTTTACCAAATCGGCTCGGCTCCGAGCAAGCTCACCGGAAGTTGGTGAGTTTGATCCCAGATCAAACCGCAAGAGACGGGCAAAGTCTGAAGCTACTAATCGTACATCTCTTCACAACTCAACCGCTCATCCGATAGCGACGCACCGCAGGGCTTCCTGATTTCAGCGAGGGGACGCTTGAATTCTTCGTGCGACATTCGAGGCGTGTTGTAGACCTGGGCCTGGGACGCGCTCCGCCAAGATTTCGAGGGCGAGTCCTTCGGTAGTCTTCCCTTGTTCCTGGGCCATCGACGTGACGAGAGATGCTAGTTCCGGCCCGAGTTCGATCGTCATGCTCATCTCCTCGGTTTGGTTCTTTCCGCAAACGAGGCTTGTCCCGCGCGGATGCGACCCCTCACATCACAGGGGGCCAATCGGCCTCACCCTCCAAGAAGAATCGCCGACGCCCCGATCGGGGGGAAGAAGCCGCGACGCCCCGGCCTGATCTCGGCATAATACCAGGCGAGGCAAACTCCCATCAACCGCGTTGGACCCTTCGACCTATGACACAACTCGCGACCCCGGCTCGAACAAGGCGGTTGGCCGACATCCCCGGGCCGAAGGGGCGATGGCTGGGGGGCAACCTTCGGGACTTTTCGGACGACCGGCTCGCCTTCCTCGACCGGTGCTTCCGCGACTTCGGCGACGTGGTGCCGATCCGGTTCGCCCATCGTCGGCTCGTCGTCTTCAACCACCCCGACATGGTCGAGGAAATCCTCGTCACCCGGAACCGCCAGTTCATCAAGCACTTCGCGCTCAGGCTGGCCAAGCCGACCTTGGGCAACGGCCTCCTGACCAGCGAGGGGGACTTCTGGAGGCGGCAGCGTCGGCTCTCGCAACCGGCGTTCCACCGCGAGCGGATCGCCGCCCACGGCGCGGTGATGGTCGA
>JAABUX010001579.1_pt1 | contig 34065 bp, 45 predicted proteins | sample 5561851 | NCBI WGS metagenome assembly JAABUX01 (sample SAMN10711883, study PRJNA513361) | rock metagenome | isolation source: Antarctica rocks | place: Antarctica: Victoria Land, Richard Nunatak red sandstone | collected 2016-01-03
TCTCTCTCTTCTCTCTCTTCTCTCTCTCTCTCTCTCTCTCTGGGTCACCGCTCTCACCCTCGCTGACGGCATCCGGGTTGAACAGGCTATCCAATTCATCGTCAACGTACCCCTCATAGAGCATGTCCATGGTCACGCCGCGCAGGCGGGCATGCTCCCCATCGGTGTCGAGGCACCCGTGCAGATAGCCAACGCAAAAGCGGAGGGCGTCGCGGACGCGGTTGCGCGGCACAGCACACGCGCGGCTGATCTCCTCCTCACTCTGACGCTGAACATAGTAGCGACAGAGGATCAGATACTCCGCGTTATGGTGACGCATCAGTTTACTGACGCCCACACGCAACCCACGGATACGTTGCCCGAGCATCCAATCGGGCATCTCGGGCAGGCCCAGCGCGCCGAGCAGAAGAGGCGCGGCGCCGGCAAAAACGCCCTGAGCGGGGTCGGGCTCAATGGTCGCGCGCATGGTGAAGCGCCGTATCGTCTCGTCGGGCGTCACCTGCCGCGCGATGCGACGGGCGGTAAAGGCGTGCGTCACGCGGTCCTCTTCCGCCTTGCGCTTCATACAGGGGTCACAGCGGCACCCCTCGGAGTGGGGCACGCCGCGCGTCGTGATCCGTGGCGAGACTGGCATGCATCCACCACCTTCCCGTCAGTGACAACATCTCACTGATCATTCACCCTCTAGCATACATAATCTGTCGTTATGCGTCACGCAACGACAGACGATCCGCGCGCGTTCTCCGTCACCGTTCTCCCACGTCACCGTTCTCCCACGTCATCAGTCCGTCGATGACCAGCAGGAGCTCCTTGAACGCGTTGACCCTCGTCTGAGCGACGTCACGAGCGTCGGGCGTCGGGCGTCGGGCGTCGGGCGTCGGGCGTCGGGCGTCGGGCGTCGGGCTCCAGAACGTGTCGCCCGCCGGGGTGCGCTCCGTGTCAGCGCGACCCCTCGATCTCACGTATCACGCTGTCCACGGTGACGCTCGTCACCGATCACGCCCCGCAGATCGCCGACGATCTCACCATCATCCGTCGCCATGCGTCACCTCTTCTCTCCTCGTGCGCGGCGCGCATCTTCAATGCCGAGATGCAGAAAGCGCCACTCCGCTGTCTTCATCTCACGGATAATGGCGTCACGCTGCACGCGTAGCGTGTCCAGTCGCGCCGCTATCGTCGTCGCCTCCGCGTCAATCGCCTCTTTTGCACGGGGCGGGACGGTATCGTCGTATCCCCAGGTCAACGGTCGCATGGTCCTATCTCCTCTACCTCAATCACCGTTTGCCGCCTCTCCCCTGTCACGTAGCGCACCGGCGCATACTCCACATGCTCATAGGTGTCACCTCGTAACAAGTGAGCATCCACCAATCCGTCTACATAGCCTTTGACGGACACGAGTCCTGCATCCGGGTCGAGGCGGTGCGTGCCGGCGGGAGACACCAGCGTGATGCTCACACGTGCAAAGGGGATCGGGCCTAGGCCCAGGGCGCGCCGGTGGATGACGTGGGGCTGAGCCATGGCCCACGCCTCCAGGCGCTGGATCCGGCGCTCTGTGGCGATCTGCCGCCAGTGCATGCGTCGCAGATGATTCGTGCCGGGGCCGATCCCTTCCAGCGTGATCGTGTAGCGTCGCACGGCCTCAGCGGTCATGGTCCACGACCTCCCTGCTCTGCGTGGGTGGCGGCGCCGACAGACGGGCGCCGCCGTCCCATCCGGCCACCTCGCCCCGTCGCGTGACCGCCGCGCCGCACAGCGCGCAGAGGCCCACATACTCTCCCAGGGTGGTCCCGACCCACACCAGGAACGGCCTGTCGGCCCAGCCGATCGCGTGCTCATGCCCTGACCCCACCACAGGGCGGCGCGCTTGTGTCTCCCGCGTCTCTCTCATCCCGACCACCATCCTCTCGTCTCGTCGTTGTTAGAACGGAGTGGCATCACCCGCGTCCGCGGTGGCGTCGTCCTCCCCGTCGAAGCGCGGCGCGTCCCCGACCGCGATACCGTGTGCCTCCAGGATCGGCGCGGCCTGCTCCCACTGCCGGCGCAACCCGTCCAGGCGGGAGCGGATGCCTCGGAGGCGCGCCTCCCCGTCAACCTCCCGCTGCCGGAGCCGGTTCGCCCGCTCAGACTGGCCCGCCTCCGCCGCGAGCTGGGCGTTGACCCACTCCCTGACCTCGGTCAGCGCCCCCTCCGGCGTCTGACCCTCGTCGACCGTGGCCGTCGCGCCGACCGTCGTGTTGCTGTACTCCGCCGTCGTCACCAACCGGCGATACTCCACCTGTGTGATCCTCATCGTCCCTTCTCCCCTCCCCTCTCCCCAGTCCACCAAACGACCCACGGGGACGCCCAATGCACTCTCGTCATCGTCGTACCCACCTCCCAAACCACAGCAGGTCCACGACGCTGCCGGCGTACACCACCTCGCACACGCCCACCCACCGTAACACCCACGCCACCGGTTTTTCCTTCATCCTGACGCCCCGCTTCCAGTGCGGTTCGTTGGGCGGCGGGAAGCGCACCCACCGCTTGCCGAGCAACCACGTGATGTACCGGCGGTCCTGATAGACCACGACCGCGATCACGACGCCGAGCGCGATAGCCAGCCCCGTCATAACACCGCGGACGTAGGCAATGGATGGCGTCATCATCGCCTCTCCTATGCCACATCGGATTGTTGAGCAGGACTCTCGGGAAAGGCGCGATCGTACACGGAGTCAACGATAGCGTTGTCGGGCAGGAGTTCCATCTGCTTGTACAGGCGCTCTAGTTTGCGCCGCGCGCCAAGGTACTCGGTCGCCCCCTGCTCCTTCATCTCCATCAGGCGCCGCAAATGCGCCTTTGTGAGCAGGCGCGGGAAGTACCACTGCTGGCCCTTGCCCGGAATCGTCAAGCAGACGCACCGGCGCAGTCCGTGCGTATCCCTGCGGCGCGGAAGGTCATTCACGCACCTCTTTGCCTCATTGACGTACACCCGCTGCGGGATCAGGAACGCGGAGACGGCCGCCATCTTATCGATGCCCTGCGTGAAAATGTCGTCAGTCATCATCTCGCGGATGATGGCCTCTTTACTGAAGGGCTTCCCCGGCTTGGCGAGCGTCCGCGCGCGCTTCAGCGCGTCGAGGGCGAGAGAGTCAAGGTACATGGGGCGGCGCGTTCTGGTCATCGGACAGCCTCCAATCGGCGCGTCTGGCCCTGCGCAAGGCGCAGGATGTCTTGTAAGAAAGCGATGTAGGTTGGTACGTGCGCCACCTTAAAGGCGCGGTCGTCAAAGCTCATACGGGACACGATATCGTCCGGCGTAAAGCACGCGGCGGTCGCAAGAGCAACGCACGCTTTTGAGAGAGCGAGCAACGCGTCATCTCGTTCCGCATCCTTCAGTTCGCGCTCAACCGTCTCCGCCATGAGCGCGTAGTGCCCGTCGTCCGTCACGCCCACCGGATTTACCTCTCCCGTCAGCAGGCGCTCCTTGTAGCTATCCGGCACGCGCTCATCGGCAAGGTTGCGCACCGCTTGCTGTGTCTCGTTAGGGGTCCATTTCTTCTCCTTCACTGCGTCCCGTAAAGGGGCTTGCTGCTCGGGCGGCGCGGCGGCAATCGCGTTGACCTGCCGCACGGCCTCCGCCGTCTCCTTCACCGTCCACTTCTGATCTTCCGCCTCCTTCACCAGCGGTTCCCACATCTCTTGAGGAGCGGCGGCGACCTGCATAAGATGGGAATCTTTGACATGATGTGGCGCACCAGTCGCTGAAACAATTGTTTCAGCGGGAAGCGCGGATTTTACCTCAACCACGCTCACCAGTCGCTGCACCGTCATCTGGCTCACACTCATGGCGTCGGCTATCTGCCGCTGCGTCCAGTCAGGATGCCGGGCATGGAAGCCGAGCACGGCCTTGTTGCGCTCCTGCCGCGTCAGTGGCTTCCCCGTCGTGGCGTTGGCCGTCGCGGCGTAGTCTTCGGCCAAGGTCCGCGATCCGTCATGGACCACGGCGTCGATGTGTGTGCGCTCCCGTGCGTGAGCGGCCGCCATACGGTGGAAGCCGTCGACTAGCAGCAAGGCCTCGCCCGTGTCAAACACGACCACCGGCGGCAACCGGTCGAAGACGTCGGCGTAGTGGTCGATGGTCGCGCGGTCCAACGCGTCACGCACCTGCAACGCGCCATCGACCGTAATCTTGAACAACGGCAGTGCTATCGCTTGCATGGCGCCATCACATCCTTTCTCCTCGCTCCGTTTATCACCTACACCCTCCCCACCGTCGCCGGCACGCGCCCCGCCCCGAGACAGACATCGCACACGCGGATCAGCCCCAGGTGACGCCCGTCCGTGCCGCGCACCTCGAACAGCTCGTCGCTGACTCTGTCGTCATCGTCAACACACGCGCCGCACAGCACGCAACGCAGTGCCCAGTCCCGTTCGCCCGGTGTCGTCTCCAGGTCGTCCACAGCCCTATGCCCCTTTCCCCTCTCTATCCGCGGCTTGTCCACCGGTCATGAGGCGCAAGCCGCCCCGCTCCGGTTGCCCCACCCGCTCATCGGCGTCGCCGTCGCCGCGTTCCTGTGCGGCCAGGGCGCGGCGGGCCTCCACCAGGTCACGGATGGCCCGCGCCTCCCGCTCCAGCCACGCCACGCGGATCTCGGTGTTGTCGCGGTCAGTGGTCATCGTCGTCGCTCCTCTCGTCGCCTGCCTGATTGTCGTCAAAAACCATGGACTGTTGGGCGCGGGCGTTGGCGCATGCGACCAGCGCCGCGTGGTTTCTCCAGACGCTCTCAATGCGCCGAGGCGCGGCGCCATCGCGCTTTGCGATGTTCAGCTTCACATCGAAGTCGGTCCGCTCCCACCCTGCGTCCTCTAAAGGCTGATGCGTCATCTCATGACGATAGCCCGACAGGACACACATCGCCGGCGAGGCAAGAAGGGCGGCCGTCAGATCCCTGTGGTCGTCGAGCGTCATCTCACAGTCGTAGCGTCGCCCCCCTGTCCGGGTGTCAAGGACATACGGAGGATCGAGATACACACACGCGCCCTCGCCCCCATAAAGACGGAGAATGCGGCGCCAATCACCCTGCTCAATCTGAAGCCCCTGCAGACGCGCATGGACCACGCTCAGTCCCTCCACGGCTGACATCCACCGTCGTCCCGCGCTGTGCGCACGGTCGGTCACACGATACCCCCACGACGTGCGATACCCCGCGCTGCCCCGCGTTCCAATTTCCGTCTTGAAACCGGTGTGCCCTGTTCGTCCGCCGCCTCCGTACGCCATGCGGACCATCACAAACCATTTCCACGCACGCTGGACGGGATCAGATTCCTCTCGCCATGTGGAGCGGCAGGCCTCGTACTCTTGACGCGCGTACGGCGTCAGCGCAGCCAGGTGCATGAACTCCGGGACCAACGCGGGGTCACGCAACACGCGATAGAATCCCACCACGCCTTCGTCAAGATCATTAATGGTTTCCAGGACGGCCTGTGGTTTGCGAAAGAGCACGGAGAGACCACCTGCAAACGGCTCGACGTACACGCGATGAGGAGGGAGTAAGGGAACGATCAGATGCGCTATTTGCCCCTTGCCCCCATACCACACGATAGGTGAACGGAGCGGGTGTGCGTGACGCATGGTCATGGCTGGCACGACCAGAGAGAGAGAGAGTGATCCCCCCTGTCCCAGGCCCACGCCGTCACGTGCGCCTGGGCGTCCGGGTCGTCGACGCCACGAGACGCAGGGTCGACCGTGGTCAGGGTGGGCGCGAGCGCGGGGTCGGCGGTGAGCCGCGCCTCGAGATCCGCGACGGGTGGTGGCAGGACCTGGGACAGCCCGGTCGCTCCGCCGCGCGCGTGGGAGGCGGCCGGGTTGAGCCCGGACGCGCAGCGAGCCACGCTGCGCGCGTGGGAGGCGGCCGGGTTGAGCCCGGACGCGCAGCGAGCCACCGTCGTCATCGCCGCCGGGTCCACCCCGTCCGCGGTCGACCAGGTGGCGATGCGGGCCAGCACGCCATCGTTCGCCGCGGCGGGCAGCGGTGTCACGGCCAGCCCAGCCAGCCCGGCCAGCCCGGCCAGCCCGGCCAGCCCGGCCAGCCCGGCCAGCCCAGCCAGCGCCAGACCGACCACGACGCCGGCGAGGCGATGACGGCCGCGTGGCTGAGACGGAACGAGGCACGCGCCGGTCTGACGCCGACGGCGACACGAACCGCACACACAGGGGGTCACTCCCCTTCTCCTCTGTCCGTGTCCGTCATCGTGTCAACGCCTAACGCCCATAGCGCCGATCTGCACACCGCCTCTGGCATCGTCGCGCCCGCGCTCCCCAGCGCCACCGGATAGCGGTTGAGGCCGTCACCCGCGTCGTGCATCCGGATCGGATGCTCAAACCAGCACCGCCACTGACCATCGTGGCCATGCTCCAGGCCAGAGAGGCGATAGCCGCGCGCCTCCATCACCTGGACGACGCTCCACGCGTCGCCAGGACGCGTTGAAAACGACGGGACGGCGCGCAGGGGGTAAAAGTGCCGGAGGCCGCCGTCCCCGCGGCCGGGCTGGGGCCAGCTGTATCCCGCTTCTCGCCATCCATCGACACCGATCCACTCGACACCGATCCACTGGTAGCCCAGCGCCCTGAGCATGACACAATCGCGCCCCGCTGGCGTCATGGTGACCCAGGATGTCATGGCCGCGCCTCCCCTCCCATCGTTCGAAGCGCTGCGAGACAGATCGCCTCGGCGGCCGTGTCGCCCGTCCCCAGGCGGCCCGACCCGATGCCCGTCACGCGCGCCTCCGGCGTTCGTAGGAAGGAGCAGGTCCACGACAGCGCGCCGGCTTGTCGCAGCGCCGCCAGCCGCCAGCCGCGGTGGTTGAGCGCGACAAGGCACAACCAGGCGTCCTGGATGGTCTGACTCGGCGTCGGAGCCTCTTCCATGATCGTGCGCGTGCCGTCCGGCGCGACATAGTACCCTGTCGTGTCGCCGGGGTAGCGTGGGTCGTAGGTGTACCCGCACACCTCGGTCAGCACAAGGTGGTCGCGCTGATACGGCGCGCTGTCGGACCAGCGGGTCATGGGTGCACCGCCATCAACCGCAACTGCACAGGAGTGACCGCGGCGGCCATCCGCGCCGCGGGCCGCATCCGCACTGCTGTTGTCGCCTGTGCCGCCGCCGCTGCCGTCCGCTCCAGGCAGTCGGCGCAGCGCCAGCCCGTCGGGCGCTTTTCGCCCTCGAACGCCCAGCCGCTGGCCTCCATCAGGGAGAGAGAGTCGTCGAGCGTGATATGGCCCCGCGTCGTCCCGCAGGGGACGCGCACGATGCTCCCGCACGCCCCGCACGCATAGAGCCAGTCCTCACCGCACGCGCACCCCGATGTGAAGGATGTCGCGGGTGGGAGTGTCGTCGTTTGCTGCGCGTTCATACCACCACACCATCCCCTTGTTTCAGAGGCAGCGGGGTATCGTTAAGACTGATTGTTCCGGCGATAAACCACAGAAGGGCTGGACGCCCTCGCCCCTCACACGCCTGCTTGCGCGCGTCGAGATATCCCTGATCGCGCAAGGTGTGCAGGATCGTCGAGGCCGTCTCAGCACGCATCTCCGCGTGGCGGGCTACCTCGGATGATCTGAGCCCGGGCACGTCGCGCACGAGGCGCTCAATGGCCGACACGTCCTTATATCGCTGTATCTCACTCATTTCTCTCTCCTCGTCTGGATCGTCGGGGGTATGGTTCCCGCGCCTTATCTCCTACCCCTATCTGGGGGAACTAAAGTCGTTTGCCGCCCTCTGTAGGAGACATCATACATAACATATATATGCTATACTAGAACTCCTCATCACCATCGTCATTGGCGCTCGTCGCGTCGTCCGCGACTTTAGTTCCCCGATAGAGGGGTAGGGTTTCGGCGTCGGGAACCATACCCCCGGCGATAAACCACAGGAGCGCGGGGCGTCCGAGCCCCTGTGGCGGCTGCTTGCGCGCTTCGAGTCGGCCCTGTTCGCGCAGTGCGTGCAAGAGGTCGGTCATTTGCTGCTTGCGCGCCTTTAGTTCCTGCGCAATCTCCGATGATCTGAGCCCCGGCACATCACGCACGAGGCGTTCAATCGCTGTCACCAGTTTGTTGTGTTGCGCCTCGGCCGGTGTTCCCCGCATCTCGAAGCGGTCGCCGCGGTAGGTGAGCATCATCGGCTCGATCGGCTCCAGCTTCCAGTTCCAGGACAATTTGACCAGTTTCTCACCCTCGTCGGACGCCTGGTCCTCATCGTCATCCCTGATCCGCTCCAGGCGCAGCTCGAACGGGGCCGCGCCGCCAATGGCGCTGCTGCCCCGCGCCGTTCCCGTGCGGTTCAGATGGTGGATCAGGATCACCGTCGTTTTCTCGTTGCCGGACCAGGCGCTGAACGCCTCCATGATGGCGTCCATGGTACTGCTATCGTTCTCGTCGCCTTTGATCGAGCTGACCGCCTTGACCAACGTATCGACCACCACGAGGGCGGGACAGATATCGGCGACGGCCTGGCCAATGGCCTCGCTTGTGGTCGGTGTCCAGCGGTCGATGGACACGTAGACATCGGGACACCCGCGTAGCGCCCGCAGCCGTTTACGCGACAAAATCGGGGGGTCGTCGGCGAGCGCCAGAAGGACAGGGCCGCGCATGGCTTGCTGCCCCAGAAACGTCCCGCCCGTGGCCACGGCACGCGCGAGATCGAAAGCCAGGAGCGTCTTGCCGGTTTTGGTCTCGGCGGTCAGCAGGCCAGGCCACCCGCGTGGCAGGAGTCCCTCCACGAGCCAGGCCGTCTCCGGCTCCGGCTCGTTGAGAATGTCCTCGAGCGGTCGGAGCGTTTTCTGCCACGTGGGCGGCGCGGCCTGCGTCGCGATCAGCGCGGGTAGGGCGGCCAGCGCGGCGGCCAGTCCCTCGTCGCCGACGCGTCGATGCAGGTCGTCCACGTCGCCGCCCGGCCCGAGGTCCGCCGGCAGGATGCGCGCGGTCGCCGGCAGCCCCCCGACGCGCAGGACGCGCTCCATGTCGGCCGCGCCACCGCGCCCGGCCGCGTCGTTGTCATAGACGATGTGCAGGTGGCGTATCGGCACGACGCTCACGCCGCTCCCCGATTGGCGTCAGCGACGCGCCCTTGCAGCTCGCGCACGAGATCCGGCGTGGCGCGCGCGCCCTCGCCAGCGCACAGACAGACGGCCGGGACGCCTGCCAGGACGCAGGCCCACACGGACGGTTCGCCGTTGACCACGTAGACCTGGTCGCTCGATCCGGCATCGATCAGCGCCATGGCCTGCGCGAGGCCGTACCAGTGCGCCTTGCCGCCCTTCCAGAGCCAGCGATATTTTGCCTGATCGCCGCCCGACCCCTTCCCATCCAGATATTTGAGGCGGTCCACGCCGACCGGCGTCGGATAGCGCAGCGCCTCCCGTCCGTCTTTGGTCCTGATCTGGCGCACGCTAAACAGCGCGCACAACCGACCCGGATCGAGGCGCCGCGCCTCACAGAACGTTGTGAGCGACGGGATGTCGCGCGTCTGCGCCGCCTCATCGAACGGCGGGACGATGCGTGGCCCGTTCGACGTTGGCGTGTCCAGGAGGGGCGCACTGATGCGCGGATCGACACCGAGTTGCCGCGCCAGTTCGGCCATCGAGCCGCGCTCACCCGTGGCGTGATCTTTCCACGCGCCGGGATCGTCGGACGTGTCCGGTTTGATGCTAAACGACGGGGTACGATCAGGCCGCAGGGGGCTATGCCAGAGCGTCCACCCGTCCCCACTATCTCGCGCGTGGTAGCGTTCGGGCTGCTTTGCCTCGACAACGGGGCGCACGCTAGGCCAGAGAGGTGTGAATGAGAGGGGCGTGTGAGGTGTGTGCATTAGTCCGCGACCCCCAACCGGTTGATCGTCGTCGTCCTGTAGGTCTGGAGGCGGGCGCGCGCACCAGCGGTGATGTCACCGCACAGGAGCGCGCCAGAGACGAGACTGTCGATCTCGTTGATAAAAGTTATGGTCTCACCGTCGCGCGACTTGTCGAGGTCGTGAGGGATGGCGTCGTCGCGCGCCATCCATTGCTCCTCGGTGAGATGCGGCTGCGGGGCCGCGTTCAGCGCGGCCATGACCGACAGCACCCAGTCACGGGTCATGTCAGCTTTGCCGGTCGGGATCGTGACGCTCTGTCCACTCACGGTGATGAGCGTCCTGGCCAGCTCCTGCCAGTCGCGTACCAGACGCGGCGTCGTGCCGAACGTTGCGTGCGCCTTTGCTCTCGCCACCATCTTGCTGTACGCGCCGTGCCAGTCGACGGGATGGGTGTACGGGTCGATGCCGTTCAGTGGTTGGAACAGATCATCTGGCGTGGCCGGCGTGATCACCGCGGGGGATGTGTCTGCCGCGGCCTCCGGGACGACGCGTGCGTGACCCATGGATGTCCTTTCAGAGTCAATGAACCGGGCGACGCGACCGTCGCCCGGTCGATGATAGATTAGAAGGGCAGGCCGTCGTCTGATGGCGCGGCGATCGTCAGCGCGTCGTCCGTGACGGTCGTCTCCGGAGCGGTCACGGGCAAGGTGCGGAGCGTCTCGAGGACCTGAACAAGCCACCCGTCGGTTATCTCCCCCTTGCTCGTCGGAACGGACACGTGAGCGTTGACGGCGGTGGCAAGATGGCTGGCGAGGGCAGCCCAGCCAACCTCTTTCAGGTCCATAGCGAGCTTATCGGCGGCCAACTGCGTGATCTCCGCGCGCATCTCCGCGACGATCGGACCAGACGCATCCGCGTCACCGGGCGGCAGAGAGGGGCGCGGCGGAGCAGGAGAAGGGTCAGAGCGGAGAACGTGAGAGCCCTTCCTCTCACTGACCTCACCGCGACCACCTCCGCTTCCGCTGCGGATGATCTCATCCTGTTCGTCCTCGGAGTAGCATCCGGCGATGGTGTCCGGGAACGCCATGCGCGCGATGTTACTGATGCACCGGGCACGGAGCATGTTGGCCGGGTGCTTTTTGTAGTTGGCGTTGGTGCTGATGAGTCCTGCCTGCTCCGCCATTTTGAGCGTGTACGTGTGCGATTTCCGCTCTTTCGCACCGCGCCGCTGGTAACTGATGGTGCACGCGTCAGTCGACGTGTCCTCAACCACGAGAGCGTCCGGGCCGTGATTCTGATAGATCAGCTGCGCCATGAGTTCGCTGCTGAGCGTCGGCGTCCCCTGGACGACCTTGATGCCGCTGAGCGCGCGCCAGGGAGAGAGTCCGAGCTCGCGGCCCACGGCCGCGATGGTGACGGCTTGCTCAGGCGTCTTGATGTGCGCGGGAAGATAGCCCGAGCGCAGGAGGTCGGCGGCTTCCTCGCGCAATGCCTTCCATGTGGATAATGTGGATAATGTGGGCGCATCGGAGGACGGGTAACGCACAAGGGGCGTGGTGTCAGACATGGGGTGAAACCTCTCTTACTAAGGGGTGTCGTGACCGGATGGCGGCGCGCAAGAGGGGCGTCGCATTGCCCCCCCCCGCGTTACACCGTCCCCGCAGCGACGTGCGCGTCGTGCATGGCCTCGAGGGCAGCTTCCAGGCGCTCGTTTTGGGCAGACTCCGCGGCAGACCTCGCGGCAGACCACGCGGCACACCACGCGGACCACGCGGCAAACTCCGCGGCAGACCTCGCGGCGGACCTCGCGGCGGACCACGCGGCACACTCCGCGGCAGACCTCGCGGCAGACCACGCGGACCACGCGGCAGACTTCGCGGCACACTCCGCGGTAGACCTCGCGGCGGACCACGCGGCAGACAATTCTTTAGATGTGGCTTCTCCGCGCATCCAACGGCGTTTGACCTCGATGACATGCCAGGATGCTGTGTGTGGTTCGCGCCCAGCCGCGCGCTCGGCGAGTAACGCCACCTCCGCATCGCCACAGGCGCGCTCATGCAGCACGAGGGTCGCATCGTGGACAGACAGGATGCGCCGGACTTCGGCGCACACCTCATCGTCGCGGGTGAGGATGGCGCCGCTCAGTTCGACGCAGGACACGATGGCCGATAACGCGCGACTCAGCGCGTCACGAGCGCGCACGCTGGCGTGCAGGCCGTTTGCGCAAAACACCAATGGTGGTGTGACGCGCAGGATGTCACCCGCTTTGAGAGGACCGAGGTTGCCGTGGCCCGTGCGATAGTCTACGGTCAGAAAATGCCAGCCGAGCAGTCGTGTGGGCGCGTTCACGACGTCCTTTCCCTCATGCAGGTCTGAGATCGTCGTTGCTCCCTGTGTCGTTGTTGTCATACGCGTCTCCTGGCGCCGAACGCTGGTGTTAACTAAGAGCGGCGCGTCCCAGCGCCGCGATGGCCCAACCGAGGGCAAGGAAGAAGAGTGCCTCGATCAGGAACGCCCACGCGACGCCGACGACGCAGGCGCCGTCGTGCTCCTCACGACGCACCCCCTGGGGCCGCGCGGACGTCAACGGCTTGGCGTTGTGCAAGACAGCGCGCGGTGGTGGGTTGGGCCGCGCAGGGTGGTCACAGCGAGGGAACGGGTTGTCGTCGGGTTGCCATGCATCGCTCATGACGCGCCGTCCATCTGATCCCCTGCGGGCAGTCGCACGACCTCTCCCGTTCGGAGAAGCGCGACGATCACGTCGTGCACGGCGTCCAGCGTCTCCAGGGAGTCGGTGGCGGTCACGCCGTCGTACGCCACGCGCAGGCAGGCGTCGTTGTCCCACAGCATCGGGTCACCGTCGTCGTCCAGTTGCACCACGAGTGTCGAGGCATAGCGACTGCTGGCCGAGGTGAACACGTGCAGACCCAGGTCGTCCAGCAGCGTGGCGCGCGTGTAGGTACGTCCCATGGCTGGATGCTCGCGGATGGTCCCCGTCTCGATGGACGTCGGTTGATCCGCAGGGAAGAACGTCGTCATGGCGCTCACGACACCACCGTCCCCGCCGCGATGCGGTCCTCGCCCAGACGCTCAATCATCTGCATCTTCGTCTCGGGATTGAGATGGAGACTACGCGCCATGCCCTCGTAGATCTGGCGAAACAGCACGCGCAACCGGTTGTCAGGATGTCGATAGCTGATCACCTCGCAGGCGTGCATCACGTGCGCGAACCAGTGCAGCGGGTAGTGTCCGAAGATCGAGGGCGTCCAGTCCAGCGGGGGCTCCGTCTGGAAGAAGCATCCCGGTTCGCTATCGACCTCGCGCGGGTCGGCCGGGCTCATGAAGGCGCAGCGAATGCTAGCGACCAGTTGGCGCTCCACGCTGTCCAGCGGCAGCTTCGGCGTACAGTCGCACCCCCGCGCGGCGGTGAGAAGCGTGCCCTGTTCGCGCAGAGGCAAGTCCATCACCCAGTCCTGCAACACGCTGGTCATACACACAGCTCCGCCGCGACGCACACGTCACACGCGCTGCCGACCTCGCCGACGCGGCGCGTGCCGCACGAGGCGCAGAGCGGAAAACCGGCGGCGATGACGTACCCATCGGCGGTCGTCAAGCCGGCCTCCGGGCTGTCGCTCTCGTCGGCGGTATCCACGAGCGGGCCGGGCTCGTACGGTAGCGCGTCGTCTCCCGAGGGCATCACGGTCAGAGGGATGACATCGCCCAACCGCGTATCTCTGACATGAGCGATGTGTTTACAGACGCGCGAGGGGTCGCCAATGGGGGCAGCTAGCAGGCGTGCGACCCAGTGGCGGCAACTGCAACACTCGAGGTCGAGTTCGACCAGGTAGCGTGTGTCGGGGGCCGTTTCACTGCTGCACTCATAGGCGCGCGGGTCCTCGGTGGCGTAGACGCGCATCGGGTAGACCATTCTGGCCTTGCGCGCGCGCCGGGATTGCGGCGGGGATAGCGGTGCTGATGGTGTGTGTGGTACCATCGTGGTGGATATCACGTTAGCTCCTTCGGGACTAAGAGGCCGTTTGCCGTTTGCGCAGCAAGCGGTCTTTTTTGTTGTGTTGCTGCGAAGTTTGTACGGGCGAACGCCCCGTGAAGACGACGCGCAGCTTCGTCGTATACCAAGGCTGCCTCTTGCGGATCGGCATACCAGCCCAGGCGATGCTTTTGGCCATCCATACTGATGCACGCGCGATACTTGCCCTTCCGCCTGTCGTAAACAACGCCCTTAAACCCGGTCGTGTTGTTACGACGCGAAACAATCGTGTTGCGCAGATTCTCTGCATGCGAACATAGACGCAGGTTCGTTCGGCGGTTATCGAGAGTGTCGAGGTTGACATGGTCAACTGCCTGCTGCGCGTCTGGGTGCAGAAGCAAGCGGTGTAAGCGTCCACGCTCCGGCCCTTTTTGCATCCCAGCGGCCTGTGCATAGCCCGTGGATGAACGGCCGACAGTCAGAAGACGCCACATGTGGCGCAACACCCATTCAGCCTCACTCTCGTCGATCAGTGCATAAGCCCGAACAGTCACGTTGTCACGCGCCAAGAGTGAGATAGACACCGCTCCAATCGGAGCTTGCTTATGCCGCAGAGGATCGGGTATGCTGTCGTTAGGCACTTATCTTGCCTCCGATGGAACGCTTTCTCAGTTGGGACTGAGAAGGCGTTTTTGTTTTGGCGATCATTCTCGGGGCGGTCGCCACGCCCGCCGCGCGTTCGTCACGCAGTTGTTGAAGGTGTTCCGCGAGACGCCACATGGCGTCGGACAGGCGGTCGAGCGTCTGCTGCTCACCGGGCGTCAAAGGCCGGATGTACGTTGTCATGCCGCCTCCTTGACCGAATCAGGGAAGAGGTACGACATTGGCAGTTCCAACGCTCGCGCCACTGCCTCGGCCTCGTCGGGACGCCAAGACACAACGCCGTACTTCAAGTTGTAGAAACGTTTTACCTTGACGCCCGTTTTTCGACTGAGCCACGTCACGGTACGCTCAGCAGCGGCGAGCGCCTCCCATACGCGGCAATCCATATCGACCTCCTGTCAGTAGCTGATAAAGTAAACGTCTTAGCTACTGACAGTATCTTAGCACAGAAGGAAAGGAATAGCAATAGAATGCTGATAGCTAATATGGCTAGGCCGAGGGATGGAGGGCGGCGCGTGGAGATTGCGTCGAATCGCTGGCGTATCAAGGCGTTGTTAGATGGCGCCTGTCAACGATTAGGGTTCATGCCGGATGGTGAGCCAGACTATCGGGGACTAGGGTCAAGCCTTGGCTTATCGCCAATGACGCTGCTCAATCTTCTGGCACGGCCAGGACTGCCCGACTGGAAAACCCTCATCGCGCTGCGAGACAAGGCTGACATCCCGATGGCTGACATGCTCGTCGCTCTTGATGTGTTGACGGTGGAGGGAATGGTCGACGCGCTGGGACATCGCGCCACACCCTCGACTCTCACGGATGCCCAGGTCTACGCACACCGAGCGATAGAGGATATGAGTGATGACGACGCGATCAGGATGATGCAGTGGTTGGAGCGTGCTCCGTTCCTGCGTCTGATTCGCTCGGAATGGGCTGAGGGGACGGATGATCCGTCTTAGAGGTTGGCGTAGAGGGGTACAGACCTCGCAGAGCCCCCCACGTCTTGAGGGCGTCGATGGCTTGCGCATCAGGTAACTGATTGACAAGCCACGCGAAGGTGTCGGGGTGTTGCAACTGTCGTCCTAACTGGTGGCGAAGATGGTCATGCATCGCGACAACTCTTTCCGGGGACTAAGGCGGTTAATCTAGAACATGCGTACTAGATTATCACGAACAAGGGGAACGGGTCAAATCGTTATGCGACGGGGTAATGAGGTATGAGGCGGCGTCAGTCACGCACGGGGTTGTCCGCGGCGCGCGATGTGGGCCACGTGGCCGCCGGCTACCTCCGCGAGAGCACGCGCAAGCAAGGCGAAGCCACGCTCGAGGTGCAACGCGCGAAGATCGAGCAAGAGGCGCATAGGCGCGGGTTAGAGATACCGGAGGAGTTGTGGGCCACCGACGTGGAGCGCGGACGCGTGGTGACGCGCCAGGGCTACCAGCGCGTGTTGGAGTGGGCGCGCGAGGGGCGGATCGGCAACGTCATCGTTTTTACCCTGTCGCGTCTGGGGCGCTCGGCGCCGGAGCGGCTACGGATGACGGAGGAGATGCACGCGCTCGGGGTCAACGTCTACAGCGTCCTACAGGGTCAGGACACGCCGGGCCTGCTCAGTGGCGTCAACGCCGTGGTCGACGAGGAGGCGAGCCGGCAACTGGCGCGCGTGGTCAGGCCCAATAAAGAGGCAGCGGCGCGGGCCGGCATCTCGATGGGCCCGACACCGTTCGGTTACGCGCGCGTCTACGAGCTGCTGCCCGGACGCAAGCGTCCCATTGGTCTGTTGCGCCCGCACCCCGAGGAGGCGACCGTCGTGCGCGACCGAATCTACGGTCGCTATGCCCAGGGAGACATCAGCCTCCGGGCACTGGCGCGGGAGTTGACCGACGATCCCGCCGTGCCCTGCCCGCGCAAGGGGGAGCGGTGGTACGTGGAAAGCTTGCGCCACATTCTGAGTAACCAACTCTATCTCGGCCGCGTCAGCTATAACGAGCGCGCGACGGGGTACTATGACCGTTGTGGCCCCGACGATTATTTCGAGGTCGAGGGCCTGCACGAGGGGGTAGTGGATACAGACACGTTCGCGCGCGTCCAGGAGGTATTGACCCTGCACGCCAACCGTCCCGGCGTGCTGCGTCGGGAGCCAAGCGCGGCGCTGTTGTCGGGCGTGGCGCGCTGCCACGTGTGCGGCGGACCGATGTCCCTCAGCGGGTCGCACCACGCGACCTCTTGGTCTTACGTGTGCAACAACACGTCACACGGAGGCGCGTCGTGCCGACTAGCAACGCTCCAGGCCACGCTGGTCCACCGTGCCGTACTGGACGAACTGGCGCTGTTGGAGGTGCGCGACCTGGGGCCACGCACGCTGCGACGCGCGGCCAGGCGGGAAGATGAAGGCGTGGCGCGCGTGGTTGCCGTACGGCGGGAGATCGAAGAGTGGAAGCGCCGCGCCGCGCGTCATGCCGAAGGATTGGAGCATTTCGGGGATGCCACCTACGAGGAGCGGGAGGCGTTCCGCGCCGCCGCTCGGCGCTTCGCCGACGGGATCCGCGCGCGTGAGGACGAAGAGCGGCGGCTGATGGAGCGGCAGGGCGACACGGGCCGCGTCCTGGACACGCATCGTCGCCTAACCGCTGATCTACGTCGCCCCACGTTGCGCGTGCTGTTGACGGACCCGCGCTTGGACATAGAGCGAGACGAGGCCGCGCGCCATGCGGTGCGAGCGATCACGCTGTCCCTGGTCGCGTCGGCACGTCTGGCGTGGCGCGACCGGCCGCACCGCCCCACGCGCCTGACGATGACTATAGAGTGGCGCGCGGACATCGAGGCGTTACTTGAGATGGGCGCGCTCACGCACCCTCATTGGCCGCCTAACGGGACCGGCGGCGGGACCGGGAAGGGCGGCTAGACGGTGGCTTGCTGCTGTTCTGTCCGGTATTCCTCGATGTGCTTAAACAAGCTGTCAGGGAACTCCAGATCGCGATAGACGTTCCCCTCGTCGGGATCGTCGGGATTGGGGATGATCGGGAAGTCCTGCTTGGCCTGCCACTCCAGGACGCGCTCCCGCTTTGGCGGGCTATAGCCGCGGTCCTCCACCTGCTTGACCAGAGCGCGGGCCTTCGGCTCGTCGGTATCCTTATCCTGCGTCAAGAGCCGGACCAACTCGTCGTCGTCCACGAAGTAGCGGGCAACCATGGTGAACGTTAGCCGGCCGTAGTGGCCGATATCCTTGCCCTCCGCCAGCGCATCCAGCAGATGGGTCATCATCTTGTCGCGCCGCAGATCATCAACAGCCATCTCGCACTCCTTCCGATTCCAAAGAGAGAGCGGTGCTCACGATGAGCACCACCGCCCGACGGCCTTTCGCCGTCCCCACTTAGCACATATGTGCAAGTTTCGCGCCACGCGCCAGCCGGTGGACCAGGGCTATGTCGTTCTCAGGGCAGCGCCGAGCAGCCCTCACCCCCAGCCCCTCTCCCGACCGCGGGAGAGGGGAGCTACCGCCCACCGCCCACCGCCCACCGCCCACCGCCCACCGCCCACCGCCCACCGCCCACTGGTATCCTGAGGATAGTATGCCTCTATTATCTGCTTCGGTGTCGCATCTCCATGTCGCCGTCGATTGCCGCGTGGTGAGCGCCCACTTCCCTGGCATCGGTCGCGCCACCCTGGAGACGGTTCGTGCGCTCGCCGCGCACGAGGACGGGCCGACGTTGTCGCTGCTGGTCGACGCCCGGCAACCGCCGCCCGCTCTCGCCGCGCTGGCCGGCCCGCGCGTTCAGCTGGTTCCCGTGACGACGAAGCTGCGCGCTCCAGCCGACCAGTGGGCGCTGCCGCTGCTGCTACGCCAGCTGCGGCCCGATATCTACCACGCCAGCTACTACGCCATCCCCGCTGCACTGCCCGGCCGCGTCGTGGTCACGATCTACGACCTCATCCCGCGCCTGTTCCCCGCCTACTGGCCCAATCCGGTGATGAGGCACACCATCAATGCCTGGACCGCTCACGCGGCCAGGCGCGCTGATCGCGTGGTGGCCTGTTCCGAGAGCACCGCCCGCGACATCGCGCGGCTGCTCCCCGGTGCCGCCCGCAAGGTGCGCGTGGTCAGGCTCGGCGTCGCTTCCCGCGCCGCGTCCGTGCGGGAGGCGACCGGACCGGCAGACGCGTCCGGCGCGCCGTATCTGCTGTACGTCGGCAGCAACAAGCCGCACAAGAACCTGCCCCGCCTGGTCGCCGCCTTCGCGCACGCGGTTCGCGAGACGGACATACCGGGCAATCTGGTCATCGCCGGCGCCTGGGACGAACGCTACCCCGAGGCCGTCGACGCGGTCCGCCGTCACGGGCTCGACGCGCGCGTGAGGTTCGAGCATCGGCCCTCCGACGAGCGCCTGGACAGGCTCTACGCGGACGCGCGGGGCTTCGTGTTCCCCAGCCTCTACGAGGGCTTCGGGCTGCCCGTGCTCGAAGCGATGGCCGCCCGCCTACCGGTCGCCACGAGCGCGCGCGGCTCGCTGGGCGAGGTCGCAGGCGACGCCGCGCTGCTCTTCGACCCCACGGATGAGGACGCCATTGGCACGGCGTTGCGCCAGCTGCTGCGCGACGACGCGCTGTGCGCCACGCTCGCCGCGGCGGGCCGGGAGCGCGCGCGCCTGTTCCCCTGGAGCCGCACCGCCGCCGAGACGCGCGCGGTGTACGCCGATCTGACCAGGCACCCGACCCTCCCTGGTCGTCCGACCGTGCGCGGCTGAACGGCAGCCATGTGCGCGGAGGCGCGAAACTCATCTAAACGGCGACGGGCGACGATACAATGTAGGCCAGCCTTTAGAGGTCTAACCCCGCGCGCCAGCCCGCCAGATGGGCCAGCGCGGCGTCGAGCAGCCGCTGGTGAGCCGGGTCGTTCAGCCAGCGGCTGACGCCCGATGAGTGCGGCAGCGGCAGCAGGTGCGCGCGCTCGTGCCCCGGCCACAGGGGCCGCGCCGCGTCGTCCAAGGTGAACGCGCGGCCGACAGTCTCGTCCAGGCGGGCCTTGCCCAGAAAATGCGCGATGGCCAGGCCACCCAGCAGCAGCACGACGTCGGGCTGGAGCAAGGCCAGCTCGGCGTCCAGGTAGGGACGACACAGCGCGATTTCCGCCGGCGAGGGCATGCGGTCGCCACCGCCACGCGGGTTACGGCCGGGATCGCACTTGGTCAGTGAGCTGAGGTAAACGCGCTCGTGCAGCGACCCCGGCGGGAAGCCCGCCCGCACCAGCCAGCCGTCCAGCACACGGCCGGCGGGACCGCTGAAGGGACGGCCACGCTCGATCGAGACGTGTCCGGGCGCCTGCCCCACCAGCAGGATGCGGTCCCCGGCGCGGCCCTCGGTGATGGGGTGCGCGGCGGGGATATAGCCGTGCTGCTGGCAAAGCCGGCAGGCGCGCACGCGGAACTGCAGCGCCGCCACCTCGTCGGCGCGCGTCAGGAGGATAGTGGTATCACTCGCCATCAGAGGAAGTGTACCAGCCTGCTCGTGTTCGCTTGACACATAACTCTGGCCTCGGAACACGAGCATCATCTATGAATTCTCGTAGGCGCACAGACATCATTCCTACACACGACGCGCTCTCGCCGCAACCCTACTCGTTTCATCGCTCGGGCGCGCTGGCGTCGCCAGAGCGACGCCCTCCCTGCTCTGCGCCTCCCCGTTCCAAGGTTGTGTAGGCTGTGTGCCAGCCAGCGCGTTGTCCCCAAGGAACTGACAAGAGGCTCTGTGCCGTGACGACACCGGAGCCTCTTCCTCGGCGACCCGCGTCATAGCAGTAGAATCACCTTGCCCGGCGCGCCGGTCATCACCTGCTCGTAGGCGGCGGCGGCCTGCTCCAACGGGTAGCGCGCGGCGATGACCGGCGGACGGAGCGCGCCGGCCTCGAAGCCGGGCGACAGTTGCGCCAGGATGCGGCCGCAGTCCACGACGCTCAACTCCAGCGTGTTCAGGCCGAACAACCGCAACTCGCGGCGATAAAAGTTGAGCAGGTCGAACGAGACGCGACGCTGCCCGCTCGTCGTGATCGCGACCTGGCGCCCGCGCACCGACAGCGCGGTGAGGCACGGCTCGAACAGCGGGCCTCCCACGGTGTCGAAGGCCAGGCGCACACCCTCATCGCCCGTCAACTCCAGTACGCGGTCGCGCAACGCCTGCCGCCCCGTATCGACGATCTCATGCACTCCCGCCTGCTCGGCGGCCTCTCGCTCCGACGCGTCGCGGATCGCACCGATGACGCGCGCGCCCCGCCAGCATGCGATCTGCACGGCCGCGCTGCCCACCGCTCCCGCCGCGCCGGTGATCAAGACGGTCTCACCGCCGCCCAACTCGCCGAGCGTGACCAAGGCCGACCACGCCGTAACAAAGCCGACGCCGATCGCCGCGGCCTCTTCCATGGAGAGCGATTGCGGTTTAGGCTGCGCGGCCGCGCGTGGCGCCATCAGGTACTCGGCGTGCGTGCCATCGCGCACAAAGCCGAGGTCGCCCCCTGTCCCCCACACCTCCGTGCCTACCAGTTCCGGCGGCCCCTCCGCGACCGTGCCCGCGAAGTCGCGGCCGGGAATGCGCGGCAGCGTGGTGTGTTCCATGCTGCCCTGGACGTTCTTCACGTCGCTAGGGTTGACGGCCGCGGCATGCACCTGGACCAGCACCTCATCGTCGCCCACGGCCGGCCGTGGCGTCTCGTGCAGCGTCAGGTCCCTGGGCTGGCCAAATGCGTCCAATCGGATCGCGCGCATTGCATCTTCCCTCTCCAACGTCCGGTTCTTGCCCTTTCATCATCGGCTCCTCTCAGTGTAGCCGGCGCTTGTTCCCTGGGCGCCTCTCTACGCTAACGGAGTCAGACGTCCACCTCGCCCAGGGCGCGGATGGCCTCGTCGGAGTGGCCGGCCGCGCGTAGCGGCGCCACGATGTCCTCGGCGAGGTCGGGCACGTAGCAGACGACCAGGCTGGCCGATCCATCAGATGGGACGATGCGCACGTCGCCCAGCGCCGCCGGTAGGATACACGACTCGGCTCGCCCCAGCGCCTCGCTGTCGCCTCCATACTCGAGCCGCACGGGCGCGTCGCCGACGTTGGCCAGCGTGGCGCAACGCCGCGGGTGCGCCGCTTCAAGGTGCGGCTCGGTCAGGGTCCATCGCTCCAGGGCGACGTGCGGTCCCGCGCCGCCGATCACGTAGCGATTGCCGGCGTCATCCCCCTTGCGCTCCAACCCCGCGTGGGGACGCGGCAGGTAGGCCGTGCGCAGTTCGTCGAGGGTGGCGTCGACGTTGCGCTCCCAGTCCTCCCGGCTGAGGCGCTTGTTATAGATGTCGGTCGGCATCACCGTTTGGGTGAGGTCGGAGGTCTGCTGGATTTCGCAGATCAGGGTATCGGGTCCAAAGGCGTGAAGCACCCCTCCCGGCACATAGACCGTGTCGCCGGCCCGAATGGGGTAGCGCGGCATCACGCGGTCGTAGTCCTCGTCCAGGAAAGCCGCGCGGAGCTCGTCGCGCGACAGTCCGGGCCGGATGCCGGCCAGGATGCTGGCGTCGGGCGCCGCCCACAGGATGTGCCAGGCCTCGGTCTTGCCATTGGGCTGGCTATAGACGCGCCGCGCCGTCTCGTCGTCGGCGTGCAGATGCACCGGCAGCATGTGCGAGGCGTCGAGGAACTTCTCCAGCAGCGGGAAGTGCGGCCCCCTCCATCCTGCTCCCACGACCTCATGTGGATAGGACAGCGCGAGGTCGTGGAGGGTACGACCGGCCAGCGCGCCGTTGACGACCGTCCCGGTGGTGTCGCGGTAGTCGCTGATCTCCCACGTCTCGGCCACCGTACCCTCGGGAACGGCGTCCTTGCCCAGCCGCTCGGGAATCAGGCGCTCACCGAACGCATAGGTGCGCACGTGGGCGGTCAGCTTGATCGGGTACCACTCCATAGCCATTGCTCTTTACTCCTCCCATCATCGACGCGGACGCCGGGCGTCTTCTTTTTCATCCTGGCTCATGCTATCACGGCTTCCCGCGGTAGGATAGTAGATCGCCAGCGTCATCGTATTTGTCGTGTTACCAAACAGATGCTAGAGTGGTGTTTGGTAACGACAGCGGGCGAGGTGGATCGATGGGGCGTCGCATACCGTGGGTCGTCGATGGGGTGCTCTGGGTCACAGCTGACGGCGCGGGCATCAAGGTCGACACCGCCGCGTGGCATACATGGTTGGTGGAGGATGCGACGACGTCGTTCTCGTACGTCCATCCACGCGGGCGCCTCACCGTGCGCAAGGAACGGCGACAACGCGGGGGACAGTATTGGATCGCGTACTATCGGCGCGGGGGGACGCTCCGCAAGACCTACCTGGGCAAGTCGCCGGACCTGACCCTCGACCGGCTGGAGGCCGTCGCCACGGCGCCGAGGGCTAGCGGCGGCCCGACCTCTCGCCGGACCACGCACCCGCGCATCCCTCTGGCATATGCCGGTCGACCGCTGGTGCTGCTGGAGACAAAGCTCTCCGTCCCACCCGTCCGTCCCGGTCTGGTCCCGCGCCCGCGCTTAACCGGACGCCTCGACCGGGCGCTCAACTGCTTGCTCACCCTCGTCACGGCGCCGGCTGGCTACGGCAAGACGACGCTCGTGAGCGACTGGGTGCGCCACACCGGCGTCGGGGCGGCGTGGATTGCACTCGACGAGCGAGACAATGACCCGATCCGGTTCTGGACCTATCTCGTGACCGCGGTCGAGCGACTCATGCCCGGCGTGGGTGAGACCTCCCTGGCCGTGCTACGCGGCCCACAGGGCCAGGGCGACCTCGTCGCGACGGTCCTTCCCCTCTTGCTGAACGACCTGACGCGCGTGCCCGCGCCGGGCGTGCTCGTCCTCGACGACTACCACGCGGTCAGCAGCCCCGCCATCCACGACACCCTGAGCCGCTTCATCGACCGTCTGCCCCCCCACATCCACGTCCTGATCGCCGGCAGGGCCGATCCCGCGATCCCGCTGCCGCGCCTCCGCGCGGGTGGCCAGCTCGTCGAGATCCACGCCGCCGACCTACGCTTTTCCCCTGATGAGGCCCGCGCCTTCCTCACCGGGACCATGGGCATCGACCTCGCCGACGACGACGTGGTCGCATTGACGACCCAAACGGAGGGCTGGGCGGCCGGGCTGCAGCTCGCCGCCCTCTCGCTCCAGGCAGACGTGCCCGCCTCCGCGCCCATCACAACCTTCGACGGGACGCACCGCGCGTTCGCGGATTACCTGGCCGTCGAGGCGCTGGGGCGGCAGCCCGACGCGGTGCGCTCCTTCCTGCTCGCGACCTGCCCCCTCGATCGCCTGCAGGCCTCGCTGTGCGACACCTTGACCGGCCGTGACGATGGTCGGGAGATGCTGGAGCATCTGGAGCGCGCCAATCTCTTCCTGGAGCCGCTCGACAGTGGACGGCGCTGGTATCGCTACCATCAGGTCTTCGCCGGCTTCCTCCGCGCGCGCCTACGCGACACCGATCCGGGACGCCTCCTCGCGTTGCACGCCCGCGCGGCGGCATGGTACGAGCGAGCCGGCAATGTGGACGAGGCGATTGCCCACGCCCAGGCCGCCAGCGACCACGCGGACACGGCGCGCCTGATCGAGAGGGGCGCCGACGCCATGCTGGCGCGGGGCGAGGTCCGGACCGTCCACGGGTGGATCGTGGCGCTCCCCGCTGGGATAGTCCGCGCGCGGCCGCGCCTCTGCTGCGCGTTGGCCTGGACATTGCTGCTCATGAACCGCGTCGCGGACGCCGACGGCTACGTCGAGGACGCTGCCGCGGCGCTTCCGCGCGATGGCGACGCGGATGACGGGGAGTTAAGTGGCGAAATCGTGGCCCTACGCGCAACCTGTGCCGCCTTACGCGGCGAGCGGGCGCGGGTCGTGGACCTGGCGGAGCAACTCCGGCAGGGCCTACCCATGGATAGGACGCGTGACCCGGACCTACGCGCCGTGCGCGCCCTCACGCTCGGACAGGTGTACGCGATGGGCGACGACCTCGACGCGGCGGATCGCGCCTTGGGCGAGGCGTTCACCCTGTCGCGCGCCGCGGGCAACGGAGTTATGGCCGTGATCGCCGCCTGCAACCACACGGATGTGCGGCTGCAACAGGGCCGCCTGCGCGCGGCGGCCGCGACCTGTTACGAAGCGCTGCGGCTATCCATGCGACGCGATGGCCGGCCCATGCCCCTGGCGGGTGGCCCGCACGTCTATCTCTCGGGGCTGGCATACGAATGGGACGACCTCGACGGCGCGCGTCGTCACGCCGAGGATGGGATCGCCCTGTGCCGGGAGTGGGGCAACGCCCTGTTTCTCGTCGTCGGCCATCTCGCGCTGGCGCGCGCGTTGCAGGGGTCCGGTGACCGCTTGGCCGCGCACGCCACCCTCGACGCCACCGTCGATCTGATGGAGGCTCACGATGTGGCGCACGGCCGTGCCCTCCTCGCCGCCGCGTCAGCCCGCCTGTGGCTTGCCGAGGGTAACCCGGACGCGGCCGAGCGATGCTTAATGGACGCTGGTTGGGGCGGCGTCGCGGCCTGGGAAGACGCGCATGACGACCTTTGGCTCTCCGTCGCCCACGTGCGGCTGGCCCAGGGCCGGGGAGGTGAGATGACCGGGGAGATGGAGCGACGCCTCTCCGCTGCCCGCGCTGCGGGACGCATGGGCGCCGTCGTCGAGCTGTCGCTCGTACGTGCCCTTATCAGCGCGTCCCACGACGATGTCCCGGTCGCGCTGATAGCGATCGACGAGGCGCTGACCCTCGGCTCGACGCATGGGTATCGACGCCTGTTCCTCGACGAAGGCAAACCCCTGGCGACGCTGCTGCGTCAGGTACGCCCCCGTCGAGCAACGGCTGGCTACGCGGCAACGCTCCTGGCGGCGATGGACGCCGGCCTCGCCGCGGATGAGACCCTCCAGCGGCCGCCGTTCGAGCCCCTGAGCGCGCGCGAGCGCGATGTCCTGCGCCTCATCGCCGACGGCCAGTCGACCGACGAGATCGCGGGACGCCTGTTCATCGCCGTCAGCACGGTGAAGTCGCACGTTCATCACCTTCTGGACAAACTGGACGCGCGCAGTCGCACCGCGGCGGTCGCCCGCGCGCGTGACCATGGGCTGCTGTAGTCTGCCGCTCGGTACGATTCCACCTTTTAGTGGATGACGCCCCGCTCCCCACCTCGTAGGCTGATCCTGTCACCACCACCACGGACAGACAGGAGCGGCGCATGATGACCGACACAACGGGAGGCGAGCCAGCCGGCCACCGTACGGATAGCACGGCGACCACCAATCCCCTGATTAACCGGAACTTCGCGCTCCTCTGGAGCGGGCAGGCCATCTCGATCCTCGGCGACTTCGTCTTCACCACCACGCTCGTTCTTTGGATCGGTATCGTTATCGGGCGCGGATACGCCTGGGCGCCTCTCGCCGTCAGCGGCGTGCTGGTCGCATCGGCCCTGCCCCAACTCGTGCTGGGTCCGCTGGCCGGCGTGCTGGTCGATCGCTGGGACACCCATCGCACCATGGTCGCGGCCGACGCCGCGCGCGCCGCCCTGATCCTGCTGCTGCTCGCGGTCACATGGGGCTTGTCGGGGGGACGGGGGGCGCGCGGCTGGTTGCTCGGAGCGGTCTACGCCGTTGTTTTCCTCGTCAACGCGTGCGATCAGTTCTTCCGCCCGGCGATGTTCACCCTGATCGGCGACGTGGTCGATGCGCCCCACCAGGCGCGCGCGATGGGCCTGGGCGAGCTATCCGTGGGCCTGGGCACGATCGTGGGGCCGCCCCTCGCCGCCCCTGTGCTCCTCGCGTTCGGCGTGCGTTGGGCACTGCTTGCAAATGCGCTCTCCTTCGTCATCTCCTGCGCCACGGTCCTGGCGATCCGGGCGCCCTCCCGTGTCAGCCGACCGGCCTCCGCGCGCAGGACAGTGCGCGACGAGTTCCTGGACGGGTTCCGGCTGGTGCGTCGCACCCCCCTGCTGGTCACCCTGGTGGTCGCGAGCGTCGTGGCCATGCTGGGCGCGGGCGCCCTCAATGCGCTTGCCGTCTTCTTCGTGACGCGCAATCTCCATGCGCCGGCCGCGCTCTATGGAATCCTGGGGACGGCGCAAGGGGTGGGCGCCGTCGTGGGTGCGATCCTCGCCGGGGTGTACGCGGAGCGCCTCGGGCTAACACGCGTCTTCACTGCCTCGTTGGTGCTGCTCGGCGCGCTTATCCTGGTCTATGCGCGCATGACCGCCGTCGTCCCCGCGGCGATTGTGCTGTTCGCCATGGGAGCGCCGTTGGCCGCCTTGAGCGTCGCCAGCGGCCCCCTCATCCTGCGGGTCACGCCGCGGGAGTTCGTCGGACGGGTCACATCGTTGCTGACGCCTCTCATGGTGCTCGCGTCGCTCCTGTCGGCGGCGGTCGCGGGCTACCTCGACGGCGTCGTCTTACGGGGGTTCCATGCCACAATCGCCGGCGTGGCCATCAGCCCCGTCGACACCATCTTCACAGCAGCTGGTGTCCTCGTTGTTGTTTCTGGTCTCTACGCCTGGGCCAGGTTCGACTAGTTATGTGCATATCGCTACGAACGTCCTTATCTGCTCCAGGACCTGCTCTTGCTGCTCCTGGAAAAACATATGGCTCCCGTCCGGGATCTTCACGATGACCGCCGGCGGCAGGTTGGCGCGGACAAACTCCGCATCCCCGTCGCGCATGGCCGCGCCATGGTCCCAGTCGCCGTACAGCAGGAGCAGCGGGCACTGGATTTGCCGCAACGCGCCGGCCAGGTCAGAGCCGGCGAACAACCCGTCCTGCAGCGTGGTGTGGACGGTGTCCGCCGCGACACCGGAGACCATGTCCGCAAGTACCGTGATCTGCTCCGCGTTGGCCTCTGGGTTCTCCTCGCGGCAGCGCGCGACGATATCTTCATGCGAGGAGGACGACGTCACCGTTTGATACACCCAGCTAAACCAGCCCTTAAACTGCGGCGTCGCCTCAATACTGGTATCGCGATTGAAGAGCGGGGGGTCGAGCAGAACCGCCGCGCGCGTCCTGGTTGGGCACGCGGCCGCGGCGGCCAGCGCCGTCGCGGCGCCGAGGGAATGGCCCATCACGACCGCAGGCTCGGGAAGATGCCGGAGAAACGCGACGACATCGCGGGCATAATCGGCGAGCTGGTACCGGTTCGCGACCCGACCGGACGCGCCATGGCCGCGCAAGTCGAGGGCATACACGTGCCAGCGCGGGGTCAGCTGGGACAGCATAGCCTGCCACGTCTGCCAATGCGAGGTCAAGCCGTGCAACAACACCAGCGGTGGGCCTGTCGGCGGGCCTTCGGCGTAATTCAGGGTCAACTCCCCGGTATCAAAGGACTTTTCTGTGAGCATATACCCCTCCTCAGCTGATCACTCGTCGCTCCATGTCCCACGTGACGCTGACCACATCGTCGCAACCGACGGCGACCCGCGGCTCGTGCGCCTCGTAGAGACGTTACTATGACGTTACGCTGGTGTCAACGACCCCGTGAGGGGCAGCGGCGAGAGGCCATGGGGACCGGCTATCCGGTGCGGGGCGACCGGATAGCCGGTCCCCTACCTAACCTAGTATGTCCCCGCCCCGTCGGGATAGTCGTAGGCCTCGTGCGCGCGCTTGTGCGCGGCGAGCAGCGGCTCGAAGTACGCGGCCCGCTCGGGCAGCGCCCCGATGAGCCGCGCGACGTCCCGGACGCCGATGGTCCGGCCACCGACGCCCCACGCGCCTTCCTTGATCTCATGCACGATGACCCATTCGTTCGCGTCCGTGACGCCCAGGACCGCGGCCATAGCGCGGTTGATGGCTGCGTGCAGGTTGGTCTTCACGCTCCGATTGCTGGCGCCGTCGGACTCCTTGGCGCGCGTTTAAGATAACGGTCATTACCTTAGCTCCAGTATGGAGATAACGGTCGCTATCGTCAAGCCGCGCGGGATCGGCGCCCTCGTCCGGTGCGCCGACAGGCGGGCGCGTGGCCGCGGCGGGGCAATATGTGCCTGTCGGTCAGGCGCGAAAGCACGTCGCGCGGTGGTCGTCCACCACGCCCGTCGCCTGCAGGTAGGCATACACGATGGTCGACCCGACGAACGTGAAACCGCGGGCGCGCAGATCGGCGCTGACACGATCCGAAAGATCCGTGCGCGCGGGGAGCGGGTCCGTCGCCGCGCGCTGCGTCACCACCGGCTGGCCGTCGACGAAGTCCCAGAGGTAGGTCGCGAACGAGCCGTAGGCGCGCTGCACAGCAAGGAATGCGCTGGCGTTCGCGACCGTCGAAGTGATCTTCCCGCGGTGGCGCACGATGCGCGCGTCCGCCACGAGCGCGGCGATGCGCGCCTGGTCGAACCGGGCCACGGCGGCAGGATCGAACCCGTCAAACGCCGCGCGATAGCCGTCGCGCTTGCGCAGAATGGTCTCCCAACTGAGCCCCGCCTGCGCGCCTTCGAGCGTCAGGAGCTCGAAGAGCAGGGGGTCGTCGTGCTGTGGCACGCCCCACTCCGTGTCGTGGTAGGTGATCTCTGGCTCCCTCGTCGCCCACGGACAGCGCTCGATCAGCCCCGTGGCGCCCTCGTCCTTCGGTCTCATGACACCCTCGTCCTTGCGTCGGGCGCCCCTTATCGCATGACGACGCGATAAGGGGAGCCCGCTGGCCCGCAGTTACGGCAGCCGCGGCTGCAACGATAACAAGCGTTACTTCGTCCTCACTGTAAAGATAGCGGTCGTTATGTGTCAAGCCGTCCGCGAGGGGCTATCAACGTGGGTGAGTCTGTGAATTGTTGGTCTGGGGGCGCGTGGCGCTCGCTGCGCTGCTCGCCCGTTCCGGGTCCAACGCGGGGACGGGTGAGACGCTCCCAGAGATGTCCTTCCCGTCGCCGCACAGGCGACTGTTCACAGACCCCGGCCAGCAGGGGGATGCTACCCTCAGCCTCTATGCACGAACGGGATATACTGGGAGATAGCGGTCGTTATTTGCCCGCGGGTTACGTGCCAAGCGGGTCAGGCTGCGGGCTGTGAGGCAGGACAGATCACTATCCTGGAGTGGGAAGGGTTTTATCCATGGCAACCACGCGCGCGCAAGCGGAGCAATCGAGGAGGGCTCTGATCGACGCCGCGGCGGCGGAGTTCCGTCACTCTGGATATGCGGGAGCGGGTGTCGATGCGATCGCCAGGCGTGCGGGCTTGACCTCCGGGGCCTTCTACCGCCACTTCGGCTCGAAAGCCGAGGTCTTCGCCATCGTGGTCGCCGAGGGGATGGGGTCCCTCGCGCATGGCATCCGCCACACAAAGGGAACCGCAGCCGCAGGCTGGCAACGCGCCTTCACGGACTTCTATTTCGGACCCTACTATCGTGAGATCGAGGCGGGCTGCGCGTTGCCAGGCCTGGCCGCGGAAATCGTTCGCGCGGACGAGGACGCGAAAGAGGCGTTCAGCGTCGGCGTCGAGGCGCTGGCCCGCGAGCTCACGAGCGACCTGGACTCTCTCCCCGCGGACGTGGCGCGGAGTCGCGCGCTCGCCGCACTGGCGACGATGGCCGGCGGCGTGATGCTCGCCCGCGCGGCGGCCTCGCAAGAACTGGCCGACGACATCGCCGCAGCCGCGGCGCATAACGTCCTACACTTGCTCACGGATTGGAGGCCTTTTTCGGCGGGAAAGCAGTCGCCCGGCGCGCCTGAGAGGTCTGGCGAGACCCTTGTGGTCAACATCTAAGGACACGGCGGAGGACATCACATGAACGACGGGAACCGCGATAGCGACCGGCCTATCATCGACAATCTGGCGGCGGTGTGGGCGTCGATTGACGGCCTGTGCATGGACCTGACCGCGCAGGAATGGGAGCAGCCTACCGATTGCCCTGGCTGGTCGGTCAAAGACCACCTCTCGCACCTCGTGGGCTCCGAGTCGCTGTTCCTGGGGCGTCCTCTGCCCGACCACACGCCACCCAGAGCGGGCCACCTGGCCAATCCCCTGGCCGAAATGAATGAAGTCGCGGTCGACTACCGCCGTTCCTGGCCGGGTGAGCGGGTGCTGGAGGAGTTCCGCGAGGTCGGCGCGGCCCGATTGGCCCAGCTTCGCGTCCTGACGCCCGAGGACTTCGCGCGGGACTCATGGATGCCCGTCGGCAAGGGTACCCTGCGCGACCTGCTGCGCACGCGCGTCTTCGACTGCTGGGTGCACGAGCAGGACATGCGCCGGGCACTGGGGAGTCCCGGAGGCATGGAGGGCGCGCCGGCGCAACAGGCCATGGCCATGATCGCCGCGGCCATACCCAGGACCGTCGCTAAACAGGCTGCGCCGCCGGACGGCGCCACCATCGTGCTCGACATCACCGGTCCGATGCGCGACATCCTATCCATCGCCATCGCGGGCAAGCGCGCCAACCTGCTCGCCGACGTACCCGCTCGTCCCACCGTCCGCCTGACGGCCAACTTCGAGACGTTCATGCGCCTTGCCGTCGGCCGCTGCGACCCCCAGACCGTGCTGCGGGAGAACCGCGTCGTTATCGAGGGCGATGGGTCGCTTGGACGCCGGGTGGTCGAACACCTGAACTTCCTGTTCTAACCGTCCTCTGTCCCCGACGTGTCGCGCCGCCGGTTGGTATAGTTCCTGCCGCGCTCTTATGGTGAGCCTGACGCGCAGGACTGCCAGCGGAGTGGGGGACGGAACCATGACACATCTTGGAGGCGCCGCGCCGACACGGCTGGCCTCGTGTAGCGACGTAGAGCGCGCCCGTGCCGTAGGAGGCACCCGTCGCGGAAGGGAGAGGGTGACGATGAACGACAATTCCTTGCAACTGACAGAGGGTATGGACGTACTCGACGCGGGCGCGCGCCACGTGGGAACGGTCAAAGAGATTCGTGAGACTGACATCGCCGTCGGGCGCACGCTCCAGCCTGCCGTCTATGTGCCCCGCAAGGCCATCCAGAGCGTGACAGCCAACCAGGTGACGCTCACGCTCACGGCCGACCAGGTGGACGACGTCTGGTGGGCCACAGCCGGAACAAAGAAGCCGGTGGATTTGTCCGGATCATACGATTGAGGGACCTTTAACGCCTGGTATCGACAACGAACGTCACCTTCCCGGTGGCGACGCTCTGCCCTTTCTGGTTCTTGCTGTAGACATCGAATTCGTAGGCGCGACCCTGCTCCGTCTCGTCGATCCCGGTCACCGTGCCGCCAATAGTGAGCGCGTCGTCGAGGAAGACCATGCCGCTGAAGCGGGCCTCGACGCGCTGGATCATGCCCTGCCCCAGGTAGGGCGAGAACAGGCGGCCCAACTCGGCCATGGTCAGCATGCCGTGCTGGATAACGCCGGGCAGACCGGCATCTGTTGCGCCCCGATCGATGGTGTGGATGGGGTTGTAGTCACCGGACGCGCCAGCGTACCGGATCAGCTTCAGCCGCGTCACCGGCGGCAGTGTCCGCGGCTCCAGGTCCTGGCCGACGGCCCAGTCGATCGCCGGCTCCGTCGTGGCCTGGGCTGTCGCGGCCTCCTCGTCGATACTCACGCTCGTGGCCTGCTCGTCGGTACTCATGCCGGCACGCTCCCCCGCGCTGCCTCGGTGACGATCAACGTCGCGCTCATGGTGTAAATCGTCGCGCCCGCCTCGTCGGCGCCCGTGCTCTTGAACACCAGGAAGGTCATCAGCCCCAGGCCGCCGCGCCTATCGTACGAACTCTCCAGTTCTCGATAGCACGAGACCGCCTCGTCCACGTAGAGCGGGCGCGTGTAGTCAAAGCTCTGCTGGCCATGGATCAGCCCCGCTGGGGGCAGCGCCAGACCCGGAATCTCGCCGTAGTCGAAGGTGATGGGGAATGTTGGCGGCGCGATCATGCGGCCATATCTACTATGCTTTGCCGCGTCCTCATCGCTGTAGAGCGGATTAAGGTCGCCGATGGCCTCGGCAAACCGGCGCACGGCCCCCCGCTCGGCCCGATTGGCCCCCGCCTCGGACCGCGCGCCAACGAACTCATCGTACATATGCGTCTCCCGAGTAGTTAGTTATTAGTAGTTAGTAGTTAGAACAGTGGCTCGTCACTCGTCACTCGTCACTCGTCACTCGTCACTCGTCACTCGTCACTCGTCACTCGTCACTAATCCTTCGGTCCCCCGGCCACGTAGAGCACCTGGCCGCTGACGAAGCCGGCCTCCTCGGAGGCAAAAAAGAGGATGGCCGCGGCGATGTCCTCGGGCTTGCCGGTGCGGCCGACCGGGATTTGCTGGGCCGCTCCCTGCACGAACGCCTCGAAGGGCACGCCCATACGCTGGGCCGTGGCGCGGGTCATTTCGGTCTCGATGAAGCCGGGCGCGATGGCGTTGCAGGTGATGCCGTAGCGGCCCAGCTCGATGGCCAGGGTCTTGGTGAAACCCTGCAAGCCGGCCTTGGCCGCCGAGTAGTTGGCCTGCCCGCGGTTGCCCAGGGCCGAGGTCGAGGAGAGGTTGATGATGCGGCCGTACTTCTGCTCGACCATGTACCGCTGCGCCGCCCGGCTGCACAGGAACGCGCCCTTGAGATGCACGTCCATCACCGTCTGCCAGTCTTCATCGGTCATCTTGAACAGCATGTTGTCGCGGATCACGCCGGCGTTGTTGACCAGGATGTCGAGACGGCCATAGCGCTCGGCCGTGTCGGCCACGGCGCGCTCCACCTGCTCGCGGTTAGCAACGTCGACCCCCACGCCAAAGGCCTCCAGCGACGCCTCCGACAATCCGTCCGCCGCCTTGGCGACGCCCTCCGCGTCGATGTCGGCCAGACACACTTTGGCGCCCTCCTCCGCCAACCGGCGGGCCGTGGCGAAGCCGATGCCACGGCTGGCCCCGGTGACGAACGCGACGCGGTCTTTGAGTCTATCCACTCTTTTACTCCCTCCTCCTGTTGATTCACATGCTGACGGTCGGGCACGTCCTCCATCCTGCTCCCCTCTCCTGCGGCTCGGCTCGGCTGGACCGAGACCAGCGCGGCCTCCATCCTGCTCCCCTCTCCCGCGGCAGGGAGAGGGGTCGGGGGTGAGGGCTACTTGCGCAACTCGGCCCTGGCGATGGCGTTGCGGTGCACCTCGTCGGGGCCGTCGGCCAGGCGCAAGGTGCGGTTAAGGGCCCAGGCGCGGGCCAGGAACGTGTCGTCGCTGACCCCGGCGCCGCCGAAGGCCTGGATGGCGCGGTCGAGCACACGCAGCACCACGTTCGGCGCGACGACCTTGATCATAGCGATCTCGGCCTGCGCGGCCTTGTTGCCCACCGTATCCATCATATGCGCCGCCTTGAGCGTCAGCAGGCGCGCCTGGTCGATCTCGATGCGCGAGTCGGCGATCCACTCGCGGATCACGCCCTGGTCGGCCAGCGGTCGTCCGAAAGCCACGCGCCCCTTGACGCGCCCCACCATGGCCTCTAGCGCGCGCTCGGCCATGCCGATGCAACGCATGCAGTGGTGGACGCGGCCCGGCCCCAAGCGCCCCTGGGCGATGGCAAAGCCCATGCCCTCGCCCACCAGCATATTTGTGGTGGGCACGCGCACGTTCTCAAAGGTCAGCTCGGCGTGGCCATGCGGGGCGTCGTCGTAACCGAAGACGGGCAG
>JAABUX010001580.1_pt1 | contig 34060 bp, 28 predicted proteins | sample 5561851 | NCBI WGS metagenome assembly JAABUX01 (sample SAMN10711883, study PRJNA513361) | rock metagenome | isolation source: Antarctica rocks | place: Antarctica: Victoria Land, Richard Nunatak red sandstone | collected 2016-01-03
TAATTCCTACTCTCCAGACCAAAGGGCTGCGGCGAGAGCATACTGCCAACGGCTTCCCGAATAATGATTTAGTCAACTTGCTCTTAAGATTGATTATCATTCTTTAAAAATGACCGGAAAAGTCAGCGCGGTATCTGTATGAAACAATCCTGCTCAAAACCGAAGAGCGGGCTTACCATCTGACTCACTTCCTTGCCCATGACAGCCTCACACTAGGTTTCGTTGTGGCGGCTAATAATGGGGCGAGGTAATTAACACACTGCTTACGGATGAATTAATCCAACAGCTCCTGGCAGAGTTGTCGGAAATGGTCGCCCCGTTGCTCGAAGTTTTGATAGTGGTCGAAACTAGCACCGGCAGGAGATAGCAAGACAACACGGGCATCCATCTCTTGGGCTAATTCAGCTGCCCTAGGTACAGCTCGCTCCATTGTTTCCACGATCTCGTAACTGGAATAGCCAAACTGCTCTAGGCGTTGGGCAAAGGCAGCAGCTGCATTACCAATGAGTAATACAGCTGCTGCTTTGGCTTGAATAGTCTTTATCCAGTTGGTATCATCCCCCGCTTTGGCTTCCCCACCGGCAATCAGAATAACTGGACTATTGACGCAGGCTAACCCAACTTGGGCGGCATCGTAATTAGTGGCTTTGCTGTCGTTAATGAACTCAATGCCCTGAAAAGTGCAGATGTGTTCGAGGCGATGGGGGACACCGGGGAAATTGGCAATGGCTTGGGCGATCGCATCTTTTTCAATCCCAGCTAACCGAGCCGCCGCCACCGCCATCAGTAGATTTTGCTGATTGTGTTCCCCCTGCATTCGTAAGGCTGCCACCTCCACAATCCGCTCCGCTTGAGAGGCATGCAAACTCTCTATAACCCAGCCTGCTTCGATGTAGACACCCTTATTACTAATCAGATACTCTTTGCCTTTAACACTCGTCCAACAGGCATCAGGCCAATGATTCACACCCAGATGGCTCAAGTAAACGTCATCTCCGTTCATCACTTGCTGCTGAGACTGATGCAGTAGATGGGCTTTAATATTGTAGTAGTTTTCCAACGTGCGATGACGGCTGAGATGATCGGGTGTAAACGTCGTCCAAACTCCAATTTGTGGAGCAACGGAGAGTGAGGACTCAAGTTGATAGCTGCTAAGTTCGGCAATTACCCAATCGAGAGCTTCAGGAGTCTCACCCCTTACTTTTAGAACCAAGTCGCAGGCGGCATAGCCAATGTTGCCGCAAGCAGGGGCATGCAACCCAGCTGTTTGAAAAATGGCGGCAATCAGGGCGGTGGTAGTGGTTTTGCCGTTGGTGCCGGTGATACCTACCCAAGGACAGGACTGGAGATGCCGCCAAGCCAGTTCCATTTCACCAATGGTTTCAATGCCCAGCTCTCTAGCGCGGATTAATGCCAGTACATCCCAAGGAACACCGGGACTGACAACAATCAGCTCAGGTAAATCTGAGCCCTCTAGCGCCAGGGAATCACCCAGCTCAACAGGGATTCCCTCGCGCTCCAACTGCTGTTGCTGTTGGCGTAGAGTTTCCGAGGTGTTGCGATCGCTCAACGTCATCTGCCAACCTTCCCGTTTCAACAATCGCGCCGCAGCAATTCCAGATTTTCCTAATCCGATCACATGAGCCTTGGGCATAAAGGTTTTGATATTCTGACTCAAAGACTCCTTTCTAGCTTTTGACAATCGCCCCAAAATCTGCTAATACACGAGCATGATTACGCAGTAAACCCAGTAAAATCAACCGATTACGCCTAATTTCAGCGTCAGGGTCCATCACTAAAACGCTGTCAGCACCATCAAAGAAGTTGCTAAGTGTCGGGGCAATCGCAATCAGCGAGACTACCAGCTGCTGGTAGTCTCGCTGCATCAGCGCCGCCTGAGTTTGTGGCACCAGCTCCACTAAGGCATCATATAAAGCTTGCTCTGAGGGCTTTTGGAATAGTTCTGGACGCACGACTGCAGTTGGGTTCAACTCGGTGGTATCCAAATCGCCTTGCGCTGCTAAACGGGTAGAGCGGTTGACGGTTTCGTAAATTTTGTCCAAGGTGCCGTTATTCCGAATTGTTTGCAAGAACAAGGCGCGATCGCGCACATCCAATAAATCTTTTAATGCCCGTTCCGAATATTCTGGGTCATTTTCTCCCAGAACCGCATTCACTAAGTCATAGTCAATCAGCCGTTCTTCTAGTAGTTGGCTACGGATTCGTTGCCGAAAGAATTCCCGTAACTGTTGTAATAGCTCCGAAATCTGGGTTTTGGGATGGGCAGCAACAAAATTTGCCCCAATTTGTAACAGCAGTTGGTGCAAAGAAAGCTGCAACTGAGCTGTCCAAGTGATGTTTATAACGGCATTCGCAGCACGACGCAGGGCAAAGGGGTCAGAAGAACCCGTTGGCAACATCCCCAACCCAAAGATACTGACTAAGGTGTCGAGCCGATCTGCCAAACCTACAACTTGACCGCTCAGGGTTTGAGGTAAGCGATCGCCCGCCCCGCGTGGCAAGTAATGCTCTTCAATTGCCGTTGCTACCGCAACTGATTCACCACTTTCCAAGGCATACTTCTGCCCCATCACTCCTTGCAATTCGGGAAATTCATACACCATCTGGGTAACGAGGTCAACCTTACACAGCAAGGCGGCTCGTTGGATGGAAGCGCGCTTATCCTCTGCTAATTGCAACTGGTCGGTTATTTGCTCCGCAATCTTGCCCAGCCGATCCACCTTAGCACGCATCGACCCTAAATCTTCCTGGAAAGTCACTTTTTCCAGCTCAGGCAAATAGCTTGACAACGGCTTGGCTTTATCAGCTTTGTAGAAAAACTGACCATCCGCTAACCGAGCCCGGATTACCCGTTCATTCCCAGCTGCAATGATGTTTGATTTGGCTGGATCGCCGTTGGAAACTGTGATAAAGTGCGGGAGCATTGTATTCTTAGCTTCAGTCTGGCCTGAGGACAGCTCAGCGTCCGGGCGACTCGCTGAGTCGCGCCGAGCAAATACCGGAAAATATCGCTGGTGAGTTACCATAACTGTGGTAATCACCTCTGGCGGCAAGCTCAAGAATTCTGGGTCAAATTTTCCCACAACAGCTGAAGGCCATTCTACCAGGTTCGTGACTTCCCCCAACAATTCTGGGTATATAGTTACATGACCATCCAACTGTTGAGCTGCTGAGTGAATTTGCTCTTGGATTTTTGCCTGACGCTCAGCTGGATCAACCTCTACAAAGGCAGAGCGTAGTCGTGTGACATAATCTGCCGCGTGGGGAATTGTGACTGGTTCTGGATGCAAGATGCGATGCCCCCTAGAGATGCGATCGCTTTTGATTGTCTGTGAACCATTGATTAACTCGATTGGCAGCACCGCTTCATCCAACAAAGCCACCAGCTTTTCAATCGGTCGAGGAAACTTGAGGTCGCCATCTCCCCAGCGCATTAACCGTTTTCCTTCTAGTCCCGTAATCCAGTGGGGGGCTATTTCCGTCAGAATTTCAGCACTCGGGCGTCCGGGAATGTTTTTTCGGACAAAGACGAATTCCCCTTTTTCCGTAGCTCGAACTTCCACAGCGTCGAGTTCTACACCCTGCTTGCGGGCAAATCCCTCCAGCGCCTTAGTCGGTTGACCATTTTTGAACGCGGTGGAGGCGGGCGGACCTTTCATTTCTTCAACTCGTTCTGGTTGCTGGGACGGCAGACCGAGAATTAGCACTGCGAGGCGTCGGGGCGTGCCGTAAACCTCAACTGTCTCTGGAGTTAGGGATTGTTCTTTGAGGCTTTGGGGAATGCGCTTGAGCCACTGCTCGATGGCGTCATCAACAAAGCTTGCAGGGAGTTCTTCTGTACCGACTTCTAATAAGAATGTAGGCATGACACACAGTTTTGGACGGTGAGAGGCTGTACTTTACACACTGGTTTCAACAGTTTACCGCGCCTACCAATTCCTATGCGTTTGGCTCCGGCAGAGCAAGCGAAAGCAGTTAGTTCTTCAGGTAAGTCATCATGTTGTATAGTACAATCCGTTGCAATATCTACCTTCTGCCGAGGAGATGCGCGACTCGGAGACCACTCTCAGGTCTATGAAGCCGTGTTATCAGCCCTGCCGTTAGATCAACATATCAGTCATGGTGGCTCGTGATCTAGCAAAAGCTTTTCTGTCGCCACTGCGTCTATCAACGCAAAAGCAAATACAATGAATTCATGGCTAAGCTGACCCTAGCCAAAAGCGCATAATTTGCGCGATCGCGCCACCTGTTTCCAAGTATACCACATTCCTTGCCCAACCACACCTTTCGTATTCATGAACACATACAGGTTTAATATTAACTTTATTCTTGAGGTAGAGGTGACAGCGAAACATAGATAGCATTATTTGTGCGTGGTAGTCTGCCAGATCAGTGTTTTTGGGTGAACTACTCCAATGATTCGTTGAGTTTCATAGACTACCGATGGATGGTTGTACTCAAATTAAAGTAAGTAAGGATTGTTTTTTGGTCGAATTCAGTTTGACAAAGTATCACTGATTCCAGTTATAGATGTAATAATACTTAAAATGACTAAGCACCTGGGGTATCCCTCAATCGTTCCCGTTCCTAAAGGAGTTCACAGACCGCTGTGGTCGGTGATGATTCCTAATTACAATAGTGCCAATTATCTAGAGCGAACGCTCAAAAGCGTTCTTGAGCAAGCTCCTGTAACTGAGTTGATGCAGATTGAAGTTGTGGATGATGGCTCAACAAAGGATGACCCGGAAGCGGTAGTCAGAGCCTTGGGTGGAGGAAGGGTGAGTTTCTATCGTCAGCCACAGAACGTTGGTTCTATTGGTAATTTCAATACCTGTATTGAGCGTAGCGTTGGGCAGATTGTACATATTTTACATAGTGATGATATGGTCTTGCCTGGGTTCTACAACGTCTTGCAAGAAGCATTCGCTCAAGAGCCGACAATCGGATCAGCGTTCTGCCGCCATACCTTTATAGATGAAAATGATCATCAGCTATCTTTATCACCACTGGAAATGACAACAGCCGGTGTGCTTACACACTGGATTGAGCGTATTGCCGTTTCGTCTGTGATTCAAACTCCTGCCGTTGTAGTTAGACGTAGAGTTTACGAAGCATTGGGTGGATTTCATCCAGCATTATTTCATGCTGCTGATTGGGAGATGTGCAAGAGAATTGCCGCCCATTACCCAGTTTGGTATGAGCCTCAATTACTGGCATGTTACCGTACTCACTCCTCCTCACATACTTCTAGCTTGATCAGGTCTGGTGCAAACATTGCTAATTCACGCCTGGCGATCGAGATGTCCCAATCGTACTTACCCAAGACGATGGCTGGTGAACTAACAATTCAAGCCAGAGAGCATCACGCGCTCTACGCCTTTGAAACGGCATGCTGGCACCTCGGTAACTTTGATATTATTACCACAATTGCTCAGTTACGAGAAGGATTAAAGTGTAGTCACTCTTTTGGAGTAATCGGGCGAATGGTTGGCTTTTTGCTCTGGGCTGGAAGACGCCGGAGCGTGCGGGTACTCTCAAGGGCATTAGATCTGATGATGAACCTGATAGAGAAAGAAAATCAAGGCGTGAAGAAGGGCGACATCTAGTAGAATCATCAGTTGATTCAGATTTGGCATCACCGCAACTTCAAGTAAAAATTAGACAGGCGGAATACTTAAATGTTCGATTACCTGATTGTTGGAGCTGGGTACGCCGGGAGTGTACTCGCAGAACGGCTTGCGAGTCAGTCTGGCAAGAAGATCCTGATTATTGACACCCGTCCCCACATCGGCGGAAATGCCTATGACCACTACAACAATTCCGGCATCCTCGTACACAAGTACGGTCCGCATATCTTTCACACCAATTCACGCGATGTCTTCGAGTACCTTTCGCGCTTCACCGAGTGGCGGTCCTACGAGCATCGCGTACTGGCAAGTGTAGACGGTCAGCTCGTTCCAATCCCGATCAACCTCGACACCGTCAACCGGCTCTACGGACTAAATTTGACCTCGTTCCAGCTTGAGGAGTTCTTCGCCTCGGTGGCTGAGCCTAAGGAGTACATCCGCACCTCAGAAGATGTAGTTGTGAGCAAGGTTGGCAGGGAACTCTACGAAAAGTTTTTCCGCAACTATACACGTAAGCAATGGGACATCGACCCGTCTGAACTCGACAAGTCAGTCACCGCTCGCGTGCCAACCCGCACTAACCGCGACGATAGATATTTCACGGATACATATCAGGCGATGCCGCTGTACGGCTATACCCGGATGTTCGAGAACATGTTGTCACACCCGAACATCAAGATCATGCTCAACACCAATTATCGCGAGATCGAGCAGGTGATTCCGTACCGAGAGATGATCTATACGGGTCCCGTGGATGAATTCTTTGATTACCGCTACGGGAAGCTGCCTTACCGTTCGTTGGAGTTTAAGCACGACACGGTCAACAATCCTGTGTATCAGCCAGCGCCAGTTGTAAATTACCCCAACGAGCATCTATATACCCGCGTCACAGAATTTAAGTATCTGACGGGACAGGAGCACCCTAAAACGAGCATTGTCTACGAGTACCCACGCGCTGAAGGAGACCCATATTACCCGGTACCGCGCCCAGAAAACGCCGAACTCTACAAGAAATACAAGGCGCTGGCTGACGCGACAACCGGGGTGCATTTTGTCGGGCGGTTGGCAACCTATAAGTATTACAACATGGACCAGGTGGTGGCTCAGGCCCTGACGATATACGCGCAGCTAGCGGCACGGGGCAATGGGGATTCACAGGAGCACGCTAGACAACTTATGCAGCAAATCCAAAATTAAATAGCCATAATCCCAGGAAATTTTCCATGTGGAGAAGTTTTGTTGTGGTGTGCATAAACCCTGTAAGACTTCTCTCACATCTGCGGAAGTCCAAGTTGAAGTTATTTTACTAAGGTTAAGTAAAGGTTATATGCATCTACTAGGTAGGATAAAGCTGCCAAAATCAGTTGATGTTTCTAAATTATACGTCCAGTGTAATGAAGGTGCATCTATAAATTACCATGAAGGTGAGAAAGAAATTGTCTTACGCCAGGGTGGTATTATTTCCTCTAATTCTTACTTTAATGCGTTTTACGAACAATATTATGTCAAGTATACAAATCTTCAATCTATCTACTATTTGCTGAAACTTGAAGGCGATTTTCAAGTCTCTGTTTACAGAGAAGTTTATGGGGGAAATAACAGAGATCTTATTTCAATAGAAAATTTTGATAAATGTCAATCAGACTATGTAAAAGTTTTGCTACCCGAGCTCATTCAAACTGAAACCGCTGGCAGAATATATCTTGAAATCATGTGCTCAAGCGAACATGGTTTATTTAAAGAGGGGTTAATTGCAACTGAGCAAGATAAAATTAGAGAAGTATCGCTGGGTATTATCACTTGCACGTTCAAAAAAGAGGCTTATATAAGAAATACATTAAATACTATATTACAAGATAATTTATTGCAAAATAAGGACTTGAAGATATTTGTTGTTGATAACGGTAGAACTTTAAACGAAGATGATTTGAAAGATCCAAGAGTTCAACTGATTCCCAATAGAAATGTGGGCGGTAGTGGTGGTTTTACTAGAGGATTAATTGAAGCTTTACAGTCAAACAGCCTTACCCATTTTTTATTAATGGATGATGATATAGAGCTAGACAGTGAATGTATTTATAGGCTATTTTCTTTGTATGAGTACGCCAACTTTGATTTTGCCGTAGCTGGCACTATGCTAGATTTATATAAAAAGCATATAGTGTATGAAGCAGGAGCAGCGTATGGTAAAGCTCCTAAAACTATGGGATTCGATCCATTTTCACTAGTGCCTCTCAAGAATAACCTTGACCTAGAAAATACTACTTCCCTCAACCTTTTCTTGTTGGAAGAATCTGTAGATTATGGAGGATTTTGGTTTTTTTCTTTTCCTAGAAAAGTCGTTGAAAAAATTGGATTGCTGATGCCTTTCTTTATAAAGGTAGATGATGTGGAGTTTGGTTTAAGAATCAAAGAAAGTTTTGGTAGCATAGTAGCTTTTCCATCCATTGCTGTGTGGCATGAACCATTTTATGCCAAATCTCCTAGCTGGGACACTTATTATCATTATCGTAATGATTTAATAACTCATGCCATTCACGGCTCATTAGGATATATAAATACAGTTAAATATATTACAAAAGCCTTGATTTTTTCTTTATTGTTCTTTGATTATAATTCTGCCGAAATGCTTGTTAAAGCTTTTGAAGATTATGTAAAAGGTCCAGGTTTTCTTAAAAATATGAAGGAGCCAGATCTATGGCATTTTAATATTTTAAAGCTTAGCAAAAGCTATGATACCCAAAAGGTACAGCAGAATTACTTGCCCCAAAATCAGTTTGAGCCGAAGCCAAGATCTGGAATCTTGAATCAAATTGCCAGCTTATTAACTCTCAATGGTCATCTGCTGCCAAATTTTCTAACGAGTGACGATGAGGTTTTTATTTGGCATGGATCAGGTAATCCTGGTCAACTGTCTAGGGCATTCGCGAAAAAGAAAGTTATTATATTTAATGAAGAAAAGTCGAGTTTATTCGAAAATGAGATAGATAAATTGGCTGGGATTAAACTTTTTACTAGGTGGTTGAAAGTTGCTGCTAGAAATAGTATTAACTGGTCATCCATAAGTACAGAATGGAAAAATGCTTCAACGGAGCTGATATCTACTAGATTTTGGCAGCAATACCTTGGGCTAAACGTAAAGATATAACAACAATTTACTCTTACTAATGGTGGTTGACATGTCATATAGAGTCCTCTATTACAACTGGGCCCCTTACTTTGAAGAACCGATACAGGGAGGAGGCGTATCTATCTACTGCCGGAATTTAATTGATTATTTAAACCAGACAGATAATTATCAGTTTTCATTTCTGTATTCTGGGTTTGATTACACCTATTTACGTAGGCATCCCTACATCAAACAGGTTCGTAATAAGCGTCATCCTCATGTGCCTACCTTTTCACTAGTCAACTCTCCTATTACCGCCGCCTCTCAGTTTTCTTTCTATGATCCGATAGGAAACATTCAAAATCCTGAGCTGGAAAAATGCTTTCAACAGTTTCTGGCAGAACAGGAGCCTTTCCAAATTATTCACTTTCACAACCTAGAGGGATTAACTGCTAACTGCCTCAAGTTAGCTAAAGAGAGTGGCGCTAGGGTCGTGTTTAGCTTGCACAACTATTGGGCAGTTTGCCCTCAAGTTTATTTATGGAAGTTGGGAAGTAGCCCATGCTCTAATTATTTTGAAGGACGAGCCTGTGTTTCTTGTCTAACCCAAAAAGTTGATTTGGAGCTAGAATTGACCTCCAGAAAACTGGATAATTTAGGAAGCTTGGTAGGTCAGGATAAACAAGCACTCCCTCTCCGGTTATTTAAAAAAATTTACTATGGCTTCTACCGCCGCCGACTTTGGTATCAACAGATTCAGAAAAAATCTCCCCTTAAGAGACCACTAGAGGTGACTGGTACAGAACTGCCGAAGCTCGCCGGTTTGTATCGCCATCGGCGACAGGAAATCATCTCTTTGATCAACCGCTATGTTGATGTAGCACTTTCTGTTTCTGAACGCACCACTTCGATTTATAGGCAATACGGAGTTGACCCAGTTCGGTTGACTACACAATATATAGGCAGCAAAGCGGCTCAGTTCCAAGTGCCGACAAATAACCCAGCCGCCTACTCTCCAGGACAGCCCTTCAGATTAATGTACATGGGGGAAGCATCAAACTATAAGGGATTCTACTTTCTGTTAGAGGAACTACGTTCTTTACCAGAGGAGGAATTAAGCTCGCTTGAGCTGGTTATAGCAAGCCGAATCCACGATCAGGCTGAGGTGGAAATGGCGATTGAGCACAAAGGGCGGTTGCTATCCCTGGCTCAGTCTCTTCACCGTTTACGTTACTATCCTGGGTACCGTTACGAAAATATTCCTAGCATGTTAGATGGAATACACTTGGCAGTTGTGCCATCGCTATGGGAAGATAACCTGCCGCAGGTCACCTTTGAGCTACTAGCTTGCCGTGTGCCAGTACTTTGCTCGACTAGAGGAGGTGCACAGGAGTTCGTTCGCCATCCTGCTTTCATTTTTGATCCTGCTTTAGAAGGAGACTTCGATTGCAAACTCCGTACTATTCGAGAGAACCCGCACCTACTAACTGAGTTCTGGAAAGAGGCGCGGCTAGCTAAACCAGTAGAACAACATATCAACGATTTGATTGAAATTTATCAGACGGGTACGGGAAAACCGCAGCCAATTGTGGGTGCGAATGAGAGCGCTCCTGTGGTCTAAGATCCAGTTACAGTTTGTTCTGTATTAATATAAGCTGTTGCCAGCCCGATGACTTCAGGGTTAGTGTTGTTGCTGTTGCGACCGTTGTACCAAAGGTTCCAGCCGTTGTTATATACAGGTGCAGTTGTGTATAGGAAGTCCGAATCAAAGTCACCATACTTGCCCAAGTCTAGAATCAAATCACTTGCCTGCGGATTCCAGGTAATGCCATCGCTGCTAGTCGTTAATCCAATTCGGCTAATACCCAAATAGTCAGCAGCATGGTAAAAACCATAGTAAATATTGTCTAGTTTGTAGACTCTTAGTGTTTCAATCGCTTCAGACAACCACGAGCCATCATTTAATCCCTGCATGATAGGGTTTTTGGCATACTTAGTCCAGGTAATTCCATCCTGTGAGGTTGCATACCCAATTGCTGCTGGTTCGGTCCAGGGAACACCAGCAGGGGAGATAGAACCCGCTGAATACCACAGTTGAAATCCTGCTCTCAGGTCGAACCAAACAGAGGGGCCTCTAATCATTCCACTTTCCCACGTTTGAGTGGCCGACAAAACTAGCCCTTGATCTGTGAATGGCCCCTGTGGGTTTTTTGATGTTGCCAGACTTATTGCGGTCTCATCAGGTTTGGCGTAGAACAGGTAGTAGGTGCCACTCTTGTAGACTACCGAGGGTCTAAGAGCATTGGTAAAAACTGGATTACCGCTGTATTTTGTCCAGTTAACACCATCTGGAGAAGTGGCATACCCAATTGATGTAGTGTCGTTCCAGTACCACATATTGTACTGATCGGACTGGTAAAGGACAGATGGGTCGCGTACCATCGTTCCTTCCCACTCTTGTGTGGGAATCAGTACAGGGCCTGACTTTACCCAGTCACTAGGCATTAAATTCATCAAATTAACTATATAGTTATGGATTTCAAATTAAAGAAAATTGGCGCACGAACGGGGTTCTGTTTTCAGGGGCTAGGTGTAAGGGATGGTTTCTTACCCTGGCCCCTGACCCCTGTTAGTGTGACTTTGACGCCCCCTAATTAATTGAGCCGAGCTTTTCAGAGTCAACCCTAGTCGGATGTCGAGCTATCTAACTTTTGGTAGATGCTTGAGGTGTCGTTAGATTTTCTGCTTGAAGCGACTCAGGTGTCGAGGTTTGCACAGATTGCTCGGCGAATTCTGTCCATTCCGTGTGGAAGGAGCCCGGTTTATCGATACGCTCATAGGTGTGGGCACCGAAGTAGTCGCGCTGGGCTTGAGTGAGGTTTTGCGGCAAGCGAGCGCTCCGGTAACTATCAAAATAATCCAACGACGCACTAAACGCTGGCACTGCAATCCCCAATTTCGCCGCTGCCGCCAGGACTTCACGCCATGCTGTTTGCCGATCCAAAATTGTCTGCTTAAACTCAGGAGCCAACAGTAGGTTCGACAGCGCTGGATTTTGATCGAAGGCCTGTTTGATCTTGTTCAAGAACCCAGCTCGAATGATGCAGCCTCCCTTCCAGATCCGGGCGATCTCACCCAGGTCGAGGTCATAGTGATAATTCTTCGAGGCCGTACCTAACAGCGCCATCCCCTGCGCGTAGGAGCAGATCTTTGAGCAGTAAAGAGCATCACGGATCATGTTGATGAAAGCTTGGGCATCTCCCTCATACTTCCCAGTCGGGCCGGTCAAAATCTCGGATGCTGCCACTCGCTCTTTCTTGTAGGAAGACATAATCCGGGCATTAACCGCTGCCGTCATCGTTGGAATACAGACACCCAGTTCCAAGGCACTCTGCACCGTCCAGCGCCCAGTTCCTTTCTGCCCAGCTGCGTCGAGAATGACATCGACCAAGGGCTGATTCGTCTCCGGGTCTCTGTACTTAAAGATATCCGCCGTAATCTCAATCAAAAAGGAATTGAGTTCGTCCGTAGTATTCCATTCGGTAAAAACTTCGTACAGTTGCTTGTCGTCAAGCCCCAAAGCGTTTTTGAGCAGGTCATACGCTTCAGCAATTAGCTGCATATCACCGTACTCAATGCCGTTGTGTACCATCTTGACGTAGTGACCCGCACCACCAGGGCCGATGTAGGTGACACAGGGGCCGTCATCAACCTGAGCCGCAATCTTCGTGAAAATTGGGGCCAAATACTCATAGGAGCTCTTCGTGCCTCCTGGCATCAGGCTAGGGCCATTCAGCGCTCCTTCTTCACCACCACTTACGCCCATACCGATAAACCTGAACCCAGATGGCTCTAATTCGCGGGTGCGGCGAGCGGTGTCCTCAAACAGGGAGTTGCCACCGTCGATCAGGATGTCCCCCTCGTCCATTAGGGGTTTGAGCTGGTCAATTACGGCATCCACCGGCGCACCGGCTTTGACCATAATCAGCACTTTGCGGGGCCGCTCCAGGGAGTTGACAAAGTCTTCGATGGTATAGGCGGCTTTGACGTTCCTGCCCTCCGCTCGTTGGTGCATAAAGGCATCAGTTTTTTCGGGAGTACGATTGTATACGGCAACCGGAAACCCATTGCGCTCGACATTCAGCGCCAAGTTCTCGCCCATTACCGCTAAACCAATTACACCAAAGCTCTGTTGTGTCATAAAACTCTCTGCTAACTGTGCTGTTGGGTCGATTTTTCTTCAGGGTAGCCTGAGCTCTTTGGGTTTTCCCGTCAAGAAAAAATTAAGAGTCTTCAGGAGTACAACCGTCATTATGTAAACAGCGGATTGGTTTTATTTTGTATCTAAGTCAACAATCTCAAGCAAAATCTTGGTATTTAAGTCAACAATCTCAAGCAAAATGAAAGATATATAGTCTAAGGAGTACCCACGATATGCTGGCATACGTCCTGGCGTTGGCGGTCGGTCTTGGTAGCCTGGCAATTTACATGGCGGCTTTCTTTTTTCCCGAAATCCACCGCAAGAGTGATTTTATCTGGAGTGGGTTGGGACTTTTCTACGCATTGGTGTTATGGGTGTGTGCTGGACGCATCACTGGGGGTGTCCTGTTGGGTCAAGTGGCTGGTGTGGCTCTATTGGGCTGGTCAGTAACGCAAACCCTGCAGTTACGCCGGGAACTCACCCCACGCCAGCAGCAGACAGAGCTACCCAGTGCTGAAGAGGTCAAGAACACGGTTCAGGAGAAACTGTCCAATTTGTCAATTCCTCAGCGCCTTTCCCAGCTGGGCGATCGCTTGAGCGGCACCGTTACCGGCGTCAAAGACCAAGTTCAGCAGAAGCTGAGTGCTTTTACCCAGCGTCAAAGTCAGTCGGATGCCGCTGCCCCATCTGTTCCCTCAGCTCCCGCCCTCCAACGGGCTCAAAATCGTCAAAAAGTCCAGATTATCGACAAACGTACCCCCATAGCAGAGCAGGCAGCAGACATCGCTGCACCCAATTCCTCGCCACCTGACGAACTGGTACAAGCCGCTAGAGAATCGGCGGCAGAGGATGCGGAAATTGAGCCAGCGTTGACCGAGTCAGAAGCGATCGCACTAGCAGTCGAAACCACTTTGGCTAAAGACGCCACACCCGAGGCTTCCCCAGGGGTTTCTGAACTGGTTCGCCCCCATCCACCAGACCCCAAAATTGTAGAAGCGGCTATACACGACGCTGAAGAAAAACATCAAAAAGCTTCACCGCCGAACACCGCTCCGCCTGAAAATCCTTAATCCTCAAGAGGAATCAAACCCACAAGAGCGGGCCCAAAGCAAAAAAAGCAGTTTGAAAGGCACCATTAGTTGAAGCTAAGGGGCATTTTCGCAGATAATGGTGAAAAGAAGACCCCACCATCGCAGCAACTATTTCTACTGTGACAGAACCAGGAAGCTACAAAGACACCATCAATCTGCTCAAGACAAGCTTTGATATGAGGGCGAACGCCATTAAGCGAGAACCCGAACTGCAAAAATTTTGGGCAGAGAACCAAATTTACGAACGCTTGTCGCAGAACAATCCTGGGGAGTTATTTATTTTGCACGATGGGCCCCCCTATGCCAACGGGGTGCTGCACATGGGGCACGCCCTGAATAAAATCCTCAAAGACATCATCAACCGCTTCCACATGCTCTTAGGGCGCAAGGTGCGTTATGTCCCTGGTTGGGACTGCCACGGCTTACCGATTGAGCTGAAAGTTTTGCAGAACATGAAGCCAGCGCAGCGCCAACAGCTCACGCCCCTGGAACTCCGTCGCCAAGCTAGAGAATTTGCCCTCAAGACGGTAGAGGAACAGCGTCAAAGCTTCAAGCGCTATGGTGTTTGGGGTGACTGGGATCATTCTTATTTGACTTTGCAGCCGAGTTATGAAGCGGCGCAGCTCGGGGTGTTTGGTCAGATGGTCTTGAAGGGATATATCTATCGCGGCCTCAAGCCGGTTCACTGGAGTCCTAGTTCTAAAACCGCTCTGGCTGAAGCGGAATTGGAGTATCCCGAAGGTCACACCTCGCGCAGTATCTATGCGGCCTTCCCCATGACCAGTTTTGCCGCCGCTGTTCAACCAGTCCTGGAACCCTTTTTGCCGAATCTGGGTGTAGCAATCTGGACGACCACACCCTGGACTATCCCAGCTAATTTGGCAGTCAGCGTCAATCCAGACCTCACATACGCTGTAGTGGACACCGGAGCGGATGAGCAATCAGCTGGGCAGAAATACTTAATAGTGGCAGTTGATTTGGTGGAGAGGTTATCCGCCATTCTGAGGAAGAACCTGACAGTAAAAGCAACAGTGTCTGGGAAGGCGTTGGAGCATTCTACCTATCGGCATCCTTTAGTTGACCGCTCAAGTCCGATTGTGATTGGCGGCGATTACGTCACCACTGAGTCTGGAACAGGGTTGGTACACACAGCTCCGGGTCACGGTCAGGAAGACTACCTTGTAGGTCAGCGCTATGGTCTGCCGCTGCTGTCACCAGTGGATGCAGATGGCTTGTTTACAGAGGAGGCGGGGCAATTTGCGGGGTTGAATGTGCTGGGTGATGGCAACGAGGCAGTCATCCAAGCTTTGGCAGGGGTTGGGTCATTGCTGAAGGAGGAACCCTACGTCCACAAGTATCCCTACGATTGGCGCACGAAAAAGCCGACGATCTACCGGGCAACGGAGCAGTGGTTTGCTTCGGTCGAGGGATTTAGGGAAGAGGCGCTGAGGGCGATCGCATCCGTTAACTGGATTCCAGCTCAAAGCGAAAACCGCATCACACCAATGGTATCGGAGCGTTCCGATTGGTGCATCTCCCGCCAGCGCAGCTGGGGTGTCCCGATTCCGGTTTTCTACGATGAAGAAACTGGTGAACCGCTGCTGACAGAAGAAACAATTGCCCACGTTCAGTCAATTGTGGCCCAAAAGGGTTCCGATGTCTGGTGGGAACTGCCAGCTTCGGAGCTGTTGCCAGAAGAATATCGCCACAATGGTCGGTCTTACCGCAAGGGAACTGACACGATGGATGTCTGGTTTGACTCTGGCTCTTCTTGGGCAGCTGTGCTGAAGCAGCGACCAGAGTTGCGCTACCCAGCTGATATGTACCTGGAAGGAACAGACCAGCACCGGGGCTACTTCCAGTCCAGTTTGCTCACAAGCGTCGCTACCAACGGCTGTGCGCCCTACAAAACAGTCTTAACCAACGGCTTTACAGTTGACGAACAGGGTCGCAAGATGAGTAAATCTCTGGGCAATGGTATTGACCCAGTAGTGGTAATTGAGGGTGGCAAAAATCAAAAAGAGGAGCCGCCCTACGGAGCCGATGTCTTGCGCCTGTGGGTGTCATCGGTGGACTACTCCTCAGATGTCCCCATCAGCAAGAACATCCTTAAGCAAATGGGAGATGTCAGGAACAAGATTCGCAACACGGCTCGTTTCCTATTGGGCAATCTGCACGACTTTGCTCCCGATTCGGACTCGGTGCCGTATGAGCAGCTGCCGCAACTTGATCGCTATATGCTGCACCGGATGACGGAGGTGTTCAGGGAGATAACGGAGGCTATGAAGAGTTTCCAGTTCTTCCGCTTTTTCCAAACCGTGCAGAATTTCTGCGTTGTGGATCTATCTAACTTTTATCTGGATATAGCCAAGGACAGGCTCTATATCAGCGCCCCGGATGCCTTCCGGCGTCGCAGTGTTCAGACAGTGCTGGCGATCGCACTGGAAAATCTGGCGTCATCCATAGGTCCAGTCCTCTGCCATATGGCTGAGGACATCTGGCAACATCTCCCCTACCCGACGCCCTACAAGTCTGTGTTTGAATCCGGCTGGGTTAAGTTAGAGTCAAAGTGGCACAACCCCGAACTGACAGCCTCGTGGCAACAGCTGCGGCAAATCCGCACGGAGGTGAACAAGGTGCTAGAGCAAGCAAGGGCAGAAAAAATGATTGGTTCTTCCCTCGAAGCCAAGGTGTTGCTCTACGTATCAGATCCTGAGTTACGTCCGCTGCTGCAAAGCTTAAATCCTAGCACCCAAAACCCAACAACCAACGGCGTAGACGAGCTCCGCTACCTATTTATCGCCTCTCAGGTAGAACTACTCGAATCGCCTGAAGCTTTAAAAGGAGTGAAGTACAGTTTTCAGTCAGATGCTTTAGGAATTGGTGTTGTCCCAGCAGATGGGAAGAAGTGCGATCGCTGTTGGAACTATTCAGTTCACGTAGGGGAATCAATTGAGCATCCCTTGCTGTGCGAGCGCTGCATCCCGGCAATAGCCGCCTACACATTGCAACTGCCGTGATCATTGTCCTGTTGATTCGCTCCCCAACACCTAACACCCAGAAGGCTGATAGCTTGATTAAGATAGATTAAGCGAGTCGGATTTTGGGAGAAAGTCTCTGTCTTTACAAGTCATCACGGTTCCACGAACAACAAATAAAAAGCCAGCGGGGTTGATTTTGGCTTTACATGGCTGGGGTGCCAATGCTCAGAATCTGGCATCTGTAGTACCCCTGTTGAACTTACCCGATTACCAGTTCATGTTTCCCAATGCACCCTTCCCCCATCCCTATATCTCTGGGGGCAGGATGTGGTATGACCTTTCTCATGAGAACGGTCTTGGGCTACCAGAAAGTCGGAAAATGCTAACGGACTGGTTGAAGTCTCTAGAGAGTAGCACTGGTGTACCTTTGTCACGCACGATTTTAAGTGGATTTTCTCAAGGTGCAGCAATGACGCTGGATGTAGGGTTAAGCTTGCCGTTATCCGGCTTAGTTGCCTTAAGTGGATATTTGCATCCAGTTTCTCAACCAGCTGGTGGTAGGTTTCCCCCGGTTTTGCTGCTGCATGGCTCTCAAGACTCGGTGGTGCCGCTGAGTGCAGCTCAGAAGGCGCGGGATAGCTTAGTAGCTCTGGGAGTAGCGGTGCAGTATCAGGAATTTAACATGGGGCATGAAATTCGACCGGAAGTGTTAGCGCTAACCCGCAATTTCGTTTTAAGGGTAATGTCACAGGAAAATCAAAAAGTTTCTTAAATCAGCCTAGAATTATTCAATTTTTATACACCCAAGTATCCTGAACTGAGTAAGATAGATGGGGTTGCTGCACGCAAAGCGGCTCAAATCCATGCTGTATACAGCTGCCAATCACGGGAGGCGCGAGTGATAATGGAAACTTTGAGCATGTCCAAGCAGGATATTGCTGCCATGACCGCAGCAGAGGTGGCGGGAGTGGCTACACGTCTAGAGCAGGATAATTACACCAATGCTTTTGACGGGCTGAATGATTGGCACTTACTGCGAGCGATCGCGTTTCAGCGTCCAGAGTTAGTGGAACCCTATCTCCACCTCCTGGATCTGGAACCATACGATGAGTCCTAGATGCTTAGTGGCAGACGAGTTCTAATTGGTATAGGCGGCGGGATCGCCGCCTATAAAGTATGTGAGGTCGTTTCGACGCTGTTTAAAGCTGGGGCTCAAATCCGGGTGATTCTTACCCGTTCAGCCCAAGAATTTATCACGCCTTTGACGGTAGCAACGCTGTCCCGTCATCGGGCCTACACGGATGAACAATTCTGGCAACCGATACACCAGCGCCCTTTGCACATATATCTGGGTGAATGGGCAGAGGTGTTGGCGATCGCTCCCCTCACTGCCAACACCCTGGCAAAGTTGAACCACGGCATGGCTGACAACCTGCTGACAAATACCGTGTTAGCCTCCACTTGTCCCGTGCTATTGGCACCGGCAATGAATACGGATATGTGGGAGCAACTGGCTGTACAACGAAATTGGCAACAGCTATTGACAGATAGGAGATATCATGGTATAAGCCCAATAGATGGATTGTTGGCTTGCGATCGGGTCGGAGCCGGTCGCATGGCAGAACCAACTGAAATTGTGAGGCAGATCGAATCGCTGTTGCACACCGGGGGCAAGCTAGACTTGCTGGGTAAGCGAGTGTTAATCAGTGCTGGGGGAACCAGGGAGCATATAGACCCAGTGCGCTTCATTGGCAATCCATCAACCGGCAAAATGGGACTGGCTTTAGCTCAAGCAGCGCTCCACCGAGGAGCAGTGGTGACACTGGTTCACACACCAGCTAGCTGGGATGTACCGCTAGGGGTGAGAGCGATTCCAGTTGTGAGTGCAGAAGCTATGCGAAAGGCAATGTTGGAGTGTTTCCCCAATGCCGATTTGATCGTGATGTCAGCAGCTGTGGCGGATGTGAAGCCAGCTGATTACAGTGAAGAGAAGTTGCCCAAGCGATCGCTCCCCAGCAGTCTCCCCCTCGAACCAGTACCGGACATTTTAGCTGAATTGGGACGCCTCAAGCAGCCCCATCAACGCCTGATTGGGTTTGCCGCCCAGACGGGGGATATTGTCACACCTGCACTGAAGAAATTGCAGGAAAAGAAATTAGATGCGATCGTGGCTAATCCGATTGATCAACCAGATGCCGGTTTTGGCAGCGACAACAATCGAGCCATTTTTCTGGATACTCAAGGACTGAAGCTAGAGATTTCATCTTGCAGCAAGTTTGAGCTGGCGCACTATATTTTTGACACACTCGCGGTTAAACATAACCAGTTTTGAGCACAAAAAGTGACATCCCCAGCTTATGTCTGAATTATGTCTAAGGGGGGTTTGGCTACGTGAAATCAGACCTGATAATGATTGAAAAGATGCTAATGACTGGAGCTGAAGCCCTGTTAGCAAGACATCAACCAGTTAAGAACCGATATGGAATACCTGTACTTCCTGGCGAATGCCAGCCTTACCCTGCGGCTAGTGCAGTACCTAAACTCAATGCCCCACCTGCCAGTTAAATTCATGACGGTGATTCATCTCCTTGATGGCTGGGTGGTCAAGGTAAAAATGAACTCCATCCTCAATCCCCAGCAGTCTGGAGACTTCCGGGCTTTTTTAAATGAATTGGGAATTCCTTTAGAACCGCCAAGGCGCGTAATAATGGCTCTCAAGAGTTTGGAAGCCGGAGAGTCCCCTATTGATGTAATGCGTTGCTACCAAGTCATTGTGGTTTCTCACGGTAGTCCGCAGTGCAGCGAGATTGAAGCTTTTCGCCACCAGTTAACCCAGGGATTAGGATACTGCCCAGAAACCCTGGTGTGAGAAAAAAAGTATCTGTCTATCTGTATTTGATTTTGGGTTGACTAAACGGCCACAAGAGCTTCTGGATTAAGGTAAGGTGGGTCTTAACTCCCAGTCGCTCCGGTAGGCGATCGCATTTGTAGTAAGTCCCATGGAGCATGTCCCAAAGCTTTAGATTTGATCCATAGTTCCTGCGGTTGTAGCGGCTAGCGTGGTGCCAAGCATGATCGTTAGGTAGGATCAGGAATACCGACAGCCTGCGATAGAGCCAGGAGCTTGGTGTGGGAGAGAAGGTGCTGTGACGCCATAGACTCATCGTCGAGGAGAGGCTGATGCCCGCAACGTACCAAATCGGGTCTCGGAGCAGGTAGATGAACAGAGCGTGAACCCACGGGTAGACAGTGAAGAAGGTTGACCACAACGTTTCGCGGGAAGTTGCTATAACATCCATTTCGGTAATGGTATGATGCACCTCGTGGACGCGCCAGAACCACCGCGTATGTAAGAGGCGATGATTCCAGTAGAAGAGATAATCCACAAACACGAAGCTGAGGCAGAAAGCCGCGACTGGAGGCACATCCCCGCTCTGGCGATAGGATGGTAAGAAATAGTGGTAGAGCTGGTAGAGCACTGCAGTCTTAAAGACGGGGATGAGAACGACCTGAAAAAATAGATTAACAATATCCAGAATCCAGTCTTCGTAGCTCCTTGCGATCAGAGCGGCGAGCCTGCCTTTATCAGTCGCAATCAGCACCATCAAAATGACGAATACGAATACCTCTAAAAGTAGTTCCATATCTACTAAGAGGGTGTGAAGTTTCCCTGTGTACGACACCATAATCTAGTTTGGTACTTTTAGCTTTATGTATAAAATGAGCTGTTCTCAAAGCTTACCTACCGATCACAACTTTGAAAATCGGTAAAAATCAGAGGAAAATCAGCGAACAAGTTATATAAAAGTCATAAGTACAAAAGAGCGAATTTCTAGTCGCAAAGGAGAAATTATCCTCAACTGCTGCCACAATGGCAAACGTAGAAATTCGCCCGCCTTAGAGTAAATGATGTCCCGATTGCGATTGAGAAGTTCGGTTAAACCCAGATGTCGGAAGTGCAGTCGCCGCCAGGGTAGCGCATTTCATGAGCACGGGACGGGCCAGATGGCTCTTGACCGAAGTCAACGTAAAAGTTTTCATTGATCTTCAGGCCACCAGTCTCAAGATCACAGTCAATCTGCAACAAGTAGGAGCCGGTCTTAGCTAGGTCGGGGTAGAACTGATTATCCCAGGTACTGAACAGAGAGTTGGTCACATACAGCCGCTTGCCATCAAGACTGAGCTGGAGCATCTGCGGCCCACCAGACAGCTTTTGACCCTGAACCTCACCGCCTTTGCCCAGCAGCCCACCGCACCAAACTTGACCCGTGAGTTTAGGCTGGGAGGGGTGAGTGATGTCGTACTGACGAATGTCACCATGCAGCCAGTTTGAGAAGTAGACATACCGATCATCCATTGAAAGCAAGATATCGGTGATTAACGATGGCACAGGGATAGGCCAGCCCTCTACCTCCAGGGACGGCACATCAATCACCTTCTCAACTTCCCAATGACCATTGGACTTGTGCCAATGCCAGACATTGCTACTGAGCGCCGCCCCGACAAACCCGTGGGTACTGTCGGGATTGTGGTGGAAGCGCACTTCGAGGGGTATTAACCCTTCCTCACCCAGGTCAATGTTCTGGATAATCTCATGCTTCGACCAATCCCAGAAATGCAGTTGGTGCCCATAGTTCCCAGCGGTAACATCTTTGAGGTCGAAGCCCGGATAATAGGTCTTGGGTGCGCCCCACTCACTACTGACCATGACGTTATGTCGCGGCTGATACCAGAAATCATAGTTGAAGCGCATGCCTTCGGCCTTGTGTTCCCAGCGACCGGCAATATCAAAATTCTCATCCAGCAGCAAAAAGCCGCCTGGACCATTGCCTTCACTGTCGCCCAGCATTGAAATCATGACGTGACCATTTGCTAGGCAATGGACTGTGTGAGGGGCGCTTAAGTTGGTCTTTTGTGTGATTTCTTCCGGTTCAATTACCTTATGGAGCTTGGGCGATCGCGCCGACGCTGTATCAACAATATAAATGCGGCTAGAGCGTTGACCGGGAATTACCGAGAAGCGCCGGGATTTACTCGCATCGCCGTGGCAGGAGCTGCAAGCATTCCACCCAAAATGATGCAATTCATCACCAATGTAGGGCATTGGCAGGCGATGAATCACCTGGGAGTAGGTCGGGGAGTTGGGGTCAACATCTACTGTTGCCAGGTAATCCGGCTCCTCGATGCCGGTGCCAGTGTACAGCGCGATCGTGTATAGGATCTTTTCGGCTTCTGCCCTGATTGCCGCTTCCGGGGAAGCGTAGCCAGGACCACAACAGGCATGGGTGTGGCTTCTTTCATGTAAATCAGACATGGGTTATGACCATTGACAGCTTGTGTAATTTTATTCTCGGTAATTTTAGGGAGCAGGCGCAGGAGCAGTCATGATTGGAGCCTCTCCTGCTACCGCAGCATTCGGCAAATACTTTGATTGGCCAGATGCCGTGATCCGGATGAAATATTGTCTCGCCAATTTCATTTCAATAAATTAGTAAAATTGATATTAGCATAAGACGCTATTAATTTAAGACTATGGACTTTTCAAATACTGGCATCAATGACAAAAATTATTGTGCTCTAATGCGCAGTCAAAAAGGTACCAGAACGATGCATTCCAGTAAACACAAAAATGGATTGTTTAATATTGGTTGTTGGCATGGAGCTGTAACAATTTCAAAATTTGGGAATCAACCCTCTAGAGTAGAGATATTCTAATACTTTTTCAACGCACTGCTCTACGCTTTGCTGATGAGGTTTGAGAGTCACCTCTGGGTTTAAAGGAGCTTCATAAGGGGACGATATTCCTGTAAAATCAGGTATTTCTCCAGATAAAGCTTTTTTGTACAACCCCTTTGGATCCCTCTCTATACAAACTTCCAAGGGACAATCAACATAAATCTCTATAAAGTTTGGCAAATAAAGCCTGAGTTTTTCACGGGTGTCTTGGTAAGGAGAAATCATAGCCACGACTACACTGAAACCATGCTTATTCAACAGGCCACAGACAAACCCAACTCTTGAAACATTAGAATTTCTGTCTTCGCGAGAAAAACCTAACCCCTTGGAAAGGTTCGTCCGTATGACATCACCATCTAGACGCTCACACGGAATTGATAACTTATCTAAAGCTCTAGCAATGTTTACTGCTAGTGTTGACTTGCCTGCTCCTGACAATCCAGTCAACCAGCATGTGAAACCTAACGAGTTAAAGCTACTCATCGTTATTTTTCTGATTGAATTGAATTCATTTTCCTGCTTTATGCAAATGCTAAGCCCAATCTACACTATTGATACGACAGCTGCTCGAAAATTTTGCCGGATTGGAATTAGAGAATTATATGATATCCAAAGCCTTCCTGAATTACCCTACTGTGTTCTAGGCTACAAAGTACTGACATCTTCGGGAAGCAGAGGAACAATACCATTTCCGCGCACCCGGCTGTGACCCGTGTTATAGCCGCTCATCAGAGCGCAGCGTGACGGAGCGCAGACGGTACTGCCCGAGTAGAAGTCAGTGAAACGTATTCCCTCGGCTGCCATCCGATCAAGATGCGGTGTTTTGATGGACTTCTGCCCATAACAACCGAGATCGCCGTAGCCTAAATCGTCCGCCAGAAACAAAATGATATTCGGTTTGCGTTTTTTCACAAAACCTTTGGGATTGGTATCTCCGTTGACCATGAAGGTGACCTCTCTCATGATTTAATCTACGGTAAACCGAGCAGGTTTTTGTAATATTTGGATGTTAAAGCAAGTATTGCATAGCCATCCCCGGAAAAACAAGTTTGTGTCTGGCGCATCGTTGCCTAAAGTCAGCCTAAAATACTAAAAAATGCTCGGAGAACCGTAGTATAGTAAAAGACTACGTTGGCCTTTGGATGATCGCATAGTCATGGAACTGTCCAGTAAAGTGCGGTATGCTTTGTTGGCTCTCCTAGAACTAGCAAGCCACCATCAGCAGGGAGACTTCCTGCATATTGATCAAATTGCTGCAGCTCATCAAATACCAGACCGCAATAAGCGCGCAACTGTTGATGACGCTACGGCGCTGTGGCCTAGTCCGAAGTCAACGCGGGGCCAAAGGCGGTTATTTGCTGGCTCGCGAACCCTGTCAGATCACGCTGTTGGAAGTGCTCGCTTGCTTGGAGGGAACTAAGAACTTGGCTGCGGTTGCTCAGACAGCTTCCCCGACACCGGAGAATTCCGTGCTTGAGGAAGTCTGGCAGGAAGCGAGCAATTCAGCGATCGCAGTTTTGCAGCGCTACACCTTACAGGATCTGTGCGAAAAACGCTCGGGAGCGCCAACGGTCGAATACCATGTACTACATTTAGCTTTTAATCAGGTGGAACGATGCGGATTGCTCATGATGTAACGGAATTGGTTGGTCATACGCCTCTGGTTCAACTTAATAACATTCCCCAAGCGGAAGGATGTGTTGCTCGAATCGTCGTGAAGCTGGAGGGCATGAACCCAGCGGCTTCTGTAAAAGACCGCATCGGTGTCAGTATGATTCGGGCAGCTGAAAATGCTGGGTTGATTCAGCCTGGAAAAACTGTTTTAGTCGAACCCACTTCGGGAAACACTGGCATTGCCCTGGCAATGGTGGCAGCTGCTAAAGGCTACCGCTTGATTTTGACAATGCCTGATACCATGAGCCAAGAACGGCGGGCTATGCTCAAAGCTTATGGTGCGAAACTGGAACTGACTCCTGGAATAGAGGGCATGAAGGGGGCGATCGCGCGTGCAGAACAAATTGCTGCCACGACTCCCAATGCTTTCGTGCCGCAACAGTTTCGCAACCCAGCTAATCCTCAAATTCACCGGGAAACGACAGCCCAGGAAATTTGGGTGGATACTGACGGTGAAGTGGATTTCCTGGTTGCCGGTGTGGGAACAGGTGGCACGCTTACCGGGGTAGCTGAAGTAATAAAGGCGCGAAAACCCAGCTTTCGGGTAGTTGCCGTCGAACCTGTCAGCAGTCCGGTTATTTCTGGAGGCAAGCCGGGAACGCACAAGATTCAGGGAATTGGTGCCGGATTCATCCCGGAAGTTCTCCGAACAGACCTGATTGACGAAGTCATAACTGTCATGGATGACGAGGCGATAGACTACGGTCGCCGCTTGGCTAGAGAAGAGGGCTTGTTATCTGGTATTTCTTCCGGGGCGGCTTTAGCTGCAGCGATTCGGGTGGCGAGACGGCCTGAAAATGAAGGTCGTTTGATTGTTATGATACAACCCAGTTTTGGCGAGCGCTACCTAAGTACGCCGTTGTTTCAAGAACTGGAACAACTGGAGACGCCAGCTCTGGTCTAAATCAGCTGTTGGGATGTTTTTATAGCTGAATAGCTGTGTACATCGTTTAATGTTAAGTAGCGATCGCACTCCCTGGCGCGATCGCTGCTGCGATGTCACAGATTAATAAAATCTCAACTCAATCCCCGGTAAATTAATCGGAATAGTTTCAAGAAAAACGATTATTTTGCTTAATACTTCAAGAATTAATTTCGCTCTTCGGGGAAATCGAAGCTCTCCTGCAACGCGGTGAGGAAATTGAAGTTAGGCATCACTCTAGTAGACTTCGGCGTGAGTTCGCCTACCATTTAGGTCAACTCTTCAAGGCTTTTCCTTGGTAAGTCCACTTGAAGGGCTTAGCCATCGTGCGATTGAAATAATCAATGAATTCAAGGATGCAGTTTTTCAACTTCGCTTTACTGGTGAAACTGGCACGTCTGAGCAACTTACGCACTCTTGTTGCTAAACCAAATCTCCACCTGATCTCGCTGTGGAACAATGCTTGGGAGTGAACTGAAAGATAATCTTATGGGTAGGGTCACTCAAGAAGGCAGCTCGAGTTTGCATGGATTTGAGAATACCCGATTCCCCTTTTACACCCAGGTCAATCTTAAGTTTTTCGACTTGTGCGACAAACCGCACGCCTAGATTCCGATTGATGGGTGTTTAAGCAATCCATAATAAGCGTGCCACTTGGTGGCGTTGGGGTCCGTAGCAATCAGTTGTTGCACATGAGTCAGGTAGTCGGCAGGGCGTGCGAGTATTACCAACGCTTAGAAAGAGCCACCTGACCACTGGCGACATCAAAACTGGCGATTAACGTTTGGGTTCCATGGCGAATGTACTCAAACTCTCGACGTTCCCGTTTACCTGGGCGCATCGGTTGGTCTGGGAACTTGCGCAAAGCCTGCTTGAATCCCTGTCATTTCATCAATGGAAATCGTTCGCTCTCCCCGCTCGGCGCGCTCAATGGCACTCAGATACGTGTCACAGATATCTTGGACTTTTTCATCGAACTGTGGGTCGGGGGGGGTTTAACCAGTACTCGGACTGGTGCGGTTTGAGATCTGCTTCTGCAAGCTTGCGCCCCACATGCCGAGGCGAAATCGTGCTGACAACCCCCTGTTTGACCATCTCCGAAGCAAGTTCTCGCTTGTGTCCAATGGCTGATGGGTCGTCCGTAGTCCTCTGGCGGCTCACAGGCAATCGCAAATAACTGGAGAATCTGTTCTAAGCTGAAGCTCATCGGTCCTCCAGGACGTTCGGCATCAGCTAATCGCTCCCCCACGGGAATGTCTTTCTGGCTTAACTCTAACCATCGATTTCGCCATAGTCTTGCCATATCTCGACTGATGTTCAATGCCCCGGCGATCTCAAGGGTGATTCTGTCCTTCATCCGCCAGTAAAATGATGCTGGCTCTCAAGGCAATCTGCGCCTGGTGTGCTATGGCGATTGACGCTCCTGTTGCAGTTGTTCACGTTCTGTTTCGTTCAGTTGGATGGGGGGAGGGGCTAGTCCAGGCAAGGCTCTATCCTCATAATCATGAGCTATTGATAAATCATAGGTCAATTCCCGCCGAAGTCTACTAGGTACTGAAGAACCAGATTACTTTGATTGACGAGGAATATACGGCGGATATCAAGGCGGTGGCCCAACGGATTAAAAGGCTGGTGGAACTGGACTTAGAGCCAGTGGATTTTGGGATACTTGAAGGGTTGCAGCGCTCGACATGCTTCACCCCACGGCAGTTGCTCTATTTGGAGAGAATGGAGGCGGATTATGGAAAAAGCAACTGATGACAATTGAAAAAGAAAGGCACTTTGCACAAGGCTCTTATGTAATACCATTTCAGTAAATTCTTGCTACAGATAAAGCCTTAATTATGTAGTCCCAACCTGTCACATAAGCAATGATTTCTTCTGTCAAAGTGTTCATGATCTCACTAACTTTTTCTTTCACTTCATCTAAATTTTTGAATAATTCCCAACTTAAGAAATCTTTGATGTACAGAAAAGCGTCTTTCAATTGGATTAAGTTCCGGACTATAAGCAGGTTGAAACACCAAAATAATATTTTGAGGTAGCTTCAATTTCTTGGCGAGATGAAACTTCCCATTATCTAATTGAATAATGTGAAAATCGTGCGGATGATTTTCCCCGAACCTATTCAGAAACTCTTGAAAACAATCAGTATCGACATGAGAAAACTCGTAAAAAAAGCTCTCTCCAGTTAGAGGTTCTATTATTCCATAAATATAAAAAGCTTTAAATTCCCATTGAACCGCGCCGCTGGGTTTGACACCTTTCAAAGTAATTCGTCGTCTAGGTATAGTTTTTAACCCTAATCTTGTTTCGTCCTCGCACCAATATCGCATTGATCTATACTGGTCTTTAAATCACTCTTGGGGTATAGTTTTTGAGGATTTATAGGCCGCCGACTAAGTTTGATTTGAAGGCTTCAAATGCCGTTGGGTCTTGCTTTTTACTTTTAGATCTAACTACCTTAAGTTTAGCAACTAGCTTGTAGCGTACTAATTCATAAACTGCCATATAACTAGCTTTTATGCCCAATGTTTATTGCAGCCATCTTTGGATTTCTTTATAACTTTTAAATCCTTCAGTATTGGTCAATTTACGTTCCAATGCCTTGACTGCCCAGTCAGGAATTGTGGCTCTTCTCCCCCCACCATGTCGCTCAGCTAATAAGCCTTGCATACCCTGAGCTCGGTAAAGTTTTAACCATGAATGAAAAAGTTACACGATTTTTACCAAGGATGATAGACAAACCTATGACCGTTTTAACTTGACCAGTTTTCAGGAGATATAAAGCCTGTACACGAGCAAAATTTTGCGAGGTTTTTTGTTGACTCAAAAGGGTTTTAAGTTCCGATGGGGTCTCATACCATTTCTGTATGAAGTTGCGCTAAATTATTGGCAAGGGTGAATTTGGTTTAAGCATGATGGGTTTAAGGTTACAAGTCGAAATAAAAGAAAGTCTTGAAGAATTAGAAAAAGCTATTAAATACGCTTACGAGGCAAGCAAAAAGAGAGCGATTACAAATGCAAAACTCGGCTAAAAAGTGGTCAGGTAACGAGCCGGAGTGCGATCGCAGAACGTTTAGGGAGGGATGAGGCAACCATAACGCGAAGGTTCTCGAAAATATAAAGATGGGGGACGAACTGGCTTACTGGAGGTAAAACATGCGCCCGGTTTTGAACCTATAGTAAGTGGAGAAAACTTAGAACGTTTGAAGCAACGATTAGAGGAGCCAGTTGGATTTCACAGCTATAGTGAGATTCAACAATGGCTCAAAAGCGAACTGGGACTCAACATTGCCTATAAAACAGTTTACCAACTGGTTCGCTACTGTCTCGGAGCCTTCCTCAAAGTTCCTCGTCCCAAAAGTCTCAAACAGCATCCAGAAAGTCTATCTCACTTTAAAAAAAAACCTCCCTCGCTTCGCTCGAATTTTTCCAAGATGAATTTGGGTTGGGCAAGCGGCTGAGATACGTGTGCCAAGACGAAACCCGCTTGGGATTAAAGACGATTGCGGGACGTTCAATTACCGCACAAGAGTATAAAACCCATAGGTTTGAGTCAGTGGCAACGTGATAATTTCTACTTGTACGGCGTAGTGGAGCCTCTAAGTGGATACAGCTTTTTCTATGAGGAGTCTCACCTTGATGGCGACTGTTTTCAGAGGTTTTTAGAGTTGTTGTCAGTAGAACTTGGTGACGACGTTGCAGTTATTCAATTTGACCAAGGCTCATTTCACACAATCAAAACTCTAGACTGTCCAGAAAATATTATACCAATTTTCCAACCCCCTCACTCTCCAGAATTGAACCCAATTGAGAGAAAATGGAGAGTTTCTTAAAGGCAAACTTCAATGGGAAAATTGCAAAACTCTTACCCAACTGCGTCATAAATTAGCTGAGGTGCTAGAAACTATTACACCAGAGGTAATTATTTCTCTCACCTCTTACGACTTTATTCTTGAAGCTTTATTTAGCGCAGCTTCATAAAGAATTGGTATCACTAATATCTATCTTGACAATTCCAGCCATAAAACCAAAAGAGATGAAATTACTAGTTCTATCTGTAGTGTACCAAAACTAAAATGGTATAAGGATTCAGGTCGAGGACTTGACAAACACCAAATTTCGTCTAATCTAGATGCATGAGTACTTCTGCATCGCCCCCACCGTTTGACCGAGAGACAATGAGACAGTTACCCATAGAGCAACTAGTAAATATCATTTGGCAACAGCAGCAGCAAATCGAGCAGTTACGGCAGGAAATTGAGCGCCTCAAAGTCAGCCTGCAACTCAATAGTCAGATTTCCTCCAAACCTCCCGCAAGCGACTTACTTAAAAAACCCGAGAAGCTCTCATGCCTCTTCAGACCAAACCAGCACGAGCCTTACGCAAGCCAGGTGGGCAGCCTGGTCATCCAGGGAAAACACGTATTGGCTTTAGGAGAGTAGACCGCTACGAAGTGCTGCGTCCGCAGTTATGTCTTCAGTGTGGGAGTCAAGCCAATGCCTGCGTGCCTTCGCCTTTGCAAGTGCAGCAAGTGGCAAAGTTAGTGGAGCGTCCGATTGAAATAGTGGAATATCAGCAGCACAGCTCTAGGTGTGTTGATTGCGGTCAAGTTCATACCGCCCCCTGGCAAGATTGTATCGTACCAGGTCTTGACTTGGGTGTGAGGCAAGCAAGCCCAAAAGAGTCTGGTTGGGCAACTACGGTCATCTGCCCTACGAGAAACTTTCAAGTTCTGTTACGTGAACTCGGCGACATTGACATCGGGGTGGGTACACTGCAAGCCACCAACGCCCGCATGGCAATGGCTGTAGAGGGGAGCGTTGAATTATTACGGGAGTGGGCTCAGCAGCAACCCCAAGTGCATGTGGACGAATCGCCGTGGCCTGTGTTGGGGCTGAAGGAGTGGATATGGGTAATTGCGGGGCAAGCGTTCTGCGAGAGTTTGCGGGAGAGAGTACTCTCTCCCGCAACACTCGTCCTGTTCCATGCCGGTGATACCCGCTCTCGTGCCGAACGCAGTTGTTCAGTTAGGAGAAGCGTTTGACTATCTTTGTGAGTAGCGATGACTTCAGCGTCTACAATGGCTATCCCGTCACGGCACAGCAGAAATGTTTGGCACATCTGAGGCGTCACTTCAAGAAAGTGGTTTCCTTAAGTCATGGTAACAAAGAAAGTGTTGGGGCAAGTGTTCTTGGACTTAATTGATGAAGCCTTTAGGCAACATCGGTATTGGCGAGAAACTCTTTCCTGTGCTCGCCTACTCTACTTGGGCTTCTGAGTTCAGGGCACGCATAAGCCAGAGCATCGAGCAATGGATTGGTCGAGCTGGATATGAGGCGGGTAAGTTACTGCGATCACTACGGAATAAAGCCGAGCAGTGGTGGTACTTCCAAGGGCCACCAGAAGTCCCGCCTGACAACAACCTCGCCGAACGTTCGCTGCGGTTAGCCGTGACCAAGCGTAAGGTCAGTAGTGGGTCTCGTTCGATGGGTCGGTTTGCTCAAACAGCAGATCTGCTAAGTGTCATACAGACTTGTCGTCGGCAGGGACGTTCGGTCATGGAGTTCTTTTGCAAGGCAAGGCATGGCGAGGTCGGAGAGTGGGACAGGACATCCCAGCCATCTCTGTTGCCCCAACCGACTACCTGAATCCTTACTTTTTCTTTTTGAAAAAAATCAGCCAAATCTCAGTTTATTCTCAGGCAATAATTGTAAGTTAAACATGAATGTAATTAGTTAACTAGTTAAGGAAGTGTTGAAATGAAGAGAATGATCAAGGCAATACCACTAGTGCAATCACTCCACCAGTATTTTAAAGAATTAGAATATGAGCGGCGGTTTTCAGGGAACTGTTTCGCATGTTTTAGAGGTGTTTTTGAAACTGAGGAGCAAGCCCTTTTATCTGTACCACAAAACGATAAGAAGATTCGCTATAACGAGTCTGAACTGGTCGATCTATATAAGATAGAGCTTACCCAACCTATTGAATCTTATGATTATCCAATTTTATTCTGGCTCAAAGAATTGATTAATGATAATGTTAAAGTTTTTGATTTTGGTGGTAGCGTAGGAATTCACTTTTATTCCTATAAGAAGTATATTAGCTACCCACAAAGCTTAAAATGGATGGTGTGCGAACTGCCACTACGTGCGAAACTTGGAGAGAAGCTAGCGTAACCGTTCACGGGGGGGTACATCATGCGCATAAACGTCAAAGCCTTGCTAAGCAAAAGCTTTGGGTTTTATGCGCATCAAAATATCGTACCTAAAATGTCTAAAAGACAATTTGCAGACCAGTATAGCACTTTTGACTACTCACAATTATCCGGTATAAATCCAATCTAGACTGGTTTTCGTACTGATTACGTGTGATTTCATATTGGACGTTTTTTTGATCCCCCCCTGAACGGTTACGAAGCTAGCTGAGGGAGAATCTCAAATATTCTTTACATCTGGTAGCTTGGAAGAAGCAAGTGGCACAGATATATTCATTGCATCTGGCACAGTTCAGTATGTAAAATCTCTATCTTCATCTCTATCTCTATTATCTGAAAAACCTAAACATTTGTTCATCAATAGACTACCTTTGTATGAGGGAAAACCATTTTTCACTTTACAAAACATCAAGCGGCAGGGTCTCTATTACGTAATTAATAGTTTCTTTCCCCAACAGGTGTTTAATAAGAAAGATTTTATCAATTCCATCCAAAGTATTGGATATGAACTAGTTGACATTTGGGAGGATAGGGCTGACTCCTGCATTATTCCATTTCATCCAGATAAGTCCGTACCTTTTTATTACGGACTGTATTTCAAGCTAGGCTCTTAAATAGAAAGTGTCAGAACTGGGACTCGATTTGGAAGACAAGCAACCGTTCTGGTAGTCTGGAGTTAATTTATCAAATAGGGAAAAGCTGGCGAACAGTAAGAGCCTCTATTTCGCCTAAGATTGATTAAATAATCTTTACACTCAGTAAGGCTAGACCTAGAGCCAGAGCTGTTGTCAAGACAGCAACAAGTACCCATTTGCTCATCACGCGCATCTGTAGTTCCACGCTCCGCAGCTTTCGTTCCATATCCTCAATGAAAGATAGAGCTAGGCGCAATTGATGTTCCAGCCTTTCCTGTTTCTCGAAATGCTCTTCATTGAATTCAGCCTCGCTAAGCTGGTTCATAGAAACCTGCTGTTCGGTCCTCAACCTAGTAGACTTCGGCGTGAGTTCACCTATCCTTTTGTCACTGCTTCAAGGCTTTGCCTTGGTAAGTCCACTTGAAGGGTTTAGCCATCGTGCGGTTGAAGTAATCGGTGAATTCAAGGATGCGGGTTTTCAGTTGAGCAATGCTTGTAAAACTAGCTCGCTTGAGTAACTTCCGCACTCTTGTTACTGAACCAAATTTCAATCTGATTCAACCAGGAACAGTGCTTGGGGGTGAAGTGAAACACAATCTTATGGCTGGGGTCCCGCAAGAAGTCTGCTCGAGTTTGCATGGATTGGAGAATGCCCGGTTCACCTTTGACTCCCAAGTCAATTTCAAGACCTTCAGGAAAGCACCACAAACCGAACCAACGATTCCGACTGATGGGTGTTTAGACAATCCATCACCAAGTGCCATTTGGTCGCATTAGGGTCGGTGGCTATCAGTTGTTGTACATGGCTGAGGTAGTCCGCTTCTGTGCGAGTGTCTCCGACGGTTGCTTTGACCACCTGCCCGCGAGCCACATCAAAACTGGCGATTAACGTTTGGGTGCCGTGGCGGATATACTCAAACTCTTTGCGCTCTCGTTTGCCTGGACGCATCGGTTGGTCGGACTCCTTGCGCTCTAATGCTTGAATTCCAGTCATTTCATCCATCGAAATTGTCTTCTCTCCCCGCTCGGCACGCTCGATGGCACTCAGGTAAGTGTCACATATGTCTTTGACCTTTTCATCGAACTGCGGGTCGGGGGGGGACTTAACCAGTATTGCGACTGGTGCGGTTTCAAATCTGCCTCTTCCAGCAATTGCCCCACATGGCGGGGAGAAATCGTTTCCACAATCCCCTGCTGGACCATCTCGTCAGCCAACTCTCGGGCTGTCCAATGGCTGATCGGTCGCCCATAGCCCTCCGGTTTCTCACAAGCCATCGCAAACAGTTGGAGAATTTGCTCGCTTGCTAAAGGTTGGAGGTCCGCCGCACCGTTGCGTATCCTGCAATCGTTCAATCACGGGTATTTCTTTTTCTGCCAATGCTAACCAGCGATTCCGCCAAAACCTGGCCATGTCTCGGCTGATGTTCAACCGCTGGGCGATGGCTTGATGATTCTCTCCCTCCGGAAGCCAAAAGAATGATGCTGGCTCTCAAGGCACTTTGCTGGGGGGTGCTATGACGATTGACCAACTGTTGCAGTTGCTCACGTTCGGTTTCACTCAGTTTGAGGGGGGGAGGGGCTAGTCTAGGCAAGGTAGTATCCTCATTACGAAATCTTACCTAAGTAGTCTGACGAAATTAATTACACGAATCTTATGATAAGATGTATTTAGATAGACAAGCTAGGTATTAATTAAAATTAGAAATGATATTACTGCGAGAAATTAATCCTCTTTCAGCTAAATTACTAGAGCGAATTTATCGCCAAAGCCGACATCATCAGGTGCGTCAAAGAGCGCATTGCCTGATTCTAGCAAATCAGGGGGTAAAAGTAGAAGAACTGA
>JAABUX010001581.1_pt1 | contig 34051 bp, 27 predicted proteins | sample 5561851 | NCBI WGS metagenome assembly JAABUX01 (sample SAMN10711883, study PRJNA513361) | rock metagenome | isolation source: Antarctica rocks | place: Antarctica: Victoria Land, Richard Nunatak red sandstone | collected 2016-01-03
TCCAAGCGCTCCAACTGCTCGCGCGCCCAGACAAGCTGCGGCCCAGAGATGCGGTCATAGGTGCCGGCATCCCAATCGCGCAGAGTTGAGCCGGTGCCGAGCTCGGAGACCGACCCCGACCGCGAGCCCAACCTCGACGGCGAGCCGGAGTCCGCCTCGCTCACGACCTCCGCCGCGCGGTCATAGCGCCGTCGTGATCGGCCCGACCCGCTCGCGATCGCGCTCGTAGGCACTTATCTCGCCGTCCTGGGCGAGCGTCAGCGCGACGTCGTCCAAACCGTTTAGCAGCCGGTGCTTGATCTCGGAATCGATCTCGAACGCAGCCGAGCCTCCGGTCCAGCGCACCTCCTGCGCGTCCAGGTCGACCTCCGCCTCCCCTGCAGCAGGATGGCTCGGGCGCGGCCCGTCTTGGCGAGGCTGGATGCCGAGCGGGCCGCAAGCCCGAGCCACCGCTGCGCACTCATCAGGGCTCAGCTCGACCGGCAGCAAGCCGATCTTCATGCAGTTGGAGCGGAAGATGTCCGCGAAGCTCGGAGCGATGATGGCCTGGAAGCCGTAGTCCTGCAGCGCCCACGGTGCGTGCTCGCGACTGGAGCCACACCCGAAGTTGGCTCCCGCCAGGAGGATCGGGTTGGGCGCCAGCTCCCAGCCGGGCTGCTTGGCCCAGTCGTAGAAGAGATATTGGCCGAAGCCGGTGCGCTCTACGCGCTTGAGGAACTGCTTGGGAATGATCTGGTCGGTGTCCACGTCGTCGCGCTCGAGCACCGACACATTGCCCTTGATCGTGTCGATCGCCCTCATCGCCCTGCCCCCTCTCCACTCGACGCATGGCCCTCGCCCTCGATGCCAGCATGACCACCAACCCCCATCGCTCCCCCACCGGCATCTCCTTCCCATTCCCGAATGTCGACGAAGTGACCCGCGATCGCCGCCGCCGCCGCCATCTGGGGTGAGACCAGATGCGAGCGCGCACCCTGCCCCTGACGGCCCTCGAAGTTCCTGTTGGAGGTCGAGGCCACGCGCTCGCCCGGCGCTGCGAAGTCGGGGTTCATTCCCAGGCACATCGAGCAGCCCGCGCCACGCCAGTCAAAGCCGGCGCGCTTGAACACCTCGTCGAGGCCTTCGCGCTCGGCCTGCGCCTTTACCTTCTGAGAGCCGGGGACAACCATCGCGTAAACGCCGTCGGCCACCCGGCGGCCACCCAGCACCGAAGCCGCGGCGCGCAGGTCCCCGATCCGCGAGTTCGTGCAGGAGCCGATGAAGACGCGGTCCAGTGTGACCTCGTCAAGCGCTGTGCCAGGCGTCAGGTCCATGTACTGAAGCGCGCGCTCGTCCTGCTCGGACGCGGGCTCGGGCACCGCCTCGGTGACCCCGATCACCATCCCGGGCGTCGTCCCCCAGGTGACCATCGGGCTGATCGCCGCCGCGTCCACCACGACCTCGCGGTCAAAGCTGGCGCCGGGATCGGTGCGAAGCGAGATCCAGTCGGCGGGCGGGACCTCTACGGGCGCCCCCGGGCGCCCGGCAAGGAACTCGAAGGTCGTCTGGTCCGGCGCGATCATCCCGGCGCGAGCACCGGCTTCGATCGTCATGTTGCAGACGGTCAACCGCCCCTCGATCGACAGCGCCTCGATCGCCGGCCCGGCGTACTCGACGACGTGCCCGGCCGCACCCGCGACGCCGATCTGGCCGATCGTCGCGAGAATCAGGTCCTTGGCGGTGACGCCGAAGCCGAGCGAGCCCTCGTAGCGGATGCGCATCGAGCGCGGCTTTGACTGCATCAGGCATTGCGTCGCGAGCACGTGCTCGACCTCGCTGGTCCCGATCCCGAAGGCGAGCGCCCCGAACGCTCCGTGGGTAGCCGTGTGGGAGTCGCCGCAAACGATCGTCATTCCCGGCTGGCTGACCCCGAGCTCCGGCCCGATCACGTGCACGATCCCCTGGTGCTCGGAGCCCAACGAGTAGACCGGAATCCCGAACTGCTCGCAATTGCGCTCCAGGGTCTGCACCTGGATCCGGGACAGGGAGTCGCGAATCCGCGCGGCCACCGGCGTGCCGTCGGTTGGCACGTTGTGATCGGCGGTCGCCAGCGTGCGGTCGGGCCTGCGCACCGTGCGCCCGGCGAGCGCCAGCCCGTCGAACGCCTGCGGGCTCGTGACCTCGTGCACGAGGTGCAGGTCGATGTAGAGGAGTCCCGGAGCGACCTCGTGGGCTTCCCAGATCTTGTCGAGCAGCGTCTTTGGCATTTGATCTAGCTCCTTCTAAGGCCCGCGCTGAGCACCGCCAGCAGGACGGCCTCCCCGGGCCCGGGGTTCTCGAAGTGGTGTGACAGGTCTGCGTCGAAGGTCACGCAGTCACCGGTGAGCAGCTCGCAGCGTCGTCCGTCGCAGACGAGCACCACGGTGCCCGACTGCACAAGCGCGGTCTCCCGGCTGCCAGGCTCGTGCATCGGCGGGTCACCCGGCCCTCCGGTGAGCGCACCGGGTGCCAGCGCGTGGCGCGAGAGCTCAGCGCGCTGGCCGGGCAGCGGCGGTGTCAGGATCTCGTAGCGGTGCCCGCGGGCACCGCCCGGCCCCTTGCGGCGCTCTGCCCTGCGCACGACGCTCACGGCACCGTCCTCATCCAAGCGCAAGAGCTGGGAGAGGCGCAGCTCCAGCCCGCCGGCGATCCGCTCCGCGAGCGCGACGGTCGGGCTGGTCTCACCGCGCTCGACCTGCGAGAGCATCGGCGCGCTCACGCCGCAGCGCAAGGACAGCTCACGCAATGAGAGCGACATCGCCTCGCGCAGCGCGCGCACGCGGGCGCCGAAGGCTCCGCGGAGAGCGAGTGGGTCTGCCCCGGGGGGTGGGTCGGCGAGTGCGCTCATACAAGCGTACGTTATCACAGACGGCGATCAGGACGAATGGTCGGCGCCGCGCGGCCTGCCCGCAGGCTAGCCGCGCGGGAAACGGGGGTGTCGCATGACAGTCTGAGATTGCGGAGATCAACGACGGCCTCGTGGCACTCTGATCACGGCGCTAGCCTCACTGAAGATGCTCTCGCCTCCCGACGTGCTCGTGCTCGGCGGCGGCGGCGTGCTCGGCGAAGCGTGGATGATGGGCGTGCTCGCCGGCCTCGAGGACGTGACGGGCTTCGACCTGCGCCGCTGTGAGCATTTCGTCGGCACCTCAGCGGGGGCGATCGTCGCCGCCCATCTGGCTGCCGGCAAAGCGCCACGGAGGCCGTCCTTCGTCGGGGCGGAGATTGAGGTCCGTGACGTCCAACCCGAGGGCACCCTGGTCACCGCGATGCTCGACGCCGCGCGGAGCGCAGGGGCCTGGGCGCTCGCCTCGAGCGCCACCTTCGCTCCGCTGGCGCTTGGACTCGCGGCCCCTGGCGGGGCAATCATGCGCGCACTGGCACTCCGAAGCCTTCCCCGGCCGCACGGCGCCCTCGATGAGTTGCGAGCGGCGGTCGAGCGCTCGGGCGCGCGCTTCGACGGACGGCTGCGCGTCACCGCGGTCGAGCGCCAGAGCGGCCGCCGGATCGTGTTCGGCAATCCCGGCGCACCGAAGGCGACGGTCGGCCAGGCCGTCGAAGCGTCGTGCACCGTTCCGTGGCTGTTCGCGCCGGTCCGGATCGACGACCGCGAGTACGTTGACGGCGGCCTCTGGAGTCCGACGAACCTCGACATCGCACCGGCAGGTCGCGATACCCACGTGCTCTGCCTGAACCCCGCGGCGAGCATCGCGGGCAGCCACACGCTGGTCGGGGTGGTGCGCAACGTCGCCCGCTCCGCCGTCTCGCTCGAGACGCTCGCACTGCGCCGCCGTGGGGCAGCGGTGCAGAACGTCGCGCCCAACCTGGAGAGCGCCGCCGCGATGGGATCGGACTTCGTGGACCGTGAGCCCCGCGGGCGGGTGCTTGCGGCGGGCTACCGCCAGGGGCTGGCGCTCGGGGGGAGCACTGACGGCTGAGGCGGGCCGGTGGGTGCCGGGCTACGGCGCCCGGAGGGGCTCCGGAGTCGCGGCCGCCCCGGCTTGCGCTGTGGCGGCGGCCTGCGCGGTGGCGGTGGCGGCCTCGGCTTCGGCCGCGATCCCTCGGCGGCGCGCTGCATTTGACAGCGCACGCACGTAGGCGCGGCCGGCGGCCTCGAGAATGTCGGTCGACACGCCCTGTCCCGAGCCGGTGACTCCGCCCAGCTCGAGCACCACCGATGTCTCTCCGAGCGCGTCCTCGCCGGCGGTGACCGCATCGACGCGGAACTCGCGCAGGCGGCCTTCGAGTCCCGTGGCGGTGTTGATCGCCCTGAAGATCGCATCGACGGGCCCGTCGCCGGTGAACGAGCCCACGACCTCCTCGCCCTCGGGCGTGCGGACGCCGACGGTCGCGTGCGGGGGGCGGCGCGAGGATGCCTCCACGTCGAACCACTGCAGCCCGAAGCTGGCGACCCCCTCGCGCAGCTCGTCGGTTGCCAGCGCCTCGAGGTCCATCGCCGTGACGTGCTTCTTCTTGTCGGCGATCTCCTTGAAGCGCTTGAACGCCGTGTTCAGCGCCGGCCCGGAGATCTCCAAGCCGAGCTCGGCGAGCGCCTGCTGGAGCGCATGGCGTCCGGAGTGCTTGCCGAGCACGATCGAGTTGGCATCCAGCCCGACGGTGGTCGCGTCCATGATCTCATAGGTCGAGCGCTCCTTGAGCACCCCGTCCTGGTGAATGCCGGACTCGTGCGCGAACGCGTTGCGGCCCACGATCGCCTTGTTGGGCGCCACCGGGTAACCGGTCAGCCGGGAGACCAGGCGCGAGGTTCGGGCGAGCTCGTTGGTGACCGCAGCGGTGTGCAGCCCGACGTCGGCGTGCCGTGTGTGTAGCAGCATCACGATCTCCTCGAGCGAGGCGTTGCCCGCGCGCTCGCCGATGCCGTTGACTGCGCACTCGACCTGGCGCGCGCCCGCCAGCAGTCCCGCAAAGGAGTTGGCAACCGCCAGCCCGAGGTCATCGTGGCAATGGACTGAGAGCACGACATCGTGCAGGTCTGGCACCAGCTCGTAGAGCTGGTGCAAGTAGGCGGTGAACTCGTTTGGCATCGTGTAGCCCACGGTGTCAGGGATGTTGATCGTGCCCGCGCCCTCGTCGATCGCGATCTGGCACACCTCGGCGGTGAACTGCACGTCCGCGCGCGTTGCGTCCATGGGCGAGAATTCCACGTCCTCGCAATAGTGTCTGGCGTGCGCGACCCCGGCCCGGGCCTGGCCCTTGACGTCCTCACGCGTCGAATGGAACTGGTGACGGATGTGGATGTCCGAGGTGGAGATGAAGACGTGGATCCGGGGGCGCGCGGCGTCCTTGACCGCGTTCCAGGCGGCGTCGATGTCGCCTACGTGCGGGCGCGCCAGCCCGGCGATCACCGGCGGCGCGGGGTCGAGCACCTGGCGCGCGATCTCCCGCACCGCCTCGAAGTCGCCCGGTGAGGCGATCGGGAACCCGGCCTCGATCACATCGACACCCAGCCGCGCTAGCTGCTGGGCGATCTCCAGCTTCTCCTGGGTGTTCAGCGAGATGCCCGGTGACTGCTCGCCGTCGCGCAGCGTCGTATCGAAGATCAAAACTCGGTTTGGATCCTGGTGCTTGGTCATGGTCACTCCTTGTAGAGCTCTCGAACTTGCTTCTCAGTAGGGCTGGTTCGCGGCTACGTGCGGCCGCCGGCGCGCTATTCCCCCCGAGGGGGGAGGAGAAGCAAGCGCGAAGCGCGAGCGATCAAGGGCGACCGAAGCTCGCCCAGCAGCATCTCAGCGCGAGGCCGTGCGGCCCGGGGAGGAACACCATGTTCGAGGCTGAGCGCCATAGACGATGAGCGTAGCAGCGCCGTCACAGCGTCACGCTGTGCCCGGCCTCGAACTCCTCGCTCGCGACGATCTTCTGCAGCACTTCCCGCGCAACCGCCACGTCGGTGGTGATCGCCATCGCGGCGAGGCGACCGTCTGCTTCTCTGCCTTCGCCCTCAGCCGGCTGGCGCCCGACGGCTGCCGAGACGATGTTGATGCCGTGGTCGCCGAAGATCGTCCCGACGCGCCCGATCATCCCGGGTACATCGCGGTAGCGCAGCAGCGTGATGTGGTCCTCTAGCTGGACGTCGAAGCGCTGACCCCAAGCCTCTAGCAGGTGGGGACGGTTGCGCGTGCCGATCAGGGTGCCGACGACGCGGACGCCGTCCATGTGAGCGTTGCCCTCGCTATCGGCTGGGCCGGCGTCGCCGGGGTGCCCGGCGTCACCAGCGCGGCCGGCAAGGCCGGCGTCGCCCCCGCGGCCGGCAAGGCCGGCGTCGCCGGGGTGCCCCGCGTCACCAGCGCTGAGCGTCACCCGGATCAGGTCGGCGTAATCGCGAGCGCTCGTACGCTTGACCTCGGCGATCTCGATACCGCGCTCGTGAGCGATCGACGGGGCGTTGACCTCGTTGACCTCCTCCTCGGTGCGTCCGCGCAGCACGCCAAGCAGCACCTCGATCGACAGCAGGCGCGTGTCGCGCTCCGCGATCCGCCCCAGGAACTCGCTCTGCACGCGATCGACAGACGAGCCTTCAGCGAGCGCGATCGCGATCCGCCCGAGTGATCGACACAGCGGGCAGAACGGCCCCAGGACCTCCATGTCCTCGGCTGGGATCGCCGGCACGTTGACGGCACTCGTCACGACCCGACCGCTGAGGGCGGCGATCACCTGCTCCGCTGCCTGATAGCCCGCGCGATCGGTCGCCTCGGCCGTCGAGGCCCCCAGGTGCGGAGTCACGATCACGTTCGCGTAGTGAAACAGAGGATGCTCGGTCAACGGCTCGGAGCTGAACACGTCGAGCGCCGCCCCCCCCACCTGGCCGGAGTGCAGCGCCGCGATCAGGTCCTCCTCTACGACCAGCGCCCCGCGGGCAACGTTCAGCACCCGCACGCCGGGCTTGCACTTCGAAAGCGCCTGCGCGTCCAGCCAGCCCGCGGTCTCCGGTGTGTTGGGCAGGTGCAGGGTGATGAAGTCGGCAGCCGCGTAGAGCTCGCCGGAGGACTGTGCTCTGTCGACACCGAGCTCGCGGTAACGCTCGGCCCCGACGAACGGGTCAAAAGCGATCACCCGCATGCCGAACGCCCGCGCCCGCTGCGCGACAAGCTGCCCGATCCGCCCGAAGCCGAGGATCCCGAGCGTCTTGCAGTACAGCTCGATGCCGGAGAACTTGGCGCGCTCCCAGGCCCCGCCCGTGAGCGAGGCGTGCGCCTGGGGAACGTTTCGCGCCAGCGCCAGCAGCAGCGCCATCGTGTGCTCGGCAGCCGTGATCACGTTCGACTGCGGGGCGTTGGCGACGATCACCCCGCGCTTGGTCGCCGCCGCGACGTCGACGTTGTCGACCCCGACTCCAGCGCGCCCGACCGCGCGCAGCCGCGTGGCCGCGGAGATCACCCCAGCGTCGAGCTTCGTCGCGGAGCGAATCAGGACCCCGTCGTAGTCTCCGATTCGCGCCTCGAGCTGCTCGCGCGTCCAGCCGTCGCCGAGGTCGACGTCGAAGTGCTCACGCAAGAGTGCTATTCCCGAGTCGCCGATCTTCTCCGCCACCAGCACCCGAGGGCGGGGGCTGGCTGGGGTAGGGGCGTCGGTTGGGGCGCGGGTGGGACTCGGATCGGTGGCGCTCATGACCGGCGCTCCAGTACCCAGTCGATGCAGGCCGTCAGCGCCTGCACCTCGGACGGGTCGGTCGCCGGGAACATTGCGATCCGTAGCTGGTTGCGCCCCAGCTTGCGATACGGCTCGACATCGACGATGCCGTTGGCGCGCAGCGTCGCCGCGAGCGCCGCGGCATCGACCTCGTCGTCGAAGTCGATCGTCCCGACGACGAGCGAGCGCTTGGCGGGGTCGGCGACGAACGGCATCGCGTGAGGGTGCGATTGCGCCCAGCCGTAGAGGTGCTCTGAGGACGCGGCCGTGCGGCTGACCATCGCATCGAGCCCGCCGCGCTGCAGCATCCACTCGAGCTGGTCGGCGAGCATGAACAGGGTGGCGATCGCCGGCGTGTTGTATGTCTGGTCCTTGCGGGAATTGTCGAGTGCGCTCTGGAGCGAGAGGAAGTCTGGGATCCAGCGTCCCGATCCGCTTGACGGGCGGCCCGACGCGATCTCCTCGATTCGCTGCTGTGCCGCCGGGCTCAGCAGCGCAAGCCAGACCCCGCCGTCGGAGGCAAAGCCCTTCTGGGGTGCGAAGTAGTACGCGTCCACCTGGGAGAGATCGACCGGCAGGCCGCCTGCCCCGGATGTGGCGTCGATCAGGACAAGCGCTGGGCCTTCTGATCCGGCTGGTCGGGTCACCGGGACCATCACCCCGGTCGAGGTTTCGTTGTGCGCCCACGCCAGCACATCGGCGCGGGCATCGGCCACCGGCGCGGGCGCATCGCCGGCCGGCGACTCGATGATGACCGGTGCGTCCAGGAAAGGCGCCTCACGGGTGCAAGCGGCGAACTTCGATGTGAACTCGCCGTAGACGAGATGGTGCGCGCGCTCGCGCACCAAGCAGCATGTCGCGGCGTCCCAGAACGCGGTGGTGCCTCCGTTCCCGAGCACCACCTCGTAGTCATCGGGGACCGTGAACAGCTCGCGCAGCCCTGCTCTGATCCGGGCCACCAGCGTTTTGACCGGGGGCTGGCGGTGCGAGGTGCCCATCGGGGCTAGGCCGGGGGAGGCCAGATGCTGAAGCTGCTCCGGGCGCACGCGCGAAGGCCCCGAACCGAATCGCCCGTCGGCGGGCTTCAGCTCATCGGGGATCTGCAGGGCGGCGTAGATGTGGGTCACGGGGGCTCCTCGAAGTGACTACATGGGTGGCCTCGGGGCAACGGGGCGAACTAATGCGTCTGGCATCCGAGGGTTGGATGCCAGACGCGACAGTTCACGCCAGCACCCGGTTCGGTGCCACCCAGGGCACCGGGACGGCAGGGGCCCGAAACCCGAACCTACTCGGCGAACTCCGTGTCGATCCAGTCCATCTGCGCGCGCAGGTCCTTGCCGACTACTTCGACCTGGTGGCCGGCCTGCTCCTCGCGCATGCGCTTGAAGCTCTCCTGGCCGGCACGATTCTCGGCGATCCACTCGCGGGCGAAGTCGCCCGACTGTATTTCCTCCAGCACCTGCTTCATCGCCTGCCGGGACTCCGCGCCGATCACGCGCTTGCCGCGCGTCAAGTCTCCGTACTCGGCGGTGTTGGAGATCGAGTACCGCATCCCCGCGATTCCCTTCTCGTGCAACAGGTCGACGATCAGCTTGAGCTCGTGCATGCACTCGAAATACGCCAAGCGCGGGTCGTACCCGGCTTCGACGAGCGTCTCGTACCCGGCGCGAACCAGCTCCGTGACACCCCCGCAGAGCACCGCCTGCTCGCCGAACAGGTCGGTTTCGGTCTCGTCCTTGAATGTGGTCTCGATCACGCCTCCGCGCGTCGCGCCGATCCCCTTGGCGTAGGCCAGTGCGAGCGCGAGCGCACCGCCGCTCGGGTCCTGGTGGACGGCGACGAGCGCCGGCACGCCGGAGCCTTCCAGGAACTGTCGGCGGACCAGATGGCCGGGCCCCTTCGGCGCCACCATCGCGACGTCGACGTCCGGCGGCGCCACGATCAGGTCGTAATGGATCGAGAAACCGTGCGAGAACAGGAGCAAGTTTCCCTCGGCGATCCCATCCTTGACACCGGACTCCCAAACCTGGCCGTGGAGCTCGTCGGGGACGAGCATCATCACCACTTCGCCCTCGCTCGCCGCATCGGCGGGCCCGGCTACGCGCAGCCCGTGCTCACGCGCCTTTGCGACGCTGCTCGAATCGGGACGCAGCCCAACGACCACCGAGACTCCGGAATCCTTCAGGTTCAGGGCGTGAGCGTGGCCCTGAGACCCGTAACCGATGATCGCGACGGTCTTTCCGTCGAGCTGGTGGAGGTCTGCGTCATCGTCGTAGATCATGCAACGGAAGGCTACATGACCCGCCGTGGCTATCGTGACTCGCTCTGTGCTGTTAGGCCGGACGCTCCGATCAGCGAACCGGAAATCCTACGCGCGCCAGGAGCGGGCTTGGCCTCGCGGTCGGAGCAGGCTGTCCGCCGTGAAGACCGAGCAAGCCTGAGCCCTCTCCACCTGAGCACTATCCGCCACCGAACTGCCGCCGCAGCGCAAGCACGTTGTTGACGTACTGCTGGGTCTCCGGAAAGAGGCCGAATTGACGAACGGACGACAGTCCCTGGTAATACGCGGCCGCCGCGAGGCCGGGATCGCCCCCAGTCGAGCTCAGCAGCGAGTGCAGGAGCAGCACGCCGCCGCGGACGTTGCCGAGTGGGGAGGCTGGCGCCAGCGGCGTCGCTCCCGCCAGGTTCTGGCCAATCCAGTTCCATGTCCCGGGAAGGATCTGCATCACCCCGCGCGCGTTGGCGCTGGATAGCGCGTTGTTGTTGAAGCCGCTCTCCTGCCAGCCGATCGCTTGCGCGAGCGATGGCGGAACCCCGTTGGCGGCGGCGACCGAGCCGATCTGGCCTGCCGTGACGCGGCCGGGAGTCGGGTAAGGCGGCCCGCCGGCCGAGCTTTGAGGAAGGCTTCCAGCAGACGGGGCCCCGGCGGAAGCGACGGACGGGGATGAAGCGGACGAAGCGACGGGCGCGGACGCAGCGGACGAAGCGCCAGCACCGGAGAGCCTCAGAATCGAGCCCGCGAGCATCGGGGCATTCGGATCGATGCCGTTGGCGGCTGCCAGCTCGGCGATCGTCAGGCCGGCGCGCCCCGCGATCGCCGAAAGGGTGTCGCCGGGCTGGACCACGTACGACCCGGCGCTCGCGGGCGAAGGGCTCGCGGCGACCGTCGCCGTGCTCCCGCCTGCCGCCGACCCACCGTCGTCGCTGTCATTGTCGCCATCCCCCGCCGACACGCTGTCGTCGCTGTCATTGTCGCCATCCCCCGCCGACGCTGTGCCCGCTGTAGCCGTAGGGGTGCTCCCAGCTTGGGCAGCACCACTCGACTGCGCCGGGACCATCAGCGTGGAGCCGGCGACCAGCGTCGCGTCCGGGGCAAGGCCATTGGCGGCGGCGAGCTGATCCACGGGCAGCCCATCGGCAGCCGCAACCGAAGTCAGCGACTCCCCGGGTGCGACGGAGTGTGGGAACGCAGCCGAGGCGGCCGCCGGGGCGCAGAGCATCGTGGCAGCCACAATCGGCAGGAGGGCGCGCAACCGCATGGTGCGCAGTCTGACCCGGAATCGCTTCGGCGGAAAGGGCTGCAATCCTCCTTTCAGCCTGCAAGATGCGTTTCACCGCCTCACCTATTCATGGCCTCGTCGAGCCGGCCTAGCTCCGTCTCCCTCTCTGCGCACGAGAGGCTGACCGCGAAAGCGTCCATATGGTTCGCTAGACGACCAGGCTCATGCTGGGCGCGGAGCGCCGTACGGTTTTCGGGCACGGCCCTCCTATACTCGGCGGCGTGCCGAGCCACGTGATCCTCTTCTCCACTGATTCCTGCAACTTCTGCGAGCACGCCAAGTCACTGCTCTCAAAGCGCGGCGTAGCGTTCGAAGAGGTCAATCTGGCCGAGCACCCGGAGCTCCAGACGGAGCTTGCGAGCGTCACCGGGCTCACGAGCTTCCCCCAGATCATCGTCGACGGCGAGACTCTCGGCGGGCTGAACGAGCTCAGGGGCGCCGACAAGAGCGGTGCGCTCGCCTCATGGAGCGCCTAGCGCTCCCTGGGCAGTCCTGTCCGTGTGCAGTAGCCCTCCACCGGTAGCCATCCCAGTTCGCCGCAGCCACCCCGGACAGCTCACCCGCTCGCCACGGCGACCAGCGAGCTTCCCGGAAAGCGCACCGACCCGTCTGCTGCGGTGAACGGCGCCGTCAGCGACACGATCTCCCGCTCCAGCTCAGTATCCTGCTCAGTGCAGAGCGTGCTTGCGATCTCGGAGAACGAGCGCGAGAGGTCTAGCGTCTCCTGCAGGTAGGAGCCCAAGCTCGGATACGCGCGGTCCACCTCAACCACCTCGACCAGCGCCTGCACGAACCCCGCCGACTCGAGCATCTCCCGCAGGCGCCCTGGCGCCGCGAGCGCGAACATGCCGGGCGCCGCCGGATCCGGAGGCGAGCTGTGGCCTAAGGCCACGAGTGCTCGCCCGGGAATCGTCGCCCAAGGATTACGCTCCGAAGCGTCCCAAACCGCCAGCGCGATCCGGCCGCCGGGGCGAAGTACCCGACGCGCCTCGCCGAATGCGGCGCCGGGGTCGGCGCTCAGCATGAAGCCCCAGCGGCACAGGATCGCGTCGACGCTCGCGGCCGGCAGATCGATCCACTCGAGCCTTAGGCGGCGGAACTCGACGTTCTCGATCCCCAGCTTCGAGGCACGAGCCCGTGCCACCTCGAGCATCGCTTCGGCGCCGTCACTGCACACGAGAATGCCGTCGGCCGGCTGCGCGGGCAGAGCCCGAGCGATCTGCGGCGCGGCGAGAAAGCCCGTGTCGCCTGGCCCAGCCGCCAGCTCCAGCACGCGCTGACCCGGTTCGAGCCCCAGGTGCTCGATCATCCACTCCGACACAGGCATCGAGAATTCGCGGAACCGATCCGCTTGCCGGCCCCACCCCGCCGCGGAGCGCTCCCACCCCTCAGCGGAGCGCTCCCACCCCTCGGCCAGCTCCTCCCGCCTCGAATCCAGACCCGAATCGCCCATGCACCGGATCATACGAGTGGCGTCCGGAGGGGTGGACGCCAGACAGAGGGGTGGACGCCGAATCAGTTCGCCCAGGCCACCGCCTTGCCTATCGCAACTCCCGTCGCAACAGCTTCCCGCCGTCGGACCGCGGGAGCCGGTCGGAGAACGCGATCGCCTTGGGCACCTTGAAGCCCGCCAGCCGCGCGGCGCAATGGGCACGCAGCTCTTGCACCCCGACGCCGCCGGCCGCGCCACCGTCCACACAATCCACGCCGCCCTCCCAACCAAAACCGTCCCGCAACACGACAGTCGCCACCACCGCTTCCCCCCACTCGGTGTCCGGCCGGCCAAAGACCGCTGCGTCGGCGACAGCGGGGTGCTCGAGCAGCACCGATTCGACCTCGAGCGGCGCGACGTTCTCGGCCCCGGTGACGATCGTGTCGGCCTTGCGGCCGGCGATGCGCAGCCGGCCGCGGCCGTCGAGCTCCCCCAGATCCCCGGTAGCAAGCCAGCCATCGGACGCGATCGAGCCGGGGGCGATCGTCGGCCCGCGCACCAGCACCTCGCCGTCGTCCTGCGCGATCCGGAGCTCGACTCCTATCAGCGGCCACCCTGCAGTGGCGATCTGCGAGCACGCCTCCGTCATCCCGTAGCTCGCCGCCACCGGTATCCCGGCTTCCCGCGCCCGCGCCAGCAGCGCGGCCGGCGCCGGAGCGCCCCCCAGCAGCGCCCAGCGCAGCGTCGGCGGGTCGTGCAGACCCGCCGCGAGCAGCCGTGAGAGCATCGTCGGCACGAGCGAGACGAGCGTGATCCGCTGTGCGCTGTCCATCAGCGCCGCGCACACGCGCTCGGCGTCGAAGCGCTGGTGCACGATCGCCGTCGTCCCGTAGATCGCACTGCGGATCGCGACGGACAGGCCGCCGACGTGGACAAGCAGCATCGGGCACAACCATCGCTCGTGCGCGTCCAAGCCGAGCGCCACCGCGGAGCCCAGCGCGCTTGCAAGCCAGTTGCCATACGTCAGCTCGACGGGGCGCGGCGACGCCGTCGTACCGGAGGTGTGCATCACCACCGCTACCCGATCGAGCTCGAGCCCGGTCACGCCCCGCAGCGGCGGCCCGGCCAGCGCGCCGTCGACGAGCGTGGCGGTCCCCCCCGCCCGTGGTGCGCGCTCTGCCGCGCCAAGGCGCAGGTCGATCGGGACCGCGGCGGCACCAGCGAGCAGACAGCCGTGCACGGCGATCACCAGTTCCTCGCTGGAGCCCAGCGCCAGCGCCACGCGATCCCCTGGCGAGACGCCCCGCTCGCGCAGAGCCCCAGCCGCCCCCAGAGCGCGAGCTTGAAGCTCGGCATATGAAAACGCCACGTCCTCCCCGCTCAGCGCCACGCGGTCGGGGTGCATCGCAGCCGCGCGCGAAAGCCAGTGCTCCATGCACGAAACGGTAGTCTCAGGCGCCGCCCAAAGAACGCCCACTCAATTCCGGCGCCCCGCCCGCGGGCCGGGCGCCGCCAAACCAGGCGCCCCTCCGGGGAGCGCCACCCAACGATCCACCCACCCACCGAACCAGGCGCGCCCAAGGAGGATCCGACTTGTCAGTCACCTGGCAGTCCGCCGGTGAGTACTCCGACATCCGCTACGAGCTCTCGACCGGCGCCGCCGATGGTGATGTTGGTATCGCCAAGATCACCATCAACCGTCCCGAGGTCCGCAATGCGTTCAGGCCCGAGACGATTATCGAGCTCTCTGACGCCTTCGAGCGCGCGCGCGAGGATCTGGATGTCGGCGTGGTGATCCTCACGGGGCAGGGACCGGACGCTTTCTGCTCGGGTGGCGACCAGCGACTCAGGGGTGAGCGCGGCGGCTACCTGGCAAGCGACGAAGCCGGACGGCGCGGGATCGGGCGCTTCCACGTGACCGACCTGCACGTCCAGATCCGGCGCATGCCTAAACCAGTGGTGGCGATGGTCGCGGGCTACGCGATCGGTGGCGGGCACGTCCTGCACATCGTCTGCGATCTCACGATCGCCGCCGAGAACGCCCGCTTCGGTCAGACCGGGCCCAGGGTCGGGTCCTTCGACGGCGGCTTCGGTGCGAGCGTCCTTTCCCGCCTGGTAGGCCCGAAGAAGGCCAAGGAGATCTGGTTCTTGTGCCGCCAGTACGACGCGCAGGAGGCGCTGCGGATGGGGATGGTCAACGCGGTTGTCCCACTCGAGCGCCTCGAGGCCGAGACCGTCGCCTGGTGCCAGGAGATGCTCGCGCTCTCTCCGTTCGCGCTGAGGCTCTTGAAGGCGAGCTTCAACGCCGACGAGGATGGCCTCTCCGGAATCCAGCAGCTCGCCCACGACGCCAACCTGCTCTTTTACATGAGCGAGGAGGCCCAGGAGGGTCGCAGCGCCTACGCCGAGAAGCGCGTGCCCGACTTCTCGCGCTTTCCCCGGCGGGCGTAGGCGTGAGCATCGCCGCGACGATCCCGAGCGGCGTGCGCGTCTGGTTGATGGCCGCGCGGCTGCGAACGCTGCCGGTGTCAGTCGCCCCGGTGCTCGTCGGCACCGCGCTGGCCGGCTACATCCACGCATTTCACCCGCTGCGGTTCGTGGCGGCACTCGTCGGCGCCGTCTTCATCCAGGTGGGCACCAACCTGTCAAACGACTACTCCGATGCGCGGCGCGGCGCCGACAGCGATGACCGCCTGGGCCCGGTCCGCGTGACCGCCGGCGCGCTAGTGCCGCCGGGGCGCGTGCTGGTCGCGACCTACATCTCGTTCGGGATCGCGGTACTCGCCGGCATCTATTTGATCGCTGTGGCCGGCTGGCAACTGCTGCTCGTCGGCGGCGCCTCGATCCTCGCGGGCGTGCTCTACACCGGCGGTCCACGTCCATACGGCTACGAGGGACTCGGCGAGGTGTTCGTCTTCCTCTTCTTCGGGATCGTCGCGGTCGCGGGCTCGTTCTTCGTCCAGGTGACCCACGTGAGCTGGGAGGCATTCGCACTCGCGATTCCCGTCGGCCTGCTGGCGGCGGCGATCCTTGTCGCCAACAACTGCCGGGACATCGACACCGATCGCCGCGCGGGCAAGCGAACCTCAGCGGTCCGCCTCGGCCGTCAGCGGACGCGGTCGCTGTTCGCAGCGCTCATCTATCTCGCATACCTGCTCGCCCCGCTCACCTGGCTCTTCGGCCCGCTGAGCGCTTGGCTGCTGCTGCCGTGGCTGAGCCTGCCCGCCGCCGCGGCGATCGTCCGGGTGCTGCGAAACCGCACCGACGGACCGTCGCTCAACCAGGCGCTCGCACAGACCGGGATGCTGCAGCTCGCGTTCTGCATGCTGCTGGCGGCAGGCCTGCTGCTGAGCCGCGCGTGAAGCTGAGCCTCCAGCCTCCCCGCGCCTGCCCTTGAAGGTCCAACTTCGTTTGATAGAGGCGCGCTTGCGCGCGCCTTTTGTTGGCTCCCGGGGCTCCGTGCTCGTGCGCGAGCTCCTACTGCTCCACCTGCAAGACTCGGATGGGAACGTCGGCTTCGGCGAAGCAGCGCCGCTGCACCACTACGACGGAGTGACGATCGCCGATGTGTACGCCGCGCTGGAGGATTGCCGGGCGCTCTTAACCGATGGCGAAGAGCGCCCGCGCTCGGAGCTGCTCACCTCCTGCGCGGCGGCCGCGGCCCTCCCCCAGGCGCTCGCCGCAATCGACCTCGCGCTCTGGGACCTCGCCGGCTGCCGGGCCGGGCAACCGGTCTGGCGGCTGCTCGGAGCACCGGAGCCCCTGGCAGTGCAGGTGAATGAGACGATCGGGGCTGTCGATCGCGCCGGCGCGGCCTCGGAGGCCACCGCCGCCCGCAGGGCCGGATTTGACACGGTGAAGGTCAAGGTGGGAGTCGGCGACGACGCCGGCCGGCTGGCTGCGGTGCGCGCGGCCGCCGGACCCGGGATGGCGATCCGGCTCGACGCGAACGGAGCGTGGTCAGAGGATCAGGCGCTGGCGGCGCTGGGCTCGCTGGAGCCGGTAGGACTCGAGCTGTGCGAGGAGCCGGTCTCGGGCCTGCGCGCGGTCGCTCGCGTTTGCGCGCAAACGCCAGTCGCAGTGGCGATCGACGAGAGCGCGGGCCTTCCTGGAGCGCTCGGCCAGCGCGCCTGCGACGCGGTGTGCCTCAAGGTCGCGCGCTGCGGAGGTATCTCCGGCGTGATCGAGGCCGCCGGACAGGCCCGGGCCGCGGGCTACGAGGTCTATCTCGCCTCGACCCTCGACGGCCCGCTCGGGATCGCAGCCGCGCTGCACACGGCGGCGGCGCTGGCCCCGGATCGGGCGTGCGGCCTGGCGACGCTCGGGATGTTCGAGGGCCGTCCGGATGTATTGCCGGCGCGCGGCGGGCGGATCGCGGTCCCCGATGGGGCCGGGCTCGGGGACGGGCTGCTGTCGTGGTACGACTGATGGCAGATCCTGAAGCCTGCCAGTTCCTTGCGGTCTGGCGGCCCGCACGCGCCACGGGTGGAGCCACTCGTCGGGCTTGCCGGCAGCGTCGAGGACGACACTGGCGACGCCCGGAGTACTCACTCATCAGCCAGCCGCCGCGGGTCACGCAGATTCTCGGCGGAGTACGTCGAGCGAACCGAGGCCGCGCTGAAGGAGCGTCATCCAGACATGGGCCGCGATATCGCGATCGACGGCTCCGGCCTGACCGCCTACGCCAACGGCCAGCGCTTCAAGTCAAAGAACGGCCCGGAGCGCAAGCCGGAGGCGTTCAGCGACCGACGCATCGTGGGGCGCCCAGGGCACGTTGCTCGATATCGACCACGGCACGTACCCGTTCGTCACCTCCTCCAACCCCGTCGCTGGGGCGGCCTGCATCGGGGCGGGCGTCGGGCCGGGCGAGCGAGGGGATGGCCGGGGCGGGCGGACGGGCGGTACCGGCGCGGTAGCGTTGGCTGCGACCCTCGAACCCGCCGCGAGATCGGACTCGAGAGGTCAGAGGATGGGTCACCGCGCCGCCGCCGGAGCCCTAGCGCAGCGTCCGGCTGCCTGTCTAGTGTGTTAGTGATGAGGCTAGAAGATCGGCTTGATTTGAGCGATGGCTCTACGACGACGCATCAGGTCTGAGAGCCGCGCCCGGTACTACATCCGTGCGGAGGCGGCGAAGCGCGGATGGAGTCTCGCGCATGTGAGCGCCCAGGGGGACTGCCTGGAGGAAAATGAGATCACGTCCCACTTCGGGGCGATCGAGCTGGGGCTGGACAAGCCGGACTTCGTGCTTTGCCTCGGTGGCGAGCCCGCGGTGGTCGTCGAGGCCAAGAACGAGGCCGGCTTGCTGGCGACGGCAATACGGGAGGCGATCGGCTATGCCGATCGAATCAACCAGCACGGGAGGCATCGCGTCCGGGTCGTAGTTGGGGCGGCAGGGGAGCAGGACGCCGGTTTCGCCATCGAGGCGCGCTTCCTGTCGCCGGCAGGGTGGGTGCCCCTATCATCGTACGGATACGCGCTGACTGCCTTTCCGTCGAAGCGAGAGGCGGAGCTGGCGGTGATGGCGGATGACGGAACGACAACCGTTTCGGTGCCCGCCGGTCGGGAGTTCATCGACGCCGCTGTCGAGCTGAGTCGAATCTTGCGCTCGGCCAAGGTGGAGGCGCCGCTGCGACCAAAGGTCATCGGGGCGATCGTGATGGCGATGTATGAGGGCACCGTCGATGCAACGCCTGAGAATGCCCTGGCGAGCGTCAATGACTTGGCCGATCGAGGCATTCGGAGCGCCACCGACATCCCTGACGCCACCAAGGATCTGCTTGTCGAGACGCTGCGCTTGACGACCGCGGACTTCGATCGGCTGGCGCCGTCCATCCGACGTGCGGTGTCGATCCTCCGACGGTTGAACGTCCGCGCCGTACTCCAGACCGACACCGACTTCCTGGGAATGTTCTACGAGGCGTTCCTGCGCTATGGCTATGACAACAACGCGCTCGGGATCGTGTTCACTCCCCGCCACATCACGCGTTTCTGCGCGGAACTGACCGAGGTGAGCGCTTGCGATCGGGTGATCGACGTTGCTTCGGGCACGGGTGGCTTTCTCGTCGCGGCCTTCGATCGAATGATTGGGGGTGCGAGGGGCGCAGCGTCCGTGGCGAAGATCAAGGGCTCCATTCAGGGCTTCGATACGAACCCGACCGTCTGGGCTCTGTCGATGCTCAATATGTTCTTCCGGGGGGACGGCAAGAGCCACATGGACCTTGGGTCATGCTTCGACGCAACCACCCGCACGCTGGTCTCCAAGGCATTCACGCGCGCGTTCTTGAACCCGCCCTTCTCTCAAGACGACGAGCCGGAGAGTGCCTTCATCGACGCGGCGCTCGAGGCGCTGGAACCGGGTGGCATCCTTGCTGCGGTCGTCTATGCCGGTGTGTTGGCTGACGATCAGCACCGGCGATGGCGGCGGGAGCTGCTTCGCAAGCACAGCCTCCTGGGGTTGATCAGCCTGCCCGAGGATCTCTTCTATCCCACGGCGGCCCCGACCTCGATCATCGTCGCGGAAGCTCACGTGCCGATGACGGGGGATCGGCCGGTTGCGATGGGTCGCGTGTGGAACGACGGCTATGAGAAGCTCAAGAACCGCCGCGTCGAACGCGCAGGCGCGCAGCTCGACGAGATGCAGGCGGCGTTCAAGGCTGTCTGGGCTGGGCACGAGCCGCAGTCAGAGCTGTGCACCGTCATTACCGCCGATTAACTCTCAGACGGAGCCGAGTGGAGCCCACAGCAGTGGCTCCCGCAGCCCGATCCGGGCGAAGGAGAGCTCGTGGTCGCGCAGCACATGACGTTGCGCTCGGTGTACCAGGTCGTAGCCCGCTATCCGGAACTGGCCGATGAAGCGCTTGATGACTTTGGCGCGGCGTCGGAGAATCTGCCGGACATTCCCTACGATCGCAGAGCCCCGGTCCGAGAGTTCTTCGAGGTCGTGAATGGCAAGAGCACGGGGGAGCGGAACTACCTCGACGGGGCGACGCCATATGTGTCGAGCGGGGATGCCAGCAACAGCATCATCCGGCTGGTCGACGCTGCCGAGGAGGAGGCGTTCGAGAATGGTGGCATCACCGTAACCGCCTTTGGCTCGGCCTACCTGCAGCCCTGGCGGTTCATTGGGCGGGGCAATGGAGGAAGCTCAGTCCGCGTCTTATTGCCGCGCTACCGCATGTCTGTCGGCGAGCTGCTCTGGTTCGCTGCCCAGATGAACGCCCAGCGCTGGCGGTTCTTCTACGCGCGCATGTCGATCAAGAGCCGCATCGAGCGCCTTGAAGTAGCCAGCCCGGCTGTGGCCATGCCCGACGCCGGATCGAGCCTGACCGAGAACCTTCGCTCCTTCAGGGACAAGCTCGAGGAGCTGAGCGCCCTGACGCCTTAGCCCTGCCTCATCTCCCTGCAAGTACTCATCGGCCGTGATGACAAGCTCGGCGGTCTGCATGTCGGCTGTGGATCGCAGGCTACTGCTCGAAGAGCTCTGCAAGCGACAGTGCGAAGCCCGGCAGGAGGGGCGAAATCAGGTCGGCCGGCGCCCGCAGCTCGTCGGTGGAGTCGAATTCCGCGGCGTCGGCAGTCGATCGCTTGAAGACGACCACGCTCTCGGTAGCGATGTCGACCAGCCACAGCTCTGCCACGCCGGAGCGCTCGTAGTACTCGCGCTTGTGACCGAGATCGTACTTCCACGTGCTCGGCGATCGGATCTCGGCGACGAGGTCTGGCGCCGGCACCCAACGCCCCGGATAACCGGGCCGGCGGTCTTCCCGAAACCAGCTCACGTCCGGTCCGAAGACGTTGTGCTCGTCGAGGCGGACGTTGACCGGCAGGGTGACGACGCCGCGGCCCGAGGCGGCGTTCGTCCAGGAGCGAAGCGCAAACGCAATCCTAAGTGTCAGCTCCTGATGCCAGAACGTCGGGTCGTCCATCACGACCCGGCCGTCGATGAGCTCGATGAAGTGCTGCTCTTCACCCTGCAGGTACTCCTCGGCGGTGATGAGGCGCTCGGCGGTCTCCATCTCGGCTCGATCTTAGCGCTGGTGGACAGGGGCGCGGGCATGCATGCTCTCTGGCCCAGAGCCCGCGGGCGCCGAGATTCACCCCCCGGAAATCCTTCGTTCCCGGGTCCAAACGCTCCTCTCTCCCGCGATGATCGCCGCCACGCGCTCGGGCGCCTCGAGGTGGACCGCATGACCGGCGCCGGCCACGACCACGAGGCTCGCATCCGCGACGGCGAGCGACATCCGCTCCGCGATCGCCCTGAACTTCAGGTCGCGCTCGCCCGCCACGAGGCTGACCGGCGTTCGGAGCTCTGTGAGCCGGTCCCAGAGGGACGGGAGCGCGCCCGTGCCCAGGCCGCGCAGTGCGCGCGCCAACCCTGCGGGCGTGCTTCGCAGGCGGTCCGCGTGGACGGCCGCGGCGACCGCGGGGGGCTGACCGGCGAGCACCGGTGTCTGCGCCCATCGCTGGGCGAAGCGGTCGATGCTGGTGCGCTCGATCTCATCGGCGAGCCGCTCGTCCTCGGCGCGCCGGGCAGCGCGCCGCGCGGGATCGGCGATTCCCGGGCTGGCGCCGATCAGGACCAGGCGCTTCACTCGGTCGCCGAGCGCGAGCGCCGCGTGCAGCGCGATCCGCCCGCCCATCGAGTAGCCCACCAGCGTGAACGACGAGGGCGTGAGCTGGTCCAGGTCGCCTATCACGGCGTCCAGCGTGACCGGTGAAAAACCCGACGCCGAGCCGTGCCCCCAGATGTCGGGCGCCAGCGCCCGGTAGCGTGTCCCGAGCGCCGCCAGGACCGGCTCCCAGCTCGCCCCGGTGTGCGTGAAGCCGTGGAGGAGAGCAACGGTGGCATCCATCAGACGAGCATCATGACCCACATACCCGTATCACCCGCAGACCCGTATCACCGGACCCGTATCACCCGCCGGCCCACATCACCAGCAGACCGATCGTGACCGCCACCGCTGCCACGACCACCCCGACCGGCACAAGGGACACCTACCTGCTCCTGCGCGCGTTTTGCGACGAGCTGGCGCGGTGCGGCGTGCGCCACGCCTGCACCTCACCCGGGTCGCGCTGCACACCGATCGTGCTCTCGCTGGTGCGCGAGCCGGGGATCGACTGCTGGTCTCACATCGACGAGCGCTGCGCGGGCTTCTTCGCGCTTGGTGGCGCCAAGGCCTCCGGAGCGCCGGTCGCGATCACTTGCACCTCGGGCACGGCGGCAGCGAACCTCGCCCCGGCGGTGACGGAGGCTTTTCAATCCCGCGTGCCACTGATCCTCCTGACTGCGGACCGTCCGCCAGAGCTACGTGAAGTCGGCGCCGGCCAGACAATCGACCAGCTCAAGCTCTACGGCGACGGCGTCAAGTGGTTCTTCGAGGTGGGCGTCCACGACGCGACGCCCGAGCGCTTGCGATGGATTCGTGCGCTCGCCTCCAGGGCCTGCTGGACGGCGCTGGACGGAGCCCCCGGTCCGGTGCATCTCAACTTCCCGCTGCGCGAGCCGCTGGTGCTCGCCGAGCGGCTGCCCGCCGAGCCCGGCGGGCGGGCAGCCGGTAAAGCCTGGATCACTCGGGCGCCCCGCGCACGAGCCGTACCCGCCCGGCCGGAGCTTCCGGCCCGTGGTGTGATCGTCGCCGGGGCCTGCGGGCACGACCCGGGACTCGGCAGCGCGGCGTCACGCTTCGCGCTCCTAGCGGGCTATCCACTGCTCGCGGACCCGTTGTCGGGTGCGCGACGCGGAACGGCCGCCGTCGCCCATTACGACGCGCTGCTGCGCGACGAGCGCTTTGCCGGCGCGATGGCCCCCGAGCTCGTGATCCGCGTCGGGGATCTGCCGACCTCCAAGGCGCTGCGCTCCTGGCTGACTTCGCTGAAGGACGTCGCCCAGGTGGCGCTCGGCCCCGAGGCGGCGCGCCAGGACCCGAGCAGCTCGTTGACCGCCGCCCAACCCGGCGACCCGGTGGCGGCGCTGGAGAGCTGGTGCCCGGGGGATCCGGTGGCGGGGCTGGAGAGCTGGTGCCCGGGGGATCCGGTGGCGGCGCGGGAACGAGGGAATGGCGCGCCACTTGACCCGGCTTGGCTGGCACGGTGGCGGGCCGCCGACGACGCGGCCGCAGAGGCGATCGCGCTGGCGCTGGGCGAAGAGCTCTCGGAGCCGCTCGTCGCCGCCAGGCTCGGCAAGTGGCTCCCCGCCGGCGCGACACTGTTCGTCGCCTCCTCGATGCCCGTGCGCGACGTAGAGCTCTGCTTCCCCGCCCGCGAGCCATCACCGCGCGTGCTCTCAAACCGCGGCGCGAACGGGATCGACGGCACCGTCTCCGCGGCGTTCGGCGCAGCCGCGGTGAGCACCGGCCCGGTAGTGCTCTTGATCGGAGACGTTGCGCTCGCCCACGACATCGGCGGCCTGCTGGCGGCCCGTCGCCTGCACCTGCCACTGACGATCGTGCTGCTCAACAACGACGGCGGCGGGATCTTCCACTTCCTCCCGGTCGCCGGGGAGGATGCAGTCGAGGCCGATGCGTTCGAGCGCCACGTCGCTACGCCGCACGGACTGGACTTCGCGCATGCCGCCGCGCTGTACGGTTGTGGCTACGAGCGCCCGGAGAGCATCGACGCGCTGGGGGCTGCGTTGAGCCGCTCGCTTGCCGGCACCGGCACGACGATCATCGAGGTCAGCACCGACCGCCGGCAGAACCTGGCGCTGCACCGGCGGATCGGCGAGGCGGTGAGCATCGGCCTCAGCCAGTCGGTCGCCGAAGGATCAGCCGGCGGGCTCATCCCGCCAGAACCGGCAGCATCGCCTCCAGCTTGACCTCGGTCTCGGCGAGCTCCGCGGCTGGGTCTGAGTCGCGTACGATCCCGCACCCGGCGTAGCAGCGAGCGACTGGGCCGCGCAGGAGCGCGCACCGCAGCGCGACGCACAGCTCGCCGTCGCCGGCGGCGTCAGTCCATCCGACGGCGCCGGCGTACCAACCGCGGTCAAAGCCCTCCAGCGCGGGGATCAGCTTCGCGGCGATCTCCCCTGGCTCGCCGCCAACGGCTGGAGTCGGGTGCAGCAGGCCGGCGAGCTCGAGCGCGCCGACGGGGGAAGCGAGCTGGGCGCGGATCGGGGTGGCGAGGTGCTGGATGTTGGCGACCCTGACCAGCGCCGGCTCGGGTGCCGCCGTCACCCACACGGCGTGCGGACGCAGCACACGCCCGATGCGGCGCGCGACGATCGCATTTTCCTCGCGGTCCTTGTCGCTTCGCAGAAGCCGCTCGCCGAGGTGATCGTCGACTGCCGGGTCCGCGCTGCGCCGCGCTGACCCCGCGAGCGCCACGGTCGAGGCCCGCTGCCCTTCCCTGCGCACGAGCAACTCGGGACTCGCGGCGATGAACGTCGCCTCGCCGCGGCCGACCGCGAACACGTAGCAGGAAGGAAACGCCTCGCGCAGCAGCCCGAGGATCGCCCCGGGGTCATGCGCGAGGGGGGCGTGGACCTCGACTTCACGCGCCAGGATCACCTTCTCAATTTCGCCAGACCGTATCCTCTGCACCGCCCGCGCGACCGCCTCCTCGTAGTGCGAAGGTGACATCGAGCTGAGCACTTTGTATGCGCCGGTGGGCGAGGGGTCCAGGAGGAATAGTGAGCAGGCGCGCAACCAACGGAGCTTGCCCAGCTCACTCAGGCGCAGGTGCACGCGGGTGAGCAGATCCTCCGCCGTGTCGTCCGGCGCGACCTCGGCGTTGACCGTTAACCACGTCTCGCCCGACTTGCGCGCCAGCGAGAGCTCGGGCACCAGCAGCGAAGCGGGCGCAAACCCGTCCCACTGCGGCGATCTGCCGCCGTCGGGGGCGAACGCAAAGCCTCCCAGGGCTACGAGCCCCGAACCTGGCGGCCCGTCAGAATCGGGGCTTGTGGCGAGCGCCGCCGCGGCGAGCGCTCGCCAGCGCGCGGAGACCTTGGAGAAGCGATCCGGGCCGCGGGCCTCGAGCGAGCACACGCACCCCAGGGCCCCCAGCGCGAAGCCCTCGCGATCGGGCTGCTCGAGACAGAACCAAGGCTCTCCGGGACGGCGCGAGGCTGCCACGATCGCGCTTGGGTCGAGCTCGCCCTCGATCTCCGCGGTCAGGCTGCACAGAGCCGTGGTGCCTTTCGAGCGTGCGCGCCGCAGCGCGGCTTCGATCAGGAGCGAGAGACGGGTGTCCTCGCGTGTACTCAGCAGCCCGCGTGCCTGTGCTCCGAGCGCGGCGACGTTCCTCACGTGGTTCAGGCTAGCGTTGGACGTGGAGCCGAGCAGTTCCGTCCGGCGCGAGGACGTCCCCCGGCGCGAGGACGTCCCCCGGCGCGAGGACGTCCACCGGCACGGTGAGGTCCCGCCGCCCGCGGAGGCCCGCGCGCGGCGCACCCACGGAGCCAAGGGCGCGCCGGAGGGCGCGGTCGAGGCTCGCGTGGACCTGTTGCTGGAGCCAGATCGCGCGGAACGTGTGGTCCCGGCTCGGAATCGACTCCAGAACGAGGTTCGGCCAGCGCCGAAGCTGGTCGATGCATCCCGTGCGTACGAAGTCGTCGTACAGGGGTGCGCCGCGCGAGAGCAGGAGGAGCGCCTGAGCGCCGGCGTCGCGCAGCCGATCGAGGGCTGGCACCGGATCAGGGTCATACGTGGTCCCGCCGGCCGCGCCACGGCGCTCCCCGCCCCGGCCGCGCAGGGAGCCGACGCTGCTGCGCGTCACCCTCCAGACCCGCTCGGGCGTCACCGCTCCGGAGCGCAGCCATCCGATGCCTCCGCTGCGGGCAAGCGCGAGCGTACGACGAGCTTCGCGCCGAGCCACGAGGCTCCCGTCCCACTCGAAGGCGTACAGGTCGATCATCAATGCCGCCAGCACTCGCTCGTCGCGCACGGCCGCGTGGTAGGCCCAGTAGGCCCCCGAGCACAGACCCGTGAGAATGAAGCGCCCGGGCAGTCCTCGTTGCTGCAGCGCTCCCAGCACCGCGAGCGTCTGATCGACGAGGTGCTCGGTGTAAAAAGATGCATTGTCCACATAGCCGCGATCCTCACCGTCGGAGTCGCCAAGCCCCTCCAGGTCGATCCTGACGGACGGCACACCTCGCGCGGCCCAGCGCCTGGAGGCTTGCACCCAGGCGCGATTGGGACCGATGCGCCGCACGGCACCGGCGTTCAGGAAGACTGCGCAGAGAGGTTCCACCCGGCTGCCGACGGGCTCCGCGAGCACGCCCACCAGCCTGCCCGGACCGAGCTCCAAGGAGATGACCTGCTCTCGTATCCGGCCGCCGTCAGACTCGATCTCGATGCTCTTACGCGCGAGCGAGGGTGTTGCACGCCGAGTGCCGTCCTCGACGCCCGCGACAGCCATCGTTGGCACTGGTGCGCGCCGCGGCGCGCACCCCTTCGAGCCGTGTGAGGGTGATGGAGCATCGCCTAACCACGAGATCGTGCGCGCGAACAGCGCGTGCGGTGTGATCGCTTGCTGTGGGTTTATCATCAGCTCGGCGTAGCCTTCGCCGCGCTCGCAGCAGAGCTCGGCCCCACTTCGCTCGAAATGTGCTTGCAGCCTCGCCTCGATCGGCAAGCCGTCGCGTGCGAGGAGCAAGATCCGGCGCTCGGCGCCGCGCGGAACTGCGAGCTTGACCAAATCGAGCTTTTCCAGCGCGCCCACGGTCTCGCCGCTGAGCAGGAACCCTGACACTTCCAGAAATCCCTCTGGCAGCGGCGGGGGCGCCGCCCCGTTGGGATCGGGAAACTGCGCCGCGGCGAATCGCCCGAACGCCGTGAGCTGACGCAGCAGAGTGTGACCGCGCGAGGGGACCCCCCACAGCATGAGGTCGTCGATCAGAGCGTTGCGGGCTACCGCCCGGCACGCGACCATTCCCCCCAGCCCGATCCCGAGCGCGGCGACGCGGCTACAGCCAGTTACGCTGCGCAGCCAGCCCGCCGCGTGAGTGAGCGCCGCGGTCCACGCCTCCAGACGCTTTGGATCGCGCGGCGATCCAGCGCTGTCGCCTGCCCCCGGGAACTCGATCCTGACCACCGAATGGCCGGCGCCGGCGAGCGCCTGCGCCCACTCGCGCCTGGCCCGGTAGGAGCACACGTCCTCCCAGCCGAAGGGAGGACAGATCAGGATTCCGGTGAGCGCGCCCTCGTCCCGGGCCGGCATCCCGCTGAGTGCTCCGCCGTGAGAGGCAGGATGCAGGACCGCCAGCACGGGGTCCGGTTTGACCGCGAGGTAAACCGGGTGCTCAAACGACGTCGACATCGATTCCATCCCTATCTCCACATCCCTTCCCGGATGCTTCCCCAACTACGGAGTACTTTCATACCCATACGGAACACTACCATACTCCTTTAGTAGTGCTTTGTTGGGGACAGGTCGTCCAACTCGCTTAGTCGACCGCCGGTCAGCCGACCACCTCCTCAGCGGCGATCAATCCACGGCAGCGCCGCTCAGCCAACCTCCTCCTCGAGCGCGCCGGTGGCTCGCGTCCAGGCGCTGGCGAGGCCGGAGATCAACGGCTCGGGCTCGAACGGCCTACGCCGCGCGAGCTTGAATCCGAGCACCTTGCAGGCTCCTACGATCTCGCCCATTGCGGCAGTGGCGCGCGCTCCGTGCTCGCCGAGCAGCCACTCCGCGTGCGAGGCCGCGAGCTCAAAGGCCGACCCCGCCATCCGGACGGTCGCGAACGCATAGTCGTGGTAGTCGGCCAGCCCGGCTTCTAGCAGTGCCGGCAGCGATTTGATCAAGTGCTCGCCGAAGCGCTCGAACGGGTTGGATCGGGGACGTTTACCGAGGTGGCGGGCAAGTAGTCCGAGGGCGGTCTCGCGCAGCGCTTCGCCCTGCAGTCCCAGACCCACCTCGAAGCGCACGAGCTCGGTGTACGGCGGCAGCACGGACGGCGCCGAGAGGACGGGGAGCGGCAGGCCGGTTGACAGGGGGCTCTGGACGAGAGGCTCGCCGAGCTCTTCGCCAAGGCGAAACACGCCCCGGAAGTCCGCGTCCCGGAGCTCGTACAGCCCCGCGTTGTGAAAGTAGCGGAATACCTGGTTGGGAATGTCGATCGCGTCGGCGACGACCGAGGTCTTGACGTGCTCGGCGCGGTAGCTGGTCGATGCCGTATCGGGCAAGTGGAAGGCGTCGAGCTCGACGATCATCGTCCGTCCGCGATCGATCTGCTCAGCGATCTGGACCGGGAGCGGACGGTAGGGCTGCATCTCGTGGATGTCGAGGCCGTACAGCAGCTCCAGGTCTTCGGGCGGCGGCTTGAAGAACGTCCACTGATCCCCCTCGAAGTCCATTCGCACGAGGAAGCCGAGCATTGCGAGCGGCTCGTAACCGCAGGCGTGCAGGAGCTCGACGATGATGTCGGTGTAGCAGTTGGTCTCCAAGTAGGTGCGCCCGCCGGCATGCAAGGCGTGGGGCTGGTAGGCACCAGGCTCGCGCCCGGAGAGGCTGGTCATGCCACCCCGCGCCTGCGTCCTGCTCGGTGTCCCCATCCCGCTCTGCGTCCGCGCGCCGCTCTCCGTCCGCATCCCACTCAGCCCCCCCTCCGTCAGCGCCCCACCCCGCGCTGCGGGTTTCACGACGGCCACAGTCTGTCCCGGACCGCCGAGGGCCATCCCGTCGGATCCAGGCCGTGCGCGCGCAGCAGCGCGAGCACGATCCGCTCGTGGCCGAAGCCCAGGCACGACGTATGGGCGACCCCACCCTGTGCGAGCTCCAGCCCGTATGCCTTGCCGAAGTGGTCCTGGTGATGGTTGAACGACGCAACCGCCGTCGGCGCCGGCCCGGCGATGGTGACGAGCAACTCCAGCTTCAGCGCCTGCTCGCGCTGGTTGGCTGCGAGCATCCGGCCGCGGCGCCCAAAGAAGGGGTCGTTGGCCGTGTCGAGCTCCACCTCGAGCCCGAGGCCAATCAGCAGTGCGAGCCCGCGCTGGGCCCATTCGTCTCGCCATGCGAGCACTACTTCGGGCTCTCCGATCCTGACGAGCTCGTGCATGTGAAAGATCTGTCGCCGTGCGGGGTCCTCGGAGGGCTCGCGGCGAAACACCCACGCGCCGCCGGTGTCGACGCAAACGCCCCCCAACGCCAGCCGCCCCCGGGCGGCGATCGCGGGATACACCGGGTAGCAAGCGGCGGGCATCAGCGCCAGATCGGTCAGCCGCTGAAACTCACTCCAATCCTCGTGCCGGCTCGCGACCTGGTCTTGGAGCTGAGCGTCGGCTTCGGAGCCGTGAAACGCACAGACGCTGCCGGTCAGGTGAGGAAATGACGTCAGGTAACCGCTGTCCTCGAGCTGGCGGCGCGGCAGCACGGGCGGGAAGCGCAGCCTCCGCGCCCCATGGGCCGCGGCCGTCGCGCAGATGAGGTTCTCCAGGTGCTCGCGTACGTCCTCGAAAGCCTCACCGTGACCGTAGACTCCTTGCACGCCTGTCTCCAGGAGCAGCCCGTCTCCGATCAGCTCTGCCAGGAACGACGCCTGCTCTGGCGTGGCCGGCCTTGCGGCCGTGGCGGGGGCTGGTCCTGGGGCCGTGGTGGGGCCGTCGGCCGTGGTGGGGCCGTCGGCCGTGGCGGGTCCTGCGGCGTGGCTGGGTCCTGCGGCCGGAGTGCTCATCGGCCTCAGCTCTCCTTGGAGATCAACAGCAGCCCAGCGTCGACCCCGTGGATGCGCTCATTGGCGACCATCAAGCGCGCCGAGAGCGAGTCCCGGAGGTGACGACCGACACCGAACGGGGAGTCGTTCTTGTAGGCGGCGATGCCGATCACCTCCAGCACGCCTGCGCACACGCGGGGAGCCTGCTCGGAGGCCGCCAGCTTGAGGTTGTTGAAGCGCAGCACCGATGCCATCGTCGACAAACGATCGCGTTCGGGCTCGTCGCTGGCCTCGATGAAGTCGAGCAGTGCGCACCGGACCCCGTCTCGCAGCAGCGTGAGCTCGCTCATCACGCGCGAGAGCGCGTCTGCCGCGGGGACGGGCTCCCCGGGCTTGCGCTTTGCCGCCGCGCGCACGAAGCTCCGGCCCCGCTCGAAGGCGTCGGTTGCGATCCCCAGCCACACGTGTGACCAGAGGATGTGCGACACCGGCACCATCGACTCGTTCATGATCCGGGAGAACGGCGCATGAAGGACCTGCTCGGGCCCGACCTTCGCGCGCACTACGAAGCCCGGAGAGCACGTCCCGCGCATCCCGATCGTGTCCCAGGTGCCCTGCGGCTCAAGCGCCGTCTGCTCAGCCCGGCTGCAAACGAGCACCTGGTCTCCTGGCTCGGCGTCCGGCCGGCGGCGCAGGGTGCTCAGGAGGTCATCGGCGTACGCCCCGTAGCTGACCGTTGGAGCGTGCTTCTCGAACTCGAGAAGACCATCCTCAACTGGGGTCAAGGCAGCGATCGAGCGGCTCATGTCGCCGCCCGTGCCGACCTCGGAGGTGACCGACGCGATCAAGCGCTGCTCGCCGACCAGCTGGCGCAGGTAGGCGTCGAACCACGGCGCATCGTCGAGGTGGCGCGCGATCGTGACCACCTGGATCTGGTGCATCGCGAACACCATCGCGCTCGACGCGCACCGCCGGCCGAGCTCCGCGCAGCCCCGCGCCAGCGCTTGCAGCGAGACTTCCGCACCGCCGCACTCCTGGGAGACGTAGGCCGACAGGGCCCCAGCCTCGCGCAGCGCCGCGATCGTCTCGCGGGGAAAGCGGGCGTCGCGGTCGACCTCGTCGGCATGGATCGCCGCGACATCGCCGGCGATCCCGCGCACCGCCGCCAGGAACGCCTGGTCGCGATCGACGGCGACGCTCATACCGCCGTCGCCTGGAGCTCTCCGATCGCCGCCGCGATCGAGTCGATGCTCTCGAAGACACTGCGCTTGAGCATGCTGTCCGGAAACTCGATGTCGAATCCGTTTTCGAGCGCGAGCATCACGTTCACGCTGGCGTGCGAGCTCATGCCCGCCTGGTAGAGGTCGTCCCGGTCACGGAGTGCCTGCGCGCTGACCGGCATTGGCAGGCGCGCGTGGTCTTCGATGATCTGACGGATCTGCTCGATCGTGTCCATGGATGCCTCAGCCTCGCCGGCTGGCTGCGCGTCCCCGATCACGACTGCCGCTCGCGCGCCGGCTGTGCGTGTTCGATCAGCGACCGCCGCTCGCCACCGGGCTGTGCGTGTATCTCCCCGACCACCACCGCCGCCCCGAACCGCCGCTCGTGGCTGATGCTGAGCGCCAGCTCGGCCAAGCCTGCACCGGCGGCGAGCTTGGCGGCGGCACCGGTCAGCCGAAGCTCGGCCCGGCCGGCGGCACCGCGGCATACTTCGATCGCGCGCCACGGGATCGCTCGATCGCCTGGTCGGAGCGTTTTGAAAACAGCCTCCTTGGCGGCAAAGCGCTCCGCCAGCCGCCCGTCATCGACCCCATCGGCCGCCCGTCCATCGGTCGTCCGGCAGTCGGCGACCTCTCCCTCGGTATAGACGCGCTCAAGGTAGCGCGCCCCGTGCGTATCCAGAGCGTCGCGTACCTCCTGCCTATCTACCAAATCGATCCCCACCCTAATCGTCATCGTACCAGCTAAGCATGATGCGGATCAACAAGCAAGCGCGTGGCGCGTGGGCAGGCTCTGGGCGTGGGGCAGGCCCTAGATGACTGATTCCGTTTTCACGGGTTCAGTGGTCGTAGTTGATGAAGTGGCGGCCGGGGGCGTCGATGAGCCCGTTCTCCCAGAGCTGCCAGCTGTGCCACACGCCGACGGCGAGAGCGAGCACGCGTTGGCAGACGCGTGCCCAGACGCCTTCGGGGATGTGACCGCCGTGCAGTTCGAGCGAGAGTTGGCTCTTGGTGGTCTGATAGATCGACTCGATCCACTGGCGGATACGGCCGAGCTTGCCGAACCGCGGCTGCTCGTTCTTGCGGTCGGGACGGATGAGCGTGGCGTCCAAGGACGCGACGATCTGCTCGAACTCCTGGCCTGCGAAGCCCTTGTCGGCGACGATGATCTCCTCACCGCAGAGCATTCCTTGGTGGCGGGCGCGATCGAGCATCGCCGCGGCGACCTCACGCTCGGGCTCGTTGGCCGGTGCCAGGCAGAAGCTGACAGGCATCCCGTCGGGGGCGCAGAGCAGGTAGAGCCGCAATCCCCAGAAGTAGCGCGAATGCGAAGCGCAGTACCCATAGGCCGCCCAGCCGGCCAGCTCAGAGCGCTTGCGGGTCTCGCGCGAGGTGCCGCAGGGCACCGGCGTGGAGTCCAGCAACCTGAGGCGGTCACAGAACGACGGGGAGATCCTCGCCAGATGAGCGATGACCTCGCAGATCTGTGGTGCGAGGGCTCGCAGCCGCTTGTTGTAGCCGGGCTGCAGCGGGATGTAGGGAAACAGGTGACCGAGCTGCTTGCGCGCCAGGCGCAGGAACCGCCGCTCGGAGTGGCACTGCAACAGGATCTGCGCGACCGCGAGCGTGATGAGCTCGGCCGAAGTGATCCTTGGTCGTCGGCCTGCACCGCGCCGGGCGGGCAGGAGATCGTCCACCAGCACATAAAGTGCGGTGAGAAGGTCGTCGAGGTCAGCGAGCACGAGACCACCTCCGTGGTCGGCGTTGCTAGAGCAACGCTGACCTTCGACGGCCTCCTTATCTCCCCTCGCGCAGCCACCACAGCCGCCACCAATTTGGAATCACTCATCTAGGCGTGGAAGCGTGGGCAGGCCCTGGGCGTGGGCGCGTGGGCAGGCCTGGGCGTGGGCCCAGGGGCAAGGCCTGGGCGTGGGCGCGACCCGCCGTCACTGCGCCCCTCACCCCGTCCGCACCTCAATCTGCTCCGTCCGCGACGAATTCAGCGCACGGACCGAGCCGGCGGGCCGGCGCTCGGGGTCGGGGCAGTGGAGCGCGACCGTCGCGCTCGATCCGGGCAGGAGATGAAACCAGGAGTCCGATGGCCTGAACCCCGGCACCTCGAGGGCGACGTAGTGGGCAAAGAGCGTGCTCGAGACCCGCAGCGACCATTCACCTCCCGGACCCCGGCCGGCCTGCGCGGTGAGCCCGAGATCCGCGAGCCGCGGGCGGGCTGGCCCTGAGACCAGGTGGCAGTCGCCGCCCAGCAGCCGGTCCTGGGCGTCGTAGAGCTCGGCCGCGACCACGTCGTAGCCTAATGGCCCAAAGCGATAGACGTGGTTGAGGTCACGGAAGCCGTCGAGCAGCGCGTCCGCCCTGAGGTCGAGCGCTCCGTGCGCGTCGATCTCGACGTCGCGCTTGCCCGTCTCCAGCTCGGCTCCGGCGTCGCTGAAGACACGTAGGCGCACCCGGGCCACGAGCCGCTCCGGGCCATCGTTGAAGACGTGCAGCCGGAGACCGGAGAGCCCTTCGTCGCTGATCAGCACGGTGCTCGGCGCGGACACACGGCGGACGGCGTAAAACGACGCCTTGGGCCGCCCAAAGGAGTCGAGCAAGCCCCAGCCCGCGCCGGGCCACAAGTCACGCCAGCTCAGCACGAGGGCACCGTCGCAGGAAGAGGCACGCCGGCGCCACTCGGTGAGCACGAGGCTCATCAGCTCGGCGACGGCCGCACGCCCCAGGTCGAGCGCCCGCTCGGGATCGGCGTAGCGCACCTGCAAGGGATCTACGGCGAACAGCTCCCGTACATAGTGGTCGCGGACATCCTCGAAGTCCCACGAGGCACCGGTATCGCGGGCGACCGCCTGCTTCCAGCGGGGGTCGTGGCCGGCGACCCCGGCGCCGCCGAAGACCTGCTCGACCGTCTCGCGCTCCGGAGGCGTGCCGAAGGCCAGGCACTCCGCGGCGAAGCGCACTCCCGCCAGGCGCGCATCGGCCGGCGGGCGCAGGTAGCCCCCGACGCCGAAGTAGTGGGAAACGCCGGCCTCGGGTGCGAACGGAGGCTCGCTGCCCGATGGAGCGGAGGCGACGTAGGGCACGCCGGGGTTGAGGCTCTGAAGGAGGGCAGGGATCGTGCGCTCGAGCAGGGTGCTCTGCCGGCGCTCTGGCGCCAGCCCGTACATCGAGGCCTGCTGATAGGTCTCGCTGCTGCCGCAGGCGATCGCCAGCGCCGGCCTGCCCTGCAGGGAGCCAAACGCCTGCTGGAGCTCTTGCTCGAGACCCGCTACGAAGTCCGCCTCCTCCGGCGGATCCATCCTCGTCAGCATGCAGTCCTGCCAGACGAGCACGCCGAGCTCGTCACAGGCATTCCAGAAGGGCTCGTCTTCGTAGGTGGCGTACCCCGGAACGCGCAGCATGTTCATCCCGGCCTCACGAGCGAGCGCAACCGACGCGCGGACCTCTTCGGGGCCGGCAGCCAGCGAGACAGCATCGGGTGCGCTCCACAGCGCGCCGCGGCAGAACACCGCCAGCCCGTTGACCCGCAGGCCAAATGCACCGTCCTCACGATCCAGCTCCAGCGTCCGAAAGC